>Ga0210402_10003766_pt1 | contig 14066 bp, 12 predicted proteins | sample IncBWC7MmetaG_FD_161055 | JGI IMG/M metagenome (GOLD analysis project Ga0210402, IMG submission 161055) | Forest soil microbial communities from Barre Woods Harvard Forest LTER site, Petersham, Massachusetts, United States - Inc-BW-C-7-M | ecosystem: Environmental > Terrestrial > Soil >...
TCCACCGCCGCGGCCTGCGATTCGACAGTAACCTCCTGCTTTTGTTTCGCCGCCGGAGCAGCGAGTTTTGCGTCTGCGCGCGCCGGGAGGCCACCCACCGCTCCTCCCGCGCTGCCTCCATAGGCGGGCCGGGCGGGAGGTGGCGCAGGAGCTGGAACGCCAGAAATGACTGGCGCGTTTTCAGAAGCCGCTGCGCCCGTGGCCGCCTGCGGGGGAATTTTTGGAGAAGGCATTGGAGCAGACTTTTTACTCTCCAGCCGCCCATCGACAAGTTGATCGCGGGATCCCCGGTCCCTGTCGCCCGCATCCTTACTGTGCCCTGCAACCGCCGCGGGCGGCGCAGCTGATAGCTCCTGCTCATTTTTCTGCCGGCTTGTTGCGGCAGCCGGTGCCCGCTCCTCATTTGGCTCCAGTTGCGGCTGCACTTTCCTGGCTTTGTCATCAAGCACCTGGGTTGGCGCGGCAGGCTCCTGACGACGGACTATGATTGTGTCCGAGTCGCGCGCCACTTTCGGCGCCCGCTGCTCGTAAAGTCCAATAACCACAAGGACGCCCGCCGCAACGGCGCCGAGCGGAATCGCCCAGCGCAAAAGCACAGGCCGGCGGCGGAGGATGGCGACGGGGCTTGCAGCTGCTTGAGGCTCCCCCGACGCCGCTGCTTCGGCACTTCGTTTGGACATTTCTCCCGCGTGAGCAGCCTGGATTGAAGCCGCTTCGAACACCGGAATTTTCCGTTCTTTCCAATCCTCCGCAAGCTGATTTTCGGTTGTCTCCACCAGCACCAGCGTCTCCTGGCAAGTTTCACAAGCCGCGATGTGTTCCTTCCACTGCGCCATTTCCTCCAGGGAAAGATTCCGCTCGTGGTATGCGGCAAGTGTTTCCGTGTCGGGACAGTTCGCCTGTGCCGCGCCGCCACGCAAATGTTGCGCAAGCGCACGTTCAAATTTCGGGTCGCGATCGTCAGACGGCATGGCGCTCTCCTTCCTTAGAACGTCGGCGAAGGCATATCTTGCAGCGCTTCACGTTGGTTCCTTTCGGTTTGCCCGCGAAGCCTCTGGCTTCGCATCAGGAAACAGTTTCCGGAAATCAATGGGCACATCTTCGGCAGCGTATTCAAAGCACTGCTGGATTTCCGCGTCGCTCAGGGAAAAGGCATCGCGCAGGTGCCGCTCCGCCAGAGCGCGCAATTCCTGGCGAATACGTTCCAGGCTGCGGGAAACGCTGGATTCGTGCTCGCCCAGCCGGCGGCCAATTTCCGCCAGCTTTATCTGCTGCACGTAATAAAGCTCCAGCCGCTCGCGGTCGCCGGGCGTCAAAAGTTTCAGGCACTGTTGCAATGCCGCGGTAAAGCAGGCAAGGTAGTGCGCGCGGTGGGGATCCTGCAGCGGTTGCAGCTGCACGCGCTCGGGAGGGAGCACCGGCTTTTCGCCGTCCTCCGCATCCAGCGACTGCATCCGGCGTTGCGAGCGGATGGTGTCCACGTGGCGTTGAGCAAGCACGGTGCGCAGCCAGGTCTTCAACGAACTCCGTCCATGGAAGTAGCGAAAAAGCGAACGCTCGCCGCGCTTCCCGTCCATCAAGCCGAAAAGAACGGAGAACAACGAGTCGGCAAGTTCCTGCGGATTCGCACCGTAGCGGCTGGCCTTGGTGATCGCTCCTGCCGCGGCGCGCAGATAGCCGCGATACTCCTCCACAAAATATTCCCAGGCGGCTTCGACTCCCTCAATGCATGCCGTGGTGAGAGCCAGATCCTCCAGGTGCAGGGTAAGGAGATACTCTTCGAGGCGTTCTGGGGAGGGCGCGCCGTCCTGGAACCGTTTGCGCAGGCTCCGTTCGAGCCCGCAAACGAATTGTGATTGGGAGAGTCCCCACCGGCCCGCGCCGGACTGGGAGAACAACGACGCAACCAGCGGCTCGCAAGAAGCGAGGAGCGATGCGGCGCCGCGCGAGGGGTTCTTTTCTTGGGGAGGCTGCGGCACAATTCTCCTGCCGGGAGTCTAAGACTCTTTCTTTCAGCATCCTAGGATGCGAAAGAAATAACCAACGCCCTATAGCGCCGGTGCATCCTAAAGGGTACCCTAAAGGAGTGACCGGTGCGTGTCCCCAGCAGATCCCCGGTTCAGTCCCGCCCTGAATGGGTTAATCTATGGATAGTTGCGACCCGACCCGCAACGAATTTCGCCTCGGCGGGTTTGTCCGAGATACAGAAGTCGCGTGAAAAGATGCACTCGCTTTAGCATTAGCGAGTTCGCGTCGTTAGTACGAAAGTCCTATTCGGGGTGCCGCGCCCCCTCAGTACGCTCGTACTGGCAAAACACACGCCCTGTACTCGAGAATCGAAGCCTCGGTGCTTTCGGTCGAGGTTCCAGGACGAATTCTTGCAAGAGGCGGCGAGCGGATGGCCACGATGATTGCAGATCCACCAACGAGCAGGTCGCTGGGCGTGGGGTTCAGCTCCAACCGCGGCGGGACCGCGAACTCCGAAGCCTGGAAACAAAACATTGGAACCCGGAAGGTGCCGGCCCGTCTGGCCTTGTTGCCGGATGCAAAGCCCAACTGGCGCCGCGTGGGATTCAGCGCCGCCGTGCAACTTACCTTTCTTGGTTTCCTCCTGATCGTTCCGATGCTTTATCCGGAACAGATGAAAACCGCCATTCAATATTCCTATACCGCGATCGCTCAGCCGGTGACCATGATTCCTGTGGCTCCTCCGCCACCGCCTCCGGCACCGCCGAAGGTAAAGGCGGTTGTACCGAAGCCAACGCCGCCGCCACCTGAGCCGCCGAAACTGAATCCTCAGCAGCCGCACATTTTTGCCAACCTCGTCGCGCCGAAGGCTTTGAAGCCAAAGGTGGAAAAGGTAGAAATCAAAGATCCGGATATGTCGCCGAAGTTCGAGGCGGTAAAGATTGATGTTAAAGAGAATGGGCCGAAGCGTCCGAAGGAGGACGTGAAGGTCAACAACCTGAATTCGGGCAGCGCGGCGCCGGCAACGGTGGTCGCCCCCGTGGAAAAAGTTCAGACCGGCGGGTTTGGCGATCCAAACGGAGTAGCCGGCAAGGGCGATCCAAAGCATGGGACGACCGTGGCGCGGCTAGGTTCTCCAGCATTGCCCGGCGGCGAAGGATACGGCAACGGCACGGGCGGCAAAGAAGGAATTCGCGGCACGGTAGCCAGCACTGGATTTGGAAACGGTACCGCCACCCCTCCGACGGGTAGCGGCAAGAAGGGCTCGGTCGCCTCCACCGGCTTTGCAAACGCGTCGGAACCGGCGGAAGCGCCGAAGAAAAAGCAGCAGGCCGGCGGTCCGGCGGATAATTCGCCGACGATTCTCAGCAAGCCGAAACCGGAATACACTACTGAAGGGCGTTCGATGAAGATAGAAGGCGACGTGGTTGTGGACATGGTCTTCCTGGCCAATGGGACCGTGCAAATCAACCGCGTAGTCAGCGGCCTTGGCCACGGCCTGGATGAAGCGGCCGTGCGGGCCGCGCAACAGATCAAGTTCAAACCGGCGCTGCGTGCCGGAGAGCCAGTGGATTTTCCGGCCCGGGTACGTATCGAATTCCGTTTGGCATACTGAAGGGGAGACGAACATGCGAAAGTTGTCGAATTACATCCTGGTGCTGGCTCTCGGCGCATACGCTAGCACAATTGCCTCCGCCGCGCCGGCTCCCGATGCGGATCAACCGCGGACGATGGACCAGGTGGTGGATCGGATCACTGGCAATGAGCAGAAGCTCTACGGCCAGATCCGCAACTACTCCCCGTTGGTGGAGACGTACATTCAAAACCTTAAGGCCGATAAAGACCTGGGCCAGGTGCCCGCCGGAGACAAGTATTTCCTGGGCCGCGCGAACTTTGCCAAGGGTGTAAGCCTGGTGCCCCTGACCGAAACCTCGAGCAAGGGCAAGAAGGTGTTCGGCTCCATCGGCAATTTCTTCAGCTTCGCGATGCAGTTCCTGCCGGACGGCTTTCTGCAGATGATCTTCATCGACACGAACGGTTTTGACCGGCAGCACTACAAGTTTGACTATGTGCGCCGCGAATTCCTGGGCGAAGTGCGCTGCCTGGTGTTTGACGTGACGCCGCTGGAAAAAAAGAATGGCGGACGCTTCCTGGGCCGCATCTGGGTGGAGGATCAGGACTATCACATCGTGCGCTTCAACGGCGCCTATAGCGGCAATGGCCACTCCAGCTGGTATTTCCACTTTGATAGCTGGCGCACCAACGTGCAGCCGGGCTTGTGGATGCCAACCTTTGTGTATAGCGAAGAAAAGGATTTGCACTACGCCATTTCGAAAAAGCTCGACTTCAAAGCGCAGACGCGTCTGTGGGGGTACAACCTCGGCGGCGCTTCGCAGGAGCAGGAGTTGAGCAAGATTCTCGTCGAAACGCCGGTGCAGGACGACACCAAGACCGCCAACGACCTGACGCCGATTCAGGCGCAACGTTCCTGGGACCGCCAGGCAGAAGACAACATTTCGGATCGCCTGGAGCGCATCGGCCTGATGGCGCCGAAGGGCGAAGTGGACAAGGTTCTCGAAACCGTCGTCAACAACCTGGAAGTGACCAACAACATTGACGTGGAGCCCGATGTGCGCTGCCGCGTGCTGATGACCTCCACGCTGGAATCCTTCACGCTGGGCCATACGATTGTGCTGAGCCGCGGCTTGATTGACGTACTGCCCGACGAAGCCAGCCTAGCGACGATGTTGGCGCACGAACTGGGCCACGTGGTGCTGGGCCACCGGCTGGATTCACAGTTTGCGTTTTTCGACCAGCTGTTGGTGGAAGACAAAGATACCTTCCGCCACTTTGGTTTCTCGCGCACTCCGGAGGAAGAAGCTCAGGCCAACGCCAAGGCCATGCAGATCCTGAACAACTCTCCCTACAAGGGCCAACTGGCCAATGCGGGGCTCTTCCTGCAGGCTCTTGACAGCCGGCAGAAGGAAATTCCGAACCTGATCAGCGGACACCTCGGCAATCGTGTGCCGCAGATCAACGACCTGAAATCCACAGTGGCGTTGGACCCGAAGCAGAACCCGCAGAAGATTGCGGCGCTGCCCATCGGCGGCCGCGTGAAGATCGATCCGTGGAACGACAAGCTCGAACTCATCAAGGCGAAGCCCGTAGGCACAGTGGCGGAACGCGAGAAGATGCCGTTTGAAGTGACACCGTTCATGCCCTACCTGATGCGCTACGGCGCCGATGCTGGGAAACCCGTGGCGGCCAGCAGCACGACTCCGCAGGACACGAAGCCCGGCGAAGCTCCGGACCCAACCAAGCCGTAAGCGATTACACCAAGTCTTGAAAGAAAAAGCCCCCGAAGTTCGGGGGCTTTTTCTTTGTTTGGACGAATGAAGCGCCTGTTGCCCTGGGATGCTTCACTTGGCCGAGGAGAGCGTTTTCAGAAAGCGGTAACCGAATTCGACGCCGTCGTAGAAATCCTGAACACCTACGCGCTCGTCTTTGCCATGGGAGCGGTGGTCTTCCATATCGAAAAACATGCAGGCAATGCCGTAGGTGGGGATGCCCGCGATGCGGAGATATTTGCCGTCGGTGGCGCCGGTGGACATCGTCGGAACGATGGGGACGCCTGGCCACATCGTGGCGAGTGTGCGGTCGAGCGCGCTGGTGACTTCCGGGAGGAGCGGAGAGGGCGGCACGGTAACGATCGGGACGATTTGCCCGTCGACTGTTTTCTGCGCGACCACCGTGATGCCTACTTTTGGATCCGCGACGACGTGTTCGAGGGCTTTGCGCACACGCTCCGGGTCTTCGCCGGGGAAGATGCGGCAGTTGACGTTGGCGCGGGCCATTTGCGGGAGTGCGTTTGGCGCGTGGCCACCGGCGAGCATGGTGGCCACGCACGTGGTGTGAAGGAGCGAGTTGTAATAAGGATTGTTCGATAGCCGCTTGATCGAATCAGCGTCGGGTGGTTCCTTCGCGGCGCCGCTAAGGTCCGCGGCCAACTGGCCGGTGGTGAGCGTGGCGGCGTGGGCAAAATAATTGCGCGTAATCTCGTTGATTTCGACGGGGAACGAGTAGGACTGCACTTTCAGCAGCGCGGCTGCGAGTTCGTAGATGGCGTTTTCAGCGCCGGGAACCGAACTGTGGCCGCCGGGATTCCTGGCCTCAAACTGAAAGTCCGCGTACACCTTTTCGCTGGCCTGCATTCCGGCAAGCACGCGCTTCCCTTTCAGCTTTTCAAATTCCCCGCCGTCGAGATTGATGCAGAATTCCGCGTCGATCCAGTCGTGATGCTGCTTCAACAGCCAGTCGATGCCGTTGTAATCTCCGCCCTCTTCATCGGCGGTGAGCGCCAGGATCAGGTCACGGTCCGGGACAAAACCCTCGAGTTTCAGGCGGAGGAAGGTTTCGACCAGGATGGCGTCGCCTTCCTTCATGTCCTGGGTGCCACGGCCGTAAAAAAAGCCGTCTTTTTCGATGAATTGAAACGGATCCGTGGTCCAGTCTTCGCGGCGGGCTGCGACCACGTCGAGATGGCCAATGAAAAGGATAGGTTTTGCCAGCCCGGAGCCGTGATAGCGGACGACGAGATTCTTCTTGCGATCGTTTGGCCCGGCAACGGTGACGTCTTTTTCAGGGAAACCGGCGGAGAGCAGCCGCTGGGCCATGGCTTCGGAGGCCTTGGTGACACTGCCCACGGAATCGCTGGTGTTGGTCTCGATCAATTGCTGAAAGATCGCGCGGGCTTCCGCGTTGATCGCCGGGTCGTTCTGCGCGCTTAGCGTTCCGGGGAAAATCGCAAGACCGCACAGCATCGCCGCCAAGCCGAGACCTCGGGTCATTCGCTTCTCCGTGTAAATGAAGGATTCAGCCTAACGGCAAGGCCTGCACGCCGTCAAATTGGGGACAGGTTGCCGATGCAGCGCCGGGTCGAATAGACTGGCATGTTGTCCGCACTGGAGGGAAAGTTATGGATTCACGCAAGCGCCGCTGGATGCAGATCGGGATGGGAATCGGGCTGTTTCTGGCGGGAAGCGTTGCCGGAAGCGCGCTGACACAGAAAGTTTCGGCGGTGAATCGTTTTGGCCAGCCGAAGACCGTGATTCACGTTGTCGCCTACAAATTCCGCGACGCTACCTCCCAGAACGATCAGGAACAGGCCATTAATGGCATCCGCGAAATGGCGGGAAAAATTCCCGGAATTAAAAACATCTGGCTGAAGACCGAACGCAACCAGTTGCGGGACTGGAGCGGTGTTTACGTGATTGAATTCACCAGTGCGGAAGCGGCGGCCGACTACGCGGAAAGCCCGTTGCACGAAACTTGGCGCAAGAAGTGGGAAGCGCTGCGCGAGAACAGCGTGTCGTTTCAGATTTCCAATTAAGCTGCATTTGCTCCCCCTAGAATTTTATTCACTTCTCAAAACAAAACTGCTTGTCATCCCGTGGGGCGCGCCGTCTGCGCTCTGAAGAACCTCACCTTAAAAATCTCGCACAATGCATACGTTGAGATCGTTCGGCTATCCTCGCCGGAAACCTCAGGATGACACTTTCCGCTTGGCGTTCAGTGACTGATCATTTTCAATCGTGAATATTGGGGTTAATCTTCTTCTTCCCGCTCGATGCCGAATTTTCGGCGAAGGAAAGAATCCATCAGCGTGTCCGGAAGCACGCGCCGGCCGAACGCTGCCCACTTCGCCAGCGGAGTCACGGTGTAGCGCGCCTTCGGATGGCTGGCTTCGATGGCGTCAAGAATTACGCGAGCGCAATCTTCCGGCGTGGTTTTGGATTCGCGGCGGCTGTTGGTGGCTCCGGCGATCGCGCCGGCGTAGATCTTCGCGTACGGACTGGTAGTTGAGCCTGCAATATAAGATTCTGCCTGCTCTTTCGCGGTCTGCTGGAAATTCGTCATGATGTAGCCCGGCTCGATCAGCACCACTTCAATGTTGAAGGGGTACAGCTCCAAGCGCAGCGCGTTCGAAAGCGCTTCGACCGCGTGCTTGCTGCTGCTGTACGCGCCGTAGGTGGGAGGCGTGAGGATGCCCGCGACGCTGCTGAGCATCAGGATACGCCCCGATTTGCGCTCGCGCATGTGCGGCAGAACGGCTTGGGTGACGCGAAGCAATCCAAAAATATTCGTTTCGTAAAGGCGGCGCAGGTCATCGAGCTTCAGTTCTTCGGCAACGGCCATTAATCCAACACCGGCATTATTGATGAGGACGTCGATGTTGCCAGCTTTTTGCAGAATCTGCTGGACAGCGCGGGAGACGGAATTGTCGTCACAAACATCGAGCTCCAAGGTTTCCAACGGGATTTTCCTGGTAGCGGCGAGCCGGTCGAGCTCGGCACGCTTTTCCGCGGATCGTCCCGCGGCAAACACGCGGAAACCTTTTTCCGCTAAAAGTACCGCGGCTGCGCGGCCCAGCCCATCCGTCGCGCCGGTAATGAACACCGTTTGTTGCGCGTTGCCCATAATTCTCCTCAGTTGAGAGGCCCATTTTACGCAGCGGGACGCCGGGAAGCCAGTCGGATCGGACAAAAAATCAGTGGCTGTGCGGCTTTCTGCGAGCAGGCCCGCTTTTGACGAGCGTGTGTGTCGCCGCGCGCAGCCCGGTGACGAGCTCCTTTGCGCTCTTGGAAAGAGGACGGCGCCGCGGAAGAATTACGTCCAGGCTGCGACGCAACGGTTCTGAATCGGTGATTTCGAGCGGGCACAGCTTGCCGCGGCGAAGCTCTTCCACCACCGCGATTTGCGGGAGAAAAGCCAAGCCGAGTTTGCGCAGGACCATACGCTTGCAGGCTTCGATGGTTTCGACTTCAAGAACGATGTTCGGCAGCAAACCATTGCGGCGGAAAAGGCCGTTCATCAAGGTCCAATCGCTGGAGCCGCGGTCGTAGGAAATGATGGGCATGGATTCGAGCTCTTCGAGGCGCAGTTTTCTTCGCGCCAGCGCGGGATGCCCGGGGTGGCCGACGAGAATCAGCGGGTCGTCGCGGAGTTGAATCGTTTCGACTTCCGGATGATTCAGTGAGCGTGCAACGCCGAGCTCCACTTCGCCGTCGAGGACCATTTTCAGTACTTGCGCCGAATTTCCACTGCGCACGCTGACGATTACCTTCGGATGGCTCTCCTGGTATTTTTTGAGCACCTCGGGAAGCAGGTATGTGCAGATGGAAAGTGAGGCCGCGATCGGCAGAGTTCCTCCGGCGAAGGGATGCAGTTCGTGGACAGCCTGGCGGGCGATGGCTACCTGCCGCAGGACTTCTTCCGCATGCGGCCGCAATGCCTTGCCTGCCAGCGATAGAGAAAATTTGCCGTGTTCGCGCTCGAAGAGCCGTGTACCAAGCGAATCCTCCAAAGTACTAATCCGGGCACTTACCGCCGGTTGGCTGACGCGCAAGGCTTCCGCTGCGCGGTGGAAGCCGCCATAGGTTGCAACTGCCAGAAACGTTTCGAGTTGGAGTATTTCCATGGGTGCCGGGCCTCCGGTACTTTCATCCTAGACGTACCGATAGAAATTGTCTATCGGTGTGATAGTCACAATCCGTTTGACTGACCACCTCCCTTTCCGCAAAATAGCACCACCTTGAACCTGAATTGCGCGGGGCCGGGTTTCCCGGCCTTTGCGTTTTAAGAAAGAGAGACGCTCCGATGTCCACCAACCAGGCCAACCAGATTGCAGCGCTAGAGAACCAGTGGCGGTCGAATCCCCGCTGGCAGGGGATCACGCGGCCCTATAAAGCTGAGGACGTGATCCGGTTACGCGGTACCGTGCAGGTGGAACACACACTGGCGCGACTTGGGGCGGAGAGACTTTGGGACCTGCTGCAGACGGAGCCGTATGTGGCGGCGCTGGGCGCAATGACCGGCAACCAGGCGATCCAGCAGGTGGCGGCTGGTTTACAGGCCATTTATGTGAGCGGCTGGCAGGTGGCGGCGGATGCCAATAATTCCGGGCAGATGTATCCGGACCAGAGTTTGTATCCGGCGGACAGCGTGCCGAACATGGTGCGGCGCATCAATCAAGCGCTGATGCGCGCGGATCAGATCCATCACGCGGAAGGCAAGAACGGAAAATATTGGTTTGCGCCGATGGTGGCGGATGCCGAAGCGGGCTTTGGCGGAAACCTGAACGCGTTTGAATTGATGAAGGCGATGATCGAGGCCGGTGCAGCTTGCGTCCATTTTGAGGATCAGCTTTCATCGGCGAAAAAGTGCGGGCACCTGGGCGGGAAAGTTCTGGTGTCGACGACCGAGGCGATTCAGAAGCTGGTAGCGGCGCGGCTGGCGGCGGACGTGATGGGCGTGCCGACGCTGATCATGGCGCGCACCGACGCCGATAGCGCGGGGTTGCTGACGACGGACATCGATCCGCGTGACCGGCGATTCTGCACCGGGAAGCGCACGCCGGAAGGATTTTTTGAAGTGCGGAGCGGCGTTGATGCGGCGATTGCGCGCGGCCTGGCGTATGCGCCCTATGTGGATATGTTGTGGTGCGAGACGTCAAAGCCGAACCTGGAAGAGGCGCGGGAATTCGCGGAAGGCATTCACGCGGTGTATCCAGGCAAGATGCTGTCTTACAACTGCTCGCCGTCGTTCAACTGGAGAAAGCACCTTAGCGACGAAGACATCGCGCGGTTTCAGCGGGAGCTTGGCGCGATGGGCTACAAATTCCAGTTCATCACGCTGGCGGGATTCCACGCGTTGAATCACACCATGTTTGAGCTGGCGCGCGAGTACAAGACGCTTGGCATGTCCGCGTATTCGGAGTTGCAGGAAGCGGAGTTCCGAAGCGAGCGGGAACACCAGTATTCGGCCGTGAAGCACCAGCGTTTTGTGGGCACGGGATATTTCGATGCGGTGCAGAACGTGATCAGCAGCGGCACAGCTTCCACCACGGCGCTTGCGGGATCGACAGAGGCAGAGCAGTTTCACGAGATGCCGCTTCCGCCGCCTGCTCCCCAGCCGCAGCATGCTGCGGCTTCGGGCAACGACTGAAAACTGAACAATATTAAGGACACAGAGGCGCGAGGTCCGGTTCCACCCAACCGGAGCGCGCCACTGGTGTTTCGAGACGACCCGGCGAATAGTGTCTGGCTAGCAGGTTGGGATCGAGTAGCTCCGGACACGATTGAATCCATTCCGAGAAACTGTTTGCGTGTGGGTTGTTTAATTGGGCTGTGGCTACGAGCCTGGTCCAGGCGATGGTTGTCGTGAACATGAATTTCTGCGGGACACCGGCGCGTTGGGCGAACTTATAGAGTCCGTCCAGCAATCTCGATTCTGCCTGGCTTGCGCCGTAGCCGCGGACGCAGAGCCACGCGAGGCGGATATGATCCGCATGGTGAAATTTGGCGGGATCCAGCTGGCACGCTTCAAACGCATGCAGGACTCCGTCGTCACTCATGGACGTAGTGCCGAGGTTGAGTTGCATCGGGACCTCATTTCCATCACAAAATTGAAGTAGAAAAGAAAAAGGCCCCAATCCGTAGATCGGGGCCACTTCAATCAGTATACCACTTTTTTCGCCGGGTTTGAGTTGAACGGCTTGGCCCCAGACGAGGGCTTGATTTTTGTGGCGCGCTGAAATCATCAGAATGTAACGTCCGGGAGGCACGCCGGGAAAAGTGCCGCTGCCGTTGGCGTCGGCGCGAACTGCCGAGGCGGCGTTCGCCTGAAATCGCGAAGTAGGAATGAAAAGCCTCAGGCCTGGAAGGCCTGAGCTACAGGCAAGTAAACAACTTTTACATCACGGGAGAGCAGTCTGGCGTTTCTCAAAGTTTCCTGCCGATTTCCCAGTGATGGCCGAAGGGGTCGAGGACGCGTCCGACCCGCCAGCCGTATTGATCGGCGACGGGATTGACGATTTTGCCGCCGGCGGCGACGGCCTGGCTGAACGAGGCGTCCGGATCTTCGACGACCATGACGATGCGCACGGTGCTGCCTCCCAGCGTTTCCGGACTGAAATTTTTATGCTCGGGAGACTCGTCGGCAACCCAGAACTTGGCTCCGGCAACGGAGAGCTGAGCGACGACCGCGCCGTCAGGCGCATCGATCCGGTAGAGCACCGTGGCACCGAAAGCGGCTTGATAAAACTCAATGGCTTGCGCGCCGCGGCGAACCGAAAGCATCGGCTCAATGCTGGTATTTGAGGAGGCGTTTGGGGAAGGGTTGCTCATTGCGGTTTTCCGGTTTCTGCGAGGCGGCCTGTTGCCCGCGATTCCGCAGCTTACTAGACGGCGGCGGCGGTAGAAGGTCAACAGTCGACGGCCAACAGTCTACAGCTCAAAGCAAAGAAAATGCCACCCCGAGCGGACATACCCTTCGCAAACTGCGCGAAGAGTAGGCCACCGGAAATTTTTGGATTAGGATGGTGGTGGCAGGTGGCTGAGGGAGGCTATTGGCATGAAAAATCTTTTTGAAGCGGCGACGGCAAGGGAAGTGAAGGAGCGGATCGCACGGCTGGGGCCGACGAGCGCGCGGCAGTGGGGAAAGATGACGGCTCCGCAGGCGATGGCGCACTGCTCGGTGGCGATGGAGTGGGCGGTCGGGGACAAGATTGAGCCGCGGATGTTTTTGGGGCGGATTCTTGGGCCGCTGGTGAAGTCGCAATTGCTGAAGGACGAGAAACCGATGGGGCGGAACGCGCCTACGGCTAAGAGTCTGGTGATCAAGGATGAGTGCGAGTTGGGGAAAGAATGCCCGCGTTTGTCTATGTTGGTTGAGCGGTTTTCCGCCGGCGGGCCGCAAGGGTGCACCAGGAACCCGCATACTTTTTTTGGAAATATGACTCCGGAAGAGTGGGCGACGTTGATGTACAAGCATGTGGATCATCATTTGCGGCAGTTTGGGGTGTGAGGGGGAGAGGAAAGTCAACAGTCTACAGTTCACAGCTAAGAGAAATCGGTTCCAAGAGCTCGGTTTGCGTATCGAACTTGGGAGACCGTTCGCAGCACATGCAACGGGAGGCTGCTTGAGGCTTGCTGATGTTGGTCGATGGTTTCAGGCGATAGTGTTGCTCGGTCTGTTGTTGGCGAGCGTTAGCGGGGTTATTGCGATTTTTTTGGCGGCTGCGGGGACTGGCGCTGCCGGTACGCCAGCGCAAGATGAGGATGGAAATTGGGTGCTTACCTGGAGCGATGAATTTGATGGGGCTGGCGGATCGGCGCCGGACCCGGGGAAATGGAGCGCGGAGACTGGCGGAGGCGGGTGGGGAAATCGCGAACTGGAATATTACACGGCGAGGCGGGCGAACTCTCGCGTGGAGAAGGGCAATCTGGTGATCGAGGCCGTGCAGGAGAAATTCACGGGGCCGGATGGCGTAACTCGCGAGTACACATCCGCGCGGCTGAAGACCGAGAAACTTTTCACGCAGAAATATGGAGAATTCGAATCGCGAATCCGCATCCCGAAAGGACAAGGCATGTGGCCCGCGTTCTGGATGCTGGGCGATAACTTCCCTGCTGTGGGCTGGCCGGCATGCGGAGAAATCGACATCATGGAAAACATCGGGGTCGAGCCGGGGAAAATTCACGGGACGATTCATGGGCCCGGCTATTCCGGAGATGATTCGGTGGGTGCTCCGTACGCGCTTCCGAGCGGCAGCTTCGCCGATGATTTTCACGTGTTTGGCGTGGAATGGGAACCGAAGGAGATTCGCTTCTACGTTGACGGGTACCTGTACGAAACACGGACGCCGGCGGATCTTCCGGCGGGGACTCGTTGGGTTTTCGATCACCCGTTCTACCTGATTTTGAACCTTGCGGTGGGAGGAAAGTGGCCCGGGAATCCGGACGCGTCCACAAAGTTTCCGCAAGAAATGCTGGTCGATTACGTGCGAGTCTATTCGCGGAAGTAACGGCAGTCGACAGTGAACAGTCTACAATTAACCCGTTCGGCGAGCTCAGGGAAGGCAGTTCAGAGCCAGGAAAAGGCGACCCCAAGAGTCAGGTGCCAAAAGGCGGAACCCTGGGGTACCCGCTTTTTATTTGGCGGCGAGGGTTTGCTTGGCCAATTCGGAGCGGAATTCCTGCTCTTTTTCAGTGACGAATTTTTTGTAGCCATCGGGATCGAAGAAGGGGTTCGCGGCGGCA
>Ga0210402_10003767_pt1 | contig 14066 bp, 9 predicted proteins | sample IncBWC7MmetaG_FD_161055 | JGI IMG/M metagenome (GOLD analysis project Ga0210402, IMG submission 161055) | Forest soil microbial communities from Barre Woods Harvard Forest LTER site, Petersham, Massachusetts, United States - Inc-BW-C-7-M | ecosystem: Environmental > Terrestrial > Soil >...
GTGAAAAGCTGGTAGCCTTCGGAGACGTCGAGGCGGTAATCGAGCTGGCTGTGAACGACAAGCGTCGGCGTTTTGAAGTTCGTCTCGGCCAGCATGGGCGACCACTTACGATAGAGCGCGCGGTTTTCCCAGGTAGTGCCCTTGAACTCCCACTCGTTGAACCAGAGCTCTTCTGTTGTCCCGTAGGCCGATTCGGGGTTGAACATGCCGTCGTGCGAGACGATGCAGTTGAAGCGGTCGGTGTGGCCGAGAATCCAGTCGGCCATATAGCCGCCGTAACTTGCGCCCAGCGCGCACTCGCGCGTCTTGTCGATGAAGCTGTAGTGCTGCTCGGCGTAGTCGAGTCCGCGCATCAGGTCGATGAAAGGCTTACCGCCCCAGTCGCCGTTCACGCCGTCGACGAAGGCTTGTCCGTAGCCAGTCGATCCGCGCGGATTGATCATGATGACGACGTAGCCGTTTGCGGCAAGAAGTTCAGCGTTCCAGCGATAGCTCCAGCTATCGCCCCACGCGCCCTGCGGGCCGCCGTGGATGAGGAATTTAACTGGGTATTTCTTATTAGAGTCGAATACAGGCGGCTTGATGAGGAAGCCCTGCGCCTGCACTTTTCCGACTGTTGGAAACCAAAAAATCTCTAACTTTGGTAAGTCGAGTTGTGCCAGGAGGTCTTTGTTCAGATGCGTAAGATCGGTTTCATTCAAATCGAGACGGGCCAGCAAAAGGTCTGGTCTTCCAGAGGGTAACTTTGAATAACCTTCTGCAATCCCCGTACGATCAATGTCCCACACGTTGAACGCCACAACCTCGGCAGGTGAGCGCGCAGTATTCTTTGCGGCAATCAAGCTACTACCATCTGCGGCAGTTACGAGAGAGCTAAAATCACCATCCCACGTAAGTTGAATCAGACTGCTTGAATCTGGTTTGACGCAAAAGATCGGGGCTCTGCCCACGTCGCCAGAAACGAAATAAATTCTTTTTGAGTTGGGTGCCCAGACAAACTCATCCACCCATCGATCAAAGTTCGGCAGGAGCTCTTTCTCCTGCTTCGTCCCACGGTCATACAACATCAGCCGAAAGCGATCGCTCTCATATCCAGCCCGAGCCTGCGAGCGCCAGGCAATGTACTTCCCATCCGGCGAATATGCAGGCGAGTGATCGCCTCCGGGGCTGGTGGAAATCTTTACCGGCTTCGCATTCGGATCATCGAGCCGCAGCGTGAAGATATCGGAGTTGGTGCTGATCGCCGGAACCGGATCGAGATTCTCTTCAAATGCAATCTCTTTCCCATCGGGAGAAAACGCATAACCATCCGGCCCGCCGAGCGAGAACGGCGGAACATCGTGCTCGTCGCCCGGAGTCAGATCGCGTGGCGTGCCGCCATTTGCGGAAACCAGAAACAGATGGCTACGCTTGTCTCCGGTGAAGGCATTCCAGTGGCGGTAGAGCAGATGGGTAAAGACCTGCGCCTTCACCTTCGACTGTGCCCGCTCGTCATCACGCTGCTTGTTGCAGGCGTCATCTTTGCAATCGGGATAAACAGAGGAAACAAACAGAATATTCTGCCCGTCCGGAGACCAGATCGCACTGTCCGCTTCGGTGCTAATGCTCGTCAACTTGTGTACTTCGCCAATTGTGCCTGTGGCTGTATCAAATGGAGCTAGCCAGATTTGCTGGTCGCCGTCACGCGTGCTTTGAAAGAGAATCTGCTTCCCATCCGGCGAGAGCCGCCCGCGACTCTCGCCTGCCATAGAATCCGTTAGCGGCTTCTCATCACCACCAACAGCAGGAACGATCCAGAGATGCGAGGTACGCGTATTCTTCGCGAGGTCTACATCCGTTACGCCAAACAGCACCCAATGGCCATCCGGAGAAACGGCAATATCGCCCAGCCGCCGCATCTTCATCATGTCTTCGAAGGTCATGGGGCGTTTTGTCTGCGCGAAAACGCACGCACAGGCAAGCAGGAACAGAACCGACAAGCGGAATTTCTTCATGTTCGACTATTGTAAGAACCTTAGTGTCGCAGCTGGAAGATTTCGAGTCATCCGAAGTGTGTGCCAATGTGAAGGAAAAGCAGATCCTTCGCTACACTCAGGATGACAAGTCTTCTCTGATGGTCGATCAGTGGGCGAGCGCTTCGTCGTTCAGCTCAGTTTCGTGGCGTCGCTTCGGGAGCGGCAGCTGGATCACGAGCGCGGCGCCATGCGGCTGCAGGTTGTGCGCTGTTATCTCACCACCGTGGTCGCGCACAATGGCGTAGCACACGCTCAAGCCCTTGCCCGCGCCAATGCGCGGAGACTTGCTCGCAAAAAACGGATCGAAGGCGCGATTCGGATCGGCGAAGCCCGGCCCGTTGTCGGAGATCAGCACGCGAACGCCATCGACGTCATGCGTTGCATCTACGCGGAGCGTCCTCGGCTGCTCGCTCCCGTTCGGGCCAAACGCTTCGAGAGAATTGTTCAACAGCTGCAGAAACATTTGCTGCAGTTGATTGCGGTTGCCGTCGACATCCGGCAGGTCGTCGGCAAGATGAAGCTGCAGGTCGATCTGCCGCCGACTAAATTCGGCGCGGCGCAATTGGCAAATGTCGCGCAGAATTTCCGCCACAGACACGGCAACGTGCTCCACCGGTGAAGGCTTCCAGAAGCGCAGCATGCTTTCGATGATCTGCTTCATGCGCTGCGCTTCGCCGCGAATCAGCGACATGCTTTCCAGTGCCGGATGGCCATCAAGCGTCTCTTCCAGAATCTGCGAATACCCAAGCACAACTGTCAGCGGATTGTTCAGCTCGTGCGCAACACCCGCGGCCATCTGACCCAGGCCGGCCAGCTTCTCTGACCGTGCCACACGCTGCATCAGCGCATTGTGTTCGCGCATGCCGGTAAGCCGCGCCACCAGCAGCTCAAGCGGTAACAGATCGTCGGCCTGCAACGGCTGCGCAGGCTGCTTGAGCCCGCTCAAAAACAGATAGCCGGTCGCTGCCCCGATCCGCAATCTCATCGGAATCACATGATTCCTGAAATATTGCAGCGTCTCCAGCGGATCGTCGGGAACAAAGAGCGGCCGCAGGTCCACCTGCAGAGTGTTGCCGAACTCGACCGCGATGCTGTCGCTCTGTCGGAAAGTCTCGACCTGCTCATACGTCACCCGTTTGCCGAGCGCGTCCAGCGCCGCCACCAACTCGCCATCCATGCCCGCGTGCCCGGCGGTGGAGAAGTTACCTTCCACGCCGCGAACCAGAAGCAGCGCCTGGCTGAAGCGGCTCACCTCGACAATCACTTCGCAGGCGTGCTGATATGCGGCCTCGGCGTTTACGCCGGAGAGGAGCGACAAGTCAATCTCGGAATAGCGCTCCATCTCGACGCGCGCGCGATGATCGCGCTCTTTGGCGGCCTTGTTTTGCGCTAGCTCGTCTTCGAGCACGATGAGGATCATGCCGACAGCCGTCATCACCTTGATGAGATTTACGCCGCGCCCAACCAAAACCATGGCGGGATCCCCTGGCGACAGGATGGCATCGAGTACCACGGGCGTGGTCCACAGGAAGAAGCCTGTCGAAGCAAAGATGACTCCGGGGCTGAAGCGGAGGAAGGCGCCGGCAAAAAGCATGCCGGTCATGAGGTTGGTGGAGGCCTGGGCCAGATATAAGACGAAGAGATAGTGACCTGTGTAAGTGAGCCATAGACCGGCAATGCCAGCCGCAATCGAGAACGGAAAGGTAAACCACGAAGGCAGAATATTCCTGCGGCCATTCCACAGTGCCGCGACGCAGACCACGGTAACGGTGCAGAGGATGAGCACAACGCGTACTAGCTGGTTCGGCTGGGGGAACAGTGAGATGAGCACCGCAAAGAGGAACGTCGGCACCGCGAAAACGTAGGCATACAGGATTTTCGGCCAGCGCTTGAAGCCAAGAGGTGACATCGACCCGAGAAACATCAGCGGCGCGAGCACCATGCCGGCATTCGAAACCGCATAGCCAACGCCGGGGGAGTGCACTCCTGCCACTTCCATTACCACGCGAATCAGCGCCATGCTCCATCCGATTAGCCAGAGTAGCCGCCGCGTTATGCGTGTCTGCAGATAGAGCAGGGCAAAGGCAACCAGCAGGATACTCAGGAGCACCAGAGCCGGTATTCGATAGAGCTCAGCCATTGTCAGGAAGGATGAGGCAAGTGTACGCTGCAAACGGCATTCAGGGAGTTGAAAATTTCCCGGAATCGGCCCGAATACGTGTCCATAGACCCCTCCGGCGCGTCTATTCTGTTAGTAGAGTGGTTATCGGCTCTCCAGGAGCATACTTCAGTGAATCGCATATGCCAGCGCGCCAGGTCTCTTCTGCTAACAGCCCTGCTCGGTTTCACCTTTGCGACTGTCTCTGCGCAGGTCTCCTATACCGCGATGCCGCTTGATCAGGGCTTCGGCAAACTCGATACTTCAGCCCCGTCTGTTCCAACTCAGCAGATTATCGATAGCTTCACTGCCAAGGAATCGGAATTCCGCACCGCGCTGGGAAACTATACGTATGAACGCACGGTAAAGGTGGAGACGATCGATGACGATAACAAAGTAGACGGCCAGTACTACCAGGTGACCGACATTACCTTCGACCCCACCGGAAGACGTTACGAGAAAGTCGTCTTCGCTCCGCAAAATTCCTTGCAGCGCGTCTCTATGAGCCCCGCCGACTTCCAGGACATCGAACAGCGCCTGCCCTTCGTGCTGACCAAAGAAGACGTCGGCCAGTACGATCTCACCTATGTCGGTAAGCAGAAGGTCGATGAAGTAGACACGTATGTTTTCGACGTAAAGCCGAAGGTCATGGAAAAGAACAAGCGCTATTTCCAGGGCCGCATCTGGGTCGATCAAAAGGATCTGCAGATCGTCGTCACAAACGGAAAGAACGTTCCCGACGACACGCGCAAAGGCCACGAAGATTTATCGCCACCCTTCACCACTTATCGCGAGCAGGTTGATGGCAAATACTGGTTCCCGGTTTACACGCGCGGCGAAGGTGTGCTGAAATTCTCCGGCGGCAGCGGATATCTGGCCCAGGAAGTACACATGCGCGAAACATTGAAATATGCCAAGTACAAACGCTTCGGCTCGTCAGTCAAGATCACCTTCGACGGGCAGGAGATCGGCCAGGGAACCGGAAATCAGCAGCCGCCACCCCAACAGCAGCCGGCGAAGCCTCAGTAGTAGAGGTACTTCCGCCACTTCTGATCGCTGTGCCCGATCATGCGCATAATGTGCCGGCTCGTGTGCAGCGTGAACGGACGCGGCTCGCGCAGCAGTTTCATGTCATCAAGCTCGTGCAGCAATTGATTCCCCTTACGCCGGTTGCAGGAGTGGCAGCAGGCGACGAGGTTCTCCCAGGTCGACAAGCCGCCGCGCGAACGCGGAATCACATGGTCAAGCGTCAACTCGCCGGCGGGCAAGACAATGCCGCAGTATTGGCAGCTGTTCCGGTCGCGCAGCAAAATGTTCTTCCGTGACAGGGCCCGCGTTTGGTGCGGAATGCGCCGATACTCGAGCAGACGGATCACCGACGGCATGGGCATGCGCACGCGTGCAGCGTGCAGCATCGCGCCCTGCTCTTCCTCGGTCTTGGCAATGCCCTTCAGCACCAGCACCAGCGCGCGCCGCGCTCCACAAATGTTGATCGGCTCATAGGAGGCGTTCAGCACCAGCACCGGTGCCTGCATGGTGCTGCTCGAATGTACCCGCACATCCTCGCGTGGAGGAACGGCGTGCTTCTGTTTGCGCGCGTGAATCATGGCTCTTCCCAATGACATTTCTTCCCCCAGACCCGTATAAGACCTGAATCAAGACCTGTATAAACACGGCTCTCGGCGCTTACACGCCTCGAGCCGCAGGAACCAAACCCGCATCCCACAATGCCACACCCTCGTGCATCGGCACTTCTTTCGCGGTCATCTCCGGCGGCCGGATCATTTCCTGCCGCTGCGCCCGCGCCACCGTGGTCACATGCACGCTGCTTGCTCCGGCTCGGCGCAGCGCCTGCGCGCATGCCCGGGCGGTTGTCCCCGTGGTGTAAATATCGTCAATCAGAAGCACGTCTGCGCCTTTGAGCTTGTCCGGCGCAGATGCAAAAAAAGCGCCGCGCACATTGGCGCGACGCTGGTGCGGGGTAAGCCCCGCCTGGCTTTGCGTGGAGCGGCGACGCTCCAGTACGCCCGTCGCAACCGTCAACTCGAATTCTGTATTCACGCGCCGCAGAGCCTTCACTGCGGCCCGCGCCAGCACTTCCGCCTGGTTGAATCCACGATGCCGTCGCTTCGCCTTGAAAAGCGGCACTGGAACCACCATCAGCTTCCGCGGAATCCCCTCCACCGCCAGAATCTGCCGCGCTAGAAGCTGGCCTAGTCGGTCCGCAGCCGGCTCCATCCCGTCGTACTTCAGCAGGTGCAGTAGTGCCCGCAGCTCATCCTGATAAAGGCCGTGCGCCACAGCCCGCGCAAATGGCGGCGCAGACACACGGCAAACCCGGCAGAGCAATCGCTCACTCGAGCCAAAGTCCTGTTCGCCAAGAGCTTGGCCGCAAATCGCGCACAGGCAACTAGATTGTTCGGGAAGATTCTTCCAGCAGGAATCGCAAACAGGAACGCAGGAAATACGCAGGAGGGAATCGCCACACAGGCGGCATGGAGCAGGGAAGAGAGCGCAGCAGAGGTTGTCCACCGGACTTCGCAGCACGCGAGCGACCGCTCTCCATGCTGAGGTACCGGCCTGTCTTACGTCGAGCGCGTTTGTATCACGCTGACTGCAGAAGATGCACCTCTCACGGCGGGACAGCCCGCCATTGCAAATGAGTATACAGCGAAAACCTGCACAATTCCAGGTGCCATAGATGGTGCGGCCGTAACGAATACATCCTATTTCGATAATGCTGCTGTGTCTTACCGGCGAAGCTCTCCATGTAGAGCCCAATAGCAAGAGGTATAGATTGGACACGTTCAGCTAATCTTTTCGATGAGGGGTAGGCAATGGCTAGAGGCCGCCAAAGTGAAGCAAAAGAAGAGGTAAACCTGGCGCTTAACATGAATCTTCCTGTTAACCCACCCATTTTGCCTATGCTGGCCAAGCGAGTAGACGAACTGCCAATAGGAGAAACCTGGATCTATGAACCGAAGTGGGATGGATTTCGCACATTGGTTTTTCGCGACGGCAAGGAAATTCTGATTCAGAGCCGCGATGAGAAGTCATTGAACCGCTATTTCCCTGAATTGCTTGAATCGTTGCAGTCGCAGTTGCCGTCCCAATGTGTTCTTGATGGCGAAATCGTAATCGCAAAAAATGGCGCGCTTGATTTCGAAGCCCTTCAACTCCGTATCCATCCGGCCGCATCGAGGGTTAAGCTGCTCAGCCAGCAAACGCCCGCTGCGATTGTGTTCTTCGACTTGCTGGCGAAGGACGCGCGCGACTTAAGACAACAGGTATTTTATGAACGGCGCAGAGAACTGGAGGCGGTGTTGTCATCCGCAGTTCCGCCACTTCATATCACCCCGGCAACAGATGACCCGGAGATCGCTCGCGACTGGTTTCGGCGATTCGAAGGCGCGGGATTCGATGGCGTGATAGCCAAACCAAAGGACGGCACATACGAATCCGACAAGAGAGTGATGTTTAAGGTGAAGCACGAACGCGACTGCGACTGTGTTGTTGCAGGGTTCCGTTGGTATCGGAAAGGCGACCGTCCTGCGATCGGCTCATTGTTGCTCGGACTTTATGACGATTCTGGCGCACTGCATCATGTGGGAGTCTGCGGCAGTTTCCCGCTGGAAAAGCGGTTTGAACTGGTTGACTATCTTGCTCCTTATCGCGAGAACGCGCTTGCTCATCATCCCTGGAAGAGCTGGAGAGGGGAGGAAGCAGGAGACGAGCACGGCTCGTACCGAATGCCCGGCGGGCAGAGCCGCTGGAGCCAGGGCAAAGATCTCTCATGGGAACCCTTGCGCATTGAATTGATAGCTGAAGTGGCTTACGAACATATGCAGAGCGGCCGCTTCCGTCATATGGCGCAGTTTCGAAGATGGCGGTTTGATAAGAAGCCGGCGGATTGCACCTATGCTCAGCTCGAAGTTGTTCCACCGGAAGAGTTGATGGCGATCTTTCCTCAAAATCGCTGACTCAAGACTGCTTTTTGGAGGCGCGCCGTTTGGACCACTCGCGCGTTGGATCGTCGTCAGGATCGGGAGTTTCCTGCACCGGTCGCAATTCCTCAGAGACGTGCCGCAGGTTCACCCGAATGCGCGTCCATGTAGAAAACCTGCCGCGCATCGAATCGACGAGCACATCGTCAACCGCCAGAGATTTGGCTGCTTCAGGATATTTGGCCTTCCATCGTTCAAGGCCGGCAAGAGCGGCGTCTTTGTCTGGAGAGTTGGCCACCACCAGAAGCGGCATCTTTTCTCGCGGTTTTTTCGCCGCACTTTTTGCGCGCGAAGGAGCAACGCGCGGTTTCTCGTCTGCCTGTTTGCGAAAATGCGGCGGCCAGGGAGCATCGCCAAGACCGGCGGCATCATCTGTGGCGGCAAATTCGAGGAGGGCTTCAAGTGAGCCTGGGTTAGCGTCCATCTCGGCATGCGGATCGCCGATTTCTGCAAACCTCTGCGGGACTGTCAGAAGGGTGAAGTCGGCAGGATTGCTGTCGGGCACTTCCTGCCAGAAGAGCGGAGCAGAAACGCGCGCGTCCGGGAGTGGCCGCACCGAATACGCGGAAGCTGTCGTGCGGTCTTTCGCATTCTGGTTGTAGTCAAGGAAGACGCCGTGCCGCTCTTCCTTCCACCATTTGGAAGTGGCAAGAGCTGGCACGCGCCGTTCGATCTCGCGTGAGAGTGCAAGCGCGGCACGGCGTACCTCTACAAATGTCCAGCGTGGTTCGATTCGCACATTGACATGCATGCCGCGTGAGCCGCTGGCCTTGGGCCAGCCGCGAAGTCCCACGTCGGCAAGAAATGCATTCACCTCCATGGCAACCCGACAAACATCTGCCCAGGTGACGCCAGGGCCGGGGTCGAGATCGATACGCAGCTCATCGGGATGGTCCAGATCGCTCGAACGGATCGCGTGCGGGTGCAATTCAATGCATCCAAGATTCACTATCCACGCCAGGCCCGCGGCATTCTCCACAACAAGCTCTTCCGCCGTTCTCCCGGAGGGGAAAGAAAGCGTGACGGTTCGCAGCCAGGAGGGATGGTCGGCTGGAGCGCGCTTCTGGTAAAACGCCTCTGCCTCTGCTCCGTTGACAAATCGCTTGAGGACAAGCGGGCGACCGCGAATACCGGCAAGAGCGCCCGGAGCAATCGACAGATAGTAACGCACAAGGTCGAGCTTGGAGAGCTTTACCTCTTTTGAGAAATAGAGCTTCTCCGGGTGCGTGACATGCACTTCATGTCCATCGATGAATAGCTTCTCCGCTTCCTCTTTCACTGAAGGTCCTTCGGCTCCAAATTTCGGATAGTCGAGTACAGATAGCAGTTTAGACATTCCTGGGGAGCTTTTGCGATATGAGTCTGAGGTCCGAGTTCGTAGTTATTTCAGGTGAAATCGCATAATGCGGGCAGGCGTGAACGCAGCTCCCGGCAACAAGACGCCGTGCTCGTCTAGCTGGTTCCAGCCTGAATTTGCGATGTAATAAAAAGAATCGCCGACGATCACGCCATGCGTCGGATCGCCCAGCATAGGCGTAGCCCGCTCGATGATCTGCTCAGAAACAATGCGCCCCAAAGTGGAATCCAGCTGCATGAGCAACACCCGCTCCGGTGATGCGCCATTCTGTACCAGAATCAACCACCCATCTTTCAGATAAAGCCCATCCACACCGCCCAGCGCATACGGTTTCGCTCCGCCCTGCGCGAGCCACGTCACATCCTTAGTTGACAGATTCAGCAGTCCGATGCCGCGCGTGTAATCCGGCACGAAGAGATGCTGCCCATTCGGATCGATCACCGGGGTCTGCGGTGAGATAAAGTCCCCGCGGTCGAGCCGCTGCAGAGTATTTCCCTCTACGCGATACACTCCGCCGCCGTCGCCGTCACTCACAATCGGATTACCCTCGCGCGTCAGCGTCATGTCGCCGAGCGCCGCATGCGGCGGCCCTTCGATGCGACGCAGCAGATGCCCCGACGAAAGATCGAAACAGAGAACCGCCGAGTGTCCCCAATCCGCCTGCACGACTGACGTGAAGCCATCGAGCGCAACCTCCGTTGCCCACACGCGGTTGCGCGGCGCATCCACCTTGAGAGCCATCATCCCCCACTGGCTGGGAGACCGCGCAAAGTCCGTCGCCTTCCCATCTTGCGCGACACGAATGATCTTCTTCTCAAGAACGCTGGTAATCAGAAACGATTTCGAGTGCAGATCGTAGTCGATATCCTCAGCCAGCAGCTTCGCATCCGGTAATACGAACGCCGTCTCTGCATGAGAGAGCGGCTTCTCGTTCTCGGCAAATTTCTTCAGCACAGCCTGATACGCAGGAAGCGGATGCAGTCGTGCAAACGCCTTGTCCTTTGCCTGAAGCATTTCATCATCGGCCTGCCCCATATCAGCAAGCTGATCGAGTGCGGCTATCGCCTTGTCATCATCGCCGACTGCGGCATAAGCCTGTGCCAGCGTTTCGAGCGAAGCGGGCGAATTGTGCACCAGCTTCTGGATCTGCAGAACGATCTCGATACGTTTCTTCTGGTCACCAGCAGCAATCGCCGCATGCGCCTGCTTGCGCAGATCCTGCAATTGCTCGATTGCGGTCTGCGCTGGCAACGAGCGCACGCAGAAAAGTACGGCAAGCAACACGCATGGTCGAGATAGTTTCATATCAGACCGTAACACTCTTCTTCGCCGGAACAACCTGCTTGCCCGCCAGCGTCTCGAAGACCCCCGCCAGCACCAGCAGAACTCCAACCAGCTGAAACGCAGACAATCGCTCACCGGCAAGCGCCGCCCCGGCAAGCAACGCAATCACTGGATTCACATACGCATAGCTAGCCACGCGCGTCGCAGGCTCATGTGCAATGAGCCAGACATAGCAGGTGAATGCCACAATCGAAGCCGCGAAAACCAGGTACGCCATGCTCAGTACCAGCGTGGGCCGCAGCAGCACAGCCAGCGAAGGCAACCGCCGCATCTCGCCCGTTGCTGCCGACAAAACGAAGAGCAACGCGCCGCCGATGGCCATCTGCAGGCCCGCATTCAGAGTCTGCGGTTTCGGCAACACGAGCCTGCGCGAAAGCAGCGTTCCGACAGCCCACGACAGACTGCCGCCGATCAGCACCAGCACTGCAAACGTGGAAATAGTCGGCACTCCCCCTCGCGATGCGGGAGCTTCGAACGCCAACACAACGACACCGGCAAACCCAAGAATGATTCCGGCAACCGACAAGGGCGTGGCCTTCTGCGTTCGCAGAATTGCCAATTCGCCGACAAAAATCCACACCGGAATGATGGCCGAGATCACCGCCGCAATCCCGGAAGGCACGCGAACCTCGCCCCAGAAAAGCGCCGCATACATCAGCGTGAACATGATGAAGCCAAGCGTGCTTGCGCCTAGCAGCGAGCCACGTGGAACCTCGGTCCGCCCGCGCAGATAGCTGTAACCCACGAGCAGCAACCCCGCCAGCGTGAAGCGGAAGCCCGCGGCAAAGAACGGCGGCACGACTGCGACAACTTCGCGGATTCCGAGAAACGAGCCGCCCCAGAGAAAATAGATTGCCCCGTACGCCAGCAGCCTGCGAATGGACATGGTTTAGGATAGCGCCCGTTTCCCGCTGCGATACGTGCCAGTTGCTATTTCGTACTTGTATAGAAGAAGCTGGCTGCACGCATCTTTCATTCCAGACGAGGTCCGCGAATCCGGATATGCCGACGAGACTCATGCGCCCGATGCTTGCCCTTCTAGCTTTTGTCCTGCCGCTGCAAATGGCAATCGCTCAAGGCACAGTGCCCACATTCAAGCTCACCGTCCAGCAGTCTTCATACACGATCTTCGGAAACGACCCGGCGCAGGCAAGCACCACAACCATTCCCACCATAGTGGTTCCGGTCGCACTGTCCTTCGAGTCGAAGAAGGTCAATGGCAAGCCTTTCGTCATGGATGCATTCGGCGACGTCGACGCCATCCTCGCCTCACCCGTTTTTACCAACTATGCCTTCGCATCTGGTCGCACAACGCAGTATGCCGACGCTATGCTGCGCACCACTTTCCCCAATGCGAAAGAGTGGCATACTCTGCTCGGCAAGCCGGAAGTAAAGTCAATCACGATCACCGTCCCGGCAGGCTACGGCTACGTTCTTACATCGAAAAAGACAGGCCAGTCCTTCGCTGTTGCCGACGTCGAATTCCTGCAGCGCGAACTCTTCAAGCAGATTCCCAAACAGGACGGGAAGCTCGTCATCGCCGTCACGCGCAACACCACGTATTACGTTGAGGGCGATGCCACCGAATGCTGCTCGTGGGGAACACATGGCGTTGATACCGCCACAGGAAACTCCTTCGTGCTCGGCTCCTATCTGCATGACACACCCGCGGTCGTCGAAGACAAGGACGTGCAGCCGCTCACGCAGCAACTTGCCGAATTTATCAAAGATCCGCTGCACGACCCGCTCGTGCATTTCGCAACGAAGCCATATCCCGGCAACGTCTTTCCCGCGTGGCTGCGCCTGCCGTCTGTGCCTGCTGGAGATCAGGGCCGCTGCGGCGGCACTACTGCTGCGACGGCTTATTTCCTTCTTGAGCCAACAAACACCAACGAGAAAAACAATATCCCTTCATCGAAACCGTTTGTCTCACACACCGCGAGCGCAACCTATCACTTGCAGAATGCCGCTACGCTCACCTGGTATCTGGGAGCGGCTGATAACCTCGGCGCGACTTATAGTTTTCCTGACGCGCAGGCGCTTCCCGCGGCTGCCAAGCCATGCCCCGCGCGCGGCCGGCGTTCCGCGCCATCCGTGCCTACGGCTGCGGCCATCCCGCCGAGCGGCCACCCCAATGGCCACCAGCTCATCGGTTATTGGGAAGGGTATGGCGCTGCGAATGCTATCTTTCCTGTTCGCGAAATTTCGCCGCAATGGGATGTGATCCTTGTTGCCTTTGCTACACCTGACCACAATGCGCCCGAAGGAACCATGCAATTTCCCACTCCCGCAGGATTGACCCCGGAGCAATTCAAGGCCGACATAGCCGAGTTAAAGAGTCACGGAAAGAAGGTCATGATCTCGCTCGGAGGCGGTGGCCAGCATTTCACCCTTGCAGACTCCAGACGTGTTCCAACGTTTGTCTCATCGGTGATCAACATCGTCAGCGAGTACGGCTTCGACGGCATTGATATTGACTTTGAAAGCCCATCGCTATCCATTGATCCCGGCGATACCGACTTCCGCCATCCCACCACGCCATCGATCGTCAACCTCATCTCGGCGCTGCGTCGGCTGCACGATCACTTCGGTCCGAAATTCATGATCAGCCTTGTGCCCGAAGGTACGCAGATCCCCTCCGGCTATCCCAGCTACGGCGGACAGTTCGGGTCTTATCTCCCGATCGTGTATGCCATCCGCGACATCCTGTCTTTCGTCGATGTGCAGGACTACAACACGCCGCCACTGCAGGGGCTCAATGGGGAAATCTATCAGCCCGGGTCGGTGGATTACCACGCCGCCATGACCGAGCTTTTGCTGTACGGCTTCGATGTAGGAGGCGATCCGAGATATCATTTCGATCCGATGCCGGCCGACAAGGTCGCAGTAGGCTTTCTCACGCCCGACACGACGCCCGCCATCGTCAGCCAGGCAATGGACTACATTATCGCGGGCAAAGCCCCGGCTGGAGCGAAGTACAAGCTGCGCAATCCCGCGGGCTATTCGGGGATGATTGGCGCGATGTTCTGGACCATCGATGACGACCTAAGGCATAACTACAACTACTCAAACACTGTAGGCGTGCAGCTGCACGGTTATCCGCCAGCGGCAAAGTAATCTTCCGCAGAATACTGACGGGAATCCGCGTCGGTCCTGACACATTCGTCGACTCCAAGAATCGCCTAGTC
>Ga0210402_10003770_pt1 | contig 14063 bp, 6 predicted proteins | sample IncBWC7MmetaG_FD_161055 | JGI IMG/M metagenome (GOLD analysis project Ga0210402, IMG submission 161055) | Forest soil microbial communities from Barre Woods Harvard Forest LTER site, Petersham, Massachusetts, United States - Inc-BW-C-7-M | ecosystem: Environmental > Terrestrial > Soil >...
CAGATCGAGTATGTTCTGTTGTGGATTGCGGGCCGGCCATAGCCCAGAGGTCAACAACTGCAAGAAATCTTTCTCACGGAAACGCCCGTTTGACACCGCCTTAAAGTTGTCTATCAATACGCCTTCCTCGGCGAAAGTACGACTACGCGGTGGCATGGAGCCTGGGGTGATGCCGCCAATATCGGCGTGATGGCCCCGCGAGGCAACGTAGAAGAGAATCTCTCGCCCGGTCGAGTCGAATACCGGAGTGACGGCGGTAATATCTGGCAAGTGAGTGCCGCCGTGGTAAGGGTCATTCAAAACGTAGACGTCGCCTGATTCAATGCGGCCAGAGTTAGCCTGAATCACTCGGCGCACACTTTCACTCATACTGCCCAGGTGCACGGGAATGTGCGGAGCATTCGCCACCAGAGACCCATGCGCATCGAACACCGCGCACGAAAAGTCCAGCCGCTCTTTTATATTTACAGAATGTGCCGTTTTCGCGAGCGTTGCTCCCATCTGCTCGGCGATGGCCATGAAAATATTATTGAAGATTTCGAGCATCACAGGGTCAGGCCGCGTGCTTATGGCGGCTACCTTGCTTTTGGGCTCCAGCCGCTGAAGTAGAAGATTGCGTTGCGAATCCACACGGGCTTCCCACCCAACGTCCACAATCGTAGTGGCATTGGCTTCGGCTATCAACGCTGGGCCATTCAGCTTTTGGCCGGGTTGCAATCGGTTGCGTTCAAAGACCGGGGCGTCGCAGCGCCGGCCCCCACTCCAAAGTGATACACGCGCAGTTTCTATGGGCGGGACGGATAAAGGATGGAGTTTGCTATCTGTTTCGGTGATGGCTTCGCTTGTCCCTACAGCTTCTACCGATACAGCAGCAACTACAAGTTCGCGTCCAGGCGCAACAAAGCCGAAGCGCCGTTGATGTTCGATCTCGAATGCTTCGCGGATTTCTTTGACTCCATTTTCGGACACAACAAGAGATGTGTCAGTGCCCGAGTAGCGCAGGTGGATTAGACGCAGAACCGTAATTCTGTCAAAGGGTAGCTGCTGTGCCAGAAGCTTGGAGCGCGCCTCGGTTTCGAGCCGGTTGAGGATTTCAGGCACGCTCAATCCTGCTTCCTCCAAAGGTGCTTCTATTGAGAACTCCAGAATAGTCCTCAGGTCGGCGAGTCCGATGCCAAACGCCGAAAGCACACCGGCGAACGGATGAATAAACACCTGCTCAATTCCCAACGCATCGGCCACGAGACATGAGTGCTGTCCGCCTGCGCCACCGAAACTGCAAAGTGTATAGTCGGTGACATCGTGGCCTCGTTGCACCGAAATAGTCTTAATTGCGTTCGCCATATTCTGCACTGCCACAGACAGGAAACCTTCGGCGACCTCTTCGACCGTGTACGACACACCGCTTTCGGATTCAATGCGATTCGCCAGTTCGACGAATTTCGTTCGCGCGATCTCGGCATCCAGGCGCTGATCGCCACGAGGACCGAAAATGGCGGGAAACCAGCTAGCCTGGATGCGGCCCAGCACTACATTGCAGTCAGTTACAGTGAGCGGTCCGCCACGTCGGTAGCAAGCAGGGCCCGGATTGGCGCCAGCCGATTCCGGACCCACTCGGAATCGTGCGCCGTCAAAGGTCAAAATGGAGCCGCCGCCTGCGGCAACTGTATGGACGGTTAACATTGGAACCCGTAGTCGCACGCCCGCCACAGAAGTTTCTTCGAAGGATCGCTCGAACTTTCCATCGTAGTGCGAAACGTCTGTCGAAGTTCCGCCCATGTCGAAGCCGATGATACGATTGTAGCCAGCCTTCTCGGCTGTGCGGACGGCGCCGATTACACCGCCGGCCGGACCCGACAGAATGCCGTCCTTGCCCTGGAAAAAGCGTGCGTCCGTCAGACCTCCGTTGGACTGCATGAACATCAGACGTGTGCCGGCGAGATCACCAGCCACTTGATTGACATAACGTCTCAGCACAGGCGTTAGGTACGCATCCACGGCAGTGGTTTCGCCGCGAGCAACTAACTTGATCAGCGGGCTGACCTTGTGCGAGACCGACACTTGATCGAATCCCACTTCGCGAGCGAGGTTCTCGGCTTCTGCTTCGTGGGCCGTATGACGAAACCCGTGCATGAAGACAATGGCGATCGATCGGATGCCGCGGCGGAGCGCGGATTCAAGGGCCGGGCGCACAATCTCGGCATCGAAAGGTCGCAGAACTTCGCCCTCGGCACTTAAGCGTTCTCCCACTTCCAACACTTCCTCGTAAAGCGGTTCAGGTAAGCGGATGTTCAGGTCAAACAGACGCGGGCGATTTTGGTAACCGATCCGCAAAGCATCGCCGAAGCCCTCAGTAATTAGAAGCAACGTGCGCTCACCTTTTCTTTCCAGAAGAGCGTTGGTGGCCAAAGTGGTGCCCATCTTGACGAATGCTATTACGCCGGACTCGATCGGCGCGCGCCGATCAATGCCCAATAAAGCGCGAATGCCCGCAAGGGCGGCGTCCGAGTACGCTTCGGGCGCTTCGGACAGTAATTTGTGAGTCAACACTCGTCCGTCAGGCTGAACGGCGACGATATCTGTGAACGTACCCCCGCGATCAATCCAGAATTGCCACTTACCGCGTGGATTTTCGTGCGGCCGGGTGTACGTCATCGGGCTGCCCTCATCGCGTCTATACCGAGCCTGTCATTCTACCGTGTTAGTTGTAGACGGTAGCGAAACATGAAGCTACGCGAACGGTTGAAGCTCATGATTGGCAGCGCACGAACACCAGGAGTTGCCCTTGATGCGCCACCGGAGGGGCAGGCGAAAATAACTCAATTAGTTGGGCGACATCGTAGGCTATACCCATGCGAAGCCGCTATTGTCCCGTGTTGTTTATGTTGGAATCGAACTTTTTCACGAATGGAGAACGCGCATGCCAAATGAGCCAATAGGAAACGAATCCGTTGCCGGACATAGCAGTACGGGGACTGATCGTCGCACGTTTATTGCAGTCGCAGGTGCAAGCGTCATGGCCGGTGCAGCGGCACTGAGTTCTTCTCCGGCCAGCGCACAGTCCCAGACAGGTCAGGGTGTGGTGGGCGCCACAGAAGTAAAACGGCCCGCGGGACTGGGGCCCAGAGCCATGCTGGATAATCGGTTCCCGGTGACCTACTCGGAATCTGTGCCAAAGGCCTGTCAGGTTCTGGTTGGGTACTTCACGGCGCTCAGCCAGCGCGACTTGAAAGGAATGGCGGAGTACTTGCATTTTCCCTTCGCCACCTTCGAAGGCGTCGAAGCTGTAGTGGTCAATTCGGCTGACGAACTTTTGAGCAAAGCTCCGCCTTCGATGAACATGAGCATGAATCCGGAGCGGTTTACAGACCACGATTCTTATCTGAAGCCGGGATGCTATGACGTTTTTACGGGATTCGAAGTGCTTTGCATGGATCCCGTTACCGTCGGCATCTCCATGTCGTATGACCGCTACGGCAGCGACGGCAAGCTCCTCTCTCGTTGCGATGGCGTTTATTCGATCACGAACAATGATGGGCGATGGGCTATCCAGATGATTTCGACGATCTTTACTCCGGCCATGTTGATCGGCGTCGTCTACCAGGATGCAATCACTGCCGCAAATCGCTTGCGCATGGACGGCGACCTGGCTTTTCAGCTCGCGGACCTCAGCGTCGCGCCCGCGCCCCAACCAGGCACTTCGGCCATGTTCGTCAACTATTCAGGCCAGCCATGGTCACTCGCTCCCAATGGACACGCGATGGACCAGTTCAAGATCGCCGGAGTGAAGTCACGCATGCACTTCTCGGATGGCTCGACACCGCCGTTTCCGGCAAATCTCACGCCCACAGTTGACATGGCCACCTATTACAAAGGCTATCGGAAGCTCTTCGTTGACAATGGTCTAGGCGGTTTTGGCTGGGTTTATGGAGTTTTGCCGAATTCACGCATTCTGCATCAGACAGTAAACAAAGTGCATCAATTCACCGGCGCCGTCCGCTTCAATCAAGCGGGCGAGGAGGCCAGCTACAACACCGACATCGGCATCATCACCTATAAAAAGGGCCGGTGGGGAACTTCAGGCATGGTCTGTTACACCACGCCGCATGACCGGTCAAATGACGTGTTGCACACCTGAGCCTGTTCGGAAATTCAAACTGGCACTTCCGGAAAACAGTGAACACACGGCCCCACAGCAGTGGAGGGGTGATGGCCCGCGATAATTCTGCGCGAACGTATGACAGCACATTCGGCATAAACATCGCATGCGAATTTCCGGAATTAACACGCCGGGCGCATGTCACTTGATTGCCGTGATGATACTGTGGTTCAGGACAGTGTCTTGACGGATTACTTGATTGAACCCGGCCTCAGTCACGAAGCTTTCGATTTCTGCGACTGAGTAACACTTACCCTCTGTCGAGGTCATCAGGAAAACCGAATAATTTGCGACGGGCAACGGGCCGGTTTTCTCGCGGTTGAGGTGCGAATCATGGATGGCGATCATGCCCCCGTCAGGCAATGCGTCGTAAGACTTCGCAATGAGTTGTCGAACGGTTGAAGCGTCCCAGTCGTGCAGTGCGTTCGACCAAAAGTGGACGTCGTAACCTTCGGGAAATCGCTCTGAAAAAATGTCGCCTGAGGCTACGTCAACCGATCCGGAGCAACCGCGCGCACCTATATATTCCAATGTTACGGAATCCACGGGAGGCTGCTCCAATACGGTAGCTTGAATGTGAGGCTGCTTTTGTACTATGTGACAAGCATAAGTGCCCGACCCTCCCGCAATATCGAGCAAACGCCGATGCTCTTTCAAATCCAGATGCGCTGCTGCCGATGGAGCGAGATAAGCCCCCTGGGAATCCATAGACTTTAAGAAGCTGCGCGCAAACAATTCGTCTTTCATCATTTCTGTCCACGGCTTTTCGCCTTTGGCCCAATGTGCTGGTTTTCCCGTGCGCAGGACTTCCCGGATTACGCCGTGAACAGGCCGCTTCGCGAAGGCAGCTTCATCCCGGTACCATTCAGAAAGGGTGCCCAGTATGTGTTGCGCATTCCCCGTGAGAGAGAAAAGATCCTGCCGTTTTTCGACGAGGCCCATCGCCGAAAAAAGCGTCAGCATCACGTCGGTGGTCCGCTCGGTCAATTTCCAGGAAGTTCGGATCGTGTCCGGATCGGCAGGAGCTTTACCGAGCCACGTGAAGAAATCAAACATCACAACGGCTGCGGACACCAGTTCGCAACCGTATATTGCATCCCGGACCGCCTTTTTGTTCGGGTCGTAACCGACGTCACCTGCAAGTTTCATCCAGTAAGCGTTCATCGTGTTGATTGGCCAGTGAAGAAAGAGCGAGAGTTAGACCAAATACCAATGCTGATTCCATCCAGCGCCGGACGACACGGACAGGCGTCAATATTCATCGCTGCTTCCACCAGTTCCCGGCCATTCCCATAGGTTTGAATATCGCCATGCGACGGCATTCTCGTCTGGCGCTCCATCAACTTATTGAGGATTAAGATTGTCCTCAGGGGAGTTTGCCTAATATGTTGAAACTATCCAGGATAATAATTCTTGGGTCCGCAATGATCGGAAGTTGCCTTTCCGCACTCGGAGATCTGAATCTACGTGCGGCCGGATTGCGTAGACGCACCAGCTAAGCTCGAAAGGTTAACCGTGGATTTCAGCTTTGATTTGGCAGTAATAGGTGGCGGGATTGTAGGCTTGAGTGTAGCTCTGGAGGCTGTGCAACGATTTCCAGGCCTTCGTGTGGGTCTCGTCGAAAAGGAATCAGGTGTCGCCCGCCACCAGACAGGACACAATAGCGGAGTAATCCACTCCGGTGTTTACTATAAGCCTGGATCACTCAAAGCAAGAAACTGCGTCGCTGGTGCGGCTGCGATGGTTCGATTCTGCCAGGAGCACAGCTTGCAATACGAGATTTGCGGGAAAGTGATCGTTGCGATCGATCAATCTGAAATCGCGGGTCTGAAGGAACTCCATCAGCGCGGTATCGCCAATGGTGTGTCGGGAATCGAAATGATAGGAGTCCAACGTTTGAAGGAATTGGAGCCTCACTGCACCGGTGCAGCCGCTTTGCAAATTCCAGGCACCGGAATCGTTGATTACAGCACCGTGGCCGAGAAATTTTCCGAAATCATCCGGGCCAAGGGCGGCCAGGTACTAACGGATTGTGAAGTGCAGGCGATCCGAAAGACTTCGTCTGGCGTTGTATTGGAAACGACAAGAGGCGATATCGAAGCGGCGTGGGTCGTTAACTGTGCCGGACTTCAGAGTGATCGCATCGCACGATTGGCAGGAGACGACAACGGAGTGAAGATCATTCCTTTCCGGGGCGAATATTATGAACTGGCTGTGGGACGCCGACAGTTGGTAAGGAATCTCATCTATCCAGTTGCCGATCCACGCTTTCCCTTTCTTGGAGTTCATTTTACTCGCAGAATTCAGGGAGGAATTGAAGTGGGCCCAAACGCCGTATTAGCGTTTAAGCGGGAGGGTTACAAGAAAAGCTCCTTCAGTATGCGGGATGCCGTCGAGTCCATATCGTATCCGGGTTTCTGGCGCATGGCTTCGAAATATTGGTCAAGCGGAATAGCCGAATATTATCGCTCGTTGAATAAGCGCGCATTCACAGCTGCGCTTCAAAAACTTGTACCGGAAGTAAGGTCTTCAGATCTGCGACCCGGCGGTGCAGGGGTCCGCGCACAAGCGGTAGATAACAGCGGAAGACTATTGGACGACTTCTCGATAGTGCGTTCGGAACGGATGATACACGTTTGCAACGTGCCTTCGCCGGCAGCGACGGCTTCCCTGGTGATCGGAAAGCAAGTGATCGAGATGGCTTCGTCTCAGTTCCAGTTTGCGGCTGCGTAGACTTCCGCTGCCGCGTTCGCGTGCGCGACGGGGATACACCCTCAATGAATTGAGTGTTTAAGTTGTCGCTCATTTAGGCGCTTGTTAAGGTTTAGCGCTTCGGCGCCGTCTTCACCCGGGGGCTCCGCAACCCTCAGTTTCAATTTTTGCGCCGCCTGAAGAGTGCGCAGTTTACTCGTGAACGTTTTGTCCGGATGGCATGACCAAAATGAGTGGCGAATCGGCGATGGCGATTGAAAAACAGACAGCCTTTCGGTGGGGCTGGATCTCGGAGCTGTCGGAGTCGGAATTTTCTACGATGGTTGCCACGTTCATGGGTTGGACGCTGGACGGGATGGACGTGATGGTATTTAGCTTTGTCCTTCCCACACTGATTGCGACCTGGCACGTGACCAGAGGTCAGGCGGGCCTTTTAGGAACATCGGCCTTGGTTATTTCCTCAGTAGGCGGGTGGGCTGCGGGTCTTCTCGCTGATCGGTGGGGCAGGGTCCGTGTCCTGAAGCTAACGATCCTTTGGTTCGCCTCCTTCACGTTTCTGAGCGGATTCACAAATTCGTTTAATCAACTCTTAATCGTGCGAGGACTGCAGGGACTTGGCTTCGGCGGCGAATGGGCGGTTGGATCTGTCCTGATAGGCGAGACGGTTCGCGCCCAGCATCGCGGTAAAGCCGTAGGGGTCGTTCAAAGCGGTTGGGCGATTGGCTGGGCGCTGGCGGCACTCTCGTATGCGATTCTTTTCATGGTTTTCTCCCCGGAGCTTGCGTGGCGGGTGATGTTTTGGATTGGAATCCTCCCGGCGTTACTGGTTTTCTATATCCAACGCCACGTTCACGAGCCCGAGATCTATGAGGCAAAACGCCAGGTTCGAATTGCTGAAGGCAAAAGCGATTTCCTGCAAATTTTCGGTCCAAAATTGTGGCGAATTACTTTCCTCGCTTCCTCGGTCGCACTGGGAGTTCAGGGCGGGTACTATGCGATCACCACATGGCTGCCCCTTTATCTAAAAACGTCCCGAGGGCTCTCCGTACTCGATACCAGCACATATCTCTTCGTCGTCATCTTCGGGTCGTTTGCAGGCTATCTTACTAGCGCGCACTTAACCGATTTGCTTGGACGCAAGAAGACTCTCGTTTTGTTTGCCGCACTCTCTCTATTGACAGTTTTTGTTTACACCTCCGTGCCGATCGGCAATGCGACGATGCTGGTGTTGGGCTTCCCGTTGGGATTCTTCGCCTCGGGGTCTTTCAGTCCAATTGGAGCGTTCTTCACCGAGCTGTTTCCCACCAGTGTCCGCGGAGCAGGCCAGGGCTTCTCCTACAACCTGGGCAGAGGTATAGGGGCGCTTTTCCCCGCACTGGTCGGCTATATGAGCAGCCGCATATCTCTGGCCCACGCGATTGCAGTCTTTTCGGTCTCAGCCTATGCGCTCATGACCATCGGCGTGATCGCATTACCCGAAACTCAAGGGCAGGAATTGCGCGATTGAGAATAATTAAAGAAGTGTTATGAGATTGGTATAACGCAGCTAGACTTTAGATAGAGTCGCAGGCGCGACTGGGACACAATGATTTCCTTTCGGCCGCCCGCGGAGTCGGAAAGATGTCAGGAGATACCGTGATGAAAGTGACGAACAACGGTCTACGAAAGTTGGCGATTGCCGATCTCCACGAAGCAGCGAATCGACTGAAGAACTGGGAGCGCTGGGGATGCGACGACGAGATTGGAACTCTCAACTACACGCAGGCGGATGATATTGTCGCGGCGGCCCGTCTGGTGAGGAAGGGGAAGGTTATATCGCTCGCGCTGCCATATGACAGTCGAGGGCCCCAAGGCGGCAAGAGCGACTATCCGGCTCTTGGACGCTTTAATCCAGTCCACGTGATGTTGCGCACCGGAACAGACGCTTATTCCGGGGTGCTTGAGGATCGGAAGATACGCACCGCAGACGATATCGTCATCATGCCAATGCAATGCGGGACGCAATGGGATGCGCTCAGCCATGTTTTTTATGGGAACCACATGTGGAACGGTTACGACTGCCGTACTGTGACGTCCCAGGGAGCTCAGAAGTGCGGCATTGAGAAAACCAAGGAAAAAATGGTGGGACGCGGCGTGTTTTTTGATATGGCGCGAATGCTCGGCAATGGAAATCTTCCGGATGGCTTTGCCATCACGAACGAGTTACTGGATCGCGCCGAAGAATACTTTAAGGTTGATGTGCGCCGCGGAGATTTTCTCATTGTGCGGACCGGCCATATGGAGCAGAAGCTCGCCACCGGTTCTTGGGATGGCTATGCTGGCGGCGATGCGCCGGGGCTCGCTTTCGAAACGCTTGATTGGCTTCACAGGAAGCAGGTAGCGGCCATTGCGACGGACACCTGGGGCGTTGAGGTGCGGCCCAACGAAATCGAGGAAGCTGTCTCGCCGTTTCACTGGATTGCAATTCCAATAATAGGTCTCACGCTAGGCGAAATATTCTATCTCGCAGAATTGGCCACTGATTGCGCCGAAGACGGATGCTATGAATTCTTGTTTGTGGCGCCAGCCCTGCCGGTTACCGGGGCGGTGGGATCGCCCACCAATCCGTTGGCGATCAAGTAGCAGATCGTCAGCGTTGCGAGGCAACTAAATAGTACGAGTGGAGTAGACTGCCGCGAGCTCCTAAGAATTATCGGTTCGGGTCGCGGCGTACGCTGCGCTGTTCCGCTGGCTTGCTAGTCCATAGCGGGCCCGTTCGGAAATTTGGTTCGCAGCTTTCTTCACAAGTGAGATGACCTGTTCGTGTTCGCGCCATGCTGGCTGGGAATTGGTCCCGGCAACGCTTACAGCTGCGGGAACGCTTCCTGGAAGACCAACGATCGGAGCGCCTACTGCTCGCACACCCTTTCGATACTCCTCATTGACGATGGCGTAACCGCGCGCGCGAACCAATTTCAGATCGTCCAGCAACTGATTTTCCGAAACATTCGTCTTCGGAGCCCACTTTTTTAGGCCACCTTTTCGCACGATCTGCAGCACCTCGGCACTGGTCAGGTGCGAAAGCAGGGCCTTACCCAATGCGGTTGCGTGCGGAGGGAACTGAATTCCAATTTCCAGGTCAACATTGGTTTGGATGTCGATTTGCGCAAACTCCGGCGTTTCGATGTGCTCAATGAGCATTACGGACGCGTTCTCGAGAACTGCGACGAACGCGGACAAACCGGTATCGGCCGACAATGTGTGCAGGATGGGTTTGGCTGCTTCGCGAAGACCGAATGCGCCGAGCGCGCCATATGCGATCGTCATCATTTTGATTCCAATTTCATATCGGCCTGAAGCAGCGCGCCGTCTGAGGTACCCTGCTCTCTCCAGGTGGCCAAGAACGTAGGAGCAACTGCTGGTGGCCATTCCCAGTCGCCGGCTGAGTTCCGCGTTCGACCATCCGCCGGGTCGCGAAGACACCAGTTCCAGAATAAGTAGCGCCCGGTCGAGAGAGTTTGTCATCTTCATAAAGAATCAGACATGATGCGCCGACATAACCCAGGTTCCTCCCACAAACGGAAAGGAATGGAAGCGGAGGCAAGCCTGAGCGAAATTATGCCGCGAGCTTATCACATCTGCCGAGGCATTAAATCCTCACGCCTCACGAAGAGGGACAAGCCCTACTTCTCCAGTTTGAAAGTGTTGCCACGCATCGCGATCAGATTCCCTCAAATAATTGAGCGCTTTGATTGCCGAGGCAAACGAGCTTTGTTAGTTTTCGCCGCACCAAGGGATTCCAAACCAGTTGTGGGGTCGAATAACTCTAGATCGGAAAATAGAAACGTAGGCAGCTCGGTCCCAGGTTTCTGATATGCGGACGCTCGAAAACTGTGTGCCGCGGACGGCCGTGTGGGCCCATCGGGACAAATGAGGAGAATCGCAACTGGCTGGCATCTTGATCGGTAATGGAAATGACAGGAACACAAACGATTCCAACCGAGACCGGCGCAGTTTTATGAAAGACGCCGCAGCGGTCGAACGCGAAGGTTACGAGACCGAAGGAAAAAGAGGGGGGGACATGTATAAGGGTGAAACGCCACAAGGAGGGTTGATTGCCATGGAAAAGTTCGTAGCTTTGGTGCGGAGAGTTGTACTCCGGGGCGCGCCAGCGAGGTTCTCCTGTCTGGGAGCGAAGTTCCTGCTGATTTGTCTCAGTCTTGTGACCGTAGGATATACGGCACATGCGCAAACAAATGCCACGGTCACCGGCACGGTAATGGACCAGACTGGCGCTGCCATTCCAGATTCGACGGTGACAGCGCTCAGCGCACAAACAGGAATCCAAAAAAGTGCCACAAGTGATGCAGAGGGCAGATACACGATCCTGAACCTGCCGCCGGGATTCTATGATGTTAAAGCTGATTCCAAGGGCTTCGGCTCGCTCATCAATAAACATATTGAATTTCTGGTCGGCACGACGGTAACGCTCGATTTTAAAATGCAAGTTTCGGCCGTCGAGCAATCGGTTGAAGTGACAGCTTCCACGCCGGAAATCGAGTCAACTCAGAACACCGTCTCTCGTATTTTGGAGAGTAAGGAACTGGACGATTTGCCAGTCCTGAATCGCAGCTTCGCTAACTTGGCGATCTTAACGCCTGGTGTACAGGCTTCTGGCGGGTCGTTTGGCGGGAACAGCGCCGCGAGTGCGGCCATCTCCATTGGCAACGCACCGACTTATCAGACGGGGTATGTCGTTGACGGCGTCTCCAGCGAAACTGGCAACCAGGGTGGTCAGTATGTCCAGTTAGCCCAGGATTGGGTCCAGGAATTTTCGGTGTTGAACGCACTATTCCCTGTCGAATATGGCTCGGCAGCAGGGGGCGTCATCAACACCGTTTTGCGGTCGGGTGGCAACCAGTTCCATGGCCGCGCCTATGCGTTTTATCAGAATGCCGCATTGAATGCGGATCCGCGGTTTTTTACTGGCACCTCGAAATCCCCATTCGTGAGCGACCGCATCGGCGGAATGGTCGGTGGCCCGATCAAGAAGGACAAATTATTCTTCTTTGGAGGATTCGAGCGCTTCCTGAGCAACTCCGCATCCCCAATTGCCTCTAACACAACCACTGGCCAGTTTGCTACGACGGCGCAGCCGATAGGCACCGCAAAGAACTTGCTTGTGCCCTGGCTCGTGTTGGGAACTCAATCAAGCAACGGGGTGCCGAACACGACTAACACTCGGGCAACCTCCGAACTGGCGCTGTTCAAGATTGACTATACGCTAAGCCCCAAAAACTCGATCAGCATTCGTGGCGAATCCGAATACGACGTAACCGCAACCGGACAAAACGGCGGTGCGGGTTCGATACCCGTGGGTGGACTTGCTCCTCCCGCATGGTCTCCATTCTGGGGCGGAAATGTTAGTTGGACACGAACGATTTCACCGGAGACGATCAATCAGCTGAGTTTCGCTGCGTATTCACATGGCACTCATGCCAGCCCTGGCAATTGGTGCGTCGCCAAAGGGGTTTACACTGGGGTGCCTGACCCTGGGCAGATCCTGCAGCCGTATAACTATGCGGATACAACCAAGCTGGGAGGACCGGCTGGCGGGCCTACGCCTTTCGGAAATCCGGTGGGAATTGACACCACCGTTGCCTATACAGGAGGCCCGTCAACAGGAGGTCAATGTCAGGGTATTCTCAACGGCGATAAGACGGGAATTTTGAACGACGTATACACTCACAGCCAGGGAAATCACGAGGTCAAGATTGGCGGAACAATCAGAAAGTACTTTACGTTCTCCGACAATGCCCACAATACGACGGATGGATCTTACTCATTTGCCGCGAATTCGGTTCCGTTCGTTCCGAACACGCCAATCACTGGTGCTACTTACACCGTAGCTTCGCACTTGGCGCCCTCGCAGTATGTCGAACAGTTCCCCAATCCGCCTAGCCTCACGTCGTTTGACTTCCATAACTATGCTTTCGGGATGTTCGTGCAGGATAGTTGGAGAGCGACCTCCACTCTTACGATAAACATGGGCCTCCGCTACGACTTCAGCAACATCTATTCCAATCTAAGCAAGGAGCCATGGCCTGCACTTCAGGCTGCGATTCCCGGCTCCTTCGGCTACACCGAACCCGGTTTTCACAAGATTAATAATGACGGCAGCCAGGTTGCGCCCCGCATAGGCCTTGCATGGACTCCACACCATGACCGGAATACGCTGATTCGAGGCGGATTCGGACTATATTACGATCAGGTGGATACCGCCTCGGCGGCCGTGTATCTTTCAGGAAATTCCTGGGCTCCGACTGGATACTCGCTTGCCGCGAATATTGCATCGCGGAATCCCTATTGCATCGGAAATACAACGTGCGCCACTACCATCCCACTGGCCGACGAACTGGCCGTGTTGGATGTGCTGGCTTCTGCGCTAGCCAACTACACACTGCCCGCGTTTCCGACTTCCACGTCCACATGCAATCCTTGCACGGTTCGAGTCGGAACCAATACATATACGATACCGAAACTTACGGTGCCAACAACACCGCAAGGCAATTTGCTGGATATTGATCCGAACTATAAAAACCCAGGTACGCTGCAGGGCACGATCGGCGTGCAACACCAGTTTTCCGACAGGCTCGTCGTCTCCGCCGACTACGTGTATCACTATGGATTCCATGAAATCATCAGCGTGAACAATAACCTGGCGCTTGTAGGCACCGGATCGTCTGCTGTCGCAACGGTCATCAACCCAAACTATACGACCGGCTATCAACTCCAGTCGGGCGCATTCCTCAAGGCGAAGGACTTCCAGGTGAAGGCGCATTATCGCGATCATCGTGGAGATTCCCTGCAGGTTGCTTATCAGTTCGGATACTCCAATGACGATTCAGTGACGAATTTCGCCATCAGCGCACACAACGCGCTGACGACAAATCCGTTCGACCCACTGACCGACTACGGGCCGTCTAGCCTGGACGCGCGCCATACCCTGAACATGAGTGGCGCCATTAATATGCATTGGGGGATTCAGCTGTCGCCGATCATGTCGTATACGAGCCCGCTTCCGTATACGGCGTCGTCCAGTTCTCAAGCGCCAGGGTCCGGAACAGCGGTGAACTGCCCGGCATATTTCACAAAGTGCTATCCAGTAGCGAACGGCATTACCTACTCACGCGATTCTCTGCGGGGCGATCGA
>Ga0210402_10003771_pt1 | contig 14062 bp, 13 predicted proteins | sample IncBWC7MmetaG_FD_161055 | JGI IMG/M metagenome (GOLD analysis project Ga0210402, IMG submission 161055) | Forest soil microbial communities from Barre Woods Harvard Forest LTER site, Petersham, Massachusetts, United States - Inc-BW-C-7-M | ecosystem: Environmental > Terrestrial > Soil >...
GCGAAAACCGACGATTCAGGCAAGATCAAAAAACGTATTTTCGCGACACTTTTTTGAGCAATTATCACATTATTTGAATATGTTGCATTCCTGACACACCGGCGGCTCAGAGTTCCGGCGCCACATTACGGCCCCCCGCATGAAGGCACTTTAGACGCGGAAACGGCCCCGCATTCCAAATGCGAGGCCGTTTCCGGCAACAGTCAGGTGGCAGGCGCCTGAGGCGATCCGCGGCGCGCTTACGATCCGCTAGAACTGCTCGAGCCCGAGCCGTGGAGCGGCGGCGCGGGATTTGGGTTCGACGAGGCCGCACTTGAGTTGGACGGCACCGCAGAAGCCGGTGATACGGGCTTCGGCGCCATGTGGCTCGCCGGGGCCGCAGGAGCGACCGGGCGCGGCGTCATCGGAGACGTGCCGACATGCACGGGCGCCGACGAAGGCGAGGACGGCCCTGACGGCGGCGGCGTCGCGGAAACCGGACGCGGCGGCGAAGGCGGCGGAACGAAGGGCTTCGGCACGGGTGCCGGAGCCGCAGCGACGGGCTTTGGCGCAGTCGCCGGGGCCGCAGCAACGGGCTTTGGCGGAGGTGGCGCGGCCGGGCGCGGCGCTGGAGCCGGCGCGGTCGCCATCGGCTTCGGAGCCGGCGGCGCAACTGGCTTTGGCGCGGGCGTTGCCGCAACGGGCGGCGCTGTTTTATGAGCGGGCGCTGCGGGCGCGACCTTCTTGGCCACCGCCTTCTTGGGTGCCGCCTTCTTGGGTGCCGTCTTCTTCGCGGCTACCTTCTTGGCGGCGGGCTTCTTGGCAAGGCTCTTGGCGGCCGCCTTTTTGGCAGAAGTTTTGACCTTCTTCGCGGGCGCTCGCTTGGAGGCAGCCTTCTTTGCCGGCTTCTTCGCAGCCTTCGTCGCGGCTACTACTTTCGCCTTCTTCTTTTCGGTTTTAGCTTTACTCGCCTTCTTTGCTTTCTTCGCCATGATCGTTCTCCCGATCGTTGCGGCTGACTTCCCGACGCACCGCGGGGCAATCAAACACGATTTGCTTGGACCCTAACGGTACCTACTCGCTCGAATCGCCGATTGCATCGGACCATCTCATGCGTTCCAACGCCTTTGGCGCCGACCCACCGGTCGCCCAATCGATCAACTCGATCGGATGAACGACCGGAATTGGCGTGCCCGCTGCGATCTGGGTGATGCAACCGATATTTCCGGCTGCAATCAATTCGGGCGCGACTTTATCGATATTAGCGATCTTACGATCACGCAACCGATTCGCCAATTCCGACTGCAACATATTGTAGGTTCCGGCGGAACCGCAACACAAATGGCTCTCTGGAATATCTTTCAACAAAAATCCCGCTTCAGAAAGCAACTGCTTGGGCGCCTCCGTCACTCGTTGGCCATGTGCAAGCGAACACGCGGGATGGTAGGCGACCTTGAGGGAGGGCCGCGATACATACTCTAACCTTATGTTTTCATGAATGAATTCTGAAACATCACGGCACATGTCAGCGATCTTCTTGGCCGGCGCCGCGTAATCCGGGTGATTGCGCAGCATGAACCCATAATCCTTCATCGTGGTACCGCAGCCCGAGGCAGTCGTCAGAATGGCATCGATTCCCTCGGCGTTGATCTCGCGGGACCAGGCATCGATATTGCGGCACGCTGCCGCGTGGGCTTCTTCTTTACGGCCCATGTGATGTGCCAGCGCACCGCAGCAGCCTTCGTCGCGCACCCGAATCACTTCGAAGCCGTGGCGCGTGAGAACCCGCACCGTCGCCTTGTTGATCTCGGGTGCGAGCACATTCGCGACGCAGCCCGAGAGCAGCGCCACGCGGCCACGCCGCGGACCGGCGGCCGGAAAGACATCGGGCGTCGACGAGCCGCGTGGCAACCGCCAGGGCGTGAGACGAAGCATCGCGGCAAGCGGCTTCAGACGGACGAGGGCGATCAAAGGCGCCATGGGCTTCGCGAGCAGGGCGGCGAACAGCACCCGCCGGAACAGCCTGGGATCTGTCATCACCCGCAGCAACGCCGAACGCACAAGCCGGTCCACGAACGGACGGCGATAGGTCTTTTCCACATAGGCGCGGGCGTGGTCGATGAGGTGCATGTAATGCACGCCCGACGGACACGTAGTCATGCAACCGAGGCACGACAGGCAGCGATCGATATGCTTGACCACCTCGCGGCGTGCCGGCTCGGCGTTCTCCAACATGTCCTTGATGAGGTAGATACGACCGCGCGGGGAATCATCCTCGTCGCCGAGCAGCAAATACGTCGGACAGGTCGCGGTGCAGAAGCCGCAATGCACGCAGGCCCGCAAAATCTTGTCGGCTTCCAAAACGTCCGGGTCGGCGAGCTGAGCGAGGCTGAAGGATGTCTGCATATCTACACTCCGGCCCACATCCGCCCCGGATTGAGCACACCCTTTGGATCGAAATTTTCCTTTACCCGCCTGGTCAGGGCGGCGAGCGCGCCGGTTTCGGGCTGGAACGGATCGACGCTTGCCCGCACGGCTGCCGGCGCACGCACCATGGTCGCATGGCCGCCTGCCGCCGCAACGGCCTGGCGGATTTCTCCGGCGCTGCAATCCTGCGTGACCGGAGGCGCAATCCAGATGAGGCCGCCCGCCCAATCGTAGAACAACATTGCGGCCGGCGTAATTTTCGCCGCGATTTCGCATCCCTCGCTCGGTGTTGTCGAGACGCGCCACAGCGGGCGATCGCCGCAGGGGCCGATGGCCCAGAACGGCTGAACGTCCCGGATGGCGCTCCACAGCCTTCGCGACGCCGCCGGATCGAGGCTGACGGAGGTCCCAAAAGGCCGCACCGCTCGCCGGAGGCTCGCGACGCAGTCGTCGAGCGAGGCCGCGGAGCCATCGACGCGAAATACCGTGGAGGCTTCCGCCGCCTCGAGGCCGACGAAGCGGGATGCCACATAATCGGGCAGATGCGCCGCGCCCGAAACTCCCAGCGGCGTCGCCATCGCGGCCGCCATCGCGGCCACAGCCTCCCTGTCATTCATCCCAAATATAACGAGCGTAGCTTCGGATTTCGCCTGCGGCAGGACCTTGAGGGTCACTTCGGCGAATATCCCGAGCGTGCCCCACGAGCCGGCCAGCAATTTGCACAGATCGAAGCCAGTAACATTCTTGACTACGCGGCCGCCGGACTTGAAGGTCTCGCCGCGTCCCGACACCGCGACGACACCGAGAAAATGATCGCGCGCAGCGCCGGCGCGAATTCGACGCGGCCCCGACACATTCGCAGCCAACATGCCGCCGATTGTGCCGACGCCCTGGGCGCCGCCCAGCAGCGGGCCGTAATCCATGGGTTCGAAGGCAAGTTCCTGACCGTTCGAGGCGAGTAGCGCGGTGATTTCTGCGAGCGGCGTTCCAGCCTTGGCGGATAGAATCAGTTCCTGCGGTTCATAAAGCACGACGCCCGCCATCCCGGAGAGATCGATTGTGGCGTCATATTGAGCCGGGCGGCCAAGCATGCGCTTTGAGCCATGGCCGACCACCTCGAGCGACTTGCCTTCCGCAATCGCCCATTGCACCGCCGCCTCTACGTCTTTGCGGTCGCGCGGCTTGAAATAATCGGACATGTTGCCGTCAGTCATATCAGTTCAGTCATTGCAAGAAAGACGTTGATGCCTGCGACAAGTGCCGGCATGACGGTGGAGAGCCGGTTCAATCATATCGAAACTGCTCCAGCGATCGGACGGCCTTGCTAAGGTTCTTGCTCTGCCGGACCACAACGTCAAAATCTGGGAATATCCGCAAATGGAAGTTGCCCGCCGCTCACATGCATGCGGCCAAGTTCGGCACACCGGGACAGCGTCGGAAAGACCTTGCCGGGATTGAGCAGCCCCTTGTCGTCGAAGGCGCATTTCAGGCGCTGTTGCTGGTCGAGATCGGCGGCCGTGAACATCACCGGCATAAGGTCGCGCTTTTCGACCCCGACGCCGTGTTCGCCGGTGAGCACACCTCCGACCTCAACGCATAGCTTGAGGATGTCTGCTCCGAACGCCTCGGCGCGCTCCAGTTCGCCTGGCCGGTTGGCATCGTAGAGGATCAGCGGATGCAGATTTCCGTCGCCGGCGTGAAACACATTGGCAACCCGCAGCCCATAGATCTGCGACAGCTCCTGCATACGCAGGAGAACGCGCGGCAACATGGCGCGCGGAATGGTGCCATCCATGCAAAAATAATCTGGCGATATTCGGCCGACCGCCGGAAAAGCCGCCTTGCGGCCTGCCCAGAACAGCAGCCGCTCCGTCTCCGATGCCGAAGTGCGCAACTTGGAAGCCCCGCAGGCCTTCGCGATTTCGCCGACGCGTTCGACCAGGTGATCGACTTCGCTGCGCGGTCCGTCAAGTTCGACGATGAGGATCGCCTCGACGTCGAGCGGATATCCTGCGTGGACGAACTCCTCGACCGAATGAATTGCGAGTTTGTCCATCATCTCGATGCCGCTTGGAATGATCCCGGCGCCGATGATGCCGCCGACGCAAACACCCGCCTCCTCCAAGGTGGGGAAACCGATGAGCAAAGCGCGCGCGACTTCAGGTTTCTTCAGGATTCGCACTGTGACTTCGGTGACGACGCCGAGCAATCCCTCGGAACCGATCACAACGCCGAGCAGATCGTAACCGGCGGCGTCGAGGTGCTTGCCGCCGAGCCTAACGACCTCCCCGGTGATCAGCACAATCTCGCAGCCAAGCACGTTATTGGTCGTCATGCCGTATTTGAGGCAGTGAACGCCGCCTGAATTCTCCGCTACGTTGCCCCCGATCGTGCAGGCAATCTGTGACGAGGGGTCGGGCGCATAATAGAAGCCCTCGTGCTCCACGGCCTGCGTAATGGCGAGGTTGGTCACGCCCGGTTCGACGACCGCAACCCGGTTGGCAAAATCGATCTCCAGGATCCGGCTGAATTTAGCCATGCCGAGCAGAACGCCGTCGCCGAGCGGCAGCGCGCCGCCCGACAGCGAGGTGCCGGCCCCGCGCGGGACGACCTTGATGCTGTTCTGATGGCAATAGCGCAGCACGGCGGCGACCTGACCGGTCGTGTGCGGCAACACCACAACCATGGGAAGCTGGCGATAGGCCGTAAGGCCATCCGATTGATAAGGGCGCATTTCGCGCTCCGTATCGATTACGCCCTCGGCCGGGACGATGCTCCTGAGCGCCCGCACGATCTTGTGACGGCGCTTGAGCACCTCTTCATCCTGAACGGGCATGGCAACCGGCATGCAGCTTTCTCCTTGTGATCCTTCTAGCGCGGAACGGCAACCCGATGGAATACAACATTGCGCCGACTCCGCTCCAGGCACCTTTTGGGCAAGCATTGCAGCGCAGTGCCAATCCGCGCGATTCGCCGTTGACAGGCGGCCTCAAGAACGTCATTCGAACCATTCTAGGAGGCGCGTTCGTGATTGGGAGCGCCTGCGGGCGCCATCCCGGAGGCCCGAAAAAATTACCAGGAGGATGCAAATGAAACGTGCGTTGGTTGCGGCAGTCGGACTTGTGGTATCGACCGGAGCAGCGCTCGCCCAGGACGTAGCGGCCGGCGAGACTTCATTCCGGAAATGTGCGCCGTGCCATGCAATTGGACCGGATGCTGCCAACAAAGTCGGACCCGAGCTCAACGGTCTGGACGGTCGCAAATCCGGCAGCGTGGACGGTTTCAACTACAGCGACGCCAACAAGGCCTCCGGGATCACTTGGAGCGAGGCGGCATTCAAGGAATACATCAAGGACCCGCGCGCCAAGGTTCCAGGCACCAAGATGGTATTTGCCGGCATCAAGAGCGAAAAGGAAGTCGGCGACCTCTGGTCGTATTTGTCGCAGTTCGACAAGGACGGAAACGCCAAGAAGTAATGACGATGGCACCGCCGCGGGGCCGGCGCGCAGCGCCCCGCGGCATCCGTTTGATGCGGATCAAGATCGGATAGGTGAAGGTGGCCTAGATTTTCGCGCGAAATGCTCAATTCGGGAGGTCGGGCCATGATCAAGGACCTGGTGGTTAACCTGACCGTGGGAACCGACCTCGACCCGGCGGCGCGATTTGCGATTTCGATCGCCGCCAAGTTCGACGCGCATGTCGCCGGGATTGCGTTTGCTTACGATCCGGTCATCACCCCAACCGTCATGGACGGACTATCGGCCGCTTGGGTAGACGCTCAGCAGACCGAGAACCGCGCCACCGCCGAGAAGGCCGTCGATCGCTTCGAGGCCGCCGCGAAGCGTCAAGGCCTGTCCGCAGAGCATCGGATCATCGAAGCAAGCCTCGGAGGAGCCGCAAATCTGTTTGGCCGTATTGCCCGGCGTTTCGATCTTGCGGTCGTCGGCCAAACCGACCCTGAGCGGATGCTGCCGGACGATCTTTTGATCGAGGCGGCATTGTTCGAGTCCGGCCGTCCGGTGGTTATCGTGCCTTACACTCAGAGGGAAGACCTCAAGCTCGATCACGTTCTGGCATGCTGGGACGGCAGCCGCAATGCTGCCCGCGCAATCGCGGATTCCCTGCCGTTCCTGATGCAAGGAAAGAAGATTGAAATCGTCATTGTGGGGAGCGGCTCCGGCAAGGCGGACGAGCTCCCCGGCGCCGATATCGGCGAGCATCTCGCCCGTCACGATCTCAATGTCGACGTCAAGCGGCTGGTTGCGGCCGACGTGGATGTCAGCAACATCATTTTATCCTATGCGGCGGACTGCGCTGCCGACTTTATTGTCATGGGCGGGTACGGCCATTCCAGGCTGCGCGAATTCGTGCTCGGCGGCGCCACGAGGGGGATTCTACAATCGATGACAGTTCCGGTGCTGATGGCACACTGATCACTGATTGCTGCTCAGTGACATTACCAACCCACGGGCACGCGCGTCGACGACGCCCAGCGCTCGCAGCGCGAACAGCGTGATCCGCTGCACGGCAGCGCGTTCGGCATCCGGTCCGGCCGAAGCGGGGGCGAGCGGGCCGACGAGACTCTCAACCGTGGCCCCGATGACGGCCGCGGCCATTTCGGCCGGCGGCTGATCGGGCAAATGACCGGCCGTGATCGCGGCCAGAATCAAGCCCTCGAATTCACGGCCGATGTTGTACCTGAATGCGAAGCGACCAGCCCCCTCCCTTCCCTCCCCCTCCCGCGCGGGAGGGAAGGGAGGGGGCGGTTCGGCCAACATCGCGGCGGCAAGCCTGCGCGTCCGCAGGGTGCCGGCGGCAAACGCCATGATGGCGGCGGCAAGCCCCGAAAGGGCCCCCGGCGCCGCGGCGGCGGCCGAGCGAATCGCCGCAACCTCACGTTCTGCGGTGGCGCTTACGAGGGCGGCGACGAGATCGTCCTTCGATGGAAAATAACGGTACACCGTCCCGGCCGCGATACCGGCACGCTCCGCGACCGCACCGATTTGCACCGCCGCCAGACCGCTTTCGCTCGCAATTGCCTGGGCAGCCTCGATAATGGCCTCGTGCCGGGCTGCAAGTCGCGCAGTCTCACGTTCTGTGCGGCGGTAGGCCATACGGTATCCGTGACCTGCAACCCGTAGCGACCTGTAGGATGGGTTGAGCGTCAGCGAAACCCATCATCGATCGTGCCTCCGGGGAAGGCCAATAATGGGTTTCGCCGAGGCTCAACCCATCCTACACGCGCTCCTGGTCAAATGCACCGCTCCGCACTTGGCTCTTCAACTGTGGCGCTGCGCGGATGCGGCCTCGCGGATTTTTGCAAGCGTCGTAGTGGGGGTGATGGCCTCCGGGTCGACCTTGAGATGAATGATCGCCGGCAGACCTGACCGCTGCGCGGCCTGAAATGCCTCCGGAAAATCGGAGGTCTTCTCGACCGTGACGCCGAAGCCGCCGAATACCCTGGCATAGGCGGCGAAATCCGGATTACGTAGCTGGGTGCCAAAGATGCGGCCCGGATAATGGCGCTCCTGGTGCATCCGGATGGTGCCGTAAAGTCCGTTGTCCGCAATGATGACGATGATCGGGGCATCGAACTGGACCGCGGTTGCGAAATCCTGGCCGTTCATGAGGAAATCGCCGTCGCCGCTGAACGCCACGACGGTACGGTCCGGATAGAGGCGCTTCACGCCGATCGCAGCCGGAACGCCGTAGCCCATGGAGCCCGCGATAGGGGCGAACTGAGTTGCAAATCTGCGAAACCGATAAAAGCGATGGACCCAAACGGAATAGTTGCCGGCGCCGTTGCATAACATCGAGTCATCGGGCAGATTTTCTCGCAGCCACACCAGGATGGCGCCGAGATTGACGCCGCCCGGCACCTCGGTCGGTTTCTCCGAGAATGCGAGATAGTCATCGTGCGCTGCCTTCGCTTCGCCGCGCCACCGCGGATTGGCCGGTGGATCGAGCGCCGCCGCCGCTATCGCGAAGGCTGCGGGGGTCGCGTTGATGGCGAGATGAGGCCGATAAACGCGGCCGAGTTCCTCCACGCCGGGATGAACGTGCACAAAGGTCATCTGCGGTGCAGGAATGTCGATCAACGTATAGCCCTGGGATTGCATCTCGCTGAGGCGTCCGCCGACCAGCACGACCAAATCAGACGCTTTCACCCGCACCGTCAGCTTCGGATTGGGACCGATGCCGAGGTCGCCCGCATAATTGGGATGCAGCGCGTGGAACAGATGTGCGCGGCGAAACGTGGTGGCGACCGGAACCGCGAATCGCTCCGCAAAACGCGAAATGGCGGCACAGCCGGCTTCGGTCCAGCGGCTGCCGCCGATCAAAAACACCGGGCGCTCGGATCTGGCGAGCAAGGTCGCGAACTCATCCATGTCGTCGCGACCCGGCGACGCCTCGACGGGCTGGTAGGGCGGCGCGTCGCTGATCGCGACCCGCTCGGTCAACATGTCCTCGGGCAGCGCCACGACCACCGGACCGGGTCGGCCGTTGGCCGCCATGTGAAACGCGTGCGAGACGATTTCCGGCACGCGAGCCGGGTCGTCGATCTCGGTTGTCCATTTGGTCATGGAGCCGAACACGGCGCGGTAGTCGAGTTCCTGGAATGCCTCGCGTCCCCGCATGTGACGTGCAACCTGCCCGACGAACACGATCATCGGAGTGGAATCCTGGTGCGCGATATGGATGCCGGCCGAAGCGTTGGTGGCGCCTGGACCACGGGTGACAAAGCAGACCCCGGGCCGGCCGGTGGCCTTACCCACCGCCTCCGCCATCATGGCGGCGCCGCCTTCCTGACGGCACACCGTGACGGAGAGATTGCGGTCATGGAATGCGTCGAGAACCGCGAGATAGCTCTCGCCGGGTACGCAGAAAGCATGGCGTACGCCGTTGATGACCAGCTGGTCGACGAGCACCTCTGCGGCCGTGCGCATGTTATCTTTGGCAACCATATGAACTTTCCGAGCCTATCGGCGGAGAACGCGTCGTGGATGCCGCATTCTTATAAAGGCATCCGGGACCGCTATCCAGGCTGGAGCGAGGGTCCCGGGACTGCGGGCAGGACGCTGGCGCGCCTTCGCCGTCAGCGTTTGATCGGAGCGAAATTGGCAGGCAGCATCAGGTTGTTCTGCTGCGAAACCACGTAACCGGCCTCGTTGTTGAGGCGAAGGTAGTTCTGCCATTCCGGATCGGCCGCCATGGCGGCGCGCTTGCGGGCGCGATCGGCAACATCGTCGTAAAGCCACATGTGAACCAGCGTATTCACCTCACCGGACTCGGTGAATAGGTATGCGAAGGGCTGACCGAGATGGCGCGACTGCGCCTTGAAGCCGGCTTGTTCGTAAAGATCGAGATGGGCCGGAACCATTCCGGGCTTTATCCGATAGTATCGATGATCGATCAGCACGCTTTCCTCCATGGGTTCGGCGCCATAGCGGCGCCGTCACGATCATTCGAGCCTCGATGGTTTGCGGTCAATAGTAGATCGACTTCATCGTGGCAGGAGCATTCCCGTCGCGACGGATGAATTCCCTGCCCGCGCGAAAAAATCTGCACCGCCCCGCCCAAAGGATCGGCGCCGTAAATTGGAGCCCGCCGGCCGCGTTCCTGCCCTCGCCCCGATTGCGCGCCGTCCTGTTCGGCTTTTCATTTTGCCGTGACGGCATGGTAGGCTTGCGGTTCGTCAAATCTGCGCGTGGAGGGCAGCGCCATGGGAAACAGTGGTCACGACCGTCGTGATTTCATTGCGAAGGGTTTGTGTTTAGCCGGCTCATCCGGACTATTGGCATCGGCCTTCGCGCCCGGCGTGGCTGCGGCACAGTCGCCGCCCCGGCCGATCCGCCGCTCGGAGCGCTATGACGATACCTTCATCACCGAGCGCAAACCTTTCAAATGGCCGGGCGACAACACGCTTGCGGTCTGGTTCGCCCCCAACGTGGAGGTCTGGCAATACGATTCCGCCTCCGGGGTCGGCATCACGCCCAATCCCACCAACCATGTACCCGACGTGTTCAACTATGCCTGGCGGGAATACGGCATGCGGGTCGGCCTGTGGCGGCTCGCCGATGTCTTCGACGAGGCGGGAGTCAAGGCGACGGTGGCTCTGAATTCGCAGGTCTGTGACGTCTACCCGAAGGCCATCGAAGAAATGAAGAAGCGCGGCTGGGAATTCATGGGCCACGGCACCACGAACTCCACGAACCTCGCCGGCCTCAATCCGGAGGTCGAACGCGAAACCATCCGGGGCATCTTGAAGACGATTGAGCAGGCGACGGGGAAACGCCCGCACGGGTGGCTGGGCTCCGGACTGATCGAGACCTACAATACGCTCGACATTCTGGCCGAAGAGGGCGTGAATTATTGCGGAGACTGGAACAACGACGACCAGCCCTATCCGATGAAAGTGAAATCCGGGAAGATGTTCGGAATCCCCTATTGCAACGAGATCAACGACATCCCGCTCTACATCCGCAAAGGCTACACGGGCGACCAGTATTTCAGGTCGGTGATCGACCAGTTCGACGCGCTTTATGCCGACAGCCGCAAGCAGCCGCGCGTCATGGGTGTTCCATTGCATCCCATGATCTCCGGCCAGCCTTTGCGGATCAAATACCTCCAGCGCGCCATCGCACACATGAGGGAGCATCAGGGCGTGTGGTTTGCGACCGGGAGCGAAATAATCGACGCCTATCAGGGTGCGGTTTGATGCGATGAAGTAGGATGGGTTGAGCGTCAGCGAAACCCATCAACGGCTGTGCCGCACGGCATCGTCCAGGATGAGTTTCGCAAGAGCTCAACCCATCCTGCGCTACCTTTCCCCCGCAAGCGGGGAGAGGCAAAAAAACCGCTGCGTCAACGTCATTGAACGCAGGCTGATAAACGGGAGGAAATCAAATGACACGCAGTTCGGCTGCCTTGCGCCGCTTGGCGAGATTTTCGTGGCCGCTTGGCCTTTTCACCTTGGCGATTGCCGTCGCGGCCTCGCCGGCCATCGCCCAAACGGCGTCTGGAGCGCGCGAGGTCCCGGCGCGCAGCGTGCCGGTGCCGGACACCGTCAGCACGCAGATGCAGAAGATTATTGCGGCGCCGTTGCCGCCGACCTGGAACGTGATTCCGAACACGGCGGACGAATGGCGGGCGCAGGTCGACGCGGGCGCAGCCGCCATTGTGGCAACGCTGCCGGCGCTGCGCGAGCAGCTTCACGTCACGGTCGAACCGCAAGTCATCGACGGGGTGCGGACCTTTATTGTGACGCCGGAGAAGATCCCGGCCCAGAACCGCAACCGTCTTCTCATTCACGTCCACGGCGGTTGCTATGTATCGAACCCCGGCGAATCCGGGACTATCGAGGCCATCCTGATGGCGGGCCTCGGCGGCTTCAAAGTGATCTCGGTCGACTACCGCATGCCCCCCGACGCGCCTTATCCGGCGGCACTCGATGATGCCATGACGGTGTGGAAGGCGGCCCTGAAAATGGCCGAGCCAAAAAACTTGGCGATCTTCGGGACTTCCGCGGGCGGCGCCCTAACGCTCTCCATGGTGTTGCGGGCGAAACAGGAAAATCTGCCGCTACCCGGCGCAATCGCATCCGGGACACCGATGTCCGATCTCACCGGGCGCGGCGACAGCTTCGTCACCAATGCGATGTTGGACAACGTGCTGGTGGCCTATGGAGCGAGTTGCGACAAGCGGGCCGCGCTTTACGCCAACGGACACGATCTGAAGGACCCGCTGCTGTCGCCGGTCTACGGCGATATGCGCGGCTTTCCGCCGACGATCCTCACCACCGGCACGCGCGACCTCCTGCTCAGCAATACGGTGCGGGTGCATCGCAAGTTGCGCCAGGCCGGCGTCGATGCGGCGCTGCAGGTCTTCGAAGGCCAGTCGCACGCCCAATATCTGCGCGACGTCAATGCGCCGGAAACCAAGGACGCCTTTGGGGAGATCGCCCACTTCTTCGACAAGCACTTGGGGAAATGAGCCTGGAACCTCGCGCTCGCGCCCGACCACTCCATGGGCAGGCGCGCGAGGGCGCCGTGCACGTAATCAATCCCAACGCCGGGCAGGTCGCCCGGGAATACGGGCTGCAGAAGGCCAGAGGCGCCTACTGGTAAAGTTGGGCTATGGTAACACGCTTTCGTTGGACGGACGCTATTTCGCGAGGCTCAAGAGTGGGATGCTAGGTGGACCTATTCCATCCCATCAGAGGTTAATAACCCCGCTCATCACCGGCACGCAACTGCCGCCAATATGAGCGGCCACGATCGCGCCAGCGCGTTTTTCGGCTGATGCCTGCATGAGGCTTGGACGCCCCATGTCGACGCCCTGGGAAATCCTCCGCTCCAGTTGCAAATCCGGCTCGGCGCGAAGCGTGGCCAACAGGGCGATCAACGCCACGTTGGCGGAGCCGGTCGCCGGATCTTCGGTGACCCCATAAAGGGGCGCGAACATGCGCGTCTCGATATCGGCGACCGGCGTGGCGGCCTCCACATAGAGGTGGATGCCGGTCGCGAGCGTGGCCGGAACGTGTTGCGTAAAAATCTCGGTTCGCGGCTGCGCAGCAGCGAGCGCGGCACGGCTCGCGACTGCGGCAAAAATCAGCGGAATGCCGCAGGAAGCGATGCAGGGCTGGTGCGCCCGCGTATCGATGTCGGTGGCCGCGATGGAACACGCGGAGGCAACGACTTCGCGGACGATGTTTTCGCCGATGACAAGACCTTGCGGTGCGGCGAGACGCGCGCCCGTCACGGCCGATTGATCGCGAAGCAGCTCGATGCGGACGAGGCCCGCCTTCTCCTCGAAAATCATGGTGTCGCCCATGATGGGCCTCGCGGCGCTGACGGTCGCGCCGGCGAGCACGAAGGCGGTGCCGACGTTCGGGTGCCCGGCAAACGGCAACTCGGCGCGCGGGGTAAAAATGCGAACTTGCGCCGTATTGGCCGCATCCTGCGGCGGCAGCACGAAGGTCGTTTCGGAAAGATTGAATTCCGCCGCGATCGCCTGCATCTGCGCCGGCGCGAGGCCGCGCGCGTCCGGCACCACGGCGAGGGGATTGCCGCCGAATTGCCGGTCGGTGAAGACGTCGACGGTGACGAAATCAAGTTTCATGGCGCCGCCGTGCCGCACCCCGGCTGCAGCGGCGGCACTCCGGGCGGCATCCGACGCGCCTTGGTGGCCTGCTCGAACGCATAAGCGAGGCGCAGCAGCACCGGCTCGCTCCAGGCCCGCCCCGTGAAGGTGGCGCCGAATGGATATTCCGGTGTCCCGATCGCGCCGATCCCGGCGATCATGCCGGCCGGCACCTGGACGCTCGGATAACCGGCCTTTGCGGCAACGGCCGCGCCGTACCGGCTTGGAAACAGGATGGCATCGACCTTGTGCTCGTCCATATAAGCGTCGATCCCAAGCGTGCGCGTTGCGCGGATGTCCATGCGCCGCGCCGCCACGTACTCGATCGCTTCAAGGCCGCCCTGGGACGCCTCCGAGGCGAGAAAGATATCCTGGCCGAAACGCAGCGCACGGTCGGCATTCGCGGCGTTGAAGGCGATGATGTCCGCCATGGCGCGCATGCGGGTGCCCTTGGCCCAGTCGCGCAGATAGGCATTGAGGTCGTGCTTGAGCTCGTAGAGATAGACGGTAGGGC
>Ga0210402_10003772_pt1 | contig 14061 bp, 12 predicted proteins | sample IncBWC7MmetaG_FD_161055 | JGI IMG/M metagenome (GOLD analysis project Ga0210402, IMG submission 161055) | Forest soil microbial communities from Barre Woods Harvard Forest LTER site, Petersham, Massachusetts, United States - Inc-BW-C-7-M | ecosystem: Environmental > Terrestrial > Soil >...
GTGAAATTCCAGCACGCCCCGCACGCCCGCGCCAAGATCATTTGCGCAACCTGCCACGGCGACATGACGCTGGCTGGGACCGCCGAACTCCTGGTGAAGCACAACATGGGGACGTGTCTGAGCTGCCATCGGCAATACAAAGCCACGGAGGACTGCGCCGCATGCCACTACTGAGGCGCCGCCACCCTATGACCCGCTCCCTCACGGTCGCGGCTCTGCAAGAGCGTCGGGCTCTGCAAGAGCGTCGGAGCCGCAACCGTAAGGGAGCGGTCGCCACTGGCCAGCGGGAGGGGTGCTGACCCATGGATCGCCGCAACTTCTTCAAGATCCTCTCCACCACCTCGGCCGGCGCGCTGGGCGGCTGCAGCAATAAAGCCAAAAAGCTGATTCCTCTGCTCGTCCCCGAGCACGAAATCGTCCCCGGGGAAGAACAGTGGCATCCCACGGTTTGCACCGAGTGCGGGGCGGGGTGCGCCACCGTGGTCCGCGTCATGGAGGGCGTCCGCACGGTTGAGCGCAACGGCGAACAAGTCCGCGAGCGCATCGCCACCGTCAAGAAAATCGAGGGTAACCCGCTCGACCCGATCTCCGGTGGCCGCCTTTGCGCGCGCGGCCAGGCTGGGGTCCAATCGCTCTACCATCCCGACCGCCTGCGTGGACCCATGAAGCGCACCGGCCAACGCGGCCAGGCACAGTTCCGGGCGGTCTCCTGGGACGAAGCCATCAGTGAGGCGGCAGAAAGGCTTGCAAAAGTGGGAGCGGCCGACCCTGCACGAATCGTTTTCCTCGCCGGCCCCCAGGCTGGCGGCACGCGCGCTCTCGCCATCCAGCGCTTCACGCAAGCGATTGGTGCGCCCGCTCCAGTCATCTGCTCCATCGCCGATCACACCGTCGAGCGCCAGGCCGCCGAGATGGCATTCGGCTGGCAGGGCCTACCGGTCTACGATCTCTCGCGCGCGCACTATACGCTCAGCGTCGGTGCAGACTTCCTGGGGGGATGGGCCTCGCCGGTCTATTACGCGCGGCAGTTCGGCGATTTCCGCCAGGGCCGGCGAAACATCCGCGGCCAACTCGTCCATGCGGAGTCGCGCCTCTCGATTACGGCCGCCGCCGCCGACCGCTGGCTGCCGCTCCGTCCCGGCTCGGAACCTCAGTTTCTAGCCGCCGTCGGGCGCATGTTGCTCGATGCCCGGCTGGCGCGGAATCACCAGGCGCTTCCGAAGACCGTCGCCGGCATGTTTCAGTCGGCCGACGCCGCCGCGCTGCTGGCCGCGTGCGGGCTCGAGGAAAAGCGCGTTCGCCCAATCGTCCAGGAACTGGGTGAATCGGAAGGCCCGCTCGTAATCGCCGGCGCGTCCATGCCGCACACCAATTCGCTGGATGCAATCGCCGCCTCTCACTACGTCAACCTGATGCTGGGCACCGTCGGTAAACCCGGCGGCGTGCTCGCTCCCGCGACTGCCGCGACCACCGCCGCAGCGCCGCCTCCCAAGAATCGCGCGGCGGCCGAATCGCTCGCCCGTGCGCTCGCCGGCGCGCAAATCGTGCTCATCGACGGCGCCAACCCGGTCTACACTATGCCCCGGTCCGCCGGTGTGGCGGACGCTCTGGCGCGGGCCGAACTGGTGATCGCCTTCGGGACTTTTCTGGACGACTCCGCCGCCTGGAGCGACCTCCTGCTGCCGGACCACCACCCGCTTGAATCTGAAATGGCGATCGTGCCCGCGGTCTCGACGCAGCCGGCCGTTGCAGTATCCACACCATTCGTCGAGCCGCTGTACGACACGCGCGCCGTCGAGACCACGTTGGCCGGCCTGGCCCGCAAAATCGGCGCAGAGTACCAGCCGGTGACGCCCAAGGACATCGTCCAGCCCCTGCTCGCCATCGGTGTGAGAAATGAAAGCGGTGTGAGCTATGAAGATGTCCTTCGCGAAGGCGGCATCTGGCTGGACGCGCCGCCGTCATCGCAAACGCCGTCGCCCCCGCGACCGAACGCTATGGCACTCGAACTCGCCGCCGCCCGGTTCGAAGGCGACCCCGCCCAATACCCGTTCTATTTCCAGCCCTACCCATCGCTGCAATTCCACGATGGCCGCGGCTCCAACCTGCCGTGGCTCCAGGAACTGCCTGACCCGGTATCGAGTGCCCTCTGGGGACTGCCCGTCGAGATCGATCCCAAGACCGCGGCGAAATTGCAAGTGGCCAACGGCGACACGGTCCGCGTGGAGTCTCCGCACGGGTGGCTCGAAGCGCCTGCGTATATCCACCCCGGCGCGGTCCCCGGCGTCGTCAGCATGGCGATCGGGGATGGGCATTCGCACTACTCACGCTACGCTTCCGGCCGCGGCGCCAACCCGCTTTCGATCCTGGCGCCGGTCTGGGAGAAGTCGACCGGCGCCCTGGTGCTGGGTGCTACCCGGGTTCGTCTGGCGCGCGCCGGCGGCGGGCGTGGGTGGATCCAGTTTTCGACCCGGGACCGGCAGGAAAGAGAGTTCGACTACAGGTAAATCGCCACAGGTGAATCGAAGGAGAACGCATGGAACACCGTTGGGGGATGGCCATCGATCTGGACCGGTGCACGGGCTGCGAAGCCTGCGTGGTGGCGTGCCACGCCGAAAACAACCTGCCCGTTTCGACTCCCGAACTGGCCGCCCAAGGCCGCGCCACGCACTGGATCCGGATTGACCGCTACTACGAAGGCGAGTTCCCGGACGTGAAGGTCAAATACATGCCGGTGCTGTGCCAGCACTGCGACGATGCGCCCTGCGAGCCCGTGTGCCCCGTCTACGCGACCTATCACAACGCGGAGGGGCTCAACGTTCAGGTTTATAACCGGTGTGTCGGCACCTTCTACTGCGCCAACAACTGCCCTTACACGGTTCGATACTTCAACTGGTTCGCTCCGGAGTGGGCCGAGCCGCTTCCATTGCAGCACAACCCCGATGTGGCAGTGCGCCCCGCCGGCGTCATGGAGAAATGCACGTTCTGCATCCAGCGAATCAAACGCACCAAACAGAACGCGGCGCAGGAGGGCCGGCGTCCGGCCGATGGCGAAATCCAACCAGCGTGCGTGCAATCCTGTCCCGCCGAGGCAATGGTCTTCGGCGATCTCAACGACCCCGAAAGCAAAGTGTCGCGCCTGGCTCAGAACGGCCGCGCCACGCGCCTGCTGGAGGAGTTAGGCACCAAGCCAAAAGTCTTCTATTTGCAAAAGGCGAAGTAAGCCATGGCTGCGACGCCCGACCTGCTCCCCTATCACCGAATCCGCGAAGACTTGTTCCGCCCGCTCTCGCGCGTCAGCCGCCCGTACATGCTCGCGACCTTGATCGCCTTCATCGTCGGCGCCGCCGGCCTGGTCGCCTGGAGTTTCCAGCTTCGGCGCGGAATGGGGGTGACCGGTTTGCAGCGGCCGGCTTTCTGGGGAGTCTATATCGTCGATTTCGTTTTCTGGATCGGCATCTCGCACGCCGGCACGCTCATCTCCGCCATCCTGCGCCTCACCGACGCCGCCTGGCGCAAACCCGTCACGCGCGCCGCCGAAGCCATCACCGTCTTCGCCCTCATGATCGGCGGCATGTTCCCGATCATCCACCTGGGCCGCGCCTGGCTGTTTTATTGGCTGCTGCCGTATCCCAACTCGCGGCTGATCTGGCCCAATTTTCGCTCCCCGCTCCTGTGGGACCTCACCGCCATCGCCACTTACGTCACCGGCAGCGTCATTTATCTTTACCTGCCGCTGATTCCCGATATGGCGCAACTCGCCCAGCACAACACTCCCTGGCGGCGCAGGCTTTACCGCGCGCTGTCTCTCGGCTGGACCGGCAGCGACCGTGAGTGGCACGCGCTGGAGCGCGCCATGAAGCTGATGGCCTGCATCATCCTGGCGGTGGCCGTTTCCGTGCACACCGTGGTCGCCTGGGATTTCGCGATGTCGGTGGCGCCTATGTGGCACAGCACCATCTTCGGCCCTTACTTCGTCACCGGCGCAATCTTCAGCGGGATCGCCGCGCTGCTCCTGGCGATGTCCATCATTCGCAAAGTGCTGCACCTTGAGGCGTATTTTACGAAGCACACCTTCAACCGCCTGGCCAAGCTGCTGCTGCTCATGTGCCTGTTGTGGTTCTACTTCACACTAGCGGAGAACCTGACGGTCTGGTACGGCAACGAGCCCAAGGAAATGGCCGTCTTCGGCGCCCGGACGCGTGGGCATTATGCGCCGTACTTCTGGACCATGATGTTCCTGAACTTCGTGGTCCCGTTCGTGCTTCTCGGCGTCCGCCGCCTGCGCACCATCGCCAACGCCACCATTGCATCGGTGTCCGTGTTGATTGGCATGTGGCTCGAGCGCTTCGTGATTGTGGTGCCGACGCTGACCAACCCGCGGCTCCCTTCGGCGTCCAGCTTCTACGCGCCCACATGGATCGAGGTGGCTATCACCGCCGCTACCTTTGCGGCCATGGCAATGCTGTACATGATCTTCGCGAAGTTGTTCCCCATCATCGCCGTCTGGGAGTTCAAACCGCATCCGCAGGAGGACGACTGACTATGTATCTCATTGGCGAATTCCACGAGAAAGCCGCGGCGGCCGCGGCCATTCGGTCACTGCGCGCCAGCGGCATCGCTCCCGCGGACCTGGACGTGTTCTCCGAGGAGCCCGTGGAATTTCCGCGCGGCGTGCTGGACCGCCCAAGCCACCTGTCGCTGGTGTCGGTAGCGGGCGCCATCGTGTCCGGCACGCTCGCGACCGCGTTCATCTGGTGGACGCAACACGACTACAAGCTGGTCACCGGCGGCATGCCGATATTTTCGTTTTGGGCGACGGGCGTGATCACGTTCGAGATGACGATGCTCGGCGCGATCGTGGCGAACTTTGGCTGGTTTCTCTGGGAGAGCGGCCTCGTCCGCCGGCGCGACCGGAGCGCGCCTATCCCTGCCCCTACCCCTCGCCCCGTTGCTGGAGGCGACCCCGGCTCACTCTGCTTGCGGGTCCGCTGCCGCGGCAACGAAGCTGCCCAGGCAATCGACGCCATGCGCAGTGCCGGCGCCATCGACGTTCAGCGAAGGGGCGAAGCGTGATCGGGAGATTCGCCCTGGCTCTGGTATCCGCCGCCGCCCTGGTATCCGCCGCCGCCCTGGCAGGCGCCTGCACCCTGGCCGCCGCCGACCGGCGCCCGGTCCCGTGGGAGAGAAACCACTTGCTGATCGGCCAGGCGTTGTACCGCGAAAACTGCGTGGTCTGCCACGACATTGACCGGCAGCAGTCGAAGAAGCCCGGCCCCAGTTTCTACCAGCTTTTCCAGCGCGCCCAAATGCCGATCGCCAAGATGAAGCCCAGCCGCGAGTACATCAAGGTGCGGATAAAGTTCGGCGGATCCCTGATGCCCGAATTCCGCCACTGGCTGACCGACCGCGATATCGATACCCTGATTGATTACATCGCCTCGAAGTGATGTATCCCGTCGGCGGTGGTGCCGGCGCGCAGCTTTGGGCAGCCGCGTGCGGGCCGCGCCTCAGCACTAAACAATTCTTCAACCTGGTGGTTTATGCACAAGGACTCCACAACTTTCCTACAGCGCTGAGGCGCTAAGGCTGTGAAAAACACACGCACGAATCCTGTGGAATTCGCATGCTTGTCCCGCGATATTTACTTGCACGATGAGGGCAACCTCACGGACAATCGAACAATCGTGAACGCCTTCCGACATCAATCATGTCAGGATCTTCCGCACCTCCTCGCCTCGGCAGGACCAAATGCGTGGTACACTGACCACAAACATCAACGTAACATTATGTTTTATTCAAACACGCACTACGGAATCCCGGAACGCCTGTGGAAAATAGCATGATCGTTAGCGAAGATATGCTCATTGATGTCGTCGATGCTCTCGATGCACCCATTGGAACCGTGCGGCGCAGCGATGCTATTCGGCGCAAAGTGAATTTCCGCGTTGTCCACCTGTTTCTCTTCAACGACCAGGGCGAGCTTCTCATTCAGCAGTTGGCGGCATCACGTGATAGGCATCCCGGTGCCTGGGGCTCGTCGGTTGCAGGATACTTGTTCGCCGGTGAAACGTATATGCAAGCAGCAATCCGGCGTTTGTCCCAGGAACTCGGCGTCCAGACATCACTGCGCGTGGACGGCAAGACCAGTATGAATGACGAGGGCTGCACCAAATTCATCACGCTCTACCTGGGAACGTGCAACGGGCCATTCACGTATGACCGCGACCACATTGCGAAACTAGAATTTCAAGGTCTGCCCGCACTACGTTCCCAAAGCCGTACTGGCGAGCGGCGCTTTACGCCAACGTTCCTCCACGTGCTGAACTTTTACGAACGCCAAGCTTAACGCCCTGCCGTGCCGCAAGAACCCACCAGAGACGAACTCTTCAAACTGTACCAAGTCGCCATTGACGAATACCGGTTCGAAGTCAAACTCAACAGCGACCGCTCCATCCATTACGTCGTCTTCAACAGCGCCGTGCTGACCGCCGCGACCGGACTGCTCAAGATTGGCGCGAGCCCACACCTCAATTTCTTCGTCACCCTCGTCTTTGGCATCGGGGCGTGTACCGCATGGCTGGGCGTGCGCAGCATCCGCAAAGGCCACGAGTACTACCACCGCGCCATCTTAAAGAAAACTCTCCTCGAGGAACTCCTCGGCCTCACCGCGATCGTCAAGGACTACCCCACCGCGACGCTGGCGATCGGCACGACCGCCGGACAAGCGGACATCGACACAATCCTCCGCGATCCCAGGGCGTGGCTTGCCGCCGAAACACCAAAACGAGGAAGTATCACCCACGCCGGCATCCTCGTCTTGCGCCTGCTCCTCGCCGCGAACATCGCGGGAATGCTGGCCGCGATCTATCTTATGACGAGCGCCGCGCCCTATATCCTCTGGCCTTGACGCTAGATTGGATCAATGCCATGGTCCCGTCAAGGATCTTCTTCGCCGAACGGGTCGTCTTTTTCACGGCTTCGGACGGCGATGGGATTGTCAACCGCAAGAGAGCCTTTACCAACGCAATCCGCTCCACCCGTCGCTGCTTGCGTCTTACCACCTGGGGCCGCCAGCGGCTAACCACCTTGACAGTCAAAGAAAGCGGTACCATGACCAGAGGTCTTGGCTTCCTGTAGCGGCCGGCGAACGGGTGCAGGCTGGTTCCAAGTAGAGGGGGGGAAAACCATGTTGAATCGCGCAATTTCTCTATTGACCGGCCTCCTGGTTTCCATGGCCGCTTTCGCGCAGTTCGAAGCCGGATCGGTGGTCGGCTCGGTCAAAGACCCGGTTGGACTGGCAATGCCCAATGCGGTTGTCGAGATCCGGAGTATCGGCACCAATGTCACGCGTAAGACGGTGACTTCGGCGACTGGTAATTTCGATTTCGTAGCGCTTCAGCCCGGCCCTTACGAGCTCACCGCGAAACAACCGGGGTTCAAGGAAGTCACCCAAAAGTTCGAACTCGCCGTGGGCCAAAGACTGGAACTGGACCTGGCGATGGAAGTGGGCGCGACCAGCCAGAGTCTTACCGTAGCCGGCAATGCGGTGACGGTGGAAACTGTGTCATCGGAAGTCAGCAACGTGCGCACCAGACAGCAGGTGGAGGACCTGCCGCTCAACAGCCGCAACTTTACCCAACTGGTACAACTCGCTCCCGGTGTGGACAACCACGGAGGCGCCACCAACGTAACCAATGGAGGCTACACCGAAGGCAGAGGAACCAGCGGAGCTGTAATCAATGGGAATCCGTCCGATATCGGGATCTATATTTTCGACGGCATTCTGGGCATCGATGCGGATGCCAATGTTTTGATTTTCTACCCGCCGGTCGATTCCATCCAGGAATTTAAGGTCCAGACCAGCGCCGCCCCGGCCGCTTACGGCGGAGGCCCATCGATCATTAATGTAACGTTTCGCTCCGGGACGAACGCGCTGCATGGCACTCTCTACGAGTTCGTGCGCAACTCGGACTTCGACGCCAAGAATTATTTCGACTCGCCGGTGAATCCGATCCCGCCTTTTCACATGAACGAATTTGGCGCGAATCTGGGTGGGCCCGTGGTGATTCCGCACCTCTTCAACGGAAAAGACAAGCTCTTCTTCTTTGCGGACTACGAAGGAAAGCGCGTCAGCCAGGCGCAGACCTACATATCCACCGTTCCAACGGCGGCTTTCCGTGCCGGCGATTTCTCCGGGCTGCTGCCCAAGACGGTTCTGCACGTTCCCGGCACCAGCACGCCGCTTCCCAATAACCAGGTACCGCAGATCAATCCCACATCGGCGAATCTGATGGCCCTTTATCCGCTGCCCAACATTCCCGGGGGTGGGCTGGTAAACAACTACCTGTACAACGGCGCTCTGATCAACAACATCGACCAGGGCGACTTGCGCATGGATTACCGCACCGAGAAATCGGCTATCTTCGGGCGCTTCAGCAAGGAGAACGCGGCCACGTTCAATCCCGGATTTTTGCCCGGTCCCGCTATCGGAGCCGGCCCTGGGTATCCCGGTGACACGCTGGCGCCGGGAACACAGGTCGTCCTGGGCTATGGCCGCTCTTTTGGCCCAACGAAGTACTACGAGGCGCGCGCCGGTTTTTCGCGCCTGGTGGAATCCATTATCGATGCCGACACCGCCCACGGAAATCTGGCGGAACAGCTTGGTATTCCCGGCGCCAATGCGGGCGGCGCTCCCGGTTTAACCACCATCAACATCTCGGGAACAACCGGCCTCGGCGACAACAACGGAAGTGTTGCGAAGGTAAACAACCTGATCGAAATCGACCAGGCTCTCAGTTGGGTGAAGGGCAGCCACGAGTTGAAATTCGGCTTTAACTTTCTAAGCACCAGGTTTGCATTCTTTACCCCGCCCAAGCCCAACGGGTCATTCAGCTTCACCGGCGCATACACGGGTTATGGCCTGGCGGATTTCCTGTACGGACGGCCCATCAGTTCGCAGATCGACGTTACGAAGTTCTTTGACCTGAAGCGCTACCGGCCCAGCTTTTATATACAGGACAACTGGCGCGTGACGCGGAAATTATCCGTGAATCTGGGGCTGCGCGACGATCTGGTGACGCCGTGGAAGGAGCGCCACAATCGGCTTGCCGTCTTTGATCCGAGTAATGGCGGCAACCTGGTGCCGGTCGGCACGCCCGGGTACCCGGCGGACACCGTTACCGACGGGCGCTATGCGAACCTGGCGCCTCGCGTCGGCTTCGCCTACAGCTTGGATGCCAAGACCGTGGTGCGCGGGGCCTTCGGGATCTTCTACGCGTACGAGACTTACAATTCCAATCCGCAGTCCAAGAATGCGCCATTCAACGGATCGCTGATCACAACCAACAGCACGGGTGAAGCCGGTTACGCGGCGGCGCTTCCCATCTCCGCGGGCTTTCCCGCGGCGCGTCCGGATCTGTTCTCACCCGCCGGCACCGCCTTCCAGGTTTTCCGGCGTGAGTATCCGAACCCCTCCGCCAACGAATGGAACTTCAATGTGCAACGTCAGTTCTCCAGCCACGACAACTTGTCACTGGCCTACGTCGGGCAAAACGGCGTGCACATTCTCATCAATCCGAACATCAACTTTCCCACCCCCGGTCCCACCCCGGTGGCGAGCCGCAGGCCCTACCCTAATCTTTCGGATGGCACGCTGAATTGCACCTGTGCGAATTCCTCGTACAATTCGTTCCAGGTTACGTATCTCAATCGTCTTTCTTCGACCGGGCTGGACTTCCAGGGAGTCTACACGTACGCCCACAGCATCGATAACTCGAGCGGGAACTCGAATGGCACCGGTATCCAGAACCCAGCCAATTTGCGGCTATATCGAGCGAATTCGGATTTCGATATCCGCCACAACCTGGTATTGAGCTGGACATACGCATTCCCCTTTGGCCGGGGCAAGAAGTTTGCTGGCGATGCCCGCGGCCCGATCGAGGCGTTGATTGGCGGGTGGCGGCTGAACAGCATCGATACGTTCAAGCGCGGCGCCCCGTTCACGCCTGTGATGGTGAGCAGCCTGCTGAACTCCGGCAGCGCCGGGCAGTGGCCGAATCGTATCGGCTCCGGCAACCTGGCGGATCGCTCGATTCAGGCATGGTTCAACACCGCCGATTTTGTTTCCCCGGGAAACTACACCTTCGGGAACTCGGGACGAAACATCCTGTTTGGACCGGGTACCCGGCAAGTGGATTTGTCCCTGTTCAAGGATTTCACCTTCAATGAGAGCCGGGGCCGCCGGTTGGAATTGCGCTCCGAGGCTTTCAATGTTTTCAACACGCCCCAATTCAATAATCCCAACGTGCAGATTGGCAGCGCGGCTGCCGGGACGATTACCAGCGCGGGCGCTCCGTTGCTTTTCCAGCGGACATCCCGGCAGGTCCAGCTTGCCTTGAAGTTGCACTGGTAACAGCGCCATGTTGCGAACCGCAATCCCGGTGGCCTTGTTTGTTTTTCAGCTTGGAGCTATCGTCTACGCCCGCTTCGTGCCCACACGATATTTCTGTTGGGCTCCTTACGACACGCAGACGGATTACGTTGCCACCGCCACGGTCAACGGCAAGAAGTTGACCAGCGCCGAATTCCGGCAACGATATCGGCGACCGCCGCGCGGCTTTGATAATCGCGCCCCGCAGCACGTGTTCGATATGTTGGAGCAGGTGGAACAAAAGCGTTCCCGGCCCGGTGACGCGGCGGCGATCGTGGTGAAGTATCGCGTCAACGGAAAGGAGCTCAGGGAATGGCGCTGGCCTCCCCCATCACACCCGTGACTCCGGCGACGGCTCCGCCTTCGTGGAATCCGCTGAAATTCCGCGGCACTCCGTTGCCGACGGAGCTGTTGATCCTGGTAAAGGTGCTCGCTCTGGTTGTGCTGTTAGTGAACCACGTCCGGATTCTGCCGGATCCCTGGTTGCCGTTTGTGCCCGGCGTGGACCGGATTCCTCCGATTCTCTTTCAGCGAACGCTGCAAACCGTTTTCGTGACTTGCGCTCTGGCCTTGCTGTTTAACCGGCGGGTAAGGCTGGCTTCGCTGGTAATCGGAGCAACCATGCTGATTGCCGTGGTCTCATCGAAGGCCTACTACGGCAACAACAAAACATTCTGTGCCCTGATGTTCTTCCTTACCGGACTGTATGTGCCCGGACGCAAACCATGGATGCTGCAGTGGCAGCTCGGGCTTACGTATTTCGGCGCGGGGCTCAACAAACTGCTCGATGCGGACTGGCACAGCGGCGTTTTTTTTGAAAACTGGGCCGTGAACCGCCTCCACCAGCCGTGGTACATGGCGCTCAATTCCGTGCTGCCGCCGATGGTGCTTGCCCGGCTAATGTGCTGGAGTACCATCGTGACGGAGCTGGCGGTGGTCCCGGCCATCTTCATTCGGCGATTTCAGCCCTGGGCAGCGTACGCCAACATTCTTTTTCAGTCCGGCTTACTGCTGTTTACGGGAAGCACTTTTACGTTGTTCTTTTACAGCATGAGTGCGGCCTCGCTGGCATTCGTCACCTGGCCTGCCGAGCCGGTGACCGTTGGCTATGACATCGATTCGGGTTTAGTGAACCGCATCAGGAAGGTGCTGCAGTTCTGCGATGCGGACCGGCGCTTTTGCTGGACCCCGCACTCCCGAGACGTGGGGGATTGGTTTCATCTGCCCATCGGGAATCGAGTCTACACCAATTTCCGCGCTCTGCGCATGATGGTGCTGCTGAACCCGATAACCTATCTCGCGATCGCCACATTGATCGCGCCGGTTGCGGACGTGCCGGCCGCCGCGGCTTACAGACGGGTGGTGGTCGGGTCGTGTCTTTTCTTCCTGATGCCGGCGCTCGCATGGATCGCAGACAGGATTCTTGGCCGCCGGCAACCTGTCCGGCTTGCCACAACTGGCGTGGCCAACCGGGTGACGGACATCTAAAACGTCGCGTCGCTTTAGACTTGACGATAGACCTTGACCTAGGGCACCGCTGGGAACTTCAGCCGTGGAGTTGGCGGAAGTATTCCAGGTCCTTCCGTGCAAAATCGACAAGATCGTCCCCCTGCCGTTCGACTAGAAAAAGACCGTCCGTTCTCTGGATCAGGTAAAACTGTAGACCGCCCGCGCCCTCGGCCCCGCCGAAAATCTCTTTCCAACGCGCCTGACCTTTATAGTCCTGGACTAAAAGCGCCTGAACGCGTCCCGGGCACTGATTGATAAACGATACCGGATCGCCACCACCTTGCAGGCACAATCCAATGTTCAAATGGAATGACGTGATGTCCTTGTTGGCGGCGAGGATGTCGATCGGCCGGGTTCCCTCTACTGCTCTGAACTCCACGTCGTGGTTATGAAACCCAAGGGTCATTCTGGCAGCGCGCATGCGGTCGGCGGCCTGGCTAAGCTGCTCGCTGAACCGCTTCCAGGCGTCCAAAGCCGGCGGCGGTGCCAGTGGGCGCCGCGGCGCCGGGACACCAGCCCCGCCCTCGGGCGCTCCGGCGGCAGGTGGTCCAGCGGGTCCTGCCGACGCACCGCGTCCGGCGGCGCCTCCTTGCCGTCCAGCACCGGGCATGGGTCCCGGACCTCTGACCGAAACGAGGGTGTCCGAACCGAGAAGCTGGTTCAATTCGATCGCCTTCGACAGCCCATCACCGGAAAACGAAACAATCTCGTTATGTGTCGAGCGGCAACGAAGATTGAGCTCGTCCAAAAGCGAGCGAACCTCTTTGGCTTTCGCCGGTGTCCAGGTCATGAAGGTATTCGCCGAGAACTCGATGATTTCGTATCCCATCTTCGCCACGGCACGAAGGGTCCCCTCAAGGTCCTGTTGGATATTCCGGCCCACCGCGGTCTGTTGGAGACCAAGCGGAATGCGTTTTCCGGTTTGGGCTCTCAACGCGGCTGCCGCAGCGGCCGTGAGGAGGGCGAAACGGCGACGGGAAAGGCCAAGCTTGCGATGCATATAGAACCTCCTGCAAGGATTCTAGTTTACTTGCGGAAGCCTGGCAACGAGTACATGCTTCTCCGCCGGCGATATTACGCTGCACGGGGTTCCTCGATCCCGACGACACTCGCGGCCCCCGACATCTCGGCGCGCCGATGGCTCGAATTGCGCGACCGGGCGCGACGGCCGCGGCGAGGCCGGCGAGGCCACGCGCCCAGAAGCAGCAACTGCTGAGCCGGGCGCCCGCTGCGAGCCGCGCTTCGTGGTCCGGCCCGAGATTCGACGGCCGCCGCGAACTACAACGGACGGAGGCCCATCTGGCTTCTGCCCAGCGGCGTGAGATCAGCCTCTGTCGCGCGGCCGCGGAAATCCACCTCAAAGTTGTCGGCCGCGAAATCCGGTGGCGTCTTGCCGGACAGAAAAGCCGCGGCCTGTTTGTCCAGGTACGCGCTGTTCTTCGCGCATCCGGCCGTGGCGCCGATGTACATTACATTGCTGTAGCCACTGCCGTTATGCTCGTTCTCGACGGCATGGACCACGTCCGGATGCCAGAACACGGTGTCGCCCGGTTGCATCAGAGGAATGGGTGTCAGCGCGTTCAGCAGCAGGCAATGCCATTCCGGTTCAACGGAGAGAGCACGCCCCGGTTGAGCGCCGCACAACTCTGTTTCCGGAACGTCGTCCTGCAAAGCCCGCAGCAGCATGTACGCCATACTCCGGGCAATCGGGATCAGTTGCAGCGTGCCGTCTCCCTGGCCCTGCCGGGTCAGCGCCGTCCAGCCCTGGAAGGTCCGGAACATGGAACAGACCGCGGGGGACGGGAACTCCTCGGCTTCCGGCCGGAAGGCTGCATCGAAAGCGTCGTACTCTTGCAGATCGCCCGAGAAGACGTGGCGGTACACGCTTCGGAAATTCGGCCCAAGCCACCGCTCAACCGATCCACCGTCCACATGAGGCGAGAGCCCGAGCGAACTGGCCCGCGGCGGGCGCCTGCGGATCCGGTCGGCGTACGCCGGCGCCTGATCCGGGTCGATATGACGACGCCCCTCGCTCTCCGCCACCCACAGCCGGTTGAGAAACACGCGGACACGGGTGAGAGACTCCGATTGCCTTGCCTGAACCTGGGGTCGCGACCAAT
>Ga0210402_10003773_pt1 | contig 14058 bp, 7 predicted proteins | sample IncBWC7MmetaG_FD_161055 | JGI IMG/M metagenome (GOLD analysis project Ga0210402, IMG submission 161055) | Forest soil microbial communities from Barre Woods Harvard Forest LTER site, Petersham, Massachusetts, United States - Inc-BW-C-7-M | ecosystem: Environmental > Terrestrial > Soil >...
GACCTGGACGCAGGCTTCGGCCGGGTTTCGGCGGCTCCCAGGCAGGGTACCCGCGAGGTCTGGACACTGATCAACGATGGCGGAAACTGGGATCATCCGATCCACATCCACTTCGAAGAGGGCCAGATCCTCTCCCGCAGCGGTGGGGATGGAAACTCCAGGGGCGGTGTACCGGCGTGGGAGCAGGGCCGCAAGGACGTCTATCGCCTCCATAAAGATGGAACCGTCACCATCACCATGCAATTCCGCGAGTTCGCGGGGATGTTCATGGAGCACTGCCACAACACCGTGCACGAGGACCACGCCATGCTCCTACGGTATGAAGTGGGCACGGGGCTGGTGCCCATGCCGACGCCAAGCCCGACGCCCCAGGGTGTGAAGTACATCAGCACAACCGTTCTGAAGGGCGCCTTCACGCCCTGACGTAACAGGCGGCCCGGCAAATGGCCTCCGGGTATACATTCGGGGCCGGCGAGCCAACCCTGCGCGGGCGGCCCGCCGGTCATGTGGCCGGGCAGGTGACGTGTTGCTTTCAGGCGGCCGGTGCGACGTCAGCAGTATTGTTTTCGACGGCGTTTCCCTCAGGCTGGATCTGCGATATCTGATACGATGCTTCGGCCGTAACCAGGCGCGAACTGCTTTCCCAACGTCACACTGGCCACCCAGCAGATTTCTGCATCGGCCACGGCGGCAGTCCGCCCTGTTCGCCGGGTTCAACAAGACGACGCTCACCACGCTGGACATGAAGTTCTACTACGGCTGGTACGGCCGGTCTATATTTTCCCAGTCAACCTACTAAATGACACACCACTTACCCCCGGAGTTAGTCTTTGCAACCTCTAACCGGCTAATCGGCCAGGCTAGTGCATGCTCCGACCGGCCCTAACAACCAAGCACCGTTGAGAGATGTTAGGCCCGCCTTGAACGGTCTTGTTACTGTGCACTTAGAAAGGTGTGGACCGATTCACACATGACGGGAGCCTGAGAATGATACAAAACGCCGTTATGAGGTGCATCATAGTTGTTGGGAGTTGTATATTTGCAGATGCGCAAAACCAGTGGGCCACACGGCCCACAACGGAGTTGTGCCGCGTCGCCGTGAAATCTACGGCGTTTTGAGGGGTTGGCAGCCTTACAGCCAACCGGGCGGGCTTCGGAATCTTAAACGCGCCAGGCAGCACGAATAACGACAGGAACCACCAGCTTGTTGGCAGCTAACTGGCGGCGACCGCCGGAGTTGCGTGCCTAATTGCGCACTAGAAGAGCACAAAAGCGGAGGGTTCCAGTTTATGAGCGGAGGACATTTTTTCCTTCCATGGAACGCGTCGAAAGCACGGCTGCGAGAGGCGGAGAACGCACGAAAGCGCCGTCAGGAGATCGTCAAATCCGTTTCAGAAGGCGCGGTTTCGCGGCGCGAACTTTTCAAATGGGGTTTGATCACCGGGGCCGGACTGATAGCCCCAATCCACGGCCTGAGTCCGTTCGTGACCAGCGCTTATGCGGATGACGGCGGCGGCATACCGACGGGCGCTCCGCCGAGCCCCGGGTTAGCCGGGCTGGCCTTCACACAGCCCCTGCCGCGGTTTGAGGTTTTGCCGCGGAATCCTGTCTCCAGCCTGAACCCCGCCCCGACCATCGAGGCCAATACCACCCAGACCTACACCGTGGACCCCTTATTGGGCGGAGGCATTGGCCCCGTTGAGGGGCGTCCGCCGGGGCCGGATTGGGGACATCAGCGGTGGGACGAATTCCTGCCGCAAATTGCTATAGAGGTGACGCAGGAAGGCGCCAAGACCAACCCGAACGGGAATATCCCATTCAAGTTTCACCCCTCACTGCCGGTGCAGGGTCCCAACGCGATGTGGACTTTCAATGGCACCTTGCCGCCCAAGCTGATTCTGGGCCGGTACGGGGAGCCTATTCTCTTCCGCCACCACAATCAACTGCCTGCCGACGTGAAACAGAACGGCGGCTTTGGGCGGCACACCCTCACCACTCACTTCCACAACGGCCACCACGGCGCGGAGAACGACGGCTTCACGGGCGCGTTCTTCTTTCCCGGCCAGTTCTACGACAACCACTATCCGTTGATCCTGGCCGGGCACGACACGATCAACGTCAACGGAACGGACCCCAGGGCCGGGGGCCCGGATGACAATGGCGGCATCAACAAGATCCCGGGCGACTGGCACGAGACCATGAGCACCCATTGGTTCCATGACCACATGTTCACCTTCACCTCGCACAACGTGTACAAGGGCATCGCCGGGATGGCCAACCTCTACAGTGCCGTGGATCGCGGCAACGAATCCATCAACGACGGGATAAACCTGCAGCTTCCCAGCGGCACGGCCAACTCATGGGGCAATCTGGATTACGACATCAACCTGATGCTGGCCGACAAGGCCTGGGATCAGGCGGGACAACTCTACTTTGATATTTTCAATACGGACGGCTTCCTGGGCGATGTGATGACGGTAAACTTCGCTTACAAGCCGTATTTTGAGGTGGAGCCGCGGAGATACCGTTTCCGCATCCTCAACGGCAGTGTCTCGCGTTTCTTTAAGCTCGCCTTGAGCGATAGCTCTCCGATGGTGCAAATCGCCAATGACGGCAACCTCCTGCCACATCCGGTAACCCAGACTCAGTTGGACGAGCAGGGCATCGCGGAGCGCTACGATATCGTCATCGACTTCTCGCGCTACACACCGGGCCAAAAGGTCTGGATGGTGAACCTGTGCGAGCATCAGAACGGGGCCGGGCCGAGCCGGGACCTCTCGGTGGCCCAGGCCCTCGGCGGCAAATCGAGCGACCCCTGCGTGGGTGAATTCCTGGAATTCCGTGTCGTCCTCCCGCTGAAGGGCAAGGATCAGAGTTTGGACTTCGGCAAGGCAAATGATACCGCTATTACCCTGATCCCGAACCCGGATCTGTCGAATATCCCAGTGGCGCGTCAGCGCACTTTCGCATTCAAGGATGGAGGCACGGACTCCAACCCCTGGTCTATCCGGACGGATAACGGAGAGGATCTCGACGCCGACTTCGGCCGGATTTCAGCGGCTCCTAGGGAGGGTACGCGCGAGGTCTGGAAACTGATCAACGATGGCGGGAATTGGGATCATCCGATCCACATCCACTTCGAAGAGGGCCGGATCCTCTCGCGCAGCGGTGGGGATGGAAACTCCGGCGGTGGTGTACCGGCGTGGGAGCAGGGCCGCAAGGACGTCTATCGTCTCCATAGAGATGGAACTGTCACCCTCACCATGCAGTTCCGGGAGTTCGCGGGGATGTTTATGGAGCACTGCCACAACACCGTGCACGAGGACCACGCCATGCTCTTACGGTTTGAAGTGGGCCGCGGGCTGGTGCCTTTGCCGACGCCAAGCCCCACGCCGCAGGGCGTGAAGTTCATCAGCACAAGCGTCTTGAAGGGAGCTTTCTAAGAGGTGCTTCTTATCGCCACAAAGCAGGATAGTTACAAAGCTCGATCGTCACCAGCAGGCCGGCGGGTCCCACAGGGCGCCCCGCCGGCCATCGTCGAAAAGCCTGGCTTGAGAGCCAAAGGAGCCGACACCATGCGACAGAAGAGAGTGCCAGCCGGTGCAGCGGCTGTAGTATTGTTTCTGACAGCGCTTCTGACCGGGGCGATCTTCATACCTGTTACCCCCGCTTCGGCTGCCACTTGGGGGGCGAACTACTTTCCCAATATTCCACTAACCACCCAGGACGGGAAGACAGTCCATTTCTACGACGATCTACTTAAAGACAAGAAAGTGGTGATCAATTTTATCTATACCAGATGCGGGGATTCTTGTCCGCTTGAGACCGCCCGGCTGGCACAGGTGCAACGAATTCTGGGCGACCGGATGGGGCGCGACATTTACTTTTACTCCTTCAGCGTGGACCCGGTACGGGATACGCCGGAAGAACTCAAATCCTATGCGGAGAAGTACCATGCCGGGCCGGGGTGGCTGTTCCTGACCGGCAAGAAGGCGGACATCGACATGGTGCGGAAGAAGTTTGGGTTGGGTACTCGCGCCGGCGAAAACGAAGTCACCGACCACAGCACCAGCCTGATGATCGGCAACACGGCGGCCGGCCAGTGGATACGTGACAGTTCCCTGGACAACCCCCAGTACTTAGCCGTGATCATCCGCGACTGGCTGTCCAGTTGGGCGGACCCCACGCCGGGCCAGAGTTACGCGGAGAAGCCTCCCCTTCCCCCATCTGCGGCGGATAAGGGTACACGCCTGTTTCAAAGCCGGTGCGCCGCCTGCCACACCATCGGTGAAGGCGACAGTCTGGGGCCGGACCTGCTGGGCGTGACGACCGCCCGAAAGCCGGACTGGCTGGCCGGCATGATTGCGGCGCCCAACGAAATGCTGTCGAAAAAAGACCCCGTCGCTACTGCCCTGTTCGCCAAATACAAAGAATTGCGGATGCCCAACCTGCGCCTGAGCGAGGTTGATGTAGACGCCCTGATCGGATATTTAAAGGCTCAGGATGCCGCTCACCAGGCCGGGCATGGCAAGGCGACGGCTGGCAGGGCCACCCCAAACCTTCCAGGCAATCCCGCTCCGCTCACTGACACGCTCCTACCGGCCTGAGTTTGGTCTTGGCCCCCAAATCGCCTGGGGCGCATTCCCCGACCGGCTCTAACAAAGCACCGTTCAGAGATGTTAAGCCTACCCGAGCGTCTTGTTACGTGCACCTACTCTCCTGGGATACGCCTGTAAACTCTAGACCGATTCACACGAAGAATGTCCGCAGAGTGACACAAAACTCGTTTGTGAGTTGAATTACGGTTGATGTCGCAAATAATAGGGCCACAGGGCCTACGAGGAAGCGGTGCCGTGTTGCCGCGTCGCCGTGAGATCTACGGCGTCGTGAGTGTGGCAGCCTTACAGCCAATTGGGCCGGCCTCGGAATCTTAACGCTCCAGGCATCTTGAATAGCGACCGAAACACCAGCTTTGCAGCAGCTACTGCGTAGCACAGCCAGAGCTGTCTGACTACTTGCGTAGAGAAGAGTAAAAACAGGAGGAGACTACCAAATCTATGAGCCGAGGGCACTTTTTCCTTCCATGGAATGCTTCGAAAGCACGACTACGAGAGGCGGAGAACGCACGAAAGAACCGTCTGGAGATCGTCAAGGCCGTCTCACAGGGCGCGGTTTCGAGGCGTGAACTTTTCAAATGGGGCGTGATTACGGGGGCCGGCCTTTTAGCCCCGATCCACGGTCTGAATCCGTTCGTCAGAAGCGCTTATGCGGATGGCGGCGGCGGCATTCCGACGGGCACTCCGCCGAGCCCGGGGACCGTTGGGCTGGACTTCAGCCAACCGATGCCACCGTTCGAGGTTTTGCCGCGGATACCTTACTCTAAGCTGAACCCCGTTCCAACAGTTGAGGCCAATACGACACAGATGCCTGTGAGCCCCTTGTTGGGTGGGTACACTGGCCCCATTGAGGGGCGTCCGCCGGGGCCGGATTGGGCGCACCAGAGATGGGACGAATTCCTGCCGAAGGTGGCGTTTGAGGTCACGCAGGAAGGCGCCAAGACCAACCCGAACGGGAACATACCGTTTACGTTTTACAACTCCCTGTCCAACCCGTCTAAGTCACTGCCGGCGCAGAATGTCAATTCGATGTGGACTTTCAATGGCACCGTCCCGCCTAAACTGGTGCAGGGCCGGTACGGGGAGCCCCTTCTCCTCCGCCACCACAATAATCTGCCTGCCGACGTCACCAAGAACAACGGCTTTGGGCGCCATACCATCACCACTCACGAACACAACGGCCACCATGGCGCGGAGAACGACGGCTTCGGGAACGCGTTCTTCTTCCCCGGCCAATTCTATGACTACCACTGGCCGATCATCCTGGCCGGGCACGACTCAATCAACACCAACGCAACCGATCCCAGGGCTGGCGGCCCGGATGACAATTTCGGCGTCAACAAAGTGCCGGGAGACTGGCATGAGACCATGAGCACGCATTGGTTCCACGACCACATGTTCGCCTTCACGTCGCAAAACGTGTACAAGGGCAACGCCGCCATGTTCAACATCTACAGCGCGCTCGATCGCGGCAACGAGACGGTCAAGGACGGGGTGAATCTACAGCTTCCCAGCGGGACGGACAAATCGTGGGGAAACCTGGAATACGATATCAACCTGGTGCTGGCCGATAAGGCTTGGGATGCGGAGGGGCAACTCTACTTCGATATTTTCAATTTTGACGGGTTCCTGGGCGACGCTATCACGGTGAACTTCGCCTACAAGCCGTACTTTGAAGTGGAAGCCCGGCGATACCGCTTCCGCATCCTCAACGGCAGCGTGGCGCGTTTCTTCAAGCTGGCCTTGAGCGATGGCTCCCCGATGATGCAAATCGCCAATGATGGCAACCTGATGCCACATCCGGTAACCCAAACCCAGTTGGACGAACAAGGCATCGGTGAGCGCTTCGATATCATCATCGACTTCTCACGTTACAAACCAACCCCGACTAACCCCAATCCCAAGGTCTGGATGGTGAACCTGTGCGAGCATGAGGACGGGAAGGGGCCGAAAGACGACCTCTCGCTGGCCCAGGCCCTCTCAGGGAAATCGAGCGACCCTGGCGTCGGTAGCTTCCTGGAATTCCGGGTAATCCCGATGAAATCGGGTACTACAGACACAAGCAAGCCACTGACCGATGCCGATACGCTGATCCCGAATCCGGATCTGTCGAAGATCAAAGTGGCGCGGGAGCGCACCTTCGAATTCGGGCGTTCCGGTGGGACTGACGCCGCCCCTTGGACCATCAAAACTGATGGCGGGCAGGGCCTGGCCGCCGACCTCAGGCACGTTTCGGCCGCACCCAAAGAGGGCACTCTCGAGATCTGGCACATGAATAACGGCGGCGGAGGCTGGGATCACCCGGTCCACGTCCACTTTGAAGAGAGCCAGCTCCTCGCCCGCAATGGCAGCTTCAGCAATGTACCGCTGTGGGAGCGGGGCCGCAAGGACGTCTATCGCCTCCATCCAGGCGGAAATATCACCATCGCCATGCAGTTCCGGGAGTTCGCGGGCATGTTCATGGAGCACTGCCACAACACCACGCATGAGGACCACGCCATGCTCTTACGGTTTGAAGTGGGTCAGGGGCTGGTGCCAATGCCGACTCCCTGCCCGACGCCGCAAGGTGTTAAGTACGTCAGCACAACCGTCGAGCCGGGAGCATTCACGCCCTGAGGTAAGAGGCTCGGGCAATACAGTGACGAGAACCGCTCTCTGACGGTCTAGCTTCAAGTAGCGGCCCGGAGAGGCATTGTGGCCTCATTCGGAGCCGTGACCGTCAGGGAGCGGTTAGTTTAATTGGCATAAAAAGGACCTAATACCATGCGAAGGAAGACTCTGGCGGCCGCAGTAGCGGTGTTTGTGACGAGGTTTCGGTCGGGGTTTCCGATGGCGTTTGTGACTGCCGGGATCCTCCTGTCGTTTGCCCCTGCTTCGGCCGCGAGTTGGGGGGCGAACTACTTTCCCAACATCCCACTAACCACCCAGGATGGGAAGACGGTCCATTTGTACGACGATCTTCTCAAGGACAAGAAGGTAGTGATCAATTTCATCTACACCAGGTGCGGGGACTCTTGCCCGCTTGAGACGGCCCGGCTGGCTCAGGTGCAACGAATTCTCGGCGACCGGATGGGGCGCGACATTTTCTTTTACTCCTTCAGCGTGGATCCGGTGCGGGATACGCCGGAGGAACTCAAAGCCTATGCGGCGAAGTACCATGCCGGGCCCGGATGGCTGTTCCTGACCGGTAAGAAGGCGGACATCGACATAGTCCGCAAGAAGGTGGGGCTGGCCGCTCACGCGGACGAAAACGAGATCACCGACCACAGTACGAGCATCATGATCGGCAACACGGCTAGCGGCCAGTGGATTCGGGACAGTTCCATGGACAACGCCCAGTATATAGCCGTCATCATCCGCGACTGGTTGTCGAGCTGGACGGACCGGGCGCCGGGCTCCGGTTACGGGGGCCAGAGTTACGCGGAGAAACGGCCGCTTCCCGCGTCGGCGGCGGATAAAGGTACGTACCTGTTCCAGACGCGGTGCTCCGCTTGCCACACCATCGGCGAAGGCGACGGTCTGGGGCCGGATCTATTGGGTGTGACGACGGTCCGCAAGCCGGACTGGCTGGCCGGCATGATTGCGGCCCCCAACGAGATGCTGTCGAAAAAGGACCCCGTCGCCACGGCCCTGTTCGCCAGGTTCAAGGAGGTGCGGATGCCGAACTTGCGCCTGGGCGAGGTTGATGTCAACGCTCTGATCGGATTCCTGAAGGCTCAAGACGCCGCTCACGAGGGCGGGCATCGGAAGGCTGCGGCTGTAGGTGCCGCGCCAGATGTTCCAGGCAAACCCGCTCAATAACCAAGCTCACCTTGGCCTTTCGCGTGCCGGGCCGGAGGAACCCGGCGCACGACAGCCCAGATTCGTAAGCTAAGTACACCGTTTCATAAATACAGTCGCCTATTTCGACGAAACCGCTCCTAAGCTAACGGTCGCGGCTTTGATCGGAGCCGCGCGCGTTAGCAAGCGGTTTCCCGATACGTCGGCGTATTTATGAAACGGTGTACTAAGCTACCTCACGCTCATCGGAGCGTCCACTGAGCGTGAGGTCCTGGCATCGGTTCAGGCTCCGTTGGCTGGCGCACTGCAGAATCCACCTCTTCACGATGCCGGCCGCTGGGTCGAACTTGCCGGCATCCTGATATACTTCCAGGAAGACCTCCTGCATCACGTCCTCGGCGCCTGCGCGGTCCCGCAAGATGCAATGCGCCACGCTGTACACCTGGCGCCAGTGGCGATCAAAGTGAACCGCCACCACCGTTCAAATAGTTAACCCGTCCTGAGCGGGGTTTTGTTATGTGCCTTTTCGCTCCTTCATAAGATACACCTGTAAATTTTACCCCTTCAGCCCAATAAAATGGCCTCGGAATGACACAAAATCCATTTGTGAGTTGGATACGTGTGTAAACGCCCCTGATGTCGCAAAACATGTCGCAAAACCAGGGCCGACTAGATGTACCAGGAGGATTCGCTGCGGTGCCGTTCGCACTGCGCTGTGGTGGATCTTGGAAACGTGGAACAAACAAGAACGGGAGGCAATGACTCGTCACCGTATAGAAAAGCGGCTTCCACGGCCGCAGCTTAGTGGCTGGTTTGGCCGCCTCGTGAAATTATGAAGGAGACTCGAATGGGCTATTGATTCAAGATAGCCAGTAAGTTATTACATAAGTAAACAAGAGAACCGGTTCTTAGATACGATCCTGAAGCGGCTTATTAGCTTTGACCTTCCCTTCCAGCGCTTTTCGACAACCGCGTAGGTTGCGAGGCTTTGCCATGTAGCAGGGAGGCAGATGTGTTCTTATATGAAACGCGGGAGAGAACCGGCCAAACTGGACCTGCTCTCGGCAGGCTCCCTTCAAGTCGCGCCAGTGTGCTGAACGGCGGTGCACGCCATACGACTGCGGTCCGGCTTGTGCGATTCTCGGTTAAACAGACCCCACGGGCCCCGACATCCGGCTAGGCTTATAGTAATGCCCTTAGCCTGGAACGGGCTAATGACACAATTAACTCGTGACCCGCGAATCTGGTTGAACACAGTAGTAAACAGTTACCCGCTCCAGGTTTGAGAGAGATACAGGTCACTTATCGGTCTGCGGCTGTCGAGCCGCCGTTGACTCTGAGCGCCATCCGGCGCCCTTTGACACATTGACCATGCCGGTTACATAACTTGGCGGCTACAGCGTGACTCGGCGAGAGCTGCCCTAATTTTTTGCCAGGAGAAGCATAGATTATGAGCAGAGATCACTTTTTCCTTCCATGGAACGCGTCGAAAGCAAGGCTACGAGAAGCGGAGAACGCACGCAGGAACCGTCTGGAGATCGTCAAGGCGCTCTCGCATGGTACCGTTTCGCGGCGCGAACTTTTCAAATGGGGCCTGATTACGGGGGCCGGTTTGATAGCCCCGATCCAAGGCCTGAGTCCGTTCGTCAAAAGCGCTTATGCCGATGACGGCGGCGGCATACCCACGGGCGCTCCGCCGAGCCCGGGGACTGTCGGGCTGGATTTCACGCAGCCCCTGTTGCGGTTCGAGGTTTTGCCGCGGAGTCCTTACGGCAGCCTGAACCCGGCCCCGACGGTGGAGGCCAATACCACACTGACGTACAGCGTGGACCCCTTGTTGGGCGGAGGCATTGGCCCCGTGGAAGGGCGTCCGCCAGGGCCGGACTGGGGCCACCAGCGGTGGGATCAATTCGCGCCGGAGGTGGCGTATGAGGTCACGCAGGCAGGCGCCCAAGCCAACACCAACCCTTACGGGGGGTCCGGCTACATCCCGTTCAAGTTTCACCCCTCACTGCCGGTGCAGGGTCCCAATACGATGTGGACGTTCAATGGCACCCTCCCGCCCAAGCTGATCCTGGCCCGGTACGGGGAGCCTATCCTCTGCCGCCACCACAATAACCTGCCTGCCGATGTCAAACAAAACGGCGGCTTCGGCCGGCATACCATCACCACCCACTTGCACAACGGCCACCACGGCGCGGAGAACGACGGCTTTACGGGCGCGTTCTTCTTTCCCGGCCAGTTCTACGACTATCACTGGCCCATGATTTTGGCCGGGCACGACTCGATCAACGTCAACGCAACCGATCCCCACGCCGCGAGCCCCGACGACTCTTTCGGCGCCGTCGCCAACTCGAAGGTGCCGGGCGACTGGCACGAAACCATGAGCACGCATTGGTTTCACGACCACATGTTCAGTTTCACGTCGCACAACACGTACAAGGGCAACGCCGCGATGTTCAACATCTATAGCGCGCTCGATCGCGGCAACGAATCGATCAACGACGGGGTGAATCTGCAGCTTCCCAGCGGCACGGCCAAATCGTGGGGCAACCTGGATTACGACGTCAACCTCATGCTGTCCGATAAAGCCTGGGATTCGGCGGGGCAACTCTACTTCGATATCTTCAATACGGACGGGTTTCTGGGCGATGCCATGACCGTGAACTTCGCCTACAAGCCGTATTTTGAAGTGGAGGCGCGCAAATACCGCTTCCGCATCCTCAACGCCAGCGTTTCGCGCTTCTTCAAGATAGCCTTGAGCGATAGCTCCCCGATGATCCAGATCGGCAATGACGGCAACCTGCTCCCGCAGCCGGTAACCTTGACCCAGTTGGACGAACAGGGCATCGCGGAACGCTACGATATCGTCATCGATTTCTCGCGTTACACAGCGGGCCAAAAGGTGTGGATGGTGAACCTGACCGAGCATCAGAACGGGGCCGGGCCGAGCCGGGACCTGACGGTGGCCCAGGCCCTCGCCGGCAAATCGAGCGACCCCGGCGTGGGTGAATTCCTGGAATTCCGGGTGATCCCGATGAAGGCGAGTACCGACCCGAGCAAAGTGCCCGCCACCCTGATCCCCAACCCGGATCTGTCGAAAATCCCGGTGGCGCGGGAGCGCACCTTCGCATTCAAGGATGGAGGCAGCGACTCCAATCCCTGGAGCATCCGGACGGATAACGGGGAAGATTTGGACGCCGACTTCGGCCGGGTTTCCGCGGCACCCAAGCAGGGTGCCCGCGAGGTCTGGACACTGATCAACGATGGAGGAAACTGGGATCATCCGATCCACATCCACTTCGAAGAGGGCCAGATTCTCTCCCGCAGCGGTGGCGATGGAAACTCCAGGGGCGGTGTACCGGCGTGGGAGCGGGGCCGCAAGGACGTCTACCGCCTCGGTAGAGATGGAACCGTCACCATCACCATGCAATTCCGGGAATTCGCCGGGATGTTCATGGAGCACTGCCACAACACGGTGCATGAGGACCACGCCATGCTCTTACGGTATGAAGTGGGCACCGGGCTGGTGCCTATGCCGACCCCAAGCCCAACGCCGCAGGGCGTGAAGTATATCAGCACCACCGTCCTGAAGGGCGCATTCTAAAAGGCTGCCCCGGATCGTCACTACCATCGTCGTTACCGGGATCGTCACAACCGATGCCGGCGGGCCACCCACAGGGCGACTCGCCGGCCGTCATCGCAGGAATTGAGAGCACAAAGGAGCCAACACCATGCGACGGAAGAGTCTGCCAGCCGGCACGGCGGCAGTGGTCGTGTTTCTGACCGCGGCAGTCTTCATGCCTGTTACCCCCGTTTCGGCCGTGACTTGGGGGGCGAACTACTTTCCCAACATCGAACTGACCACCCAGGACGGAAAGACGGTCCATTTCTACGACGATCTTCTTAAAGACAAGAAAGTGGTGATCAATTTCATCTACACCCGGTGCGGTGACGCTTGCCCGCTTGAGACCGCAAGGCTGGCACAGGTGCAACGACTGCTAGGCGACCGGATGGGGCGCGACATTTACTTTTACTCCTTCAGCGTGGATCCGACGCGGGATTCGCCGGAGGAGCTCAAAGCCTATGCGGAGAGATACCATGCCGGACCCGGCTGGCTGTTCCTCACCGGCAAGAAGGCGGACATCGATACGGTGCGCAAGAAGTTTGGGCTGGCGGCTCGCGCCGGCCAAAACGAGATCACCGACCACAGCACCAGCCTCATGATCGGCAACACGGCGGCCGGCCAGTGGATACGCGACAGTTCCCTGGACAATCCCCAATACCTGGCCGTGATCATCCGCGACTGGCTATCCAGTTGGGCGGACCCCACGCCGGGCAAGAGTTACGCCGAGAAGCCTCCCCTTCCCCCGTCTGCGGCGGACGCGGGTACACGCCTGTTTCAGAGCCGGTGCGCCGCCTGCCACACCATCGGCGAGGGCGACAGTTTGGGGCCTGATCTGCTGGGCGTGACGACCGCCCGAAAGCCGGACTGGCTGGCCGGCATGATTGCGGCGCCCAACGAAATGCTGTCGAAAAAAGACCCCGTCGCTACTGCCCTGTTCGCCAGATACAAGGAGGTGCGGATGCCCAACCTGCGCCTGAGCGAGGTTGATGTGAACGCTCTGATCGGATACCTGAAGGCTCAGGATGCCGCTCATGGCGGCGAGCATGGGAAGCGCTAAGCTTCGTAAGCTACCGCGCCCGCATAGGAACTTCCGCTGATCGGGAGGGCTGCCAACGGTTGAGGCTCCGGTGGTTAGCGCGCTGTAGAATCCACGTCTTCACGCTGCCGCCCGCAGGGTCGAACTTGCTGGCATCCCGGTAGATTTCCAGGAAGACCTCCTGCATCACGTCCTCGGCTACCGCGCTGTTCCGCAAGATCCGGTCCGCCACGCTGAACACCTGGCGCCAGTGCCGATCGAAGAGTATCGCCAGGGCGTCCGTAGCGCCACCTCGGAGTTGTTGCAAAAGATCCTCGTCGGACACGTTTCCTAAGCGAAATGACCTCATCCTCTGAAACCCGTTCAGATATGTTAACCCGCACTGGCGACTTTTGTTATGTGTTTTTTCTTACTTTTGTAAGTTACATATGTAAACTTTTAGGGATTCCCACGAAAGTGACACAAAACCCGTTGGCGACTTGGATACGAATACAAAGCGCCCTCAACGTTGCAATCCAACGGGAAACCTATAGACGTACTGGGACCAGTCGGCGCAGAGCGGGGACGCAGCACATCGGTATCATCGGTTTCGGCATCGAACCGCGGGATCGTCGTCGGCGTACCCCGCGCTATCCAACCTGCAACAAATCCGGCCTAACCTACCCTCGATGATGTAGCGCCGCCGAGGGCTGAGGCTGCCCGCCCCCCCAACGGTGTCACCTGCGCGCTCAGCGCTCGAAATCCCTGAAAGAAACGCGACACCGCGAAGACTCTGATAACTACTGGCAACGTCATGCTATACCCTCTCGTAAGGGCTACCTTTGCGTTACTTAGGGGACTTTCCAAGCTCCAACCCGATCGCTCATGCTGGGGGTCGCCCTGCCGGATCGACCTGCCGGATCGAAAGGATCGCCAATGGCTGGAGAACCGATTCTCATCGTAGACGATACACCCGTCAGCCTGAACCTAAAGCGGCTGCTGCTGACCCGTGAGGGGTA
>Ga0210402_10003777_pt1 | contig 14051 bp, 16 predicted proteins | sample IncBWC7MmetaG_FD_161055 | JGI IMG/M metagenome (GOLD analysis project Ga0210402, IMG submission 161055) | Forest soil microbial communities from Barre Woods Harvard Forest LTER site, Petersham, Massachusetts, United States - Inc-BW-C-7-M | ecosystem: Environmental > Terrestrial > Soil >...
GGGCGTGAATCAGGGCAGCGAAGTGCCTACGATTCATGTGTTCCTGAATCCGCTGGTGAAATGGGTTTGGTTCGGCGGGATTGTGGTGGTGATGGGGACAATTGTTGCACTGCTGCCGTCAAGGCAAGCCGTGCTGGTTCTGGCAGGAACGCGGGCGACGGAAGCTGCAAAAGGATTTGCGGGCGCCGTTCCGAGCTCGGTGACATTGAAGGAAGGACATGACTAGAGCGCGGAGAGTTTTGACACTTTTGCTGGTGCTGATGGTGGTTGCTGCGTCGGTCGCTGGATTGAGAGTGCGCGCGGCGCTAGATCATGCTCATGAATTGGGCAAATTGGTTAAATGTTCCTGCGGGGGCTGCGAGCAGTCGGCGGGAACTTGCTATCACGTGGGCGGTGCGTTTTCCGGGCCATGTGACCTGGCGAAAACGATGATCAAGGAGATTCAGGGCCATCTGGACAAGGGATTGAGTGACGATCAAGTGATTAAAGCGATGATTGCGGAGTACGGTCCGGGAGCCTATGTGGAGCCGCCGAAAACGGGATTTGGTTTGGTGGCGTGGGTCACTCCCGGGTTGTATCTGTTTGCCGGAGCGTTGTTGGTGGTTTTTGTAATTGGAAAGTGGAGAAAGCGCGGCGTGACCTCCGAGGCAGCAGCGCATGGGACTGCGGGCATTTCACCGGAATTATTGGAACGCGCGCGCGCAACGGCGCGAAAGGCAACGGAAGAGTGAGCTTGCTAAGCATGTTTATTTTTGTGGTGGCTGGAGCGGCGCCGGGCGACTGGGCCGTGCTGGGGGCTTGTTTCGCCCTGGCTCTTGCGGCGGTGGTATTTATTTTTTTTATTCAACCGGATGCTTCGGATCTGGCGCCACATCGGTCCAAGCTGGATCAATTGCTCGAACGGCGCGACACGATTTACGAAAACATGCGCGACTTGCGGTTTGAATATCGCGCTGGAAAATATTCGGAAGGCGATTACGAGGCGATGAAGAATTCTCTGGAACTGGAAGCTGCGCAGGTGCTGGTGGAAATCGATCAGGTGACGGAATCGCAGACGAAACGGCCGCGCGGGCCGAAGATGGCGACATCTTCCGAGGGCGGTCGATGAAAGTGGCGCTCCGGCGGATTTCGATTGCGGCAATTGTTTTTCTCACGTTTTCTTTCCAGGCTGAAGCAGCGACCGTGCAAGGCAGAGTCGTGAACGCTACGACCGGGAAGCCGGCGGCGTCCGTGGAAGTGATCCTGATTCAATTGCAAGGCGGGATGCAGCCGGTTTCGAATACTAAGACTAACGCGCAGGGAGAGTTTACTTTCGATAACCCAGGAATCGGTGCGCAGCCGATGCTGGTGCGAGCGGTATATCGCGGTGTGAATTTTCACCAGCCGCTGCCGCCGGGAAAGACTTCGGTTGAAGTTCAGGTTTACGATTTGTCGCAGGACTTGAAGACGATCAATGTGCCTTCGCACCTGGTCATTTTTCAACCCAATGGCGCGACGCTAACAGTGGCCGAGCAATTCCTGGTACGCAACGACTCGAAGCCACCAGTGGCGTATTTCCGGGCGGATGGGAATTTTCAGATGACGCTGCCGGACAAAGCACAGATAAGGCAGATTGCGGCGTCGGGTCCTTCCGGAATGCCGGTCGTGCAGGCACCGATTGAGTTGGGCAAGAACAAATACGCGATTGCGTTTGCGTTTCGCCCTGGCGACAACGAAGTCCGGCTGGCTTATGAATTGCCCTACACGGGAAATGCCGCAACTGTGAAATTGTTTCCTTCCTATGGCGAAGGGCGCGTGATTGTTGTGGCACCGCCGAGCGTCACGGTTACAGGCGACAACATACAAACGGCCGGCCAAGAGCAGGGAATGAATGTTTACGAGCACGCCTTTACCAAAGGCGCTGCGGCTTTTACGGTGAGCCTGTCGGGCACGGCGCCTCCGCCGGATGCCGGAGGCGGCGGAGAAACGCAGGCAGCAAATGGGCGGCAGGGCGGCGAAGAGCAGGGAACTCCGATTCAGGTGGTTCCCGGGCGGTTGGACACGTTGAAGTGGCCGGTGCTGGGGATCCTCGTGGTTGGGTTTGCCGCGGGCGGATACTTGCTGTCGCGCAAGACCGTAGTGGTAAGCGCTGGCGGAGAGGTGTCCGCGCAAGCTGTTGTTGCGAAAACGAAAGCTGAAGCCCCGAAGCCCGCTCCGCAATCCTTGCCGACTCTAGACCAAGAAGCTGCGACAAGCCTCGATGGACTGAAAGATTTGATCTTCAAGTTGGAACTACGACGACAAGCGGGAACGATCTCCGAGGCCGAGTACGCCGCAGAACGGGCAAAGGCAGAAAAAATTCTGCGAGAACTGGTGCGAGGCTGAGCCGGTGAGCCAGCGGATCGCGCGACCTGTAGGGCTCAAATTCAACAACATTGAGAAACGGTTTGGAGCGCTTTATGCGCTGAAGCGATTGAATCTTGAGATTGCAGCGGGCGAGTGTATCGCCGTGACCGGGAGGAACGGTTCGGGAAAAACGACACTCCTGCGGGTAGCTTCGCAATTGACGCGTCCTACACGCGGTGACGTGAAATATTCCGGCCTATCCGATGGGGAAATTCCTGCGATTGGGTATGTGTCGCACGCGGTGATGCTGTATGACGAGCTGACGGCGGCCGAAAATCTTCTTCTGTTTGCAAAAGTGCTCGGTATTGAAAATCCGAAACAACGTACTGCAGAGTTGCTGGAGGCCACGGGACTCGTAGCGCGCGCAGGTTCGCTTGTTCGTACATTTTCCCGCGGCATGAAGCAACGGCTGGCGATTGCGCGGGCGCTGCTGAGTGGGCCCGGACTGCTTTTGCTCGACGAACCCGGGACGGGCCTTGATACCGAAAGCATGGTGTGGCTCGTGAACACCGTTCGCGGATTGCGCGATGACGGCCGAACGATTGTGATGAGCTTGCACGGGGAATCCGGACTCTCGCAGCTCGCAACGAGGGCCACGCGGCTGGATGCTGGCAGCGTTGTGGCGGACACGCGAGCGGGCGCCACGTTTCAAACAGTATTCGCCCCGGGAGAACGCTAGGTGCGTCTTTTCTCCAATACGGCAGTACTTTTTGGCAAGGAGCTGCGGACGGAGTACCGGTCGCGCGAGCTGCTGATTACAACGATCGTCTTCGTTCTGATCGTGATTACCCTGTTCAATTTTACGTTCGATCCGAGTGTTTCTGAATCTCGGCGATTTGGTCCTGGATTGCTTTGGCTTGCGTTTCTTTTTTCGGCCTCGCTGATGCTGCAACCGTGTTTTCTGAAAGAGCGGACGAACGACACGCTCAGCGCGCTGCGCCTTTCGGTGGGAGACCCGTTCGCGATTTTTCTCGCGAAGCTGCTGGCGAATGCGTGCTTGCTCCTGCTGACACAACTTTTACTGCTGCCAATATTCGCTGTGCTATACAACATTAGGGTTATGCCAGTTTTTCCCCAACTGGCGCTGGTCTTTTTGCTGGGCAGCCTCGGCGTGTCGGTGACAGGAACAGCGCTGTCAGCGATTTCGTCCCAGGCGCGGATGCGGGAACTTATGTTGCCACTTCTGCTTCTACCTCTCCTTGTGCCGATTTTGATTGCGAGTACGGAAGCAACGGCGGCGTTGTTGGAGCCGAAACCGTCGCTCCGCTGGGATTGGCTGGGGATTCTGATTGCGTTTGACGTGGTTTTTTTGACGGCGCTATGGCTTTTCGGCGAATATCTTCTGGAAGAGTGAAGCGATGATCAAGAGCGGCGTCTATTCGTTTCTGGTTTGCGCGCTGATGGGTGTGACGGCGTATGCATCGTTCTACATCGCTCCAACAGAATCCACGATGGGACTGGTGCAGAGAATTTTCTATCTGCATGCGCCAAGCGGCATGACCTCGCTTGCGGCCTTTCTTGTGTCGTTTGTTGGCTCGGTCGCTTACCTCCTCACGCGCAAAGCGCGTTGGGATTGGCTGGCAGTGTCCGCGGCGGAGGTGGGAATTGCATTCTGCACCGTTGTGCTGCTGACCGGCCCAATCTGGGCGCATCCCGCATGGGGTGTGTGGTGGGCGTGGGACGCTCGTCTGACCTCCACACTTGTCCTTTGGCTGCTCTACGTGGCGTTCTTGATTTTGAGGACAATGATTGAAGACGCAGATCGCCGCGCCTTGGTCAGCGCATTTTTCGGCGTGTTTACATTCCTCGACGTGCCTTTGGTTTACGGATCGATTTGGTGGTGGCGGACCCAGCATCCGCAGCCGGTAGTCTTCACGAGCGCCGGACTAGATCCCACGATGCGCAAAGTGTTCTATCTGTCGTGGCTGAGTTTGACTTGCCTGATGGTGCTGCTGATTCGCCAGCGCTATGTCTTGGAACAATCGCGCGACGAACTACGTACTCTGGAGCAGGAATCGGAGGCCAATTGAAGAATCTCGACAGCGTTTTCGCCGCATATTTGATCGGCTGGGCCGTATTTTTTGTGTTTTCTCTGACAGTAGCCAAGCGCGCCGCCAGCTTGAAAGAGGAATTGTCGCGCCTGAAGGAACGTCTTAACGAATCCGCGCCCAAAGGGAAGTAGTCGAAAGGGGATTTCGTTGAGCGGCAAAAAGAGAGTTGGGATTGTTCTGTTTCAATTGGGCGGGCCGGATTCGCTCGGTGCGGTTGAGCCTTTTTTGAGAAATCTTTTTCTGGACCCCGATATCATTCCGATGGGTCCGCTCGGTTTTCTACGAAAGCCGCTAGCCAACTACATTGCGAAGAAGCGGTCGGTTCCCGTGCGGAGGCGTTACGCGATGATTGGGAAGCGCTCGCCAATTGGAATCTTGACCGAGCGGCAGCGGAGGGCGTTGGTCGCCGCGCTCTCGCCAGAGCTGGATGTGGTTGCTGTTACGGCGATGCGTTATTGGAAGCCACTGACGGCGGACGCCGTGGAAGCACTTCGTGCCGCCGGGCCGCTGGACGAAATCGTGCTTCTGCCGCTCTATCCCCATTTCTCCTACGCCACCACGTTGAGTAGTTTGAAGGAATGGCGGCGAGTCTATGGCGAACCGACCGGCGGGCCGCCGCAGCGAACGATTGGGCAGTTCTACAATCACCCGTTGTATATCCAGGCGCTGGTACAAAAGATTGGCGTATGTCTGCGGCAATTTCCGGATAGTTCGCGAATTCAGCTGGTATTTAGTGCGCACGGGCTGCCAATGAGCCTCGTAGACAAGGGCGATCCGTACCCGAGGCAGATTCAGGAGACGGTGCAGCTAACTTGCGAACTGGGAAAGCAGAAATTTGACAACTGGCCCAGGGAGCATCTGCTTTGCTACCAAAGCCGCGTGGGACCGGCAAAATGGCTGGAGCCGCCGTTCATCGGAACGATGGAGAGGCTCGGGCGGGAAGGCGTGAAGGAAATGCTGGTCGTGCCCATTTCTTTTGTGACCGAACACATCGAAACGCTCCACGAAATCAACATTGATGGACGAATTGACGCGAAAAAATTCGGTATTGAGCGATTTAGGATGATGCCGGCGGTGGGGGACTCGCATCTATTTATTGGCTGTCTAAAGGACCTGGTGCTGCGTGGCGCGGGATTGGGCGAACTGTCGGAGGCTTTGAAGACGCCCAGCTAGCCTGCAGTTTTTGACTGCATACGCTATACTTTCGGATTCGCAGAGTGGAGCAATGACCTCAACTTACAATCCCCGGGTTCATAAATTTGCGGTGTTCGTTTTTCTCTGGACCCTACTCCTCTTTGTCTTTGGCGCCCTCGTAACGTCGAATGGCGCGGCGCTTTCCGTGCCGGATTGGCCGAAATCCTTTGGGACGTGGTTTCCTTCGCTGCGGCAACTGATTCAGAATCCGGGGTCGTTTTTTGAGCATTCGCACCGGGTGATTGCAGGTGTGCTCGGCATTCTGCTGCTCCTCGAGGTGGTTGTGATCTGGCGGTACGAAGCACGGCGCTGGCTGCGCTGGTTTGCTGTGATTGCCGTCGGCGGCGTGGTGGTCCAGGCGGTACTCGGCGGGGAAGTAGTGCGCAAGCTTCTTCAGTATTGGCTGCCGGAGCTTCATGCGTGCTTTGGGCAGATTATGTTCGCCGCGATTTTGAGCATGGCGGTATTTACGAGCAGGTGGTGGATGGAAAAGCAGCTGCTGCTGGAAGATAGCGGCTGGCCTTCGATACGCGCGCTCTCCATCGTAAATGCGGTGGTGACACTCATTCAGGTATTTCTCGGCGCGGGCTTTCGTCATCAGGATATGCCGATTTGGCCGCATATGGCTGGGTCGCTGGCTGTGTTGGGGACAACGATTTGGACGGCCGCGGTTTTGCGTCGGCGGTTTGACGCATCCGCTGCAATGACGCTCGGCCGTTTGCTTTTGCATTCCATGATCGGTACGCAAATTCTTTTGGGTGGCGCCGCTTACTGGTCGCGGCTGACGACAGCGAACGCGCCGCATCCTGAGGCCGTTATGGTATGGCTGACCGTGATTCACACGGTATTTGGGGCACTGGTTTTTGGGACTTCGATATTCGTTGTTCTGCTTAGCTACCGGCTGATTCCGAAGCGAGGGGAAGTTCGTGTTGCTTCGCAGAGCGGAGCTGCAGTCGGATGAGCACAGCGCAAACAACCGAGATGACGCTGGCGTCGCGGGCGGGGGCCTACCTCACGCTGACGAAGCCGGACGTTTCGTTGCTTGTGCTGATGACAACTGCCGCTGGGTATTACATGGGAGCGCGCGGACCAGTGGATTGGCTGCGTCTGGCGCACACTGTTTTCGGAACGATGCTCATTGCGGCGGGGACGGCGGCGCTGAATCATTACATCGAGCGCGAATCGGACCGGTACATGAGACGCACGGCTTCGCGTCCGTTGCCGAGCGGGCAGTTGCAGCCGAGGGAAGCGCTTCTGTTTGGCGTTGGGTTGGCAATTGCTGGCGCTGCCGATTTGTGGATCTCAAGTGGCTGGCTGGCATCGATGTTGGGCGTCATCACTTGCTTGAGTTATTTGTTGGCATATACGCCATTGAAGAAGCGCACAGTTTGGGCAACGTTTGTCGGAGCGTTTCCCGGTGCCGTGCCGCCGATGATTGGATGGGCTGCGGCGACGGGCTCGCTGGATCGTGGCGCATGGCTGCTGTTTGGAATTTTGTTCCTGTGGCAGTTCCCGCATTTCCACGCGATCGCTTGGATGTATCGAGACGATTATTCGCGCGCGGGAATTTTGATGCTGCCTGTGGTGGACCGCGACGGCACGCGGACGTTTCGGCAAATTATTTTGACCGCGGTGGCGCTGATCGCCGTTAGCTTGCTGCCTTCCATGCTGGGATTAACGGGCGTTCTGTATTTCTTCGGCGCGCTTGTAGTGAGCACGGCGCTATTGCAGGTTTGCCTCTGGGCGGCTAGCTCCAAGACTAACGTGCGCGCCAAATGGCTCATGCACGCCACGGTTCTGCATATTCCTCTGCTTCTTGGGCTGATGATGTACGACAAGGTCGCGCGTTGATTTCGCAGGCTGCCTTAAACGCAACTCTAAACGGAACCAGCGCGGTTTTGCTTGTGTGCGGCTATGCTGCGATTCGCTCGGGCAAGATGCAGGTGCACAAGCGGTTCATGATGTCCGCGTTTTGGGTTTCCACCGCGTTCCTGATTTCCTACCTGATTTATCACTACCGCGTGGGACATGTCGCGTTTCAGGGGCAGGGCTGGATTCGGCCTGTCTATTTTGTGCTGCTGACTTCGCACACGATCCTGGCCATCGTGATTGTGCCAATGATCTTGGTGACGATCCGGCGCGCGTGGATGGAGCGGTTCGACAAGCACAAGCTGATTGCGCGGTGGACGTTGCCACTGTGGCTCTATGTGAGCGTGACGGGAGTGGTCGTGTATTTGATGGTGTACCAGATTTACGCGCGTTGAAGCCTGCTCCCTCCTCTTTTTCTGTAAGTATCGATTCCAAACAACTTGGGAAGCGTGGGTTTTGTAAGCATTGATTCCAGAAGACTTATGCTCTAAGGCTCAGTCGGCTCTCGCATTACGGCAGGGAAGAGATTACTGCATCTGTGAATTCGGCTGTGCCCGCTTTGCCGCCTACGTCTTGCGTGGTGTGTTTGGCTTCGCGATAGACCTTGTGCAATGCGGTTTCGATGCGGCGGGCGGCAGGGCGTTCGCCAATGTGGTCGAGCATCATGATGCTGCTCATGATGAGGGCCGTGGGATTGGCGAGGCCTTTGCCGGCGATGTCGGGCGCGGTGCCGTGGACGGCTTCAAACATGGCTGCATGATCGCCGATGTTGCCGCTGGGGACGACCCCTAGTCCGCCTACAAGGCCTGCAGCGAGATCGCTCATCACGTCGCCATAGAGATTGGGCAGCAGGAGCACGTCATATTGCTCTGGTTTCAGGACCATTTGCATGCAGGCGTTATCCACGATGAGTTCTTTGTATTCGATGTCGGGATATTCCGCGGCCACGGTGCGAATGGATTTGAGGAACAAGCCATCGGAGAGCTTCATGATGTTGGCTTTGTGGATGGCATGAATCTTCTTGCGGCTGGCACGTCTTGCATACTCAAAAGCGAAACGAGCGATGCGTGTGGAGGCACGTTCGGTGATGATTTTCAGGCTTTCGACGACGCCGGGGACGACTTCGTGCTCGAGGCCGGAGTAGAGATCTTCGGTATTTTCGCGGACGAGGACGACGTCCACATTTTCAAAGCGGGATTGCACGCCGGGAACGTTTTTTACCGGGCGCAGATTGGCATAGAGATCGAGCGTTTTGCGAAGCGCGACGTTTACGCTAGGCGCGCCACCGGCAACCGCCGTGGCCATGGGGCCTTTTAGCGCGACGCCGTTGCGCTTTACGGATTCGATGACGGCGGTATTCAGCAACTGGCCTTTTTCGGCCGTCGCGCCCGCTCTGGCTTCGATTTCTTCCCACTCGATCTTGACGCCCGTAGCGTCTATTACGCGACGCGTGGCCGCGGCTACTTCCGGCCCGATCCCCTCACCAGCAATTAATGTCACTTTGTAGCTCATAGGTGCATCCTAGTTTACGGGAACGGCTTTGCCTTGTCGAAACGGCTTGGGGCAGGGCGTTTCCGATAGACAACAGGCGCGCTGCACAGCGGAGCGAGTTTTGTTATACTAGATGGGTAAGGTTTCCTGCAGACTTACCTGCGGGAGGAGGCTAAGGATTCCATGATTCGACTGACGCCGGTTGCTAGCACAAAAGTGAAGGAAATTATGAGCATGCAGACTCCCGTTCCGACGGCGCTGCGTGTAGCCGTGGTTGGCGGCGGCTGCTCTGGCTTCCAGTACCACATGGCGTTTGAAAACCAGACCTCGGAAGCCGACGAGGTGGTGGATTTTGACGGTCTGAAAGTGGCCGTGGACCAGATGAGCTCGATGTATCTGGAAGGCGTGGAAATTGACTATATCGAGACGCTGGAAGGCGCCGGGTTCAAGTTCAACAACCCGAATGTGAAGAGCACCTGCGGCTGCGGAAGCTCGTTTAGCGTTTAAGATTTTCTTTGCTTCGGCTTTGACTCCTGAGATGGCGGCGATTGCCGAGGTCTCAGGAGTTTTTCTTTGTGGACTGGAAACAAGCTGAACTGGAAACAAGGGAATGAGCAGATTTGCGTACGGGCAGGGCAGGCGGTATCCTGATTTCCGAGCATGAAAATAGCTCTCGCGCAGTTTAATCCCACCGTCGGCGATTTTGCAGGAAATTCCGCTCGCATCCTATCCCTTTCCGAAAGGGCAAAGCAGCGAGGAGCGGACTTGGCTGTTTTTTCCGAGCTTTGCTTGTGTGGATACCCGCCTCAAGACCTTCTCGAACGGCCTGCCTTCATTGAACGCAATCAAAAAGAGCTGAAATCGCTCGCGAAGCAACTGACGATTCCGTCGGTTGTCGGCTTCGTAGGACGCGTGAAAAACGGGACAGGAAAGTCCATCGCAAACAAAGCGGCGCTGCTGTGTGGCGGCAAAGTGACGTTCGAGCAGAGCAAGATGCTGCTTCCGACGTACGACGTTTTCGATGAGTCGCGCTACTTCCATCCCGCGGAGAAGCAACAGGTTGTGGACTTTCATGGCGAGCAGCTCGGCGTGACGATTTGCGAGGACGCGTGGAACGATGAGAATTTCTGGCCGAACCGGCGCTACGACCGCGATCCGGTAACCGAATTAATAGAGCAGGGAACTCAGGTGTTGCTGAATATCTCCGCTTCGCCCTACACGATTGATAAGAGGGCGCTGCGCGTGGATATGTTGCGCTCCATCGCGGTGCACAACCGGAAGTCCGTGGTGTATGTGAATCAGTTCGGCGGGAATGACAGTTTGATTTTCGATGGCGCCAGCGTGGCGCTGACACCGGATGGAAAAGTGGCGGCACAGGCGCTGGCATTTGAAGAAGACCTGGTGATGTTTGATACGGTGACTGGCGAAGGAGAAATTCATGAGCAGCCGCGCCAGGAGATTGAATACGCGTTTCGCGCGCTGGTGATTGGCACGCACGATTATGTTCACAAGTGCGGGTTCAAGAAGGTGCTGGTTGGATTAAGCGGGGGCATTGATTCGGCGGTTGTGGCCGCGACGGCTGTGCAGGCTCTGGGCGCGGAGAATGTGCTGGGCGTTTCGATGCCCGGACCGTTTTCCTCGGAAGGAAGCAAGCAGGACGCGGCAACCCTGGCAAAGAATTTAGGAATCGAATTTACGACGATACCGATAGACGGCGTTTTTGAGTCGTATCGCGGCGCGCTGAAACCAGTGTTCGGACGCCGCAAAGAAGATGTGACCGAAGAGAATATCCAGGCACGCATTCGCGGCAACTATTTGATGGCGCTCTCCAACAAATTTGGCTCGATGGTATTAAGCACCGGAAATAAATCTGAGCTGGCTGTGGGCTACTGCACCTTGTACGGAGACATGGCGGGCGGGCTTGCAGTCATTTCTGACGTGCCGAAACTGATGGTCTATGAGTTGGCAAAATGGATTAATCGTGAAAGGGAACTGATTCCCCGCTCGACGATTGATAAGGCGCCCTCGGCCGAGCTTCGCCCCAATCAAAAGGACGAGGACAGTTTGCCGCCCTACGATGTGCTGGACCGAGTCCTCAGAGCGTACATTGAGGATTTGAAGAGTCCACAGGAGATTGCCGATAAATATGGTTTTGACCTGAAGCTGGTCCGTGATATCGCCAGCCTGGTGGACCGCAGCGAATACAAGCGCAAGCAGGCCGCGCCCGGGCTTAAGATTACTTCTCGTGCCTTTGGATTTGGCAGACCGTTCCCGATTGCGCAGAAATTCATTCCATAGACGAAGAGGTCCACGGTGAAACCGATTAAGTTGCTTCTGGCTGGCGTCTTGCTTCTCACACTCCAGGTAAATACGCCGGGGCTGTCAGCACAGTCCGCGCCACAATCCGACTTGCAGAAGAAGATCGAGAAGTACATTCGCCACATTTATGCGTTCGGCCCGGAGGTAAAACTAGTCATCCCGGAGCCCAAAGACTCAGAGGTCGCTGGCTTGCTCGTATCGAACGTGGAACTGACCTCAGGTGAGAGTCACGATACAGCGAAGATGTACATCAGCAAGGACGGCAAATACCTGTTTCGGGGTGATGTTGCCGACCTTTCCAAAGATCCGATTGCTGAGATTCGCGCCAAGCTGGACCTGAAGAATGCTCCGTTCGTAGGCAGCCCAGCCGCGCCAGTGACCGTGGTTGAGTTTGCTGACTTTGAATGCCCCGTCTGTCGGCAGCTTCATGAGCAGTTGCGAACGCTCTTGCCGAACTATCCCCAGGTGAAGTTTTACTTTAAGGATTTCCCTATTGAACAGATTCATCCCTGGGCGAAGACCGCAGCCTTGGCTGGGCGGTGTGGCTACAGTCAGAATGCGAAATCGTTCTGGAAGTTTTACGACGGCTTCTATGACGCTCAAGACCTAATCTCAGCCGCGAACGTCTGGGACAAGGCTGTGGACTATGCAGGGCAAGCTGGCCTGGATCAGGCGGCGTTCAAAAGCTGTCTGGCTTCTCCAGATGCCGCAGCTGCAGTGGCCGCCAGCGTAGCCAACGCAAAGTCGCTGGAAGTCAGCAGCACCCCGACGGTGTTCGTAAACGGGCGACGCGTCGTAGGCGCTGACGCTGGAACGATTGAAAGACTCATCCAGTTCGAGCTTGCCGAGCAGAAAACTGCGGCTTCATCTACTGCAACAAAGCCATAACAAGGGAAGTGTAAAAAACAGAAGGTAAGGGCCTTATCCACAGGCCGTCCACAGGGACAAAAGCCAGGCTGATTTCTTAATTAACATAATATAACTTATAGGACGCACTGTCAAGAGGAATCTTTGAGAAAGAAGGGATTCTGTGGATATTGTGTGCCTGCTGCTGGGGCTTACCGAGGACTGGCGTGGTTTGTCGTACACAAAGGCGCGGTGTATTTCGTCGTCGCGAATGCGGCGGCGCAGCCAGCGCAGAAACACAACAAGCTGGACGCCAATGGGAACAAGGAGAGCCAGAAGATGCGGCCAATAAAGTGACATAGGGGCTCGCGAGAACCAGGACAAGCGAAAAAAGACTTCAGGGCACGGGTAAACCTGGGCCCACTAGCGTGCTCACATCAGTGGCAGCCGCGCGTCTGAATCCAAGAGAACAACGTGCGCAATCGTTACGTATCACAAGTACTTCTGGCGACTTTTGGGTTTGGGATCCTGCTTGGGGTTATCGCCATCGTGCAAACGCCAGCAGACGGGTCAAAGCGGGGCACGGGCGCTTCCACTGGTCCGGCTGAGTCACCGCGATGCCAACTCGGCAAACCGCAAGCGCCCTGTCCAGAGAACGCGCCCCGAATGCATGATTCCAGCAGTGATTGCGACTTCCCTGCCCGCTTGATGAACAACTAAGAACACCGCGAACAGCGCGGCGGCAGACAAAACTTTTCAATCAGAGAAATGCACCGGGCAGTGCGCCCAGAGTGCCGCCGAGCGTCGAGCCGAGTGAAGAAAAGAATCCGCCTTGATTGCGCGAGGCATTGGCGCGGGCGTTCAAGAGTTCTGGAGGAATGCCAAGGCTGCGCGAAAGCAGATTGGTGTCCACGCCGTAGAGGCCGGAAAGACCTTGCAGGGCAGCAAGCTGCCGCTGAAATGCTGTATTGGTGAAGGCAAGTTGGTTCTGCTGCGCCTGGCCAGCCTGCGCAATTCCCTTCTGGCGCGCGAGATCGTCTTCGAGTTCGCCGAAGCCCGCGGAATTTCTGGTGCGCGCCACGCGATTCGCGGCGGATTGCTGCAGCGAATCGAATGCGCTGGCAAGCGCGCCTTGCGATTGTCCCGTGACTGCGGCTTTGTCCGCCGGACTCAAGCCGGGATTGTTCAGGATGCTTTGATACTGCGGCACGAGCAGATTGCCCACCTGTTGCTGCTGGCCGAGGAACTGCTGGTTCAACGCATTGATGCTGGCAAGCTGCTGGTCGGTCAGTTGCCGTGTTTGATCTTGTGCACCGCGTCCCATGGTCTGCTCCGTTTCCGATTGATTCAACTCTTTGTTTCGAGAGGTTCAAGTTTTTTGCAATACGGTGTCCAGGCGTCGTCGCGCAGCCAGCCGAGTCGCGCGATGCGGCGGCCGAACTTTTTCGCGATGGTCGGCGGCAACCAGGCGTGCACGTCTTCGAGTCCGCGTTGCCATGCGTCGCGCTGCGCCGCGTCATGTAAGGCGAGCAACGACTGCCATCGTTGTTTTGGCGAACCGGCGCTTGGATCGACCAACAAATAGGCTTCAGCGGTCAGCCGGAGCAGCGCTGCGCCGCAAATTTTCTCGTCCGGGCCTTTGCCATCCGTTAGAACAATTTTTGTGAGAAAGAGCGGATTTTGCAGATCCGGAAATGCATACGGAAAATTCTGCGCCCGGTGAATGCGTTGCAGTTCGCTTAAGTCTTCAGGCTTGTATTCGCGAACCAGCATGCGCCGTCACAGAATTGAGCCGCGCACCACGCGCGCGCCCGGATGAATTCCAAATCCGTTTCCCCCCGGCGCAAAGCCGTTTGTCAAAGCTCCGCTGCCTTGCGATGGCAGCGGAGCGGGACG
>Ga0210402_10003778_pt1 | contig 14051 bp, 13 predicted proteins | sample IncBWC7MmetaG_FD_161055 | JGI IMG/M metagenome (GOLD analysis project Ga0210402, IMG submission 161055) | Forest soil microbial communities from Barre Woods Harvard Forest LTER site, Petersham, Massachusetts, United States - Inc-BW-C-7-M | ecosystem: Environmental > Terrestrial > Soil >...
CTGCGCTTCCATCCCCTCACGCTTACGAAGCTGCTGAAGAATCCACTGCGCCGGTTTTTCGGAAAACCGGCCCTGGCGTGTGCTGCCGATGATCACTGAAATGGTCATCATGTTCTTGCTCCTTGACGATGGTTTCTATCGACCACTACTCAGCCGTGAGCTCACGTTCGGCTTGAAGCCAATCTTCCAGTTCACGGCCAGGTTGTGCCCCGCGAGCGAGATAAAGTTCGTAGGCGCGAGTCCTGATTTCGTGCTCACCCGAGGCCACGCGTAGGACAATCTTGCCGTGTGATCTGGGTTTTGCCGCTCCCTGCCCGCTGGGCGAAATTCCATGAACCCCTGGCAGGTTCCCGGCGATGTCCTTCCAGGCCTGGGCCGCATCCTGAAGTGGGTACACGGTCGCGACGTCCGGTCGTATCGTCCTCTCTTCCAGCAGTCGCGCGATGCTGCCGAGTACGTCCCCTGACGGCGCGAGTCTCATCATCGCGCCCGTCACGCGGTGCTTCGCGGCTTCTTCCTGCGATACGGGCTGGACGGCGGAGACGAGATGGCCGCCTTCCTTCAAGACTGGAAACGACCGCTTCTGTGAATCGCCACCGACCAGATCGAAGACCACATCGACCTTCTCTCGCAGAACTTTTTCGAACTGAGCCTCTCGATAGTTGATAACCCGGCTGGCTCCGATGGACTTGAGATACGCTTCATCGTCGCCGCTTGCGGTGGCAATGACGCGGGCGCCAGTATGCGATGCCAATTGAACCGCATAGGCCCCCACCGCTCCCGCGCCGCCATGAACCAGGATCGTTTGTCCCTTTTCCAAGTGACCGTGGGTGAAGAGTCCCTCCCACGCAGTTTGGGACGCCACCGGCACTGACGCCGCCTCTTCAAAGGAGAGGTTGGATGGTTTCCTTGCGATGGCCGCCGCCTTGACAGCCAGATACTCCGCATACGCGCCCATTCCAGTGGTGGTACCGAACACCGCATCGCCTGGCGCATATTCGGCGACATCACTGCCAATCTGTTCGACGACCCCTGAAAACTCATGACCAGGTATCCACGGCAGGTCGATCGGGAGGATCTGTCTTACCGTTCCGGAGGCCTCAACGAGATCGAGATGATTGACGGCGGTGCTCTTGACCTTCACCAGGATCTCGTCGCGTGCGATCGTCGGCGTCGGGACATCGTTGAACACCAACTTCCCGCCGTATTCCAACACTCTGACAGCTTTCATTCGATCGCTCCTTGAGTTGTGTTATTGCCCTTTTGGTTGCGCGTGGCGGCGTGCCCAGTCGGGGAGCTTCGTGAGCGCGCGGCCGAACTCGCGTTCCAGGCCCGCGATGTCGGCGCTGTAGCCGACGCGCTCGAACCACTCCAGCATCAAGGCCATTTCCTTGCTGTACTGCCGCACCTGTTCGATTGGCGTCTGCGCGTAGGCAATCGGCCGACCCAGCGCTTCGGTCAGGGTCTGCGCCGCTTCCGGCATCGTTCGGGCGTCACCGGCGAGATCGATCTCGCGGCGGTTCAGAGCGGCGGCGTCGGTGAACGCGCGCGCGCCGAACCAGCCGATGTCGTCAACCGCGATCATCTGTAGGTTCGTGCCCGGCCCGAGCGCCCAGGCCAGCGTGGAGCCCTGGAGACTGTACGGCGCCAACAGGTTCTCCATGAAGAACACCGGACGCAGGATCACGTGCGAGGGGAAGCGGAGGCCGCGCACGGTTTCCTCGACGCGCCACTTGTTGTCGAAGTGCGGGATGCCCGTCCGCTCGTGCGCCGATCCCACGGACGTGTAAACGTAGTGTTCAACGCCGGCCTCGCGGGCCAGCGTCGCAAGACGCTTGCCCTGAGCCTCCTCCCGCTCGACGCCCGCCTCCGACGCGGTCTGCACGCCGAAGACGCCCCACGCGCCGGCCAACGCCCGGCGCAACGTCGCCTCGTCATCGAGGTCGCCTTTGACGACGTCGACGCCGTACCGCGCCAGCGCCCCCGCCCGCTCGCTGTCCGGCGTGCGCGTCAGGCCGCGCAGATGGAACCCGCTGCCCTGGAGCGCCTGCGCGACTGCGCCTCCCTGATGGCCTGTCACTCCGGTGATGAGAATCGTTCGATCGCTCGTCATGGCCGAGACCTCCGAGATGGTGACTTGGTTATCGTTGGCTGTCTTCTCGCTCGAGTCCGTTCAGGAGCGGCCCTTGCCGCGGCTGCAAACAGCCCGAGTGTTTTCAGAAGGTCGTAAAGGCGACGCTTCTCACGCTGGCTCAGGACATCCATGACCGTCTCGAGGTCCGCCGCGTGCCGGGTGAACGCACCCTCCACGACAGCTCTCCCTTTCCGGCTCAATTTCAGGATCTTGGCCCTCCTGTCCTCGGGTGACGGCGTTCGGAGGATGAGTCCTTTCTTTTCCAAGCGATCCACCGCGGCGGTCATCGAGCCGAGCGCCAGCGGAACTTTGGACTGGATCTCAGTAATCGAGAGCGGGCCCTTGTGCAAGAGTGCCTCCAGTGCGGCGAAGTCCGTGAGGCCCAAGCCGGTCTCCTTGATGCTGCGCTCGGCGACGTGGCTCAAGGCGTGGTGGCACCTCGCCAGGACCAGCCAGAGGTGCGCCGCGTCGGTTGGAGTCTCCCTAATCACGACCGGGCGGGGCGTAGTGACTCGGCTGGTGAGGCAGTCGTGATCGCGCGATCGAGCGAAAGCGCACCGCCGCCTCGGATCATGAGGAACGCCGTCATGGCGAGCACCAGCAGGTGATATTCGAATCCCTCGCCCTTCTGAGTGCCCGTCCAGTTCATGAAAAAGCCGAAGGTGCCGTGAACCGCCGCGATCGCGACGAGCATGTTCACGGAGATGCCGAAGGCTGCGACGCGGGTGAGGAAGCCGAAGATCAATCCCAGCCCGCCGAAGAATTCGGCAGCGATTGCCAGGAAGGCGAACACGGCCGGAATGTGCGCCGGGCCGGTGAAATAGGCCATCGTTCCCGAAAAGCCGTATCCGCCGAACCAGCCCAGCATCTTCTGTGCGCCGTGCGCGAAAAAGACGACCCCGAGGACGAACCTCAAAATGACCGTAGCCGTGTTGTCATCCGTGATGAGCAGTTTGCGAAGCATGTGCCAGCTCCTTTCGTGCCGACGTGAATGTCGATGGCGTCAGCCTCTCAGGCCTATCTATGATTTGTCCTTATATAAGGATTCCTTCCATCAGCGAAAATATCGGCGGATGCCGCTAACCCACGTCATTCGAGTTGGTTAGGAAGCCCGAACGGATTGAGCGAGGGCCGCGGGACGGATCAATCTCGGCCGCGGGGTCCGTGCCCTCATCGGCAAGCGACAACGACGCCGCCCGTCAGTTCCAGTGATGATAGTGGAGCCAAACCTTTCGCAGGTCGAACTCCGCACCCCGGCACAGATAGATCGGCGTGTTCTCCTCGGCCATTCCGAAGCGTTCGCTGTGCGGAAAGGCTTCGAACGTCGTGCAATTGTCCTGAACGTCTTGAAGGCTGAACTGAAGAAAGATCAGATTCGTGTATTGGTCCGTGGGCGGTCCCCAGTACCAGTGGTTCTGATGACGGCTGTACGCCCGCGGTAAGCCGAGCGACGGACCGAACAGGTTGATCGCTCCGGCCTCCCCATAGTTGCCGGCGAGAATGCCGGTTCGCGCTCGTTCGTCAGGCGGCAGCGAGTTGTAGACCGCGGCGACCTGCTGGGCGAGCTCCCGCCAGCCGAATTGATCGGCGATCGGCTGCGGCAGCAGCGCGTCGTGGTGCACCTCGGCCTTTTGAGGCTTGAAGCCGATCGCCTTCTCGTAGGCGAGGTACTGATCGGGCGAAAGCGTCCACGTGGCGAGAGGAAGCAGCACCAGGCCTCCCGCGACGATGGGCGCAACGATTGCGATCCGTAACCACCCGGATCGGGGCGCGGTCCATCGTTCGATGGCGACGGCCCCGCCGGCGAAGACCATCGGGTATATGGGGAAGACGTAATAGTCCTTGGAGTGAGCGGCCAGCATGATTGCGAAAAACGTGACGAAACTGAGACCGACGACGCGCCAGCGGCGGTCTCTCAGCAGCCAGATCGCGCCGGCAAGCCAGACCGGGAAGAGGATCGGTTGCATGGCGATGATCTGCTGCTTCACGAAGGCCAGCGGGCCGAGAACGACGTTCTTTCCTTCCCGACGGACGTTCTCGAGATCCTCGAGCGTCGGGAAGTGATGCCGGACCTGCCAGATCAGATTTGGAAGGAACAACGCCAGCGCGATCGCTCCGGCGATCCAGATCCACGGCCGCAAGAACTCCCGCCGATGGCGAGTCAGAAGGAGAGCGACCACGACTGAGAAGCCGAAGAAGAGGGTCGAATGCTTGTTCTCGAGACCGAGCCCCGCGAAGAGGCCGAACCACGGCCAGAGTCGTGAGTCGCCGGTGCGAAGAATCCGGGCCAGGACGAGAATGCAGGCCATCCAGAAGAGCGGCTCGAAGGCATTCATCGTCATCAGACTGTCCATGACCAGGAAGCCGGGCGCGAGCAGGACGGCCACTGCCGTGAGGAGCTGCGCGTAGCGGCCGCCGCCGAGCTCGCGGGCGATGAGGATCGAAAGAGCGACGAGGGCCGTTCCCGCCAGGGCAGGGAGGATCCGGAGAGCCGCGAGCGATCCGCCCATCCAGAGGGCGAGCTTCGCGTAGATGGCGATCAGCGGTGCGGCATCGACGTAGCCCCAGTCGAGGTGGCGCGCCATGTCGAGGTAATACAACTCGTCGCGGAAGTAGCCGTAGCGCATGACGCTGGTGAACACGTGCAGCAGGAGTTTCGCGGCACACAGCGCAATGAGAATCCCCGTCGCAACGGGTGGGAGCGAACCTGGCTCTCGTGGTCGTCCGGGTTGGATGGCTGAGTTTTCGGAGATGGAAGTCATCATCAACTGGATTCCTACGGCTCGGGGCGAAAATGGTTGGCGGCCGAAGGCCGCATCGGAGCCAGGCCACAGCCGGCCAGCGGTAGATCCTACCCCCGCGACCAATCACTTCAAGGGATTACGTCGCGAGGCGCGGCTCCTTTTCCTCTCATCAGAGTGGTGCGATCTCGGATCGAGGCGACTCAGGTCACGCAGCAACTGGCGCCGGCGGAGAGAATCCTTCGCAAAGCCGCGGTGTAGAGTCCTCGCCAGTTCGTGGCATTGTCAGGCGGCACTGGAGCGCCGGCGAGCGGATGGTGTGCGAAAGGGAGGCGGCGTGAAACGTGGGCTGGTCTTCGTCGTTCTGGTCGCGCTCGTTGGTTGCGCCAGCACTGGTGCACAGGACCCATCAACCGCGAGTGTCGTCGTCGTCGCCATCGCACCGGTCGCAGGATCGGAGGTCCAGCAATCGTCCGTAGTCGAGGCGACGGTGGAGTTCACGATTGACAAATTCAAGCTGCAAGGCGACACCTACTATCTGTTGGTCGATTGTGAGGATGCCACCGGCGGTTCGGTGGACCGCGACCATCCATTGGCGGATCAGCCGATCCTGACGGCGGCAAAAGGGTCACTCGTCGTGACGTATCCCCTCTCGAAGGTCTGGGGCAACCCCAGGCTCAAGAAGCCCATCAGGGTGTGGTTCGACGTCGTGGAGCGAGTCGGGCCCAATGACTCGGTCGTCATCGGTCGCGCCGGCCCAATCGAATACGCCACGAAGTAGATTGCATCGCGAGGCGGGAGCGCGCCACCGCGCGCCGGTTGCAACGCGACGGCCTTTCGAGGTTGGATCCGAGACGTGAGTGCAGAAGTCCCGGCTCCGGGCGTCCCGGAGAAGGACATTTTCCCGACGTTGACGGCGGCGCAGATCGAGCGGATCGCGCCGCTCGGGCGCGAACGGCCCTTCGAGGCCGGCGAGATCCTGTTCGAGCAGGGCGGCACGGACCGTCCGCTCATGGTCGTGCTCGAGGGCGAGATCGAGATCCTTTCCGACCGGGACACGCTCGTCACGGTCCACCATCCCGGCAACTTTTCCGGCGATGTCGATGTGATCGCCGGGCAACGAGCCGTCGTCCGGGCGCGAGGTCGCCGCGCAGGCCGCGTCCTCGAGGTCCCCGCGGTGCGCGTTCGCAGCCTCGTGCTGACCGATCCCGAGCTGAGCCAGGTCTTTCTGAGGGCGTTCATCCTTCGGCGTGCCCTGCTCATGACGCGGAGCGCGGGAAACATCGTTCTCATCGGGTCCAGACACTCAGCGGGCACCCTGATGCTGCAGGAGTTCCTGACGCGCAACAGCCAGCCGTACGCCTATCTCGACGCCGACCTCGATGCGGGGGTGCAGGCGACGCTCGAGGGTTTCGGCGTGGACGTGGACGACGTGCCCGTCTTGATCTGCAGCGGCAGCCAGGTCTTGAAGAAGCCGACGATCGAAGAGGTCGCGGACCGCCTGGGCTTGAACCGCGTGAGCCGGGACGTCGTGCGCGACCTCGTCGTCATCGGGGCGGGCCCGGCGGGGCTGGCTGCCGCAGTCTACGGGGCGTCGGAAGGTCTGGACGTGCTCGTTCTGGAGGCGACGGCGCCGGGCGGGCAGGCCGGCTCGAGTTCGCGCATCGAGAACTATCTCGGGTTCCCCACCGGCGTCTCGGGCCAGGACCTGGCGAGCCGCGCCCTCCTGCAGGCCCAGAAATTCGGCGCGGAGCTCGTCGTCGCGCGGACGGCGGTGGCGCTCCAGTGCGACCGCCGGCCCTATCGAATCGACCTGGGCCCCGGGGTCGACGTGGCGGCGCGGTCGGTCGTGATCGCGACGGGCGTGACCTACCGCAAGCCCGACATTCCGAACCTCGCACGTTTCGAGGGGGTCGGCGTCTACTACGGCGCCACGCAGGTGGAGGCGATCCTCTGCCAGGGCGAAGACGTCGTCGTGGTCGGTGGAGCGAACTCCGCCGGCCAGGCCGCGATCTTTCTTTCGGAGGCCAGGCGGCGCGTCACCATGCTGATCCGGGGACCTGGACTGTCGGACACGATGTCACGCTACCTGATCCGCCGGATCGAGGAGACGCCCAACATCGAGCTGAAGACGCACACGCAGATCGTCGCCCTCGAAGGCACGAACAGCCTCGAGCGTGTGACGTGGAAAGACGCAACCGGGAAGGTCACCACGGTCCCCATTCGCCACGTCTTCATGATGACCGGAGCCAACCCGAACACCGGCTGGCTGAGTGACTGCGTCGCGCTGGACGAGAAAGGATTCGTGAAGGCGGGGCCGGAACTCACGCCGTCCGATCTCGCGGCATCACGGTGGCCTCTCTCCCGGCCGCCCCTTCTCTTCGAAACGAGTCAGCCCGGCGTCTTCGCCGTCGGAGACGTGCGCGCTGGAAGCGTCAAGCGCGTCGCCGCCGCCGTGGGCGAAGGCTCCGTCTGCATCCAGCTCGTTCACAAGGTTCTGGCGGAGTAAGAGAGCGGTTCGTGCACCCGGCCCGAATATTGCAACGCCGGAAGTGAGGTGTTCATGTCACGCAAGCGCGCGGCATCGAGCGTGAAAGTCATGAAGGGAAAAGCCCGCCGCCACCAGCCAGGGCAAGACGCCTTCAAGGTAATCTCGTCCGAGGATATCGACTGGAGGCCGTTTCCTGCATTTCCGCCTTCGGTGCGCCTGGCGGCCGTCGTGGGCCAACCTTCGGAACCTGATCCATACGTGGTCAGGGTCAAAGTGCCGCGCGGCGTCAAACTCATGCCGCACACGCATCCCGAGGATCGCGTCTACACGGTCATCTCCGGTGTCTTCTACATCGGCCTGGGCGATCGGTTCGACGCGGACAAGCTGGAGGCGTATGCGCCCGGCACCGTGATCGTTCTGCCCGGCAATACGTCCCACTTTCACTGGGCCAGGGCGGGCGAATACATTACGCAGGTGACCGCCATCGGGCCGCTGGGCATCGAGTACGTGAAGCCGAAAGACGATCCCCGGAACGGAGCCTCCGGGATGTGACGCGCGCCAGAGCTGCGGAGGAACAGTGATGGTCACCTTGAAGATCAACGGAAAGTCGCACGTCGTCGATGCACCCCCCGAAATGCCATTGTTGTGGGCCTTGCGCGATCTGCTCGGCATGAACGGGACCAAGTTCGGCTGCGGCGTCGCATTGTGCGGCGCCTGCACGGTGCACCTGGACGGCATCCCGAGGCGGTCCTGCGTGATGCCGGTGAGCGCCGCCACTGGACATGCGATCAGCACCATCGAGGCGATCGGAGAAACCCCGATCGGCAAGACGGTCCAGCAAGCCTGGCTGGATCTCGAAGTCATCCAATGCGGGTATTGCCAGTCCGGCCAGATCATGGCGGCCGCGGCGCTGCTGGCGAAGGTCCCGGCGCCCACGGACGCCGACATCGACCAGGCCCTCTCGGGGAACATCTGCCGCTGCGGGACGTATCCCCGCATCCGCGAGGCCATCAAGATGGCGGCTCGAAAGCCGGCGACGGGCCGGAAGGAGGGCTGACATGGAACCCATGTCCCGCCGCCACCTCCTCTTCGCGAGTGCTGCCGCCGGAGGTGGTTTCCTCCTGGGCTTGCATCTCGACGCGGTGCCACGCGTCCTGGCGGCGGCCGCCAATGGAGCGGAGCCCGCCTTCGCGCCGAACGCCTTCATTCGCATCGGCAGCGACGGCCGCGTGACCCTGATCATGTGCCAGGTCGAAATGGGACAGGGCACATACACCTCGATGCCCATGCTACTGGCCGAAGAGCTCGAGGTCGGTCTCGATCAGGTCCACCTCGAGCACGCGCCGCCGGACGACAAGCTGTATGCCAATCCTGCCCTCGGCGATCAGGAAACCGGTGCCTCCACGTCCGTGCGCATGTTCTACGAGCCGCTTCGCCGTGCCGGGGCGACCGCGCGCACGATGCTGGTGGCTGCGGCGGCTCAGTCCTGGAAGGTGGACCCCGCGTCGTGCCGAGCTCAGAGAGGAGTCGTCACGCATACACCGAGCGGTCGCAAGCGGTCGTACGGAGCCTTGGCCGAGACGGCTGCAAAGCTGCCGGTGCCGGCGCAGGTCGCGCTGAAGAACCCGAAGGACTTCAAGCTGATCGGGACGCCGGCCAAGCGGCTCGATACCCCCGCGAAAGTGAATGGGACGGCGCAATACGGCATCGACGTCCGACTGCCCGGACTGAGGATCGCCACGGTCGCCGCGAGTCCGGTCGTGGGCGGCAAGGTGGTCTCTGTCGACGACACCAAAGCAAGAGCGATCAAGGGAGTGCGCCAGATCGTCCGACTCGACGACGCGGTCGCGGTCGTGGCCGACAACATGTGGGCCGCGAGTCAGGGACTGGCGGCATTGGAAATCCGCTGGGACGATGGGCCCAACGGAACGATCAATACCGCCGATGTCGTCCGGGGGCTCGCCGCGGCCGCGCAGTCGCCGGGCGTGATCGTGCGAAACGAAGGTGATGCGCCTGCGGTCCTCGCTGGCGCGCCGAACAAGGTCGAATCGGTGTACGAGGCCCCCTTCCTCGCGCACGCGACGATGGAGCCGATGAACTGTACGGTCCGCCTGAGCCCGGACCTCTGCGAGATCTGGACGGGAACGCAGGTCATCACGCGCGCGCAGAGGGGAGCCGCCAGGGTGACGGGCCTGCCGCCGGACAGGGTGATCGTGCACAACCATTTCCTGGGCGGCGGGTTCGGCCGGCGCCTCGAGTTCGACAATGTTCCGCAGGCCGTGCGCATCGCCCAGCAGGTCGACGGGCCGGTCAAGGTGATCTGGTCGCGCGAGGAGGACATCCAGCACGACGTCTACCGGCCGTCTTACTACGACCGGATGTCGGCCGCGGTGAATGCCCAGGGTCAGCCCACTGCCTGGATGCATCGGATCGTCGGGCCGGCGATCCTCGCCCGCTACCTGCCCGCCGCTTTCAAAGACGGCATCGACCCCGACGCGGTGGACAGCGCGGAGCAGCTGCTCTATGACATCCCTGCGATCCGCGTCGAGTTCGTGCGCCACGAGGAGCCGGTTCTCAACACCGGCTTCTGGCGCGGCGTCGGAAACACGCACAACAACTTCGTGATCGAGAGCTTCATGGACGAGCTCGCCGCGGCCGCGAAGCAAGATCCCGTCGCCTACCGCCGCGGGTTGCTGCACAAGTCGCCCCGCGCCCAGGCAGTCCTGGACGCGGCCTCGGCGGCATCGGGCTGGGGCAAACCCGTTGCCGAAGGACGCGGCCGGGGTGTCTCGGTCCTCTACTGCTCGTGGGGCAGTTATCTGGCGGCGATCGCCGAAGTCTCGGTATCCAAGGCAGGCGAAGTCCGCGTCCATCGGGTCGTCTGCGCGGTCGATTGCGGCACGGTCGTGAACCCGGACACGGTCAAAGCGCAGATCGAAGGCGGGATCATTTTCGGAATCAGCGGCGCCCTCTGGGGCGAGGTGACGCTCGAGAGGGGTCGTGTTCAGCAGTCCAATTTCCACGACGTTCGCGTGCTGCGGATCAACGAAGCGCCCGCCATCGAGGTGCACCTGGTGCGCAACCTGGAAGCGCCCGGCGGAATCGGCGAACCCGGCACCGCCGTCACCGCGGCCGCGCTGGCCAATGCCGTCTTTGCCGCGACCGGCAAGCGCATTCGGAAGCTTCCCCTGGAGAACCAACTCCGTTCAGCCTGAGGAGAAGGCGATGAAAATCCTTGCGACAGTGATCGTCGGTCTCCTGGCCGTTGTCAGCGGTGGCGGCGATGCGGCAAAGACGGCCCCTTCCGCGACATTCGACCCGATCGCGAGCGTTCTCATGTCCCCGAGATGTCTCAACTGCCATCAGGACCAATCTCCCCGCCAGGGCGATGCCCGGACCGTTCATCAACCGCTCGTCGTCCGCGGAAAGGACGGACATGGCGCGCCGACGCAGCCCTGCCAGACCTGCCATCAGGCGACGAATACCGCCGCCGGCTTCGTCCCGGGCGTTGCCACCTGGCACCTCGCACCGTTGTCGATGCTCTGGGAGGGCCGGAGCCCGCAACAGATCTGCGGGCAGATCAAGGATCCGGCGCGAAACGGGGGTCGTCGCACCGGGAAGGAGGTCATCGAGCACATGAAAACGGATCCGCTCGTGCTCTGGGCCTGGAACCCGGGGGCCGGCCGCACGACGCCGGCTCTCTCGCACGACGAGTTCGTCGAAGCGCTGGAGGCCTGGGTCGATGCAGGCATGCCGTGCCAGTGACACAGTCCCGGGCGAATGCCGTGAGACTTGATGAGAGGAGGAGAGTCATGAAGGGCATTTGGACCCCAGTCGCACTCTTCATCGGAGGAACGATCGCCCTGACTCAAACATCACTCGCCCGGCCCGAGGCCGCGATCGGCGGGCGGCCTGCGGCGCAAGCGCAAGCGAAGAAGGAGGGCGGCGCCGACGCCATCCGCCCCTTCCGCGTCCACGTTTCGAACGAGGATCTCGCCGACCTGAAACGCCGCATCGCGGCGACACGGTGGCCCGATAAGGAGACCGTCGCCGACCAGTCGCAGGGCGTGCAGCTCGCGACGATGCAGAAGCTGGCGCGCTATTGGGCGGCTGACTACGACTGGCGCAAGTGCGAGGCGAGGCTCAACGCGCTGCCGAACTTCGTCACGACGATCGACGGCGTCGACATCCACTTCATTCACGTGAAGTCGAAGCATCCGAAAGCGTTGCCGATGATCATCACGCACGGATGGCCCGGCTCGATCGTCGAACAGTTGAAAATCATAGATCCGCTGACGAACCCCACGGCGCACGGTGGAACGGCAGCCGACGCGTTCGACGTCGTGATTCCGTCGCTTCCGGGCTACGGGTTCTCCGGGAAGCCCACGGCGACCGGCTGGGATCCCATCCGCATCGCGCGCGCGTGGGTCGTGCTGATGAAGCGCCTCGGGTACACGCGATTCGTGGCGCAGGGCGGCGACTGGGGCAACGCGGTCACGGAGCAGATGGCCCTGCTCGGGGCTCCCGAATTGATCGGCATCCACACCAACATGCCTGCGACGGTGCCGCCCGACGTCGACAAGGCGGCGTTTGCCGGTGCGCCGGCGCCGGCGGATCTCTCGGCCGACGAGAAGCACGCGTACGAACAGCTGGCCTACTTCTACAAGCACGGCCTGGGTTACGCCAACGAGATGGCCAACCGCCCGCAGACGCTCTACGCGCTCGAGGATTCGCCCGTCGGCCTCGCCGCCTGGATGCTCGACCACGACGCGAGCAGTCTGGCCCTCATCTCCCGCGTGTTCGACGGACAGCCTGAGGGGCTCACGCGAGACGACGTGCTCGACAACGTCACCGTATATTGGTTCACGAAGACGGCGATCTCCTCGGCCCGTCTCTATTGGGAGAGCCATCTCCCGTTCTTCGCTCCGAAGAACGTCCCGATCCCGGCCGCCGTGAGCGCCTTTCCGGAGGAGCTCTATCAGGCTCCAAAGAGCTGGACGGAGAAGGCCTATCCAAAGCTCCTCTACTACGACAAGCTCGACAAGGGCGGCCACTTCGCGGCGTGGGAACAGCCGCAGCTGTTGGTGATCGACCTCCGCGCGGCGTTCAAGCCACTGCGGTGATTCTTGCGGCGAGATCGGACGCACTCATGAGACGAGTCCAGCGGATCTCGTTCGCCGCGGTCCTGGCCGGCGCCCTCGGAGCGCCGGCCAGGGTCCCGGCCCCGATTCCCAGGGAGGTGCTGCCGATGACGCCCGCAATCGCCCGGCTACCGATTGAAGGAGACTTCCCGTCCCTCGCCGGCGCGACGGCCTGGCTCAACTCGCCGCCGTTGACCCCGGAGGGCCTCCGCGGAAAGGTCGTCCTCATCGACATCTGGACCCACACCTGCATCAACTGGCTAAGGACGCTTCCCTACGTTCGGGCCTGGGCCGCGAAGTACGAGGCCCAGGGGCTCGTCGTGATCGGCGTGCACTCGCCCGAGTTCCCGTTCGAGAAGGACCTCGAGAACATCCGCCGGTCGGCAAGGGCGATGCGCGTCGGCTATCCGATCGCGGTAGACAGCGACATGGCCGTCTGGCGCGCGTTCAACAACGAGTACTGGCCGGCCCTCTACCTCGTCGACGCGAAGGGAAAGATTCGATATCACCAGTTCGGCGAGGGCGAGTACGAACGGACGGAAGAGGTCATTCGGCAGCTGCTCGCCGAGGCGGGTGCCCGCGGTGCCGCCAATGGGAGCGGCCTGACGCCGGTCGATGCCCGTGGCTCGGAAGTGGCCGCCGACTGGCGCGACCTCAAGTCTGCCGAGAACTACGTCGGATACGAGCGCACGGAGAACTTCGCGTCGCCCGGCGGGGCAGCCCGGGGCGGCCGCCGCGTGTATGCCGCCCCCGCCGCGCTGAAGCTCAATCAGTGGGCGCTCGTCGGCGACTGGACGGTGGAAGGGGGATCTGTCGCTTTGAACGAGGCGCCCGGCAGGATCGCGTACCGCTTCCACGCGCGAGACCTTCACCTCGTGATGGGGCCGCCGGCCCGAGGGGCGGCCGTCCGCTTTCGCGTGCTCATCGACGGCAAGCCGCCGGGAGCCGCTCACGGGGTCGACGTCGACGCGGACGGCAACGGAACGGCCGGTGATCCACGGCTGTATCAACTGATCCGGCAGGCCGGGCCCATCGCCGATCATGAATTTGAAATCCAGTTCCTCGACCCGGGAGTGGAAGCGTTCGCGTTCACGTTCGGCTGATGGGGGATCGTGCCGGCGAAATGGAGTCGATCGCGCCCCGACAAGGAGGCCAGGATGAACCCCGTGTTTCCCCAGCTGCTCCAATTCAGTGACGTGGCCTTGCTGTGCCTGCGTCTGATCGTGGCCGCGGTCTTCTTCGCGAGCGGACTGCAACATGCCCGCGATCCGATCGGCCGGGCCGCGAGCGTGGGCCTGAGTCCCGGAGTCACCCGGATGCTGGGGTTGGCCGAGATGGCCGGCTCGCTCGGTGTCGCGGTCGGCGTCTTCACGCAGGTGGCGGCGTTCGGCCTGATCGTGGTCTCGTTGGGCGCCATCCAGAAGAAGGTGTTCGTATGGCACACCGGTTTCTGGGGCGACAAGACGTACGGGTGGCACTACGACCTGCTGTTCCTGGTCTCAAATCTGGTGACCCTGACGACGGGCGGCGGTCGCCTCGTGCTC
>Ga0210402_10003779_pt1 | contig 14049 bp, 9 predicted proteins | sample IncBWC7MmetaG_FD_161055 | JGI IMG/M metagenome (GOLD analysis project Ga0210402, IMG submission 161055) | Forest soil microbial communities from Barre Woods Harvard Forest LTER site, Petersham, Massachusetts, United States - Inc-BW-C-7-M | ecosystem: Environmental > Terrestrial > Soil >...
TTTTCCGCTGAACATGCGGCGTACCTGCTCTCCCTGCTATTCGGGACAGGGCTGGTGCTCGGCGCATTTCTCCTGGCGCGGTATGTTTATGGAACGCGGGTTGGATATCTCGCCGCCGGACTCTTTGCAGTATTCCCGATATTCATCGGGCTTTCCGGTTCGGTATTCAATGAGACGATCTATTTGACGGTCTGGTTGTTTGGAATCTACTGGTCGATTCGTGCGCTGGATTCGTACCAGGCGAGGGACTTTCTCCTGGCGGGAGTGTTTTTCGGATTGTCGACACTTGCGAGACCGGAAGCGTTTGCTTACCCGGTGTTCATTATGATGGCGACCGGCATCGTCGCGCTCTTTCGGAGGATTTCTTGGCTGAAAGCGTTGCGAGGGGTCGTGCTGGTGTTTGGTGCTTGGCTGGTTTTAATGGCGCCGTACGCCGCATTTCAGCATCGCCACACGGGGCAATACCGTTTCGAAGGCAAGTGGAACATCAACTACACCATAGGGAATCGGATTGATTCCGGCATGAACTTTTGGCAAGCAGGCTATTCGATTGACAATCGCACGCACTGGGTCGGTCCTTTGCTGGATTCGAGCCTGTACGCTGCCTATACCCCGTATCCTCATGGGATCCGCGACAAACTCGTTTATTTTGGAAAAGCGATTCGGAGGAACTGGCCGCTCACTTATGAAGAGATTGTAAGCGTTGATCTAGGTGGGCCCATCATGTTGCTCCTCGTCGTGCTGGGATTGTTCGGAACGGAATGGAGCTTGGCGCGTTTGCGTCACGAATTTGTGCTGACGGTAATGGCCGTCTCCATTGTGATTCTCTTGCTGACCGCCGCGCATGTCGAGCATCGCTATGTTTATCCGCTCGCGGTCATCCTGCTGCTGTGGGTCGCTGCGGGATTCGAGGTTATGCGGAACTGGATGGTCCGAACCGTAACGTCCTGGGGCGAGAAACTGCGCCCGTTCGCACGGGCCGCCGGAAAAGCTGCCGTAGCGTCTCTTTGGATTCTGCTGCTGGTATTTTCCGCCGTAGGCATGCGTACAGACTGGTACTTCATGATTCAGAGAGAAGGATTCCTGGGAATCAAGGAAGCCGGATTGTGGCTTGGTTCACAATCTCCGAAGCCAAAGCGGATGTTTGGTTTTGAAGGGCGCGTCGCCTACTACGCCGATGCAGCGATTATCATTTTTCCTTATGCTGACTCAGCGGAAACACTGCGTTATCTGGAATCCAAGCAAATCGACTACATTGAGCTCGACAATTGGAGCATGCGAAACTTTCCGACACTCAATGACTGGTTCACGAACGGCATTCCGGATCCGCGGGCGCATTTGGTGTTTGAATCGACGCAGGGCTCTAAGGACAAGATCAAGATTTATCGGTGGGATGGAGTCGGAACGCCAGGAGTTCTCGTGAGTTCGCAAGCGGTGAAGGAGTAACGCCAATGAAAGTCGTCATATTTTGCGGCGGACTGGGAATGCGGTTGCGGGAATATGCGGACAACGTGCCGAAACCCATGGTGCCGATCGGCTACCGGCCAGTGCTGTGGCACGTGATGAAGTACTACGCGCACTTCGGCCACAAGGATTTTGTTTTGTGCCTGGGCTATCGGGCGGACGCTATCAAGCAATATTTTCTCCATTACGACGAGTGCGTTTCGAATGACTTTTCGCTCTCGAAGGGCGGCAAGGATCTACAGCTGTTCAACAGCGATATTCACGATTGGAACATCACCTTTGCCGAGACGGGGATGCACTCGAACATCGGGCAGCGGCTCAAGGCGGTTGAAAAGTATCTTGTGGGCGAGAAGGCCTTTCTGGCGAATTATGCGGATGGCTTGACTGATCTGGAGTTGCCGAAGCTGGTGGACTTTGCGCAACAGCACGACAAGATTGCCACGTTTGTTTCTGCAAAGCCGAACTTGACGTATCACATGGTTTCCGCCGGGCCCGATGGCGTGGTGAACGACATCCAGTCGATTCGCGACGCGGAACTGCGGATTAACAGCGGGTACTTCGTGCTCAAGCAGGACATTTTCAAGTACATGCACGAAGGTGAAGAGCTGGTACTCGAGCCGTTTCGCCGCCTGATTCAGGAAAGGCAGCTGATGGCTTACGAGCACAACGGTTTTTACGCTTCGATGGATACGTTTAAAGATAAACAGCAGTTGGATGATTTGTACGCGCGGGGTGATGCGCCATGGGTGGTCTGGAACGCCAAGGCGGCGCAAGGTGGGGCTCCGGCAGCGGAGCCTGCGAAATCAACGGCCGGCGTGCCTGCCGGCGTCGTGGCGAGCAGGCGCGATGGTTGATTTGCGACTAGGCTCCGAGGAACGTCCCCTGCGCCGGATCCTGTGCCTGGGTTCACATTGTGACGATATTGAAATTGGGTGTGGCGGAACGATTCTGCGGCTGTTGCGCGAACATCCAGAAGTCGAGATCCATTGGGTGGTGTTCAGCTCGACTCCGGTCCGCAGGAAAGAGGCGACGCGGTCGGCGAGGTTGTTCCTGGCGCAGGCGAAGAAAAAGAAAGTGGTGATCCGCAATTATCGCGACACGCTTTTCCCTTCGCAACAGGCGCGGATCAAGCGCGAATTCGAGAAGCTGAAGAAAACATTTACGCCGGACCTGATCCTGACGCACTACCGGCACGATCTGCACCAGGATCACCGGGTGATCTGCGAACTGACGTGGAACACATTCCGCAGTCACTTGATCCTGGAATACGAGATTCCCAAGTACGATGGTGACCTGGGCGCGCCGAATTTTTTTGTGGGGCTGGACCGCGAGACGTGCGAGCGCAAGGCCAAGCACATTCTCGATGCTTTTGTGTCGCAGCGGCCTAAGCAGTGGTTCACTGCGGAGACATTTATGGGTTTGCAGCGAATCCGGGGCATTGAGGCGAATAGCCCGGGCGGATATGCGGAGGGTTTTCATTGCAGGAAGCTACTGTGGTGATCCAGGAACAAGAGCAGGGTCCGCTCGCTCCGCAGCGGCGCGAAGAAATCAGCGCGACTAAAGGGGAATGGACGTCGGAGCTTTGGCATTTCCGCGAGCTGCTCTACTTTCTCGCGTGGCGGGACGTCAAAGTGCGTTACAAGCAGGCTGCCTTCGGCGCCGCCTGGGCGATCATCCAACCACTTTTTACCATGCTGATTTTTACATTTTTCTTTGGCCGCATGGCCAACATTCCCAGTGGCGGGATTCCTTATCCCCTATTTTTTTACACAACTCTGGTGGCGTGGACATATTTTGCCAGCACGCTGGGTCAAGCGGGAAATAGTTTGGTGACTAATGCCCCGCTGATCACGAAAATTTATTTTCCACGAATTTTACTGCCTGCCTCCTCGGCGCTCAGCAGTTTGCTGGACTTCGGTGTCGGCTCCTCCTTTCTCATCGTGATGATGTTGTATTACCGAATCGCTCCGACTTGGAAAATCGTGTTTTGGCCGCTGGCGGTCCTGGATTTGCTGATCGTTACAGTAGGGATCAGCATGTGGTTCGCAGCGCTCAACGTGCGCTATCGCGATATCAAGCACGTCATTCCCTTTATGATCCAGCTTGGATTGTGGGTCAGCCCGGTTCTTTATCCGGTCAGTTATCTGTCGCCGCGTTGGCGGCCTTTGCTGGCGCTGAACCCCCTCACAGCCGTCATGGAGGGTTTTCGCCTATGTATCTTTCCCGACCGGCAAATGGATTGGGGCGTGATGGCGACGTCCTTCGGTACTTCGCTGGTGTTCTTCACAATCGGAGCTCTTTATTTTCGCAAGGCCGAGAAGACCTTCGCGGACATTATTTAGTTTGATTTTCGAGGACGAAACACGCGTGATGATGCAACGCACACAACACACCATGGAACAAGGTGAAAACGGTTCCGCTCCTGCCAGAATGAGGAAGGGACGCGCATGAGCGATTCGATCCGCGTGGAACATCTTTCCAAACAGTACCTGCTGGGGAAGGCCAGCCAGCAGACGATGCTGCGCGAGCGCCTGACCAATTTCCTGAAAAGCCCCTTCTCCAAGGAAAACTCCGTCACCGATACTCTTTGGGCTTTGCGGGATGTTTCGTTTGGCATCCAGCAAGGGGAGGTCGTCGGCATCATTGGCCGTAACGGCGCAGGCAAAAGCACTTTGTTGAAAGTGCTTTCCAAGATCACCTATCCGACCTCGGGCCGAGTAATGGTTCGCGGCCGGGTCGCTTCGTTGCTGGAAGTCGGCACTGGGTTTCATGAGGAGCTTACGGGAAGAGAAAACATTTTTCTAAACGGCTCGATCCTCGGGATGAAACAGCGTGAGGTCGAAGCCAAGCTTGGCCAGATCATCGAATTCGCGGGAGTGGAGCGATTTATCGACACTCCCATCAAGCGCTACTCCTCGGGAATGCGCCTCCGGCTGGGATTTGCGGTCGCCGCGCATCTGGACCCGGACGTACTGATTGTCGATGAAGTGCTCGCCGTCGGCGACGCCGGTTTCCAGAAGAAGTGCCTTAGCGTGATGGAAGATTTGCGCAAAGGCGGCCGGACCGTTCTTTTTGTTTCGCATAACATGGCCGCGGTGGAAAATTTGTGTTCGCGCGGCATCTGGATTGACAGCGGCCGCGTCCGGCAGGACGGACCGACGCATGAAGTCATCGAATCGTACTTGTCTTCCTTTGCGGAAACGCAGCAGAGCGCATCCGACCTCAGCGCCGTGGAGGCTCGCCACGGAAACGGGGACATTCGCTACACGGGAATTTCCTTCCTGCGGATGGATGGCCAGCCGCAGTTGGTCACCCGAAGTGGTGACAGCATCCGCCTGCGCTTTCACTATCACGCCAAAAAAACGATTCCTTATCCCAGCTTTGGCTTTCGCCTGCTGACGGAAATGGGCACGCTCGTCACGGACACGAGCACCTGGCACCACAGCCTGGACATTCCGGAAATCGTCCCCGGCGACGGTTTTCTCGATCTGGAAATCGATTTCCTGAATCTCTTGCCCGGCCACTACGATTTTTCTCTTTGGATCACCGGGCTCAGCCACGTTGTATACGACGGCGTGGAGCATTGCGCCAAGTTGGAAGTGGAACTGGCCAACGTTTATCGCTCAGGGCGGCAACTCGACTCGCGCTCCGGCATCGTGTACTTTCCGCAAAAATGGAATCTGCAGGGACTGCGTGGCGAGCAGCTGTCACGTGCCGAAGAGCCGGCCGAAGACGAACGCGAAAAGTGGAGCGCGCACCGGACGCAGCTCTAGTGGGCGAAGGGCCGCAAGATCTCACTACGATGTCTTCCTATCCCATCGCCGATTTTTACGCCCAGGTCCTAAGCCCCGGGAAACAGCCGCTGGTGAGCGTGATCACGCCGGTCTATAACGGGGAAGATTATCTTGCGGAATGCATTGAAAGCGTGCTCGCACAGACTTATCAGAATTGGGACTACACCATCGTCAATAACCGCAGCACGGACCGCACGCTGGAGATCGCCAGGAGCTATGCGGCCAAGGACTTGCGGATTCGTGTCCACGAGAATAGCGATTTTCTACCCATCATTCAGAATCACAACCACGCGATCCGCCAGATTTCTCCCGAAAGCAAATACTGCAAAGTTGTTCTGGCTGATGACTGGTTGTTCCCTGAATGCCTCATGAAGATGGTCGCTCTAGCGGAAGCCCACCCATCTGTCGGCCTGGTAGGGGCTTACGGGTTGCATGGAGACGGCATGCACGTGATGTGGCGCGGCCTGCCGTTTCCCAAAACGGTTGTGACCGGCAGGGAAGTGTCGCGTATGCGTTTACTCCAGGGACGTTATGTCTTTGGCGCACCCACGGCCACACTCGTCCGCGCGGATTTTGTTCGCAAGGAAAAGAACTTTTACGACGAAGCCAATCTTCACGCGGACTCTACGGTGTGCTTCCGCATTTTGCAAGAATCCGATTTTGGATTCGTGCACCAGTTACTGACGTTTACAAGAATCCAAGGCGAATCCAATACCACGTTTTCCGAACGCATGAACAGTATCCAGCTGTCTTTTCTTACTGAGTTGATTCAGTACGGTCCTACCTGCCTGGATAAGCAAGAGTTTGAGGAACGCTTGGAAGTTCGTCTCCGAGAGTATTACCAGGTGCTTGCAGAAGGTCTTTTGCAGATGCGCGGCAAGAAGTATCTCGAATTTCACAAAAACTGGCTGCGCAATCTGGGAATCCCATTGGGCTGGAGCAGGCTTTTCGTCGGATTCTGCAAAGCACTCTGGAGCGGTGCGTCCCACCCTGTGGCAGCGATTAGAAGCCTAATACGCTGGTGGAGCAAAGCACCAGCTCCAAAGAAGGCCAGCGCAGGGGCGCGAGCATAATTCATGGACTTGACGGTCATCATCTGCACCTGGAATCGCGCGAGATCGCTCAGCGTCGTTTTGGAGAGTCTCGCGGCGTCCGTCGTCCCCGAAGGACTGGAATGGGAAGTGTTGGTGGTGGACAACAATTCGAAGGACGAGACCCGTGCCGTATGCGAATCCTTCATGAACAAAACCCCAGGCAGGTTTCGGTATCTTTTTGAAGGAAAACAAGGCAAGACCAACGCGCTGAATGCCGGCATTCAGACTGCGCAAAGCGAATATCTGGTGCTGACGGACGATGACCTCACCGTCGATTCCCACTGGGTCGCTGAGATGCATGAGGCGTTCGAGAAATATGACTGTGCGGCGATCGGCGGCAAGATCGTTCCGGTCTGGAATTGCAAGAAGCCCTCCTGGATTGCACTCGATGGGCCCTTCCGGCATCCCGCATACGGGGGAATCGTAAACTTTGACCAGGGAAACTCTCCCTGCGAACTCACCTTGACGGCTACCGGCGCCAATATGGGCTTGCGCAAGTCCATTTTTGAAAAATATGGGCCGTACCGCACAGACCTCAACCGTATCAACGACCTGCTGGGAGGAGAAGACACGGAATATTGCCGCCGGCTTACGCAAGGCGGAGAGCGCTTGATGTACGCTCCCTGCGCGGTTGTTTACCATCCCGTGGAAGAGTACCGCACCACGAAAAACTACTTTCGATCGTTTGCATTTCACTATGGCCGATGGATGGTGCGCGTCGGTGGTGTTCCCGAACAGGCGAAGTGCTATTTCGGCGTTCCGAGGTATCTTTTGCCAGTCGCTCTCGCGGCTTTTGGGAAATGGGTGTTTTCTATTGGCGAGCAGCGGCGATCTTTTTTTCAGATGGAATTGTTTCAGACGTTCGGCCAGATGGTGGAAGGAAAACGTTGGCTGAAGAACCGGCAAATCCAGGGCATGAAGGAAGGTTTGCACCCCGCGAAGTGAAAACGAAAGGGAATGAAACGCTTATAAATTCGTCAACTTTTTCAGCGAACTTCCATGAAGCTAAGCATTGTCATCGCCAGTTATAACCGTTCCGAGAGCTTACGCGGCTTTATGGAGCAGCTAATCCACCAGGTCACGCCGGCCGGAGTGGAATGGGAGGTTCTTGTCCTGGATAACAATTCCACTGACGGAACCAAGGCGGTGATCGCCCCGCTGTTGGAGCGCGACCCGCAGCGGTTCAAGTACACGCTGGAGCGGCGCCAGGGGAAATCTCTTTCCTTAAACACGGGGATTCGCGAAGCTACCGGTGACGTTCTGGTTTTTACCGACGATGACTGCATGCCCGATCCCCATTGGCTGGCAACGATCGCACAAGAATTTGCTTCCGACTCGGAACTGGCGGTCATTGGAGGCCGCGTCGAGCTGTTCGACAAATTGGACAGGCCCGTAAGCATCAGGACAGGCCGAGAAAGAACTCTAATTTCCACAACCGATGAGCTTTTCTCGCGATTGATCGGCTGCAACATGGCGATTCACCGCAGAGTTTTTGATGTCGTAAGCGGATTTGATCCGTACCTCGGCCCAGGCACAAAACTGCCGGCTATGGAAGATCTCGATTTTCTCTATCGGGTGTTCCGGGCAAAACTCAAAATAGTCTATTCGCCAGAAGTGCTCGTCTTTCACAATCATGGGCGGACCACCGATGCGCAGATTCAAGCCTTGAATCGTTGCTATGTCGTGGGCCGCGGCGCGTTCTACTGCAAGCACATTCTGGGGGGCGACTGGAACGTGTTGAAGATGGCTTACTGGGAATTCTCTTCTTTGACGAAGGGGATGATCAAAGATTTGTTTGCCGGGAAAAAGATTCAGGAACAGGGGCGGCTAATTTGGGCGCTTCTGGTTGGCGCCGGCGGCAGGCTCGCGTGGAATCCCGTGATTCGCCGCGTTTGAACGCTGCCGCCGGCAGATTTGGATTGAACTAACGAGGATCACAAGATCAGATGAGTAGTGCGAGCCCCAGCGCGGAGCAGGAAACAATAGGAGCGGACCAGCCCTTACTGAATGACGTAGGAATCCTTGCGCTTGTTCCGGATCAGTGGAGCCCGCGTTGGATGGTGCGTCATCACATCATGGCGCGCCTGGGGCGATACTTCCACGTGGTTTGGGTGAATCCCGCCCCCCACTGGCGCGATTCAATCAGATCTGCGGCGACAACAGCGTCGCATCCCTCGGACGCGGATCAATACCCTGGATTTGCCGAATACACCCCCGGCCGCTGGCTTCCGGATATTTACCGCCCGGCATGGCTTGCGAATTTCCTGTTGCGGCAACGGTTGCTCAATGCAAGCCAGCTTCTCCGGGATCGCGGGTGCACCAAGATTATCTTGTATTTCTGGCGGCCGGAATTCGAGCCGGTGCTGCGGATGATTCCCTTCGATCTCACTTGTTACCATCTCGAAGACGAATACTCCTTCTCGCGCGTCGAGCGGCCCACGGATCCTCTCGAAGCGAAATTGCTTGCCGAGGTTGATCAGGTGTTCATCCTTTCCCCGGCTCTTTACGAGAAGAAGGGGAAGCTCAATCCGCACACCCACTATCTTCCCGGAGCCGTTGATTTTGCGGCTTATTCGCAGCCGCTTCCGGAGCCGAAAGATCTCGCCTCAATTCCGCGCCCGCGGATTGGCTACGTTGGTTCGCTGAAGTGGCAAATCGATTGGAATTTAATGTTGAAGTTGACGCACGAGCATCCCGAATGGTCATTCGTGCTCGTTGGCCCAATGAGCCCGCACCCGGAAATTGATGCGGCGCTCAGCGAATTGAAAGTGCGCGCCAACGTCCATTTTCTGGGCGGAAAGCCTTCCACAGAGATGATGGTTTATCCGCAGCATTTCGACGTATGCATCATGCCCTATGGGGACAACGACTATACGAAATACATCTACCCGCTGAAATTGCATGAATACCTTGCGGGCGGCAAGCCGCTCGTGGGAACGCCCATCGCCTCGCTGGCACCATTGGGAGAGGTAGTGTTGCTCCCTAAAGACGCAGAAGAATGGTCGCAGGCGATCCAGAAGGCTCTCAGCGCAACGGAAAATAGTTCAGAGCGCCGCGCCGCTCGCCAGAATTTTGCCAAAGAGCATGACTGGTGGGTTTTGGTGAGGAAAATTTCAGAGACTCTTGCTCAACAATTGGGCCCCGGGTATGCCGGTCGCCTCGCGCGCCATTTTCAGGACAACCAAGGAGCCGCGGCTCCGGCGGAAACCGTTACGTCGTGATTTGAGCGTATTCAATAGTGTTTCAAAATCAGAATGAGTTGCGGCTCTTGATTCCAGGAAAGAGAGACCACCAGAAATGGGACGATCCGGCCCCACGCAGCAACTGAGTCTTCAAGCGGGAGAATTCGTTGAGGTTCGTTCCGTGGACGAGATCCTTGCGACTCTCGATGAAAAGGGCCGGCTGAACGCCATGCCGTTCATGCCGGAAATGTTGCAGTATTGTGGCAAACGATTTCGCGTCTCCAAAGTGGCGCACAAGACTTGCGACAATATCCAGCCTTGGAACATGCGCACCGTGAAGGACGCGGTGCACTTGACTGGGTTGCGCTGCGACGGCCAAGCTCACGGCGGATGCGATGCTGGATGCTTGATTTTCTGGCATGAGGCTTGGCTAAAGCGAGTGGACGACACGCTGGTGAAAGATTCCCAGATTGCCGACTGCGCCTCGGCAATGCCACTAACCGCTATTAGCGCCGAAGCTGGAATGAGCTTTCCAGTACCCGAACTCCTTGAGCAGGCCAAAGTAAGAGGAAAGGACAGCCTAACCGGTGAAGAGATCTATTCCTGCCAAGCCACGGACTTGCGGGATTTCACCTCAAATCTCTCGTCCTGGAATCTCTGGCAATACGTTCGAGACATCCGCTCCGGAAATCTAAACCGGGGACTTGGCGACTCGAAAGCGGAAAGGCTCCTTGAGGTCCTTCTGGGAGTCGTGGACGTGTTTCGTGTTTTGCTGATCGAGTTATTCAATAAGTTCCAATCCGTACGAAAAGGCGTTCAGTATCCCCACGTCCAGGCCTTACCCTCGGCACCGCCGTCCGAGGAACTGAATCTTCAACCGGGCGAATTCGTCCAGGTTAAATCCAGGCAAGAAATCTTCTCGACACTGGACAGGAAGAACCGCAACCGCGGCCTCCTCTTCGACTCCGAAATGCTCAAGTATTGCGGAGGTACCTTCCGGGTGCTGAAGCGCGTGAACCAGATCGTGGACGAGAAAAACGGCAAGATGCTGCGGATGAAGTCCTCTTGCATCATTTTGGAGGGTTCGGCGTGTGCCGCGGATTACCACAAGCTCTGCCCGAGAGCGATTTATCACTATTGGCGGGAGGGCTGGCTCCGTCGGGTCGGGTAAGTTCAGTTGCCACGCGTGAGACGACCCCTTGGAAAAGGAGTGCATCAATTTACCACTCTGCTTCACACCTTTTCCCCTTCTCCTTGATGAATGCATAGTTAAAGCGTTTATATTCAATAATTTATGGGGTGATTGAGTTTGGCCGACTGCTTGCACTTACATTGGCGTGCAAATGATACTAACATCCCTATCGAATCTTCCTGAGACCATGGGCCTCTTCCTAGTCGGGCTTGTCCTAATTATATCGGGCATTGTGCTCCGCCGCGTCTTCCTGAGTTTGGGGACTGTCGTTCCCGCTCCTAGCCAAAACGTAGAGTCCAAAGAACATCCACTGAAGTAAGCATGTGGCGCCCTTCTGCCCGTACTTTCTCTGTGGGTGTACGCCATTTTGTTCCAGACAGGTAGCAACTGTTCATTTGACGCTCCGGCGGAGATGAACCTTCTGCTCTGAGGGCAGTGGCACGCAGTAAAGATCTTGGCTCTCAAGAACCTGGTGGAACCCGTCTGCACAATGATGTCAATGTACTTCTCTTTCTTCTGAACCAGGGTTCTTGGAGCGGGAATAAAGCATGCTGAATCAGGGGTTTAGAGTGGAGGGATTTGGCAGGTAGAGTGCTTCAACCTATGGCAATGCCCAGCCGCACAGGTCTGTCGAGATGGAGTGGAACCAATCGAGGTTCGTAACTGCATGGTAGGACGGGGGTTCTTGGTGGAGAAGGTGGGCGGTTCCTACGAGAATTTCAGCCCAGCGTCTGGCAATCCCGCGGTTTCTACTAGGCACCGGATGTCAAAATGCGCGAAGAAGGAGTTCTTCTCGCGCCGTAAGCAACTTCTTTTGAGTTGCAAGCCGGCAGTATCTTTTGGCAAACAAGATTCATAGTTTGGTTTCCCGCGGAGGAATTTTCATGTTGATTTACTCGCGTCGTCATAACGGTTCGACGCCTCAGGTTCGGACCGCTCAGGCATTCGCGCTTCTCGCTCTCCTCCTTACGGTAGCTTCTGGAAAGGCGCTCGCAGCCCCCATCGCCTTTGTGCAGAGCAACTCCGCCACGCCGCAGTCCCCACAGACGTCGGTCACAGTGACCTACACCGCCGCACAGACGCTCGGAAACTTGAACGTCGTCGTTGTCGGCTGGAACAACTCGACTTCGACAATCGGTACGGTCACGGACTCAAAAGGGAACATCTATGCTGTTGCCGCCAATCCAGTCGTACAGAGCGGGACTGCCTCTCAGGCGATCTATTACGCAAAGAATATTTCTGCCGCTTCCGCCGGCACGAACGCGGTTACCGTAACCTTCAGTCCAGCGGCAGCCTTCCCAGACATCCGCATCGCCGAGTACAGCGGCTTGGATACCGTGAATCCCCTGGATGTTTCGATTGGCGCCCAAGGCACGACCACTTCAACGAGCAACAGCGGTTCCGTGACCACTACCAGCTCAAACGATTTGCTGGTTGGTGCGAATCTCGTGCAGTCGACCACCCTAGGAGCGGGAACGGGCTACACCAGCCGCGGGATCACTGGCGATGGCGACATACTTGAAGATCGCATCGTCACGGTCACTGGCAGCTACAGCGCTACAGCCGCGTTGGATAAAGTCCAGCCATGGATAATGCAAATGGTGGCCTTTCGTGCCGCAGGCGCAGCTGCGGTGCCGACCATCAGCAGCCTGAATCCCGCATCAGGACCCGTGGGTACCTCGGTAACCATTACCGGTACGAATTTTGGGGCGACGCAGGGCACTAGCACAGTCACTTTCAACGGCACCGCCGCAACACCAACGGCTTGGAGCGCCACAAGCATCTCTGCCCCCGTTCCCACCGGTGCGACGAGCGGCAACGTCGTAGTCACCGTCAGCGCACAGCCTAGCAACGGCGTGAACTTTACAGTTGGGAATGTCTCCCCGATTCTTTTTGTTCAAACCAACTCCGCCAGTCCCCAAGCCACGCAAACTCCCGTGACGGTTACATACACAGGCGCACAGACAGCGGGCAACCTGAACGTCGTTATCGTCAGTTGGAATGATTCAACTGCGATCATCAGTTCCGTCGGAGACTCTATCGGCAATACCTATGCCGTGGCGGCGGCTCCCGTCGTGCAATCTGGAACGGCCTCGCAGGCCATCTACTACGCGAAGAATATCGCCGCGGCTGCGGCCGGCGCGAATACGGTTACGGTGAACTTCAACGTCGCCGCGCGCCATCCTGATATCCGCATCGCTGAATACAGTGGCGTCGATCCGCTGAATGCTCTGGATACTTCGGTGGGCGCGCAGGGAAATACGGCAACCAGTAACAGCGGCCAGGTCACGACGATTAATGCCAACGATATTCTGATTGGTGCGAACGTCGTGCAGTCGACCTCCACGGGCCCGGGAACCGGCTACACTAGCCGCGGGATCACCGCCGACGGGGACATTCTCGAAGATCAGGTCGTTACCACCACGGGTAGCTACAACGCCACGGCAGCCTTGGATAAGGTTCAGCTGTGGATCATGCAGATGGCCGCGTTCCGGGCCGCCGTCAGCGGCGGCAGCCCGATTCCTAATATTGGCAGCCTGAATCCGACGACGGGCCCGGCCGGGACTCCCGTCACGATTACGGGTTCCAATTTTGGCGCATCGCAAGGGGCAAGCACGGTCAGGTTCAACGGAACTGCTGCTACGCCTACAAGTTGGACCGCTAACAGCATTCTGGTCCCGGTTCCTGCCGGCGCCACGACTGGCAGCGTAGTCGTCACCGTGGGTGGCACGGCCAGCAACGGCGTCACCTTTACTGTCCTTCCCACTCCGACGATTTCCAACTTGAATCCGACTTCGGGACCGGTCGGCGGGTCTGTAACGATTACCGGTACGAATTTCGGCTCAAGCCAGGGTTCTAGCACCGTCACCTTTAATGGGACCGCATCGTCTCCCACTGGTTGGACTGCAAGCAGCATTACTGTTCCAGTTCCCACGGGCGCTACGACCGGCAATGTAGTTGTCACGGTCAACGGAGTCGCAAGCAATGGGATTAACTTCACCGTTCTTCCTACTCCAACAATTACGCTCTTGAATCCGAATTCTGGCCCGATTGCGACACCCGTGACCGTCACCGGAACGAATTTCGGTGCCAGCCAGGGCACCAGCACAATCACGTTCAACGGAATTGCCGCCGCACCGACAAGTTGGAGCGCGACCAGCATCGCCGCTCTCGTGCCAAACGGCGCAACCACCGGCAATGTGGTTGTCACCGTTAACGGTGTTGCCAGCATCGGAGTAGCGTTCACGGTCACTTCGACGGCTCCAAGCATCACGAATCTGAATCCTCTATCCGGTCCGGTTGGAGCGCCAGTCACCATCACT
>Ga0210402_10003781_pt1 | contig 14044 bp, 13 predicted proteins | sample IncBWC7MmetaG_FD_161055 | JGI IMG/M metagenome (GOLD analysis project Ga0210402, IMG submission 161055) | Forest soil microbial communities from Barre Woods Harvard Forest LTER site, Petersham, Massachusetts, United States - Inc-BW-C-7-M | ecosystem: Environmental > Terrestrial > Soil >...
CCTCCCATAACTATCACGTCGCTCGTCATGGGTTTTTGGGTCTCGATGCCGTGCACTTGCTGCTTTCAAGTACCATGAGAAATTACGCGAGACTCGCGCTGAGAAATCCTAACATAGCGGAAGGAAGGTGCGCCTAACGCGCTCCGCTCTCACAACTTGCTATTCCTCGGATTGAGGCTCCGCATCTGGAACTTCCTCGCGGGTTAGCGACTTGAGCTCTCGGCGGACGACGTCGGCGGAGAAGCCGGCGCGCAGTAGGCTGCGGTACATCGAAGCCATTTTGTTTTCGTTGATTTCGCCGCGAAAGGAGCGGAGCTTGCGCTCGAGGCGCTGGCGGACGACGGCGGCTTCGTCAGTCTCCTTTGCGGACTCCGCGAGAGCTGCTTCTATGTGGCGGTCTGGGACGCCACGGGCGCGCAAGTCCCGGGCAATGCGGAATTTTCCCTGGCGCCGGATTTCCATGCGCTGGCGAACAAACTGCTTCGCGAAGCGCTCGTCATCGATCATTTTGGCGCGCCTAAGGCGGTCCATCACAGTTTTCAGAAGTCCGTCATCATCCGTTCGGCGGCCAAGCAACTGCTTCATTTCGTAGCCGGAATAGGCACGCCGCATCAGCGCACGCACTGCGGCCTCGTACAACTCAGTTTCGGTTTCGACTTGGCGCGGCTTTCCAAACATGGAGGAAGCATAGAAGTAATGAAGTAAGGAAGTAAAGACTGGAATCCAGAGCAATCGTCAACAGTTGGAGAGTTGAAGAACATCGGAGTTTGCGGGAGTTAGCCGCGCTTCGATCTGCCTTTTCCAATCGGTCCACTCAGACTCCATCGTGAGAGAAAGCTGACTGTTTGGGTTGGCTCGAATCACTGCAAGACCAGAATCACAGGTGGCCAAGGCTTTGGCGAATTCTCCGCGCGACTCCGCGATGGCAATGTCGAGGCGAATACGGGACAACGAGTTGAGCCATTCGAGGTGTGGCGTTCTGCGAAGCCAGATGTCGGCCTGGCCAGCCCCGGGTCTATGACGGGCTGTGAAGAAGGCCGCTTCCGCCGCCAGAAAGTTTCTAGTTTCAAGATCATGCCAGGAAGATTGGCGCAACAATATTTCAAGAAGGCCGGCAGAGACAGCAGGATCTTTCACGGCACTATAAGCGCTCCAATCGACATAGAAACGGGAATACATCCCTTCGGAGTTTGTTGAAGCCAGTTTCCACCACCTTTCAAAGTAGGGCGGACGAATTGGCTCGACACTGCCCGCAAAAAAAGCGGCATGCGCGGCAATCATTTGCATTGAGCCGGACTTTGAGACGAGAAGCTGGCGGAGAAGGTACGCATCATTGCCGCCCATTGGAGCGCTATATGGGAAGCTTGAAAAAACGGCGATGAGGAGCGAGAGAAAGCCGGACAATTCGAGGAAAGTGGTCCAGCCATGGCTGTCGGTTGGGCGACAGAGTTCGCCAACGAGAAATGCGAGAAACGCGAAGATATAACTGGTTACGGGGCCGCCGAGTGTGCAAATGACGAGTTGGCGTTTAATCCGCCGAATGCGCCGTAACACCATGTGAGCCGCGCCAGTGCAAATGCGAGGCCGCAAGCGCAGCGTCCATTTCTTTCGTATGCGCAGGAGACATATCGGACCGATCTCCACGCCACGAAAAGCGAGTCCTGCGCACCATCCGAAAAGAAGGTGGCCGCACTCGTGAATAGCCACGATCAGGAAGAGAGCTGGCAAGACGCCCAGAGGCACGAGCAAAAACGAATAATTCTGAGTGAAGACGACCATGGTGACAAAAGTGAGAAAGGGCAAGGCAAATTTGCCAGTGATGATCTCATCAGAAGGCTTGGGAAGCGGTTCGATCAGATCAAGAATCGGTGTAGGCGAAGTTTGGCTTACCTTCGAACTTCTTGGACGCAGTAATCGAGATAAGGTGCTTTCTCCCATGGATAGAGCACCAGCAGACTATTTGCGGGCGAAGCGCTCGAAGTCGGCCATTTGGCGCTCCATTTCCTCGCGGGCGGCGTCGGAGGCGGAGCGGATACCCTGGATGCGCAGTTGGAACTCGTCCGGATTGGTGGAGCGCAGCAGCGCTTCCTCGAGGGAGATGAGCTGCTTGGTGTAGAGGTCGAAGAGCGATTGATCGAAGGTCTGCATGCCGTACTGGCTGGTGCCGGCGGCGATGGCGTCGTGGATCAGGCGCGTCTTGTCCGCGTTGATGATGCAATCACGGATGTACGCGGTGGCGATCATAACTTCGACGGCGGGGACGCGGCCTTTGTCATCGGCGCGGCGCACGAGGCGTTGCGAGACGATGGCTTTGAGCGTTGCCGCCAGCTGCAAACGAATCTGCTTCTGCTCCGGCGGAGGAAAGACCGCGATGATGCGCTGAATCGTTTCCGTGGCGTCGAGAGTATGCAAAGTGGAGAAGACCATGTGGCCGGTTTCGGCGGCCAGCAACGCGGTGGAAATGGTTTCGAGGTCGCGCATTTCGCCGACCAGAATCACGTCTGGGTCCTGACGAAGGGCAGCGCGTAACGCCGTGGAAAAGTTTGCAGTATCGACTTCCACTTCGCGCTGATTGATGAAGCTCTTCTTGTCGCGGTGTAGAAACTCGATGGGGTCTTCGATGGTGATGAGGTGATCGGAACGGTTGGCGTTGATGCGGTCGATCATCGCGGCGAGTGAGGTGGATTTACCGGAACCGGTGGTGCCCGTGACCAATACAAGTCCGCGCTGCTCTTCGCAGATTTTGCCGATAACCGCGGGCAGGTTCAGTTCCTCGATGGTGCGAATCTTGGTGGGGATGACACGGAGAACCATGCCGACGTTGCCGCGCTGCTGGAAAACGTTGACGCGGAAGCGGCCGAGGCCTGCTACGCCATAGGCCATATCCAATTCGGCGGTCTCCTTGAATTTTTGTTTCTGCCGGTTGGTCATCATGCTGAAGGCCATGGACAGCATTTCTTCCGGCGTAATGCGCGGGACGTCGGTGATAGGGTTGAGAACACCGTCGACGCGCAGATAGGGATGGTTGCCAACTTTTAGGTGCAAGTCGGAAGCTTTGTTTTCGACCGCGCGCCGGAGAAGATCATCAATGCTGATTGCCATGGTGGTGTGCGCTCCACGAGAATACGACCAAATTGCGACGTTAGCACCCGAGGTTTAGGAGAACAAGCAAGCTGCGCTGCCCGGTTGCGCAGTAGTCACCTGAACGAAGGGACAGTTCTCGGGGTCCGGAATTCTCTGTCTGTTTATCCTTGTGGAGGGGTGGAGTGCTCGTACGTACTGAGATTCAAGCTTTTTTCAAGAACAGCGAGTCGTAGAGGAAACCCGCCAGGAATCCACCGGCAAGCGGGCCAACCCAGTAGATCCCCCAATTTTGCCAGTGAGAAGACGCCAGGGCGGGTCCAAAGGCGCGCGCGGGATTGAGAGCCGCGCCGGTGAAGGGGCCGGCCACGAGAATGCCCAGCATGATGCTTAGGCCGATGGCAAACCCCGCCACTGGCCGAAATGAGGAGCGCTCGTCGACAGCGGTAGCGAATACGGTGAGTACGAGAAAGAAAGTGGTTACGCCTTCCAGGATCATGGCGGAGAGACGCGTGAAGTCGTGCGCGATCATGGGCGTGCCAAGCGCAACGGCATGCCAGGTGTCGTCCGGGACGACTGCTCTCAGGAGAAACGCCGCGGCAGTAGCTCCGGCGAGCTGAGCGCCCCAATAGGCTACCGTGTCGACCGTGTTTAACCGCTTGGTGACCCAGAAGCCGATGGTGACGGCGGGGTTGAAATGGCCGCCGGAGATGTGGCCGAGCGCACAAATCATGATGGCGATGGCGAGGCCGTGAGCTAACGCAATGCCGAGAAGTCCGACGGCGTTCGATGCGTGGGGGTACCAGTCGACGCAGATAGAGCCCGCGCCAAAAAAGATCAGAGCAAACGTGCCGATAAATTCAGCCGTGAGCTTTTGCGCAAAGTTGTACATCAAGGACCCTCCCGGCCGAAGAACGAGGCGGCCCGTTGCGACCGAGAAGGATTCTATCTGGAACGCAAAGAGAAACGCCAGTCTTACCTCGAAGCTGCGGCCCAACTTTTGCCACGAGGCTGCGCGCAAAGATTAGCGAGAGACCGCGGCGACCGGCGTGTTAACGGGAGTGAGCCAGCTGTGGCGATCTGGTTTGCTGCCGCTGGTGAGTGCGAAGAATTCTTCCTGAAGGCGGCGCGTGATGGGGCCGGCGACGCCTTTGCCGACCTGGATTTTGTCCACCGAACGGATGGGCGTAATTTCAACGGCCGTGCCGCAAAAGAAGACCTCGTCGACGATATACAACATTTCGCGGGGGATAACATTTTCCTTCACGGGAATCTTCAGATCTTCCGCGAGGGTAACTACGGTGTTTCGGGTGATGCCGGGGAGAATGCTCGTAGCAAGCGGCGGCGTGTACAGTGTGCCTTCGTGTACGAGAAACACGTTCATACCGGAACCTTCGCTGACATGGCCCGAGGAATCGAGCGCGATGCCCTCGGCGTAACCGTTGAAGGAGGCTTCCATGCGAATGAGCTGGGAGTTCATGTAGTTCGCAGCGGCTTTGGACATGGCCGGAAGAGTGTTCGGCGCAATGCGGGTCCAGGAGCTGACGCCGACGTCTACGCCCTTCGAGAGGGCGTCCGGGCCGAGATAGGCTCCCCAGGACCAGCAGGCCATGTAAATGTCGATAGGAGAGCTGAGCGGATTGACGCCGACTTCGCCATAGCCGCGGAGGACGATCGGTTTGACGTAGCAGGAATTCATTTTGTTGAGGTGAACCAACTCGGTCGCGGTGTTGCAGAAATCGTCAAGCGAAACTGGCAAGTCCATGCGGTAAATTCTTGCGGAGTTAATGAGGCGCTGCATGTGCTCGCGAAGGCGGAAGATGGCGGGGCCCTGCTTGGTTTCGTAGCAGCGGATGCCCTCAAAGACGGCGGAACCATAGCTCACGACGTGAGAGAGAACGTGCAGGGTGGCGTCGTCCCAATTGATCCACTTTCCGTTGTGCCAGATTTTCTCGGTCTTTTGGATGGGCATGATGGTGTCCTTTATGTGGTGCCACTCGCGGTGAAGCCTGAAAGTGCAGAATACGGTACGCGATGGAGAGCGTCAATGAGGCGCGTGTACTAGATGGAGGAGCGCACAAACCAATTTGGCGCGTACTATTTGTTAAATTGTTCAAGCTAGGGCGTGGAGCAACCAGGGGCGCATTAACGGGGCTGCTCGCGGTGGGTGTCCGTTTTCGCGGGCGCATTCGAAGACTCCATCATGGCCTGCGCTTTTGAAATCGTTCGGCTCGATCTGTTCTCCCACAGTTCTAAAAGGAGAAATGGAATTGCCGTAGCTGCGACCAGGAGCTTCGCGCGGCGAGGTATCTTGGATTCCGGTTCCCACCGGAACAGCTGGACCGACAAGAAGAAGGTCAGGAGGGCCCACACAACAAGAGACCCTAGCGCTATCAAGACATCTCGGCTCCAGGGCGCCGCCGACCAGAAGATGGCATCCTGCAGTTCAGTAACGAGATACGTTGCCGGAAGAAAGAGACCCACGCGCTTGACCACCAGCGGCAGCTGGGCAAGGGGAATGGTTGCGCCGGACAAAAAAATCAGGGGCAGCCAAATAAGCTGATTGATGACCTGAGTTTCTTGCATGGTATTGGTAACGCTGGCGACGACCAGCCCAAGGGAGGCAAAAGACATGGCGCCAAGTCCGATTAGGAGAAAGGCCGACACGAAATTACCAAAGTTCGTGACATGAAAAATGAACCGAGCGAACAGTATCTCCACGATTACAGTGGGCAGAGTCAGTACAAGATTGGCGACGATGCTGGAGGCGAGCATGTCGCTCGCAGAAACCGGACTTACGTGGAAGCGTCGCAAGATACCCTGTTCGCGAAACATGACGAGAGCGGCGCTAAGCCCCCAAAAACTTCCCATTACCGTAAGAGCGATCACCGGACCCAGCAAATACTGAACGCCGCGCGGCACGCCCTTTGCAAAGATTCCGGCGTAGAGGAAGAAAAAGCCGAAAGGCATGACCACGCTGAAGAACAGAAACATTTTATTGCGCAGCGTGAGCTGAATGCGCATGCGGGTGAGAGTGGCGAAGTTTCTCAATCGCGTAGCCTCCTTCCGGTCATTTCGATTAATACGTCTTCGAGGGAGGGCGAAGCGATTTCGAGGCTGACGAGTTCATTACCCTCGGCTTCGAGGTGTTTCACGAGATCGACGATTGTTTTTGGAGGGCGATGAGAGTGAATCACATAGGCGCCTTCCAGTTCGCGGGCATCGGAAACGCCCTCTAGTTTTTTCAGAGCGCCATCGGGCTCGGGCTTTGAGAGGCGAACTTCGATGCGCGTTGTGCCACCTGCGCGTGATTTCAACTCGCGGGGTGTGCCGAGGGCGACGACTCTGCCGTGGTCGACGATAGCCACGCGATCGCAGAGGCGCTCGGCCTCTTCGATGTAGTGCGTGGTCATTACGATGGTTTTCTTTTCTCGCTTGAGCTCTTCGATGATGTCGTAAATCTCGCGGCGCACTTGAGGATCGAGGCCTGCTGTAGGCTCATCGAAGAAGAGGACTTTGGGATCGTTGACCAGTGCCATGGCGAGCGCGAGGCGTTGTTTTTGGCCGCCGGAGAGTTGGCTGTAAAACGCGCTGCGCTTTTCTTCGAGGCCGAACCGTTTGAGAAGCTCTTCGGGATTGCGGCGGCGTTTGTAGAAGCTTGCGAAGAGGCGGAGCGCCTCCATCACACGAAGCTTATCGGGAAGGGAAGTGGACTGTAGAGCCGCGCCGATTTCGTGCTTCAACGCCTGCGAATCGCGTTGCGGGTCGAGACCGCACACGGAGACGCGGCCACCATCCAGATCGCGGAGCCCCTCAAGAATCTCAACAGTCGAAGTTTTTCCCGCGCCGTTTGGACCGAGCAAGCCAAAGACTTCGCCTTCTTCGACGAAAAAACTCACTCCGCGAACGGCTTCGACGTCGCCGTAGCGCTTGACCAGGTTTTCGACTTGCAGGATAGGATTTGCCATGAACGCTGATCGCTACATCTTGCAACGCAAAGACGCCCCTTAGGATAGCGCAAGTGCTTGCTTTCCCGGCACCCTTGCGACCTCCCGGCGAGAGTCCTGCCTAGCTGGATAGTCGGGAGCGCCCGATGTAGCGAGCGTGCGATAACGGAGGTCCTGCGTGCGGTAGGTGAGCGAAACCGGAGAGGGGTGTTCGCTCGAAACAAGGTCACAGACTCCAGGCGTGCACTCGCGGAATCCACCGGGGAACATTCCTGCAATATTTCTCATAGTCCGCGCCAAACATTTTCCGCAGGGTTGGTTCTTCGTAGAGCCTTACAAATAGAGCTACTGCCACCGCGGCAACAAATGCGAGTGTGATTACCGCCGCGTTTGCCCGTCCGAAGACTATCCAAAGTCCCAACCAGCCCGCAAAGAAGCCGACGTACATCGGGTTGCGCACATATCGGTAGAATCCCACGACAACAAGCCTTTGCGGAGGAGCAAAGGGCGCAGGTGTTCCGTGTCCCGTCCGCCCGAAATCCCAAATACACCGAAGCGCGACGGCGAAACCGAGTACTGACGGCACGGCAGCAATCCAACGCCAGGGGGCCACTGCAAGCGCGTCGACGTGAAATCCCAGGACCGGCGGCAGCAACCAGAACCAAAGCGCAAAGAACGCGGTGCCGACAGCCAGCGAGGCGAGCGTTTCCGGCCAGTGCGCACCATGGTCCGAACGCCGCCCAATTTCAGCGTGTCCGCTTGTCATAAGTGCCTCCACCACCCCGAAGTTGAATGCGATTGCTTACACCTATACATACGACACTCGGCGGGGGGAGGTTACAGGAGTGAAATAGCGATACGAAGCGCACGTCCGCGGATTAGCTCTTGGCGAGAATCTCGATAAAAGTTCGTGTGCTTCCCAGAGTCCTGACAAGCCGGGAGCATGTGCCTAGTCTGATCCGTGATTGCGCTAGCGCATGGAACGATTCCTTCTTTTAGAGTATAGATTTTGACGCCCTGCGCGACATAACTGGCTCACCGAGGGGTGACGGATCTGAGGGTTTTCTTGATCGCCGAAGCTTTCTTCCGTGGCGGGGTCCAGAGATGTTTTTTGAGGTCAATGCGGGATTCGATGACAAGAACGCCTTCGGATTCGAGGAGCTTTTTTTGCAGGGAAGCGTAAGGTTCGCGGATAAGGATTTTGCCGCTGGCACCGAGGACGCGGTGCCAGGGGATACCTTTGCCCTGCGGAATGGTGCCCATGGCGCGGCCAGCGGTGCGTGCGCCGCCTGCGAGACGCAAGGCTCGAGCGAGGGCTCCATAGGTAAGAACACGCCCGCGGGGGATTTGTTTCACGAGTTTGTAGACGGGATCGAAAGACACGTAAAGTCGGCTCCTTGCTGAAAGTTTTCCAGCGGCGCCTCGGCAAGTTGTTGTAAATACGCGCCAGTCATCGTACGAGCCGGCGAGAAGCGTAACAAGAGAAATATTCGGCGCTGCAGTGTTCTATGAAGTGAGGCGCTTGAGTTGGTGGGCGCAGCGGAGTAAGTAGCCCAACCAGCGGGGAGTAAGTAACCTAAATAACAGTGAGTGAGTAGCGTAACAAACGAAGTCGGCTGGCGCGCATCTAATGGAGTAGGAGAAGGCAAATTAGACAGAACGATAACGCTGCACGTAACCGATGAAACGAAGCGGAAAAACTGATGAGAGATTGCGCAGTAAATGCGTTACGTTGTACGCGTTACCGATTGAATGTGATCGTTCGCATTAGCACGGATCGTTCATTGACGAGCGTAGTGGAACGCAAGTACACTACGCGAACGGTCGAACGCTCGAGGTGACGTCATGGCTTTTGTTCGCCGAAAAGGGAATTCGTTTTATCTAGTGCACAACGTGCGCCGCGGCGGAAAAGTGCAGCAACTGCACCTCGCGCGGCTCGGGGAACGCGCGCGGATCACGGATGAAGTGGTGCGCGAGGTCTCCAAGAAGCATCCGTTCGTGGAGCTGAATTGGCGGGCTCTGCGTGAATCAATGAACACTCAACTGGACCTGGCTGATGCCAGTTCTCCGGCGATCCAAAAACTGGTGTCCAACTTGCGAGCGCTGAACCTCGATTTAGCAGACCTGGTTCCGCCGCTTCTCCGGATTTCTGAGACGCCCACCGTGGCGCGGGAGCTGTTAGTCCAACTGCGGCTCCTGCAGTCCACACTTCAGGTGAAACTCAACCAGTTCGCCCGGAAGCGCGGACGTTTCAGTCATGCGACCCTGCGGATGCACGGCCGCTAGGAGGAGACCATGAGCTCCCAAACACTGCCACTCGATCCAAACCTGCGCAGCAACACCACGATTGAATTTCAGACGGCGTTGCGGTCGAAAATCGTTGGGCAAACGGAAGGGGTGCAGGCGCTCGTGGACCTATATCAGGTCTTCTGCGCTGGCTTGAATTCCCCGGGACGGCCGGTAGGGAACCTCCTGCTACTGGGACCGACTGGTTCTGGTAAAACACGGATTGTGGAAGCGGCGGCAGAGATTCTATTTGGAGACGCGCGCGCAGTGATTAAAGTAGACTGCGCGGAATTCCAGCACTCTCATGAGATTGCCAAGCTGATTGGTTCGCCTCCGGGATATTTGGGCCACCGGGAAACACACCCGTTGATTACGCAAGAGGAGCTGGCGAAGAGCCATACGGAGAAGCTAAAGCTCAGTTTTCTGTTGTTCGATGAGATTGAGAAGGCGTCCGATGCCCTTTGGCAGTTGCTGTTGGGGATGCTAGACAAGGCAACGCTAACCTTGGGGGACAACCGACGAGTGGACTTGTCTCAGACAGTGATCTTCCTGACGTCGAACCTAGGCGGGGGAGAGATCACCGAGTTAATGGAAGGTGGCATGGGTTTTATCCAGCCGAAGGACAAGCCAGCTGCGGGATTGGACGAGAAGGTAGAGCGGACGGCCATGGAGGCGGCGCGGAAGAAGTTTTCCCCGGAGTTTATGAACCGGCTGGACAAAGTGGTGGTATTTCACCCGCTGAAACGAGAGCAACTTGAAGAAGTACTGGAGATTGAGCTGGGTCAGGTGCAGCAGAGGGTGCTGGAAACGGCCAAAGGGCAGTTTCTGTTCCGAGTGACCAAGGGAGGGAGAGAGTTCCTCTTGCAGGAAGGAACAGATCAGCGTTACGGAGCAAGGCACCTGAAAAGGGCGATTGAACGCTACGTTGTGTATCCACTGGCGAACCTGCTGGCGACCGAGCAGGTACACCTGGGAGACCTCGTGTGCATTGACTGGGACGGGAAACACAAAGAACTCACGTTCGCCCGAGAGGGCGAAGGCGCACTGGTGACGCCGGCTGGGCCAGAAATCGGCCAATTGACGGCAACGGCAGAAGCAAAAGATGGGAAAACAGCCGAGCCACCAGCGGAAGCGGTGGTGGGAGAGAGAAAGCTACGCGCAGCGCAGCCAGGAGTGGCACCTGCAGCGGCTCCGCAAGGGCGCAAAAAGACGGATCGCTAGAGAATCCACAGTTTGGAGCACTTATTAGGGGGATGCATCGGTCCTGATGCGTCCCTTTTTGGCGTTTAGGCGTACAAGAACTGACACAAACTGTTCCGTCCTCTCACTTTGAACTCGAATGGAGCACTGTCTCACAGCGTGAGACAGTTTCCACTGTAGCAACACTCGTATGTCGTTGAGTTTGTATCGGTTTGCTCCAGCCGCAGCGAAGATCGGAATTGGCAGTTCTCATGCTCTATTTCCATGAAGCGCATTGCTGAGACGCATTGGGACGTCTTGGCAGCTGAACGCGGAAGGAAAAAATGCCATGAAAGCCGCCGCTCGACAGCAACTGGATCCAACAATCCGCAGCACCGATACCCGCGATTTTGAAGGCGCGCTGCGCGCCAAGATCGTCGGGCAGGCGGAAGGGGTGCAGGCGCTCGTGGACCTGTATCAAGTCTTCTGCGCGGGGTTGAACTCTCCGGGAAGACCTGTGGGGAACCTGTTATTTCTCGGCCCGACGGGTTCGGGCAAGACGCGAATTGTGGAAGCGGCTGCCGAGATTCTGTTTGGGGACGCACGCGCAGTGATTAAAGTGGATTGCGCGGAATTCCAGCACTCTCATGAGATTGCTAAGTTGATTGGTTCGCCTCCGGGGTATTTGGGGCACCGGGAGACACATCCGCTGATCACACAGGAAGCGTTGGCAGCTAGCCACACGGAGAAATTGAAGCTCAGCTTTTTGCTATTCGATGAGATTGAGAAGGCGTCCGATGCTCTCTGGCAGCTGCTACTGGGGATGCTGGATAAGGCGACGCTGACGTTGGGAGACAACCGCAGGGTGGATTTGTCGCAAACGGTGATCTTCCTCACTTCCAACCTGGGTGGAGGAGAAATTACCGAGTTGATGCAAGGCGGGATGGGATTCATCCAGCCAAAGGACAAACCGGCCGCGGGACTGGATGAAAAGGTAGAGCGAACGGCAGTGGAAGCGGCGCGGAGGAAGTTTTCGCCGGAATTCATGAACCGGCTGGACAAGGTGGTGGTGTTTCATCCCCTGCGGCGCGAACAGCTCGAGGAAGTACTGGAGATTGAGCTGGGACAGGTGCAGCAGAGAGTATTGGAGACAGCCAAGGGACAATTTCTATTCCGTGTTACCTCTGCCGGAAGAGACTTCTTGTTGCAGGAGGGTACGGACCAGCGCTACGGGGCGCGGCACCTCAAGAGGGCGATCGAGCGACACGTGGTCTATCCACTGGCTAATCTGCTGGCTACGGAGCAGGTGCACCTGGGAGACCTCGTCTGCATCGATTGGCAGAAGGACAACGAGGGATTAAGCTTTGTGCGAGAAGGAGAAAACCTGGCGATTCCGGCGCGGAAGACAGAATCAGTGGCAACCACTCGCTCCGTGCAAGCGAGGAGCGGGAAAAGCGTCGAAGCGCCGTCGACGGCGATCGGGCCTGAACCTGCGCCACGGATGGCGCGTTAAGAGAATTGCTACTCTAACATCCTGATTTTTGAATCGGCCCGGGAGAAAGTCTCCCGGGCTTTTTCATTTCAGAGTGGCTGGGTGTACATTTGAGAAGAAGGGCGGGGATTAGAGATTTCAGGCTCCGAGAGACGCGCGCATGTTCTTTCACTGTAAGACGCAGAATCGACGCTGTAGCCGCCGAGCGGGCGAGAGTTGCCTCCATTTGCTGGAATTGGCTCTTGCCGCTTCGCTTTGCCTTATGACTGCGCCGTGCTCTCGAGCGCAGCGGACACAGCTCAAAGCAGGGTGGAATTTTTATTCGCCGCAAGACGACATCAACCTGGGGAAGCAGGTCGCTGTGGACGCGGAGAAGCAATTGCCGTCCTGCAATGCGCCAAAAGTGGACGCTTACCTGACCGAATTGGGGAGAAAGCTGATCGCGAAGCTGCCCACGGGAGGCGTGGAGTATCCGTGGGAGTTTCATTGTGTGAATGACAAGGCGATCAACGCGTTTGCCTTGCCCGGCGGCTACGTGTTCGTGAACCGTGGCGCGATCGAGGCGGCGGACAATGAGTCGCAGCTTGCGGGTGTGATGGCGCATGAGCTTTCGCATGTGGTGTTGCGGCACGGCACTGCCGAGGCGACCAAAGCGCAAGCGGCACAGGCCGGCGTGGGACTCCTCGGCGCACTTTTTGGAGGGAACGCGGGCGGGACGTTGTTGACGGAACTGGGAAGATTCAGCGCCGGGGGCATGTTGCTGCGGTACTCGCGGTTCGCGGAGACACAGGCGGATGTGATGGGCACGCAGGTACTTTACGACGCGGGGTACGATCCGCGTGCGCTGGCACAGTTCTTCGAAAAGATTGAGGCGGAAAGTAAAGGGAAGAACCCTCCGGAGTTTTTCTCTGACCACCCAAATCCGGAATATCGAGCGGAGCGTGTACAAGAAGAGATCGGTAAGATGGGAGGGCTGCCGCCGAAGATGAAGAAAGACTCGTTGGAGTTCGAAGCCATCAAGCGGGAAGTGATGGCGCTGCCAGTCATGAGAAAAGTGCCGCCCGCGGACGGCGGGTATGCACGGCTCCCGGTGGGACCGCCGCCTGTACCCTCAGCGAATTACGCGGAGTATCAGGCGGGCGCGTATGCGATGAAGTATCCAGACAACTGGAAAAAGTACGGGGAGAAAAATAGCGTTTCTTTCGCGCCGGATGGCGGAGTGATGGAAGGGAGCGACGGGCGGGGAGCCATGGCGTATGGGGTGATCGTCGATGTGACCAAGACGCAGGGAGATGCCGACGATGCGAAGGTGCTTGAGAAGGAGACGCAGAAACTGATCAAAACGCTGCAGAAGGACAATCCGAAAATGAAGATCACGCGGCAGCCAGGACGCGTGAGGTTGAATGGGCAGCCAGGGCTTTCGACCTATTTGAGCAACGAATCTCCAGCGGGCGGGGAAGAGACGGATTGGCTGATCACCGTAATTCGTCCGGGGGGATTGGTCTCTTTTGTTTGCGTGGCGCCGCAGAAGGATTATGAGAAGTACGACAAGACATTTAGCGCGATTCTTGATAGCGTGCGACTGGCGAAATAAACAAGCGCTACTCGGGAATCGAATATGATTTAATTTTTAATGCGAAGTTGCTTCCGCAGATAAGACCTTCCGCTAGGACAATGCCTGACAGAAATAAAGTTTCCGATTTTATCCACAGCAATTTGAGCGATTGACCAGCAGTCCAGGAATTCTGCGATTCGGCGCCGCATGGCTTTGAAATCTCATGCTTTGCCTGCGCCCATAGTTCCTGCTCTATGTCAAAGATGCTTTTTTCGGTTCGTATAAGAATTAACGCCGGACTCACACAACCGCAACAAATCGCCTATATCACAGTTCGCGGAGGATTTCTCATGTCTTCGAACTTGCTAGCAAAGTCATGCTCGTTTCTTCTTGCTGCTGCCATCTCTCTTGCTCCGATCGCCGGCGCGCAAGAGGGGGGCCGTGCCGATGAACACCTTGGTCGCCACCATGTGCTTCTGATAAGTATTGATGGGATGCATGCGG
>Ga0210402_10003782_pt1 | contig 14044 bp, 9 predicted proteins | sample IncBWC7MmetaG_FD_161055 | JGI IMG/M metagenome (GOLD analysis project Ga0210402, IMG submission 161055) | Forest soil microbial communities from Barre Woods Harvard Forest LTER site, Petersham, Massachusetts, United States - Inc-BW-C-7-M | ecosystem: Environmental > Terrestrial > Soil >...
CGCTCAGCCTGACGGCTCCGTCAGTGTTTTTGCTGATCCAGTCAGCGCCAGAAATGGCTTCGACTTCACCTATCCCGGTCAAAGCGGCACCCGCAACGCTCTCCGCGGCCCCGGATTTGCCAGCTGGGACATGAGCTTGACCAAGCGCTGGAAGCTGCCATGGGAAGGGCACACCCTGCAATTCCGCGGCGAGGTTTTCAACGTCGCCAACCTGCACCGCTTTAACGCGCAATCCGTCTCGAGCGCTTACACTTTGCAACAGCTGCCGAGTTCCTTCGGCGACTACACCAGCCTTCTGACACAGCCTCGTGTCATGCAGTTCGCGTTGAGGTATGAGTTCTGAGGTCGCTCGACAAGCAGTTCATTTGTCCGCGAAGCCTTTGTCGCATTCCGATCGCGCATGCGAAGCGCCCGACAAAGTGGCGTAGTATCGCGGCATGACCAATCTCGCCCGTAAACTCCGCCTCGTCGATTATTTCGCGCTGGGTTTTGGCACCATGGTCGGCACTGCCTGGCTCGTCGTGATGGACGACATCCTGCAGCGCGGCGGCCCACTCGGCGCAATTCTCGGCTTTACCGTGGGGGCGCTGATGCTCCTTCCCATCGGCTATGTCTACGGCAAGCTGGTAAAACTCATCCCCGACGCCGCAGCGGAAGTCGCATATACCGCTCGCGTCTTTCCCTCCGGCGTAAGCTTCGCGACAGGTTGGATGATGATGCTCGCATACCTGTTGACCTGTCCGTTCGAAGCGTTGGCCGCGGGTAGAATTACCGGCTATCTGTTTCCTTCTCTGAATTCCATTGAACTCTATCGCCTCGGCGGCCACAGCGTTTATCTGCCGCACATCGTCCTGGGCTTGATCATCACCGGATTTTTCACCTGGCTGAATTACTACGGAATTCACGCCAGCGCGAAATTCCTGAAATTCACGACCTTCACTTTTCTCACGCTGGTCGTCGTGTTTGCGCTCGCGGGCGCGCAGCACGGCAGCGAGCGCAACTTTCACCCGCTGTTCAGTCACACTCCGCTGATTTCGATTCTGTTGGTCTGGCAGGTCGTTCCGTGGATGATGTCGGGATTCGAATCGGTCGGCAAAAGTTCTGAAGAGGCCAGCCCGGAATTCCAGCACCGCAATTTTTCTGTTGCGATCATCATGACCATTTTTGCCGGGCTCGCGTTTTTCTGGGTAGTCATTTCTTCGGTTTCCTTCGTAACTCCCTGGCAAAGTCTGAACAGCGGCCTACAATTCCCAACCGCCGTTGCTTTCGAAACGGCGTTCCATGCCCGCTGGATCGTAAACCTCATATTAGGCACCGCGCTGGTTGCCCTCTTGCAGGCCTTCAACGCCAACATGGTGGCGGCTTCGCGTCTGCTCTTCGCCATGGGCCGCCGCAATCTCCTTCTGCCCAGAATGAGCGCCATTCACGCCGTCAACCACACTCCGGCTCTCGCGGTATTCGCGGTCGGCGCTGCCACCGCTCTTGCCATCTTTTTGGGCGAAGCCGGCCTCGTGCCAATCTTGGAAGTCGGCGCAATCGCTTGCGCCATCGGTTGGATGTCTGCCTGTGCCTCGTATTTCTTTATGAATCCCAGTCTGCTGGACCGTTGCGCCGCGGCCTTCGGAATCTTGGTGACTTCAGCCATGATTTTGGTAAAGGTCTTGCCGATCGTTCCAGGACACTTCACCCGCTACGAGTGGCTTGCACTCGCGATCTGGGCAATCCTGGGGCTACTCGCGCGCATTCCGGCCCGCTCGCATACGCCTGGCGCCGCCGCGGTGACGATCGAGAGCGCAACCACGCCAACTTGACGAGTTAATTAGAAATGAGAATGAGTGCCGCAAAGGCAGTCATTGAGTTTCAGTTGGCCCTCAGGCGTTTGGCCGGCACAAATTCCAGCGGATGAGTGTCGCCGGATACGTCGGGTACCAGCAACCCGGATAATATTCGAGACCGAAAAACTCGCGGGCATAGCCGAAATTGCTTTTTGAAGGCATGACTAAAATGTGCGGAATCATTGAATCCCCAGTAGAACGCGATCTCGGTGATGCTCCTTGTTTGCAGTTGCGGATTGCACAGATCGCTGCGGCAATGTTTCAGACGCCGGGTCCGAATCCAGTCGGCCACCGTCGAGCCCTGATTCGAAAAAGCGCGGTGCACATGACGAACCGAAATTCTTAAAGCCGATGCGATCTCGACGGGACCCAGCGTGGATTCCGTAAGATGGCGCTCAATGTAATTCATGATCCGCGTGGAAAGTTCCAGAACGCGATTTCCATTCGCCGGCGCGACCTGGCCGCCCACGCACGCGGTAAGGATTCGCAGGTAGCCATCCATCGCGGAGTCGCCTTCAATCGAACCCAAACTCTCAGCTTGCTCGAAAAGTGACGTCGAGAGGTGGTAGAGAATGGCCCCCAACCCGGAATCGCCGGAAATTCGCCGCGCGAAAGGGAACTCGTCGAACCGCAGTCGGTTTTCGATCAGCACTCTTGGCACTCGAAGATAGAGTCTGGCGCAGTCCCCCGGGCAATCTGACGACCACGGAACCGCCGAATCGATCAACGTGGTATCGCCCTTTCCCAGAATCGCTTCCTTCCCGTCCTGGCAGTAGCGGCGCAATCCTTGCAGTTGTGTGATGACAATGCACGCCTGGTTCTCTGAGTTCAAATTTGCGACCGGATACTTGTTGAAGGACACCGCGCTCGAGGAGAAAAGCGTCATTTCCAGTTCCGCTAATTTGCGTCGCGAAATCGAACCGTGAAAAGGAAATTTCCTGGGAAAGCGAAAGTTGCAATCTCCACAAATCTGTTTGGCATTCCACAGCCAGGCTTCCTGGCGCTCCGGGGCGGGAATGTGTTCGGTCGAAAACGATTGCGACATTTACTCCGTCAATTCCAGCGGCTCCACGAGTTGCTTGCTAAACGATCAAACCAACACTCGTAACTGCCGCTTTTTATCGGACGACATGCATCAAGGAGAATAGAGTTGTCGCGAAAATATCACGCTTTTCTAAGCGCACCAAGTACATTTTGAAAAACAATATTGCTCAGCGCCTGCTATCAATTCGTGCGAACCTCGATTGGTTGAGTTAAACTTTCGCCAGACCCTGCTGTAGGCTCTGACCTGATTCAAGTTCGCCGCGATTCTGATTTTGCCCCTCTATCCAGGTTGCAATGGGCAGCGGTGTTTGGTCTTGTGATCTTAATCACGCAAAGTAGGCGCAATGAAGAAGCCAAAATCGATAGCAACTTGCGGGTCAGTGACGGAAATCGAAGAATGCCTGGGAATGACTCGCACCATTGCCAGACGGGACTTTCTGAATGGCACGGCGATCGCGATCACCGGTGCTCTCGGCGCTCTGAATGGCTTCGCGTCCGATTCATCCGCTCCAGTTTCCCAATCCGCTGATCTCCAGAGTTATCCGCCGTTGCGTTCTGGACTTCGCGGGCAATATCCTGCCGCTGCCGAAATCTTCGAAGGACTCCGCACCGGAAAGCACGCCCAGACTTCCCTCAACGATGCACCAATAAACGAAGAATACGACCTGGTGATTGTCGGCGGCGGCATTTCAGGCCTGTCCGCTGCACATTTTTATCGCACCGCTCTCGGCACATCTCAGCGCATCCTGGTCCTCGACAATCACGATGACTTTGGCGGACACGCCAAGCGCAATGAGTTTCACTACGAAGGCCGCACCTTCATCGGGTTTGGCGGCACCTGGTCCATTGCCACGCCTTTTCCGTACAGTTACACCGCCAAATCCCTAATCAAAGAACTCGGAATCGAGGTCGAACGCTACTCCGAATTTGTAAACCGCGATCTCGAGGAAAAGTACAATCTTGGCTCCGGCACATTTTTTGACAAGGAGCATTTCGGAGAAGATCGCCTCGTCGCGGGACGCGGCCGCCTTCCGTGGAAAACTTTCCTCGAGAAGTCGCCCTTGTCCGACGCCGCTCGCAAAGACCTGATTCGGCTGCACGGCAAAAATCCTGATTACCTACCCGGCCTCTCTGTTGAAGAAAAACGTGCCAAGCTTGCTGGCATCAGCTACCAGGATTATTTGTTGAACTTCGCGAAGATGTCGCCCGATGCGCTCCCATTATTCTTGGGCAACGGCGGCCGCAACAACAAACGCGTCGACACCATGCCGGCTCTCGAAGCCGCTCAATTCGGCGCGGTCGGCTTCAACGGCCTCGGCATGAAATTTGACGAAAACTTCAACGAAGGCTCTTACCTGTTTCATTTTCCCGACGGTAACGCTTCCATCGCCCGCCTTCTGGTCAGCAGACTTATCCCGTCCGCCGTTCCTGCCAAACAGTCCATGAACACCATCGTTCAAGCGCCGCTCGATTATTCCCGTCTCGACGAGGCCGGTTCAAACGTGCGGATCCGTCTCGGCAGCTCGGTGATTCGCGTTCAACATGAAGGCGCTCCCGAGAAGTCTCAACCCGTCCGCGTCGCATATATCAAGGACGGAAAAACCCAGTTGGTTCGCGCTCAACATTGCATCCTCGCCTGCTATAACGGCCTCATTCCGTTTTTGATTCCGGAACTTCCTGAGCGTCAGCGCGAAGCCCTGGCCTATCCGGTAAAAGTCCCAATGCTGTACACCAACGTTTTGCTTCGCCGCTGGACGGCGTTTCAGAAACTCGGCGTCTCGGTCATCGATTCGCCCGGTATGTACCACACCGAATGTTCGTTGGATCCCGGAACCACTCTCGGCGGCTATTCCGGTGTCACAACCCCCGATGATCCAGTTCTCCTTCACTTGGTTCGAAATCCAAACAAGCCCGGCTTGCCCCGCAAGGAACAGAATCGCGCCGGCCAGCAGGAACTCCTGACCATGACTTTCCGCGATTTCGAATTTAAGATTCGCGAGCAATTGGACCGCATGCTCGGCCCTGCCGGATTTGACGCCGCCAACGACATCCTCGCAATCACTGTCAATCGCTGGCCGCTGGGCTACGCCTACACATACGACACCATCGCCGATCCCGACCTGCCGCCCGAGCAACGTCCGCATATCATCGGCCGCCAGCGATTCGGACAAGTCACCATCGCCAACGCCGACGCTGGCGCCGCGGCTTTCACCAATCAGGCCATCGACGAAGCACACCGCGCGGTGCAGGAACTTCTGGTGCACGCAGGCTTAACCTGATGCGGCTCGGCAAATTGCGTAAAGCCGTTGCGATCATTTGCGTTGCCATCGCGGCATTTTTGATCATCTGTGGCGCGACCGCCCAAGATACCTCGACGAAAACTGCGCCCACCGCCTCCAAGCCCCTCGCCGAACAACCTATTCCCTTCAACCACAAGCAGCACGTTGGCTTCGACATGAAATGCGCGGAGTGCCATCCCAACCCGGAGCCGGGCGACCGCATGACTTTTCCCGCGACCGATAAATGTATGGAGTGCCATCGCACCATCGCCAAAGACAAGCCTTCCATCCAGAAACTCGCGGAATTCGCCACCGCAAAGAAGCCGGTGCCGTGGGCGCGGATCTATGTGGTTTCCGCCTGGGTCTTCTGGAATCACCGCTCGCATCTTGAGGCTGGAATGAAATGCGAATCTTGCCATGGCGAAGTCGGCAAAATGGAAGTCGTTACTGCAGCTACGAATGTAACCACGATGGCGGGCTGTGTGGACTGCCACAAGAAGAACGAAGCCAGCACCGGCTGCCAGTATTGCCATTCGGGAAAGTAGTGGATACCAAGGAATGCCACCTGCGACGAGCTTAAAACCAGTCTGAACGATAAGCAATCCACCAGGAGACGGCCAGGATTGGCACGGTCGCCGCGAGAGCCCACCACAGTGGCAGCGCGAAATCAGCAATAAGTCCAAGCCCGGCAAACGTGACCCAAAATATCTTTCGCTGCATGTCTAAAGCTTATCGCGAAAATTGCCGCGCTACCGTCGCGCGTGCCGAACCGTCACTAGCACTTTGTCCGCCACAAAACAAAAAAGCGGGGCGTGATTTTCATCGCGCCCCGCTTTTGCCTTAACCATAACCGCAATTTAAGCGATCTTCAGTGAACCGCTCGGGGTGAATCCCCCGCGCCTGCCGGCTTCGATTTCGGTCCCGCAGATGGAACCACTGGCGGCGCGATCGGCTCTTTTTCGAGAGCGTTTTGCAGCACTTCGTCCAAGGTATGCACGTAGGTAATTTTCAAGTCGCCAAGCAACTCCGGCGGAAGATCCGCCTTGGCGTTCGGTTCGTTGTCGGCGGGAAGGAGAACTTCCTTCACGCCCGCGCGTTTTGCGCCCAGCACTTTTTCCTTGATGCCACCAACCGGAAGAACCACTCCGGACAGCGTCATCTCGCCGGTCATCGCCAAACGGTTGCGAATCGGCCGGTTGGTCAACAAACTCACCAGCGATGTCACCATCGCGGCGCCGGCCGATGGTCCATCCTTCGGAACAGCTCCCGACGGCACGTGAATGTGAATGTCCTGCTTGCGGAAAAAGTCCGGATCAATTCCGTATTTCTCCGCATTGGACCGAACCCAGGTCAGCGCCGCGGTCATGGATTCCTGCATCACTTCGCCCAGGTGTCCGGTTGTCGTGAACTGTTTCCCGCCGCGCATCCGGCTGGCTTCGATGAACACGATGTCGCCGCCCACTGGCGTCCACACCAGGCCCACCGCAACTCCAGGCTGCTTGACGCGTTCGTCGATTTCGCGCTCCGTGCGGTACTTTGGCACGCCCAAAAATTCCCGCACCACTTCCGGTGTCACGATCATTTTTTCGGTCTGGCCTTCGGCAAGCCGTCGCGCCTGTTTACGAGTGATCGTTCCAATCTCGCGTTCAAGGTTGCGTACGCCGGCTTCTCGCGTGAAGTTGTGAATAATCTCCTGCAAGCCGGCCTCGGTGAATTCAATTTGCTCGCCGAGTTTTATTCCATGTTCGGTCGCTTGCTTGGGGATCAGGTATTTGTTCGCGATATGGATCTTCTCTTCGCCCGTATAGCCAGGCAGTTCGATGATCTCCATGCGGTCGCGCAGCGGCTCGGGAATCGGATCCATCCAATTTGCCGTGGCGATAAAAATCACCTTGGACAAATCGAATGGTACATCCAGATAGTGATCGCGGAACGTCGAGTTCTGCTCCGGGTCGAGTACTTCCATCAGCGCCGCTGAAGGGTCGCCCCGGAAATCCCGCCCGAGTTTATCGACCTCGTCCAGCATGCAGACCGGATCGTTCGATTCCCCGCGCTTTAGTCCTTGAATGATTTGGCCCGGCAGTGCTCCGATGTACGTCCGGCGATGCCCGCGGATTTCCGCTTCATCGTGCATGCCGCCCAGTGCAATGCGTACAAACTTTCGTCCCATCGCGCGAGCGATCGATTTTCCGAGCGAAGTTTTGCCCACGCCCGGAGGTCCAACGAAGCAAAGGATCGGTCCCTTCATTCCTGGCTGCAGCTTTTTCACCGCCAGGTAATCCAGAATGCGTTCCTTTACCTTTTCCAGGTCGTAGTGGTCTTCATTCAGAATGTCGTGCGCCTTCTTGATGTCGATCTCTTCCGACTGCGTGCCGGTGGATTTCGACCACGGCAGCGACGTCATCCATTCGAGATAAGTCCGCGAGACCATGTACTCCGCGGATGCCGGAGTCATTTTAGCCAGCCGCTTCAGTTCGCGGTCGCACTCTTTCTTGGCTTCCGCGGTCATACCGGCTTCCTCGACCTTCTTGCGAAGCTCGTCGATTTCGGCCTGGCTGTCGTCGTGTTCGCCAAGTTCCTTCTGGATCGCCTTCATCTGCTCGCGCAGCAGGTATTCGCGCTGGTTCTGGCTCACCTGCTCCTGCACTTGCTCGTGAATCTTCGAGCGCAACTCCAGCACTTCCAGCTCTTTCGAGAGTTCGCGAATCAGCGATTCCAGCCGCTTGCGCACGCTCGCGGTCTCCAGCAATTCCTGGCGCACCAGCGTGGAAAGCGAGGGCAGCGTGCCGGCAATAAAGTCGGCCAGCCGTCCCGGATCATCAATGTTTGCGGCAACTTGCTGCAGGTCGTCAGATAGTTGCGGTGAATGTCCCACCACGTCGCGGAACAAGTCCGACGCATTGCGGTGCAGCGCTTCCAGTTCATTGTCCTGGTCGCCAAGAATATCCGGCATCGGTTCGATCTGCGCCTGCAGGAACGGCTTCAGCCCCAGCAAGTCGGTAATCTGGAACCGCTGCAAACCTTCCAGAAAAATCACCACGTTGCCGTTCGGCATTTTCACGGTCTTGTGTACTTTGGCGAACGTGCCAACCTTATGCAGGTCCGCCGCCGCCGGATCTTCCACTCGGGGGTCATGCTGGGCTACCACGCCCAAAACCTTCTCTTCCCCTTGCAACGAATTAATCAGTGCCAGCGAACTTTCCCGGCCAACCGTCAGCGGAAGCACCGCCCCCGGAAACAACACCGTGTCCCGCACCGGCAAAATCGGCAACTGATTGGGTATCGCAATCTTCTCAGCCATGGGTTCCTCAGTTCCGAGGCGGCGCAACAGTGAAAAAGCCGCCTGTAGAAAACTTAGATGCAGTCCTAGTAAAAAGGATACCGCAAATGCAGTGACTCAAATCATAAAATCTTAGTGTGTGACGCTAACATTCTACTATAATTGCTACGTCGTCTTCGATTTCCTACATAACCTATTTATTTTCAGTCGTTTACCAGATTTCTTCCAATTCCAAAGAGCCCGCTGGCTAGGCGCTGGACCTCTTCAATTGGCGTCCGTTCGCTTCGAACTTCTTCTTAACAAAGGAGATAGCCTCTTCAGTGGTAGCAATCTCACCGTTCAGTTGCGCCTCTTCCACGGCCCCCAGAATCGCACCAATGATAGGCCCGGGAGCATACCCAAGTTCTAGAATGTCCTCCCCACTGACCAGCCGGACGGGCCGCACGACCTCCGGCGGGGTTTTCTCCAGGAACTCGTTTACGAACTCGTACGCCTCCAGGTTTCGATGGCTCGACAAGCAATCCAGCCGGTGCAACGCCATGTGCTCGTCGAATCGTGGCAGCCTCACAAAACGCTTCAACGTGGCTGGACGCATCTTCTCTACATCTTTGAACTTCATATGGTGTTCGACAAGCGAAAGTATCTGTTCTGTGTCGTCATTGGAAAAGCGCAGTCTTCCCAGAATTTCCTTTCCGATGGCGATCCCAACATCAACATGCCCATCGAACCGTATACGATCGCCAGTCTCCGCCGCGGACCTGAATGTCGCAGGCTTTCCTACATCGTGCAAGAGTACTCCCCAAGCCAGCGTTGCAGGACACCCCGCCGGCAATCCCTCCAGCATCATCAAGGTGTGAATCCACACATCTCCTTCCGGATGATATTGCGGCGGCTGCTCGACTCCCTTCAGCGCGGCAATCTCTGGCAGCACTATCGGCAGAAGCCAGCACAAGTCCAATAGTTCAAACCCGGCCCGCGCCGCACCTTCCGTCAGGATTTTGGTTAGCTCCTCGCGGATCCGCTCCGCCGAAACCAGTCCGACTTCCCGCGCATGCTTGCGGATCGCCCGAAAAGTCTCCGGTTCAATCTCATAGCCAAACCGCGCTGCAAATCGCACCGCGCGCAGCATGCGCAGCTTGTCTTCCGCAAAGCGCCGGTCCGGCTCGCCAATCGCGCGTATGATTCCCGTCCGCAGGTCCGCCTGCCCATCGACAAAATCCAGTATTTCGCCAGTATCATGCCGCATCACCAGCCCATTGATCGTAAAGTCCCTCCGTTTGACGTCCTCTTCCGGCGAACTGGCATAAACCACCCGATCCGGGTGACGTCCATCGGCGTAACCAATGTCCGACCGAAAGGTCGCCACTTCCACTTTCAGGCCTTCGCGTGGCACCAGAATTACACCGAATTGCGCGCCAACTCCAACGCCCTCCGGGAAGAGCTTCAGAACTTCGTCAGGCGTTGCATTGGTTGCCACGTCGTAGTCCGTCGGATTGCGTTGCAGCAGGATGTCGCGGACACATCCACCCACCAGGAACGCCTGAAATCCCGCGCCCTGCAGCACATCGCAAATGGAATTGGCCAGCTCTCTTGGCTGCATCAGCAGATTATGCGCTTTGCTTGGGATTGAAAGAAGCCGCTATTCGCAGCGCAGAACCAGGCAGGTAATATCGTCCGATTGCCGCGTTGCGCCGACAAATTGGTCCACCCGCTGCATCAGAAATTGCAGGGAGCGCGCCCCATCCCAGTCGGGCAAATTCCGAATCGCGGCAATCCACCGGGGATCGCCGAATTCCTCGCCGCTCTGATTGAACGCTTCAACGACTCCATCGGTAAAAAGAATCAGAGCATCCTGCGGGGCCAGTTCGACAAAGCCAGTTTCAAATTGTGCGTCCGGGGAGATTCCCAGCGGCATTCCTCCTACTTCCAGCCGCTCGATTCCATTGCCCTGGTGACGCCGGATCACTGGAGCGTTGTGACCGGCATTCACATAAGTCAGGCGCCGTGTCGCCGGATCAAATTCCGCCAGTACCGCCGTGGTGAAACGCAAGCCATCAAGGCTGTGCGCGCAGGCATAACGGTTCAGCCGCAGCACCAGTTCATTCAGCGGCACATTCTCGCTCGCAATCGTGCGCAGGCTGGCCTGGAATGTTGCCATCAGCAAGGCCGCCGGCACGCTCTTCCCGGCCACGTCGGCGATCACCAGAAACAACTTGCCGCCCTGCGCAGCATCGTCCATCGGATAGAACGCGTCGTAATAATCTCCGGCCACCGAGTTTTGCGGACGCGTATGGAATCCAATATTCGCTCCTGCAACTACCGGCGGCTTCGATGGCACCAGCCAACTCTGAATTTCCCGCGCGATTTCCAGATCGCGCTTCATGGTCACCTTGTCCGCAAGCTCCAGCGATAGTAGCAGCAAAAACAGCAGTGCCGCGATGGCCTCGAATTTCACGTCGGTACTGCCGCCCGAGAGTACCAGCATGATCAGCGCGATGAATAGGAGAACTCGACGCGCGGGCGTCAGCTTGAGGAGCAGCGCCCAGAAAAAACCCTTTGCTATTCGCAGCGGCCGCCGCCAGCGCGACAGTTTGTCGATCTCTTCCCAATCGACGTCTTTCCCGTAAAAACCATAACTGGATTGCGCATCCGCGGTGAACTGAGACCACAGGTCGCTGAGATCGCGGCCCTCACTGATGCGACTCCAAAACGAGGGACCGCGGACTCTTCTTGTCCCGGTTTGCGGAGTAGGAGGCGGTGCGGTGGCAGGCATGAAGGAAGTATAGAGCAGGCGCGCTGATTGTGTTTGCGGTTCGATCCTATTCCTTCTGGCGCGGGAAGCGGGGAATCTCTCCTTTTTCATTTTCACGTTCCGGCGGCTCGGCCAGTAGCGAACCACCGAACTGCACCTTGCCGAATCCGAAGCGGTCGCGCAACGAATCCGCCGCTTTGCTCAATTTCTCCAGTTTGGAGCGGCGTTGCGGGTCCAGCAAATCCAGTTGCGCGTTTTCGTGCGTGAGCCCGCTGAACGTCACGCCCAGCAGGCGAATCTTGCGCTGCGGGTTGCGGTGTTCGCGAAACAGCGCCAGAAAGTGCGCGAAAGCGTCGGAGTCAAACTGCAGCGGTTCCGCCGGCGTCTTCGATCGCGTGTAGGTGTCGAATCCCGCGTAACGAATCGTCAGCGTCAGGGTACGCGCGGAAAGCCCCGCTTCGCGCAATCGCTTGCATGCTTTTTGCGAAAGATGGCTCAGCATCGATTCCAGCGCCGCAACATCGTCTGTGTCCTCGCCGAATGTGTGATTGTGCGAGATGGATTTTGGCTCGGCATCCAGAATAAATTCGTAAGAATCGCCGCCGCGCGCTTTACGATACAGCGCCGTGCCCCACTGGCCGAATATTTTCTCGAGTTTTTCCTGTGACGAATCGGCCAGTTGATGAACGTATTCGATGCCGAGAGCGCGCAGCGCCCGTTCGGTCACTTCGCCTATGCCGGGAATTTTCCGCACCGGTAACTGCGACAGGAATCGAGCCTCCTGCCCAGTTATGACCCACAGTAGTCCGCGAGGTTTGGCCTGCTCGCTGGCAACTTTTGCTACGAGTCGAGTGGAGGCCAGTCCCGCTGAGCAGGGAAGCCCTGTAGATTTTGTAATGGTTCGAAGCAGCTTGTCCGCCGCCGCGAACGGCGGTCCGTGCAGACGTTCCGTCCCCGCGAGATCGAGATACGCCTCGTCGATCGAAACCATTTCCACGATCGGCGAAAATCTTGCCAGAATCGTAGCGACGCGATCGCTCCACTCGCCGTATTTTGCGTGATTCCCATCGAGAAAAATCGCGTGGGGGCAAAGCTTCGCCGCCGTTCGAAGCGGCATCGCCGACTGAATTCCAAATTTCCGCGCTTCGTAGCTGGCCGCGGAAACCACGCCGCGCTGATCTGGCCTTCCGCCAACTACAACAGGCTTTCCGCGAAGCTCCGGCCGTTCGAGCAATTCCACCGAAACAAAAAATGCATCCATATCCACATGCAAAATGGTAGTTTCCGTTGGCGTGGCAACTTCCCCGCCTTCGTGCTTCGCCCGAAATCGTGCGAGCTCCGGCATCGCTCCTGCTTTGTGGCATAGGCTTAAGCCTGTGCTTCTGACGCGCAGCTACAGCGTACTCTCGTGTGCCGCAGCGAACAACAAGCGAAAGTAGTTTTTTAGTTTCTTAAACTTCGCTTGCGCTTTCGGCGGCGATCACGCGGGGAATTCCTGCTAGGTCGTTCGTTACGCCGACATTGGTCCACGCTGGTGTTTCGAACAGCGGTCGGACAGCGGGGAGGGAGTCGTGGCCGAGTTCGAGGACCAGGATGCCGCCGGGCTTAAGGCGCGCGGCGGACTCGGTGATGAGGCTGGCGTAGAGTTCGTAGCCTTCTTCGCCGCCGAAGAGGGCGATGGCGGGTTCGTGATTGCGGACTTCGCGTGCGAGCGTGGGAGCTTCGTGGCGGGCGATGTAGGGAGGATTGCTGACGATGAGGTCGAACGGCGGCGAGTGTTCGGAAATGGCAGAAAGGAGATCGGATTCGAGAAAGGTGATGCGAGTGGAGAAGCCGAGTTTGGTAGCGTTGCGTTGTGCAACCGCTAACGCGGCGGGAGAAATATCGAGTCCGTAGATTTGTGCGGCGGGGAGTTCTTTGGCGAGCGCGATGGCGATGCAGCCGGAGCCTGTGCCGATGTCGGCGATGAGCAGGCCTTCGCCGGACATGTTTTGCGAATGTTTGGAGCGGAGATCGCAGAGGGCGAGACGGTCGAGGGCGACTTCGATGAGGTGTTCGGTTTCAGGACGTGGGATGAGGACGTCAGGCGTCACTTCGAATTCGAGGCCCCAAAATTCCTGTTTGCCCATTAAATGCTGAACGGGAACGCCCGTCGCGCGGCGCTCGATCAGCGCGAAATAATTGTGCGATTCGGATTCGGTGAGTTGATCTTCAGGATGGGAGTAGAGCGAGGTGCGGTTGCGGTTGGTGGCGTGGAGGAGGAGAAGTTCGGCGGCGAGAGTGTAGGAAGAAACTTTTGCCGCACGCAGCTGCGCGAGTCCGAGTTTTAGTGCGGTGCGAATGTCCATCAAACTTCAGCGAGTTCTTGTTTTAGGCGTTCGGCTTCATAGTGGCCGGAGAGGCCGTCGACGAGTTGCGCGAGTTTGCCTTCCATCACGTCGGTGAGTTGGTGGAGCGTGAGTCCGATGCGGTGATCAGTGACGCGGTTTTGCGGGAAGTTGTAGGTGCGGATTTTTTCCGAGCGGTCGCCGGTCTTGATCTGGCCGCGGCGTTCAGCGCCGAGCGCGGCTTGCTGCTTTTCGAGTTCCATTTCATAGAGACGCGAACGGAGAACCCGCATAGCTTTGGCGCGATTCTTGATTTGCGATTTTTCGTCCTGCTGGGAAACGACCAGGCCGCTGGGGAGGTGCGTAATGCGGACGGCGGAGTAGGTGGTGTTGACGGACTGTCCGCCGGGGCCGGAAGAGCAGAAGGTGTCGATGCGCAGGTCCTTGGCTTCAATTTTGATATCGATTTCGTCGGCTTCGGGGAGGACGGCAACCGTTGCGGCGGAAGTGTGGATGCGGCCCTGAGT
>Ga0210402_10003784_pt1 | contig 14043 bp, 12 predicted proteins | sample IncBWC7MmetaG_FD_161055 | JGI IMG/M metagenome (GOLD analysis project Ga0210402, IMG submission 161055) | Forest soil microbial communities from Barre Woods Harvard Forest LTER site, Petersham, Massachusetts, United States - Inc-BW-C-7-M | ecosystem: Environmental > Terrestrial > Soil >...
TGGGTTAGTCCCCACGTTCAGAGATTACTCGCCGTGTTGTTAGCAGGCGGAGCAATCATTTATCCGCTATTCAGTTTTGCGCCAAAACTATTCAGATCCCTCGTGGAATATCGTCTACGCTCCATGTACCGCCGTCTCAGAGAGATCGAAGCAAGCTTGCAAAAGGATGCGACCTCCTCGGAGGTCGCGGCGCTCGAAACCGAACTTGCGACCATCGATCGGAAGATCAGTATGTTCGGGGTTCCCATACAACACTCGGACACGTTTTTTTCCATAAAATCCCACATCGATGTCGTGCGCATGCGTCTTGGAATACGTCGCGCCGCGTTGCAAAGCCTGATAACCAAAGCCGCTTAGCTTAGAGCGTTACTGCTGGCGCGCCGCGCCATGTTAGGGCGGAGTGCTGCGGCTCCTCGGTGGTGGCCATGACCGCTCCGGTCGGGTAGAATCGAGGCGCGGACCGGGCTTCGAATGATGCCGACGTTTCCTCGATCCCCCCTATCATTCCGTACGGCCGGGTTTTCCCCAGTACGGCTGGAAGGCTGGCTTTCCAGGCGGTGCCTTCCCGGATGATCGGACAGCTTAAGCCTGCTCCCGGCATACGCTGTCCAATGTCCGGTTTGCATCCCCCCTTCGTGCACCTCGTGGTCACAACGGTTCCGCGCACTGTGTCGGGCCGCGGACTCGATCGTGCACCGCCGTGGAGGACATGACTCCTCCGCCCCAGGGGCCGGCCCTCGCTCGGGTCCGGGTTGTAGTGTCCGGTCCATCATCACTTAATCGGCCCCATCCGCACCAGTCAGGTGGCATCAGGGCCATTTTGCAACCATTCGATTGTTGCGATGCACACTCGACTTCCTCAGCGAGTGCGTCGTTCAGTCCCGCCACCAAGCGGCGCCCGAGGGGGGCTAGCCTTCCGCTTCGATCGCTGCGACGAGCTTGCGGACTTCGTGTTTCTCGGCATCGGTCAAATCCTCCTTCGCGCTCTTGGCGTACACGTCCAGCAGATAGAGCACGGCTCTGCGGGTGACGACGTAGTACACGATGCGCGCACCACCACGCCCGTCAAAACGGAGGCCCCGAGTGTCAATCTCTGCTAAAGGAGGCTCAATTCGTTGGGCGGAGAAAGATGGGCGCGCTTGACCAGTTCGGCGAATGGATCGCGACAAACCCCGCAGCGTCAGAAGAGCTCCGGCACCGCGTGGAGATCCACCTCATTGATACGCTCGGTGCCCTGATCGCCAGTACGGCGACGGCTGAGGGTCGGCTGCTGCTGCGGTTTCGCGATCAGATGCGGGAGAACACCGGCGCCGTCTTGGCGCCTGATGTCGCGACCCGCTGTGCGCTGGCACGCCTGAGCGAGATCGACGACATCCATCTGTCTTCCATGACGACCCCGGGCGCGATCGTCATTCCTGCCGTTCTGAGCTTGGCGGTTGCAATGCCGTCGGTTGCAGCGGGCAATGCTGAAACCGCAATTCTTGCGGGCTATGAAGCCATGATCCGGCTCGGCCGCGCGATCGACGGCCCGGCGGTGCTTTACCGCGGCTTCTGGCCAACCTATTTCACGGCGCCGTTCGGGATTGCGGCCGCCACATCGCGCCTCCTGAAGCTCGATGCGAAGCAAAGCACGAATGCACTTGCTCTTGCGCTCACGCTTGCCGCTCCCGGCGTGGGCCAGCACCATGAATTGAGCACGTCGCGTTGGTTGGCGGTCGGGAATGCCGCCAGCAACGGACTGACCGCCGCGCTTGCGGCGCAAGCGGGGTTCACGTCTGATCTCCGCCTGATCGAGGGCAACTTTTTTCACAGTGTCTATGGAATCGCCGCCAGCCCAGGCGAGCTCACGCAGGGCCTGGGCGCAGGCTCGGTGCTGACCGAAGTTTCGTTCAAGCCATGGTGCGCCGCGCGACAGACAATGGCGGCCACTCAAGCGCTGTGGGAGATCATTCAGAGCGGCGTGCAGCCGCAGGAGATCGACCGTATTCGCGTGCGGGTGCTGCCGCCGCATTGCAAAATGATCGACCATGACGTGAAGAGCGGTGACCGCGCTTCTCATCTTACCAGCGTTGCATTTTGCATGGCCGCGGCGGCCCTGGCTCCCGATGGCACCGCTGCACTGGACCTCTCACCAGCGGACCCGTCCCAGCACGTTCGCAACTTCATGGCCAAGATCATGGTCGAGCCCGACGAAAGCCTCCTCGCCTCTTACCCCCGCAAGTGGCCAGCGCGGGTCGAGGTGGAGGCCGGCAGCGCCCGCCATGAGCGGGTCGTGACCGATATCCCCGGCGACCCAGCACGGCCCTTGGATCGCGCCAAAATCCAGGAGAAATTCACCCGCTTCGTCCGGCCGATCATTGGAGCGGAACGAACGCAGCAGTTGTTCAATGGCTGCAGTGACGCGCTGTCAGGCGGCGATCTTCGAGCTCTGGTGGATGAGATCGAACACGTGTGCCGCGCAGGGTTGCGCCCAGCGGGATGCGAACCTCGCCGGGAAAACGTCGCACTGTAAGCTCGCGGCGTCTCATTCGTCCGGTACGACCCTGCAGCGGGTGGAGGAGACGCCGAGCTCGACGCGATCGCCCTGACCCGGCATCGCCGGATCGTCGGACCGAATGGGAATTGCGATGATTCGGCCGTTCGCATCCAGCCGGCAGTGCAACCTGAGCTCGGCGCCAAAGAATTCGACCCGTTCAACGACCGCGGGGATTCTGTTCTCGTCATCGGAACGAGCCTCGAGATGGATGTGCTCCGGTCGGACTGAAAGGCCGCAGTGCGATGCGGTCGCGGCGGGGCGCTCGACGACGAAGACGAGGCCGTCATCGCAGAGGAATCGTCCTGCACGAATTCCGTCCGACTCGAAGTGGCCCGAAAACCAAAGCGAATGGCCGACGAAGTCAGCAACAAAGCGCGTGGCTGGGTGCTCATAGATTTCCCGTGCGGTCCCGATCTGAACTATGCGGCCGCGATTCATCAGCGCAATGCGGTCGGCAATCCCGATGGCCTCCACCTGATCATGGGTCACCACCAGCGTGGTCATTCCGACCGCCTGCAGGATGTCGCGAAGCTCGACGCGCAGCGCTTCGCGCAGCTTGGCGTCGAGATTGGACAGCGGCTCATCGAGCAGAAGGAGCTTCGGAGAGATCGCCAGGGCCCGCGCCAGCGCCACGCGCTGCTGCTGGCCACCGCTCAATGCCGCCGGACGGCGCTCTTCGAGGCCCTCGAGTCTTACCAGGCGCAGGAGCTCGCGCCGGCGCTGCTCGCGCTCATTCTGCGCAACCCGGCGCTGGCGCATCCCGTAATCCACATTCTGCGCCACGGTCATGTGCGGAAACAAAGCGTAGTCCTGAAATACCAGACCGATATCGCGCTGGAACGGCGGGAGGTGCACGATGTCGGACCCGCCAACCGCAATACGCCCCGCCTCGAGCTGCTCGAAGCCGGCGATCAGCCGCAGTGTGGTCGTCTTTCCGCACCCGGAAGGCCCGAGCAGCGCGACGATCTCGCCGCTGGCGGCACAGAGCGACGCGCCATCGACCGCGAGCTGCGAGCCGAAGCGCTTTACGATGCCCTCAATCTGAAGTCCGGCCGGCTTCATCCTCGATACATGCCCCTGCCGATGACATTATCGAGGCCAGCTGCACGATCCAGAATAAGCACGATGATGACCGCCAGCGTCGCGAGCACCGTGGAGATGGCGGCCACCGTCAGATTGAGATTGGCACGCATTTCCGCCACCAACGCGATAGGCAGGGTCTGCGTGAAGGCATCGGTCAGGAATATGCTTACGGCCACCTCGTCGAAGCTCAAGACAAAGGCCATCAGTCCACCGGCGATGATGCCGGTGCGCGCCAAGGGAAGCGTGATGTCGACGAACGCGCGCCAGGGCGTCGCCCCGAGCGACACAGCAGCTTCACCGAGACTGCGGGGAATGCCCACGAGACTCGCAAGCGTTGCCCGGACCGTGAACGGGATGGTGATCACGACGTGCCCCATGACCAGCCGGGTGAACGCATCGAAAACATGGATCGCAGACGCAAACCCCAAGATCGAGAAGCCGATCACGACGGTCGGAACGAACTTGGGTGACAAGAACAGCGTTTCGACCACGTCGCGGCCGCGCCATTGCGACTCGGTGAGAGCAATAGCTGCTCCCGCACCAGCGACTATCGATATCATGGTCGCCACCAGCGCAAGCTTGAGGCTCACCACCAGACCATCGAGATAGCTCGGGTTCTGCATGAATGCGCGGTACCAGCGCAACGAGAACCGAGTCGGGGGAAAAGTGCCGATGAATTCCCGATCGTCGAACGAGAGAATGACTGCTACGCCGATGGGCACAATGAGAAAGAAGATGATGGCGGCGAGCAGCAATCTAAAAATCACGGCGGCCGCGTAATCCTCGGCTATGCGCCAACGCATCATGGCCCTCATCAGCCTCACCCCTGTGCCACCCGGCGCGCCATCCCGGCGATGGCATAAACCATGCTGCAGGAGAGAACGAGCATGATGACGCCGATTGCGGCGCCGCTCGGATAATTCGCAACGTCGGAAAATCGCGTGTACATGAGGTTGGTCGTGAACAGGATAACGCCGCGCCCGAGAATCAGCGGGACAACAAAATTGCTGATGCACATTGCAAAGACGATCATGAAAGTCGACAGCAGGCCCGGCAGTGCGAGGGGCAACGTCACGCTCATAGCCACCTGCCAGCGCGGAGCGCCGAGCGAGCTTGCCGCCTCCTCCAGCCTGGGATTGATGTTCTGAAAAGTGCCGATCAGCATGAGGGCTGCGAGCGGGAGCACGAAATGCAAGAGCCCGATAAAGACCAGCACCTCGGCATAGCCGGGGCTACGGACCGGTACTCCGATCAGCGCCCCGAAGAACGCGAGCGGGCCGCTCGGCCCCCATGTCATTTGGATCGCGTAGAGCTTGGCGATGAGGCTCAAGAACAGGAGGCTGATCAGCAGACCGAAGATCGACACCCGCACGATGCGTAGCCGGGTGCGTGCGGCCTGCCAGGCGAGAGGCGTGCTCAAACCTACGGCCGCTGCGCTGACAATGAATCCAATCCGGAACGTATCCCAGAAATAGAACGCATAGGCCGGCGCGATGAGCTCGGTGTAGTTCTCGAATGTCCACCCGCCTGCCGCCCCGACCCGTCCCCCGACGAACGGCCGAAAGCTCTCAACCGCCATGAGCGCGATGGGAGCGATGACGAGCCCCACCAGGATCAGGAGCCCAGGCGCCAGCAAGGCCCGCTGCAACGCCGACATGCGCACGCCCGGCGCCGACTCGATTGTCAGCGCACCTTTACGCCCGGCGGATCAGCGGCGCGATCTCTTGCTCCCAGCGCTTAGCCCATGCATCCACCTGGCTCGACATGTATTCGAAGTCGGCGATGTACGCATATTGGGCGAGCTCGTCGGGTTGGTAGAGGGCGTCGGCGACTTCGGGATTTGGCTTCGATTTCGGGTTGGTGGGTCCTTCCCCCAGTGGCCAATTGTACTGCTCGCAGATGTCCGGGGTGGCAAAGTGATTGGCAAATCTTTTAGCCGCAGCGACCTTCTTTGGATCGTCGTTCTTGATGACGGCAAAGCCTTCATTGAACAGAAAGCCCTTGTTGTCTTTCAGCCGATTCAAGAGCTTGACGGGAAACCGCTTGCGCACCTGCGTCCACGCCCCGAGATTGAAGAACGATACGGACGTCTCGCCCGAGCTCATGGTGTCGATGAACTCGGAGTTGTTGTTGAATACGCGTCCGATCTGTCCCCTTGAGGCGAGCTCCTTGAGAAATTGCCAACCCGGCTCGATGTTGCGCTCGTTGCCTCCGCGCTGGACAGCAAGCGTCAGCATGAGGAGCCCGGTCAGATTGACCGGGAACGGCACGCATAACTTGCCCTTGAACTGTGGCTCGAGCAATTGCTCCACAGATTCGATCGGCTTGTCTACCAGATCGGTGCGGTAGCCCCAGAACGCGCCCGAGGTCGAGAGCGGGACCGACATAAGCTCGCCCTTGGCGTTCTTCTGGAAAAATATTGGCGGGATATCCTTGAGCGCCGGCATCTCGTCGAGACTCACGGGCAGAACCCAGTCTTCCTTGATCATGGCACGGAAAACCGGATCCCAGCCCGAGATCAGATTGTAATTCACCCGCGGCCACACCGGCTTGATCTTCGCGACAATGGCCATTGCGCCGCCGGCGTGGAGCTCCCAGGCAATCTTGTCGCCGGTCTTGGCAACGTAGGCTTCGGCAATTCTGCGGCAGACATCGATCCAGGCCGCGCCCCACATCACGACCAGCAGCTGCTCGCCCTGCTGGCTCAGTGCGGGCGTCAGACCCTGGAGCGACATGGTCGCGGTCAAACCGGCGGCTGTCGAATGTCGAAGCAGGTCGCGTCGCGACAATCCCGTCATCTCAGGAATCCTCTCGTCCTCGGATAATCCACAAACCCTGTTTTTATAGTTTTATATTTCCCCGTCTTTGTCAAAATTCAGTGCTTCCCATTCACACTGCCGTCGTGAGGCACTATTCTGCTCAATTCGCAGGCAGCACCGGAGACAGCTCATGATTCAGTTTTCCTTCGACCGTCGCCAAATGTTGCAGCTGCTCGGGACTGGCGCTGCAACCGGCGCGCTGTCGTCCTGGTCGCATGCTGTCGCCGCCGCGCCTGTTACCATGGAGCAGATCAAGAAGAGCGGCGTCCTTCATGTCGGCTGCGAGGCGGCCTACGTTCCCTTCACCTATCGCGACTCATCGGGAAAGATCGTCGGCTTCGACGTCGATATCGTCGGTCGATACCTCGCGCCGATCGGAGTGAAGCCCGACTTCATCGATACCCAATGGTCCGGAGTGATTCCCGCGCGTTACGCGGGGCGCTTCGATATGGTCCCGACGATGAGCTACACCAAGGAGCGGCTCGAGCGGGTTCTCTTCAGCATCCCCTATGCGGACGCCTCGCAAGCCCTCCTCATCCGAGCTGCGGACAAGGACAAGATCAAGACGATTGCCGACATGTCGGGGCGCATCCTCGGCATCAAGCTCGGGTCGCCAGGCGAAACACTGAAGCTCAAGCTCGATCAGCAGCTCAAGACGGAACGCGGTGCCGGCTTCAAGGACGTCAAGACCTATGACGATCATCCCGCCGCGTATCTCGCTCTGGCGCAAGGGAGCGTCGATGGAGTGCTCAACACGGTTCCCACCCTCGCGGTGGTGATGCGCGACAAGCCGGGGGCATTCGCGATGGTTTCCAACGTGGGCAGCGACAACTGGCATGGCTACGCGTTCCGCAAGGAAGACAAGGAGCTGGCCGACTTCATCAACGGGCGTATCACCGCGATGAAGCAGAGCGGCGAGCTTTATGAGCTGCAGGAGAAATGGTTCGGTTTCAGAATGAACGTGGCCGACACGATTCCGAGTTTCAGTTGAGCCCGGACCTGTCAACTTAGGCCTAAAACCCATCCATTGTCATGCCCCGCGTTCACGCGGGGCATCCAGCAAGCCTCGGACGAAACATTGAGGTATGGCGGCTGTCCCTGCGCTCGGAGGTTACTGGATCGCCCGCCTGCGCGGGCGATGACGACCACGGAAAACGTCTTAAAGTAACGCCCATGCTCCGACTACGGATACAATCGCGTGACGATTGATTGGGGCATCGTGGAGACGGCGATCCCGCTGCTTGCGCGGGGAACGCTGGTCACCTTGGAAATCAGCCTAGTAGCGGGCGTGCTCGCCTGCATTCTTGGATTCACCCTCGGGCTCTGTGCGCTCGGTCATGTCCGCGTGCTGCGCTGGGCGGTGGCCGCCTACGTCGATTTCATCCGCGGCACGCCTCTGCTCATCCAGATCTTTCTCGTCTTCTTCGCCCTGCCGGTCATCGGAATTCGCCTGGATGAAACCTGGGCCGGGATCGTTGCCCTTGCAGCCAACACCAGCGGCTATATCGCCGAGACCGTTCGCGGCGGAGTGGGCAGCGTCGAGCGCGGGCAGACCGAAGCGGCGAGGTCCATCGGCATGACGCATCCGCAAATCCTCGCCTACATCCTTCTGCCGCAGGCCTTGCGCCCTATCGTCCCGCCGCTCACCAACGAATTGATCAGCATGACCAAGAATTCCTCGTTGTTGTCGGTGATATCGGTGTACGAGCTTACCCGAGCCGGGCAGGCGATTATTTCCGTGCATTTCGTGCCGTTCGAAATCTATCTGCTGCTGGCGGTTTATTATTACGGCCTCATCAAAACTCTGTCCTGGCTGTCCCGCTGGGTGGAGAGCAGGATGCCAAGGCTGTGACGGCTGCGGGATCGGAGCCTGCGCTGCGCGTCGAGGGCCTCACTAAAGTGTTCGCCGACAAGAGCGGCCCGAAGACCGTGTTGCACAACATCGATCTCGATGTCGCGAGCGGCGAGACCGTGGTGATCATCGGGGCGTCCGGCTCGGGCAAGACAACACTCTTGCGTTGTATCAATTATCTCGAACGACCCACGTCAGGCACGGTTTATCTCGATGGCCGCGTCATCGGTCGCATCTCCACCGGAAGCGGCAGGTGGAAGGATGCCTCCGAGCGGGTGCTCGCGAAGCAGCGGCGCGGCATCGGTTTTGTATTCCAGCGCTTCAACCTGTTTCCGCATCTCACCGCGCTCGACAACGTCGCGATCGGGCTCAACAAGGTGTCAGGCCTTGCAAAACGTGTCGCCCGCGAGCGCGCCGCAGAGCACTTGCGCAAGGTCTTTCTCGGCGACCATCTCCATAAGCGCCCGAGCGAGCTCTCGGGCGGCCAGCAGCAGCGCGTGGCGATTGCGCGCGCCATCGCGCTGGAGCCGACCATCATCCTGTTTGATGAGCCGACCTCCGCGCTTGATCCCGAGCTGGTCCGGGAGGTACTGGATGTCATCCGTATGCTGGCCGCAAGCGGCATGACCTCGGTGATCGTCACGCACGAGCTCTCGTTCGCGCTGCAGGTGGCACAACGCGTCGTATTCATGGACGAAGGCGCTATTGTCGAGCAGGGACCACCGTGGGAGCTGTTCGCCGCGGCGCGCGAGGCGCGCACCCGCCGCTTCCTCGAGCACTTCAATCTTCCCGACGTGAGAGCAAGATCATGAGCCATACCGGGACGACAGCATTCGATATCCTCATCCGGGGTTGCACCGCGCTGACCTCCGATCCGGCGCAACCCGTGATCGACGATGCGGTGATCGGAATCCGCGGCGACCGGCTGGCGGTGGTCGCAAAAACGAGCGACGCACAAGCCCTGCGGGCCAACCGCGTGATCGACGGGAGGGGGCATGTCGCGACTCCCGGCTTCGTCAACGTGCACACGCACGCGGTTCTGGCTCTGGCGCGCGGCATGACGGAGGACGCGGGGTTTGCGCCGGCATACACCGCCGGCGTTCCGCACGCCTACGATATTCGCGAGGATGAGGCGGTCGCGCTGGCGCGCGTGACTGCACTCGAGGCGTTATCGTTCGGTTCCACGCTGATCAACGACACCTACATTCACGCGCACGCGACGCTTCCCGCCGTTGCCGAGCTGGGGCTGCGCATTTCATCGTCTGCCTGGCTGCACGATGTCGATTTCACGCGCGTGCACGAAGGGACCTGGAAACACGAGCCCGCGATCGGGAAACGCACCTTGCGTTATGCGCTCGATCTGGCGGAGCGCTGGCAAGGGGCATTCGATGGCCGCGCGAGCGTCATGCTCGCGCCGCATGCAATCGACACCTGCTCCCGCGATTTCCTGCGCGATGTGGATCACGAGCGCCGGCGCATGGGCGTGCGCGTGATGACCCATCTCGCGCAGAGCCGCACCGAGGTCGAGCAAGTGCGCCGCCGCGACGGCATGACGCCGACCGAAGTCGTGGAGGAGGCCGGGCTTCTGGATGAGCAGCTCATCGCGGCTCATTGCCTGGTCATGACCAAGGACGACATTGCCCGCGCGGGTCGCGCCGGCATCACGGTCGCGCACGCGCCCAAGGTCAATATGACCGGCGGGTATCTGCCGGTCACATCCGCGCTGCGCCGGGCGGGCGCGGCCATTGCGCTCGCGACCGACAACATGCATGGCGACATGGTCGAGACCATGCGGTGGGCGCTCGCCGCCGGACGGCTGCAAGAAGGCGCAGTCAACGACTTCTGGCAAGCAAGCGATGTCTTCCACATGGCGACCCTCGGTGCCGCGAAGTCGATGGGTCGCGATCACGATCTCGGCAGCCTCAGCGCGGGCAAAAAGGCCGACGTCGTGCTCTTCGACTTTCGCCGCGCGCATCTCACGCCCGCGTTCAACCCGATTGGAACGCTCGTTCACGTCGCTCAGGGTCGTGACGTCGCGACAGTGATCGTGGACGGGCGCATTGTGGTCGAGAATGGCCGTGCAGTGCTTGTGGACCCCGAGCGCGTCCGGCAGGAGGGAAGAGCAGCGGCAGAGAGCTTGTGGACTCGCGTCACCGGTCAGGTCCCCGGCAGCTTGCGCCACCGAGGACATCAAGAGGCCATTCAGTGATGGCCGGCATCTGATCAATGGATCTCATCATCATCGGCGGGGGCATCGGCGGATTGACGCTGGCGCTTGCGGTTCATGGCGCGAAAGCAGCGCAGCGCATCCGAATCTTCGAGGCCGCTCCCGACCTGCATGCTCTCGGCGTCGGCATCAATCTGGGACCGCACGCGGTCAAGGAGCTGAGCGCGCTCGGCCTTCAGGACGCACTCGTTGCTCCGGGATGCGCACCGCAGGACTATGCCTTCTTCACGCGCCACGGCCAGCTCGTCTATCGCGAGCCTTGGGGCCTTGCTGCGGGCCACCAATGGCCGCACCTCTCGCTTCATCGCGGCGACTTGCATCAGGTGCTGCTCGATGCGGTGCGCGACCGCATCGGAGCCGAGAATTTCATCACGGGTCATCGCTGCAGCGCGGTCGAGCAGGACGAGGCAGGTGTCACCGCACATTTCGTCAGCCCGGATGGTGCGGCTTTGGCGTCTGAGACGGGCGATATTCTCGTGGCGTGCGACGGCATCCATTCCACCGTTCGGCGCCAATTCCATCGCAATGAAGGCGCCTTCTGTTACCGCGGCACCAATCTCTGGCGCGGCGTGACACGGGGTGGGCCGTTTCTTACCGGACGAAGCATTGCCCGGATCGGCGCCCGGCACAGCACGCTGATCATCTATCCGATCCGCAACAACATCGATGGGGAAGGCCGTCAGCTCATCAACTGGGTTGCGGAGATCGAGCAGCCCGTCGCGGTCCCGGTGGACTGGAGCAAGCCGGGCCGGCTCGAAGATTTCTATCCCACGTATCAGGACTGGACATTCGAATGGCTCGACGCGGCCACCATGATCGGCAATGCCGATTTCGTCCTGTCATACCCGATGGTGGATCGCGATCCCGTGGACCGCTGGACATTCGGGCGCATTACGCTCCTCGGCGACGCGGCGCATCCGATGTATCCGCAGGGCGGCAATGGTGGGGCGCAGGCGATCATCGATGCGGCTACCCTGGCCAAAGTGCTCAAGAGCGAGCCCGATCCGCCCGCGGCGCTCAAATCCTACGAAGCGATGCGACTGCCGGCGACCAGCCGGATCGTGCTGCAGAACCGCTCTGCGCCGCCAAACGTGATCGTCGACACTGTCGAGCAACGCACGGGGGGTAAGCCCTTTCATCGGCTGGAGGACATCATCACCCAGGCGGAGCTGCGCAACATCTTCGAGCGCTACCAGAAAGTTGCAGGCTACCACGTCGATCAGGTCGGACGCGCCCAGGGATAAGCCCGCTCTACTCCGCCTTGACATGCGCGGCCCTGATCACGGGCCACCATTTCTCGATCTCGGCCTTGTGGTAGGCAGCAAGCGCTGCGGGCGTCTGCCGCTCGTGCGGCCAGATATCCTGGCCCTGCGCGGCGTAGAGTTGCTGCACATTCGGATCCGCAAGCGCGCTCACGACGGCGGCATTGATCGTGCTGACAATCTCCTTCGGTGTTCCCTTCGGCGCCCAGAGCCCGTGCCAATATGCGACGTGCAGCCCGGGGACGCCTGCCTCGTCGATGGTCGGAATGTCGGGCGCCCCGTGCCAGCGCCGCTCCGCCATGACCGCATAAGCCCTGATCGCGCCGGCGCGGATCTGGGTAATTGCATTCGCAGCCTGATCGAACATGATGTCGACCTGTCCGGCGATCAGATCCTGCATCGCCGGAGCGCCGCCTCGATAAGGCACGAAGGGGAACCGGGTGCCCGTGGCCTGCTGGAAATAGATGCCGGCGACCTGCGCGCCCCCCGCCGCACCAACGGTGGCGGCCGTTGCCTTGTCGGGATTGCCCTTGAGCCAGGCGATCAGATCATGCACGTCGCTCGCCGGAAAATCTTTCCGCGCGATGATCAGCTGGGGCGTGTTTGCAAGCAGCGCAATCGGCTCGAAATCGTTCATCACGTCGTAGAGGAGCGTGTAGGTCACCGGATTGACCACGTGCGTGCTCCATTGCCCGATGACGAGCGTGTAGCCGTCGGGCGCCGCGCGGGCCACACGGCCAACCCCGATGTTGCCGCCGGCGCCCGCGACATTCTCGATGACCACGGGTTGGCCGAGCGCCGCCCGCAACGGCTCGGACAGAATGCGCGCAAGCACGTCCGAGGGGCCGCCCGCCGGGAACGGCGCGACTATGGTGATGGCGCGAGCGGGGTAGATCTGTGCCGTCGCGCTGCCGATACCACTCAGGCTCACAGCAAGCGCAAGCGCAGAAAGCAGAGATTTCATCTCAATTCTGCCGGCTCGGCTTTTCTCCGGCTCGGCGGAAGGATGCGAGGGCGCGATCGACCGCCGCGAGCAGAGGCGTGTGGTCCTGCAACAAATAGATCGACGCCCCCATGCGGACGGGATCGCCGGCGTAATATCTCTCGTATTGCAGCTGCCGCTGCCCGAACTGCGTCCCGGTAGCGTCCCAGGCGAGCTTGGACAGGCGAATCTTTGCCTCGGCGTCGCGACCGGCGCCGCAATAGTAGCGCCGGATTTCGGCACCGATCTCCGAGCGCACATCGGCTTCACTCGGGTTGCTCAGAAGGCCGCCCGCCCCGAGTACCTGCGTTACCTGAACCATGCGCTCGTAAAAACGCGGGATGTGGTAGCGCAAGGCCTGAAGAGGCTCCAATGCCGGCCGTAAAGTCCCATGTCCGGTAGGCTCTGCCTTCTGCTCGGAGAGCAAGATGGCACCTTCGATCAGCTGAAGATATGCCAGACACTCCCCGATCTGCTCCTGCACATGCAGGAAGCCATCAGTCTTGACGCTGCGCGTCAGCGCCATCGCGAGCGCAGTCATGAACTCGCATTTTGCCAAGCCGCGCACGGCGGTTTGATGGCCGGTATGGCACTGCAGCCGCGTTCGCGCGAACAAGCTGTTTGCCAGCGCGACGTTGCCGTACAGGAACACTCTGTCCCATGGGACGAGAACATCGTCAAAGAGGGCTAGCGCATCGGGCTCCTCGAAGCGCGAGCCCAAGGGATGGTCCCATTCGGATTGGTCGCCCTCGTCGAACGGCTCGCGACAGATGAAGCGCAGCCCCGGCGTATCCGTCGGGATGCCGAACGCAAGCGCGTATTTCTCCTCTCCTGCACGCACCGAGAACGGCAGCGGATAGACCAGGATCTCGTCCGCCGTCGGTCCGTGCGTTGCCAACATCTTGGCGCCCCGGACGATCAGGCCGTGGGCGGTCTTTTCCACTACGCCGAGATGGGCGTAGGGATCGGTCTGCTCGGAGGAGGATTTGCTGCGATCGACTTGCGGATTGACGATCGCATGGGTGAGAAAAAGGTCATTGTCGCGGCAGAACCGATAGTACCGCTGGACGTTGTCGGAGAATTCCTCACCACATTCTGCGAAGAAGTCTGGCGCGTCGGCAAACGAAGCAAGCAGCGTGTTCAGATAATCCGGCGAGCGGCCCATGAACCCGAACGTCGCATCCGCCCACACGCGCATGGCTTCGCGACGGCGGACCAGATCGTCAGGGGTGCGCGGCACGATGAAAGAAAGCCCCGCTTCGTCATCGGCATCATCCGGGCG
>Ga0210402_10003786_pt1 | contig 14038 bp, 10 predicted proteins | sample IncBWC7MmetaG_FD_161055 | JGI IMG/M metagenome (GOLD analysis project Ga0210402, IMG submission 161055) | Forest soil microbial communities from Barre Woods Harvard Forest LTER site, Petersham, Massachusetts, United States - Inc-BW-C-7-M | ecosystem: Environmental > Terrestrial > Soil >...
ACCCCCAACTGCTACGGCTCGTCTAATGTCGATCCCACCAATGCATTCCGCGTTGGCGTGGATGGCAATACTGCCCCCTTTCCGGTTGTTCAGCAAGCGCTCCCCATACCTGCCGAGCCCGGAGTTAATTCTCCTCCCGGAAACAACATCTCTTTCTTGGACCAGAAGTGGCGGCCTGGCGTCAATAATGAGGTCACCGTCAGCATGCAACGCCAGTTGCCGGATCGCGGCCTCATCGAGTTCGCCTACGTCGGCAAGTGGTCTACCCACCTTTACCAGGGCTTGGATTTGAATGACGTTCCTTGGATGATGACCCCCAAGGGCAGTAACCAAACCTTTGCCAAGGCCTATGCAGCGCTCTGGGCTGCTGATCATGCGACAAGCCCGACAATGGCCGCTCCGCAGCCATTTTTCGAAACTAGTCTTCCTACAGGCTACCTCTCAACCACCAACGGGTTAATCTCGGCCTACAACACCAAGAACGCGGGACCGACATTCACCCCGTTGCCGCTATGCACCACGATGACCTGCGCGGTTCAAACCAATGAGGGTGGGGGGCCCCTAGGGACCGGAAATATCACCAACGAGAATGTCTACGGAATGTTCCAGGACATTGACACAGGTACGTTTTGTTCGCCGAGCTGCGGGTTCAACTTCGGTACCGCGCTCCCGGCGGATCTCCAGGGTTACGGCTCCATGATCGCCAACACCACTGCTGGCTTTTCCAATTACCAGGCTGGCATTGTTCGCGTTCAGAAGAGCGCTGGTCACGGCCTCACTCTGAATGCCAACCTGACTTGGTCCCACACGCTTGGAACCGTCGGCATCAACCAGGAGTTTACCCAGGCCAATCCTTCCGTGCCTTTCAACCTCCGCTACGACTATGGTCCGGCGCCGTTTGATACCCGCTGGGTCTTCAATTCGCTGGCTCTCTACCAGTTGCCCTTCGGGAAGGGCCATTTGCTGGGAGGCCACAACGCAATCTTGGACAGAGTGATCGGCGGTTGGACCTTCGCTCCGATCTTCCAGTGGAATAGTGGTTTGGTGGAGGAGACCTACACCGGCTCCTGCGATGAGTTCGGGCAAGGCAATGTCCCGTTCTGCTCTGGCTTTGTCCCTCTGCAAGGCGCGCACGGCGCCAGCGGCGGTTCACCCCATTTCAACGTCGTGTCGACTGGCGGCATCGGCAGCAACGGCGACATTGCCAACGGAGGCGCCGGCGTCAATATGTACGCAAATCCACAGGCCGTTTACAACATGTACGGGCCTGTTGTATTGGGTCGCGATGGCCGGGCCAACGATCTCGGTCCTGTATACGGCCAGCATCGCTGGAACTTGGACTTTTCCATTGCCAAGACCACCCAAATCACCGAGCGGGTTTCGTTCACCTTCTCCGCCCAATTCTTTAACGCTCTGAATCACATGGAGTTTTCCGATCCCGGACAATATGGTTCTACCGGGCTGGACCTTCAGAACCCAAACGCCTTTGGCGTGCTGAACAGTCAGTACAATACCCCGCGTCACATCGAAATCGGTGGGCGCCTTTTCTTCTAATCCCAAGCGTAACCATCGCCACAACCCTTTCCCGGCTCCCCGATGTTCGGGGAGCCGGTTTGTTTTTCTCGATGCGTTCACCGTTTGCATTGACTTTTGCGGGGTCACCCAGTAAACTCAACCTTTGTTCTTAGAGGGAAAGGTGTGACTGATTGCAATGAGGACGTACGTAGCCAAGGGTGAAGAAGCCGAAGCGCTGAAAGTTGGCGCGAACTGGTTTGTGGTGGATGCCACCAATGTGGTATTGGGCCGTCTGGCGACTAAAGTCGCGCGCGTTTTAATCGGCAAGGACAAGGCCAGCTTTACGCCATATCTCGATTCCGGGGACCACGTAGTCGTGATTAACGCCGACAAGATTCGCATGACCGGCAACAAGCTCGAACAAAAGGTGTATTACTCGCACAGTGGCTATCCTGGCGGCTTGAAGGAAGTCCCGGCCAAGCGCGTGCGCGAAGCCAAGCCGGAGTGGATGGTTCGCGAAGCGATCATCGGCATGTTGCCTAAGAATAAGCTACGGGCTCGCCGCCTGAAGAAATTGCGTATTTACCGTGACGCGGCTGGTTTGGCGCGCCACACCGGCCAAAAGCCTCAGCCGCTCGCAATCTGAGATGGGTTTTAGGGTTTGTTTTTGTAGTGGCCGGTCTTTAGACCGGTTCTTTTGGTGGTGAGATTGGTCGCTCTCTAACCTTTGTAGAATCAGCAGTTACGAAAAAGGGTGGGGGGTGGGTAAGCCAGGCCGTTCTGTTGGTTTTGTAGTGGCCGGTTTCGGGTTTCAGGGTTTGGTTTTGTAGTGGCGGGTCTCGGGTTTCAGGGTTTGTACTTACAAACCCTGAGTTGAAATCAGACCGGTGCTTTTCTCGGTTGGCCGATCTCTAACCCTCTTAGAATGAACAGTTACGAAAAAAGGGTGGGGGGTAGGCGACCTAGGTTGGACAGAGTTTCCGCACTTTGTTGTTCCTCTAAGTGGTCCGCGTAAGCGAACACCAAGAGAATCAGCCAGGCGCCGGGTTCAGGGTTTAGACTTATAGACCCTGATATGAAAAAATTTCGCCGAGGATGCGCGGTTCTGTCTTTGCGCGGTCGGCCACGAACATCAGGAGGACAGTTGAGCACTGAATCACCAGCAACTTCAAAGACTTGGTTCCACGGCACCGGACGCCGTAAAGAGTCCGTCGCGCGCGTATTTCTCCGCGCCGGCAGCGGCAAGTTCACCATCAACAAGCGAACCGTGGAAGTGTACTTCCCGAATTTCGCGTGGAAACACGACGCGGTTGAGCCACTAAAGTTCACTAGCCTCGCGGATCAGGTGGATGTGGTCATCACCGCGCACGGTGGCGGCGTTGGCGGTCAGGCCGGAGCGGTGCGCATGGGCTTGGCACGTGCCATTTCTCGCTTCAACCCGGAGCTGCGCCCGGCGCTGCGCAAAAACGGCTTTCTGACTCGCGATTCGCGCATGAAGGAACGCAAGAAGTACGGACAAAAGGGCGCCAGAAAGCGCTTCCAGTTCACCAAGCGCTAATCGCGTTTGGTTCTGTAGTGGCGGGTCTCGGGTTTCAGGGCTTGTACTTGCAAGCCCTGAACTAATTCAGACCCGAGCTTTTGGCTTGGTAGTTACGGTTTTCTGCGTTATTGGTTTGGATTGTCATCCTGAGTCCGCCGAAGGCGGACGAAGGATCTCAACCGAACCGATGGCGCAAATCGAGCTCCAGTACAGCGGCGCAAGCCGCAGCACTGAGATCACGGCCGGCAAGCAGCCGGCAAGAGGCTGTTCGGCGAGGCTGTGGGATCCGAAACCTGGAACGCCAATCTCCTGATTGGCGCCTGGATACACGGAACCCGCTCCGCAACCGCAAGCAGCCATCCAACTAGGAGGAATAGTGGCAGTAGAAATTACCATGAAAGAATTGCTGGAAGCCGGAGTTCACTTCGGCCACCAGACCCGGCGCTGGAATCCAAAAATGAAGGAATATATTTTTGGCGAACGCAACGGGATCCACATCATTGACCTGCAGAAGACCCTGAAGATGTTCCGCGAAGCTAGCCGCTTCGTGAGCGATCTCTCCGGACAAGGTAAACACGTATTATTCGTTGGCACCAAGCGTCAGGCCCAGGAAGCTGTCTCTGAAGAGGCGAAAAAGTGCGGCGCGTTCTTTGTGAACCACCGCTGGCTGGGCGGCACGCTGACCAACTGGTCCACCCTGCAGAAGTCCATCAAGCGGCTGAAGCTGCTCAAGGCCATGACCGAAGATGGCCGCATGGTAGAACTTTCCAAGAAAGAACGCGCGCGGCTGGACCGCGAAATGAAGCACCTCTTCCAGAATCTGGAAGGCATCGAGAATATGACTCAGCTTCCCGATGCGATGTTCGTGATCGACTCCAACGCCGAGGAAATTGCCGTCAAGGAAGCTCGCCGCATGGGCGTGCCGGTCGTTTCAGTGGTCGATACCAATTGCGACCCTGACGTGGTTGACTGGATTATTCCCGGCAACGATGACGCGTTGCGCGCCATTCGTCTTTTCACTTCAAAAATTTCGGAGTCAGTGGCCGAAGGCAAAGCCGCCTACCAGCAATCGCAAGTCGGCGAACAGAAAGCCGCCGCGGATCAGGCCTTGGCGGATGGCGTCGAGTACGTGGACACCAGCGCTTACGAACAATACGAAAAGCAGGAAGGCGATTTCGTGGAACCGACTACTGAAGAGATCGCGGTGCCGGTAGAAGCTACGGTTCCTCCGGAAGACGTCAAAGCCTAACAGTAGCCTACGGGTTGAGAAGTAAGCAGGCCCGTTCCGAGGCGACTTGGAGCGGGCCGTTTTGCAAGTAGCGAAAGAAAACGACTTTCAGAAAGAGAAAGGGTTTCAGGGTTTGTACTTACAAACCCTGACATAAAAACGATAAGGATGACTACTCCCAAGACAGCCATGGAAATTCCAGCCAAGCTCGTAAAGGAATTGCGGGACCGCACCAACGCGGGATTTAACGATTGCCGTGCGGCACTGGTAGAAGCCGAAGGCGACATCGAGAAAGCCATCGCGGTTCTGCGCAAAAAGGGACAAGCCGCGGCCGCCAAGAAAGCCACTCGCGAGGCCACCGAAGGACTCGTAGGCAGCTACATCCACGCCGGCGGAAAAATCGGCGTGCTGGTGGAAGTCAACTGCGAATCGGACTTCGTCGCGCGTACCGAGGCTTTCCAGCGTTTGTGCCACGACATCGCCATGCACATCGCGGCGCTGGATCCGAAGTACGTCCGCCGCGAGGACGTGACCTCGGAAATGCTCGAGAAAGAGCGCGAAATCTACAAGGCCCAGGCCCTGGCCAGCGGCAAGCCGGAAAACATCGTGGACAAGATCGTCGCCGGCAAGATGGAAAAGTTCTACGAGGAGAATTGCCTCTACGAACAGCACTTCATCAAGGATGAAGGCACCACCATCGGTGAAATGGTGACCAGCGCTATCGCCAAGCTCGGCGAAAACATCAGCATCAAGCGTTTTGCGCGCTTCAAGGTGGGCGAAATCACCGGCTCCAACGAGCCGGAAACGGCCGCTGTTCCTTCACCAGTCGTAGCCTAACGACGTTTTCACAATTGACCGAAGCGCCCCGGCATATACCGGGGCGCTTTTTTTATTGTCCGCTCGCTTATTTTTTGTGGGGCCGAATTCCGCAGCGCGGCGGTGATAGTTCGCACCGAGTTTGTTACAATTCCGTTGCTTTCGGGTTTCAGGGTTTGTACTTACAAACCCTGAGGTGACAAGGTCGCGGTAAGAACGGAGCGATATGGCTGCGCGCAAGACCGAAAAGAAGAGCTCCAAGAAGAAGCCGGCTTACCGGCGAATCCTGCTTAAACTCTCCGGCGAATCGCTGCAAGGGCCGCAGGGGATGGGAGTGCATGGCGAGACGCTGCAGTCCATCGCCCGCGAGCTGAAGGAAGTGCGCGAACTGGGTGTGGAGATTGCCATCGTGGTTGGTGGCGGGAATATTTTTCGCGGCGGGCGTCAGAAGGGTTTTGAAATCGATCGCACCACCGGCGATTACATGGGCATGCTGGCGACGGTGATCAATGCGCTGGCGCTGCAGGATGCTCTGGAAAAAGTTGGCGTATTCACACGCGTGCTGAGTGCGATTGAAATGCATCAGGTGTGCGAACCATTTATCCGGCGGCGCGCGATGAGGCATCTGGAAAAAGGGCGCGTGGTAATTTTCGGCGCGGGTACCGGCAATCCCTATTTTTCGACGGACACCGCTGCTGCGCTGCGCGCGATGGAAATCAAGGCGGACGTGATTTTGAAGGCGACTCGAGTCGAAGGAATTTACGATTCGGATCCGGAAAAATTTGCTGATGCCAAATTCATGGCGCAGATGACTTATCGCGATGTGTTGCACCGCGATTTGAAAGTGATGGATTCGACGGCGATTTCCTTGTGCATGGATAACGGGATGCCGATCGTGGTGTTCAACATGAATCAGTTTGGGAACATCAAGCGCGTGGTGATGGGCGAACGCGTGGGGTCGACGGTTCGGCCGGCGTGAGAGACGCGGTTGTAAGTAATGAGTTTTAAGTATTAAGCAAGAATTGCGGCCGATTGTTGGAGAAATTGGAGATTAGAAATTAGAAAATGGAAAATGGATACACCGCGGCTGACGGATTAGCAGGCGGCGGTCTTGTAACCCAGAAGTTCAGTTGAGGAAAAAATGACGACGATTGGAAGCACGAAGGAAGCGATAGCGGCGGCGAGAACGCGGATGGAAAAGGCGGTGGATGATTTCCGCAAGGATCTGGCGACGGTGCGGACTGGCCGAGCGAATGCCGCGCTGCTGGATAATGTGCGCGTGGATTTCTACGGCACACCTACACCTGTGAACCAGGTCGGAACGGTCACCGTTCCGGAGCCGACGATGTTAGTGATCTCACCATGGGATCCGAGCGTGGTCGCGGCAATCGATAAGGCGATTCGCGCCAGCGATCTTGGGCTCAATCCTACAAATGACGGCAAAGTGGTGCGAGTTCCGATTCCTGCGCCGACGGAAGAACGCCGCAAGGACTTGGTGAAGCACATTCATAAAGTCCTCGAGAATCACCGCACCGCCGTGCGTAACATTCGCCGCGACATCAAGGAAGCGATCGACAAACTTGAGAAGGACAAAAAGATCAGCCAAGACGAGCAAAAACGTTCGCTTGATGAATTGGAAAAAGTGTCGCATGCGGAAACCAAGAAGATCGAAGATTTGAGTGCGTCGAAGGAAAAAGAAGTGATGGAAATTAGGTGAGGCAGTATTAAGTTGTAAGTTCTAAGTGGTAAGTAAGCGAAAAGCAGATTCCTCGCTTCGCTCGGAATGACAAGTTTAGAAGCAACGCGAAATGGTTGAAAGATCCATCCTTCCCAAGAGGGATCTTTTATTTTGTGGCGGGTGGCTGCAACGTGAAGAGCTGGGTCTGGTCGGACTGCACGGCGTGCAGGAAAGCGTTCCAGTCGGCGGCGCGGGCGGCGGGGATTTCGCGCAGGATGAAGTGGAGTTTGCGGGTGGCGTGCAGAGTGTTTCCCTCGACTGAATACTTGGAAGAAAAAGTGGCGTAGTCGCGCTCGACGGATGTGCCGGTGGGAGCTTGGGCCGTCGATCCTATGGGAAGTTGCAAAGTTGCTTCGAGGTCGATATCGAGCGGCGTGCCGAGATCGATGGATTTTTTCGCCGAGTTGCCAGTGGCGGCGGGCTCTGCTTCTGGAAGTCCTGGCAGCGGCAGTAACGCCGGGATGCGGACAGTCTTTTTGGACCAGTCCACAAATTGTGGCTGGGAGATTTCGTATTCAACGCTGAATGCTTCGTGTGTGGCGTACGGATCAGAAGCGGTGACATTGGTGATTGTGCCGCGGAAGCCGTCGGAAATCGCCAGCAATTGTGCGACATCCTTCCATTTTTCTTTGGGAGTCTGGTGAAACGCGACACGCAGCAGCAGTTCATTGTCGCCGCGCAGATTGTAATGCACTTTGGCGGTCAGGCCGCCTTCCGCGTCCAATCCAGCGCTGACCTTCACTTGTTGTGACTGAAGGAAGATTGGCGTGTATTCGACTGTTTGCCACTCGGAACGAAAAGGCTTGGCAATCGACCATTCGAATACGAACACTGGTTTGTCACGGAATTGGGGTGGGATCATGCCTTCAGGCGCGACCTCAGAGTTGAGGTCGAGCCAATGGCTTAAGCCGACTTGGTAACCGAAGGTGAGCAGGTAATTGAAGCGCGCTGGCGAAGGCACCTCGCCGTCGGGCGGACGAGCGGAGTCCGAGACAAAACCTGCTTTCGTAATTCCGCCTAGCGTGGCGAAGAGCGCGAATTTGTCTTCAGCAGAGGCGTAGCCCGACTCCAGAATTTCCATCGGGTTACGTCGCCTGTATCCTGTTGCGCCGAGAGGCAGGTCAACCGTTCTGATTTTCTGCGAGACAAACTCGTAGAATTGACCTGTTTCGCCGTCAACTATTCCTTCAGAGATCTTGAAAGCCTTTTCGCGCATTGCAAGTACTTCGTCTCTGGCGGGAAAAAGGAATTTCGCGAGTTTGTCTCCGAGTTGCTTCCACGATTTGAACGTGGACAGGGAAACGTCCGGCCCGGTTGTTTCAGCTTTTTCGGAAGTCCGCGCAGATGCCTTGCGCCTCCATTGATAGACGGCGCGTGCGTTTTTGGCTTGCGCCGAGGGCGATAGAGTTTCCGGACGCGTCTCGGGATTGATTTTCGGTTTGATGTTAAGTGACACAGGCAAGTCCAGTTCGAAGATTTCTTGCGAGACGACGCCGGTGCGGTCGAAGGTGTGGTCGAGCCAAAAGTCGGGGGCCAGGGGATGATGCGTCGTTGTGGTGACGACGCGGTATTCGAGGAGATCGTTGGGTTCGAGGCCGAGGATGCGAACGGATTTGACGCGAACGTCGTGATAGGCGGGGAAGTCCACGACCGCGGGATTGGGATTGTCGGTGATGGCGCTGGGGAGAATGTCGGCAATGCCGCCGCTGGCGTGGGTGATTCGAACGAGAGGAATTTCGACGGACTGGAAGCTGCGGTTGAAATCGAAATTCAGGCGTGCGAACTGGCGGACGCCTAGTTCGTTGTTGATGCGGACCTGGGCGTGGACTTCTTTGCGCGAGTCACCGTTTGTTTCGAAGCGGTATTTGGTTTCGAGCAGCTCGATTTGCGCGGGATTTTTTTCGGTTTCGGCTGGCTTTGATGAAGGACTCGCGGTTGCTTCTTTTTGGGCACTCGGCGGGGCATTTTTTTCTGAAGTCTGGGCCACACAAAGTGAACCGCAAGCTGCGGCGATAACGAGGATGAAGGCGGCAGTACTCGCTAAGCATGGGCTGCTGAAACACAGACTGAAGTCTGTGCCACTGGAGCTTCGCTGTTTACGGAGTTGCAGGCGATTAAGGTACGAACGGAAATGGAGAAGGATTCTCACGTGGGCCTTAAAAGCTAGTTTAGGCAAGGGATGGCAAGCGGTAAAGAATTGCGTAGCGATAAGTTTCGATAAATAAGGCGCGTGGCTGATTTCGGAATGAAACGGAGCACGAGCGAATCCGTCTGAGATGGTAGGCTTTGGTGTGCATGAATTTGAGCCGGATATGCGATGAACTGGACCGACGAAGCGAGGAAAAATCGAATGGGTAAGTATGTTGCGGGGCTGGTGATGATGGGAGTGTTGGGCGCGAGTGGGATTGTGCTGGCGGATGGGGTGCCGAAGGGTCCTGAGGACGACGGAACGAAGCCGGCGCTGACGCGGATAGCCGGCGAGGGCATGATGAATTCGCACGCTTTCGAGTTTCTGACGGAATTGAGCGATGACATCGGATCGCGCGTGACAGGCTCTCCCGCCGAGCGTAAGGCGGAAGAGTGGGGCGCGGCGAAGATGAAGGCCATTGGCCTGGAGAATGTGCATCTCGAAAAGTACACCATTTGGAAGGGCTGGACGCGCGGAACGGCCGACGCGCAGTTGCTTTCGCCGACGCCGCATCGTCTTCACGTAGATTCAATGGGTTGGACTGGTTCGACGGCCGCAGGCGGTGCGGAAGGCGACGTGGTGACGGTGAACATGTTCGATATCGACAACGAAGTGAAGATGGCTTCGCGCCTAAAAGGAAAAATTGTGTTGGTGGTGCAGCGCGGCCGGCCGAAGAAAGACTTCGATATGATGTTCGCGACGTTCGGCGAGTTCCTGGTGGCAGCTCATGATGCCGGCGCAATCGCGGTGATTGGCGGGCAGGGCGGTTCGAAATCTTCGGGACAGAATCTTACCCACACCGGAATTCTTGGATTTGATAATGACTACGCGATTCCGGTGGTTTCGATAACCGCCGAAGATCAAAGTCAGCTGGAGAGATTTATCGGCAAAGGAATTACGCCGCGGATTCGAATCAACGTGCAGAACACGCTGACCAGCGGACCGGTGGAAACCGCGAACGTGGTCGGCGAAATTCGCGGGCGGGAAAATCCGGAGCAGATTCTGGTGGTCGGCGGACATCTGGATTCATGGGATCTGGCACAAGGCACGACCGACAACGGTTCGGGAATTGCGACCACGCTAGGCGCGGCAGACGCGATTGTGCGTTCTGGGCAGAAGCCGCGGCGCACCATTCGTTTTGTGCTGTTCACCGGCGAGGAGCAAGGGCTCGACGGATCGTTTGCTTATATAAAACAGCACGCCGCGGAAATGCAGAATCATCTGGGCAATTTGATTTTGGATGAAGGACAAGGCCCGGTGACGGATTTGATGCTGGGTGGGCGCGACGATTTGATTCCGGCGTTTCAACCGTTTGTGGCATCGCTTGGAAATGTGCGGCAGGTGAAAGTGAACGACAAGGTGGAATCAGGTACCGACACGCTACCGTTTTCGATTGCGGGACTGCCGGGCATCAACATGAATCAGGAGACGTCGGATTATAAGTACACGCACCACTCCGCGGCGGACGCTTTGGAAGCGCAGAAGCCAGAAGTGCTGGCGCAGAACGCGATGCTTATGGCTTTGACCGCGTTTTGGATTGCCGACCGTCCGGACCGGTTGGCGACCCCATGGCCAGCCGAACGGACTGCCCGGATGCTGCGGGAGCAGGGGGAGTATGGGGAGCTGAAAGCGTTCAATATTTGGCCGTTTGGAGATCTGGGGACCGGGCCGGATTCGTCTGTAAAACATTGATAAGTAATGGCTTACGTCCCGATGGCAATTTGAATTGTAGTTTCGTTGAAAACGGGCACGGCATGCCGTGCCCCTACGGGAAACGGCAAAATCAAGCACCGGGCGTGCCAAAGCGGCGGGTGATACTGACTTTTCCTCAGCCTGTGTTTAAAGAGATTTGACACATCAACTTTTCTTCTCTATACTCTGTGTTTCGTCAGGGGTTTGTTTACCCAAGCGGTAGCGGGACATGCAGTTGTGTCTCGCGTAGTTGGAAGGATCTTCACTCCCGGAACATTGCACGACGGATTGGGAGTGAGGAGCGGCCGGATATGGGACGCCAGTCCCGCAAAGCCGAGTAAGCCTCTCCAAATCGATGCCAAGGGCGGAGTTCTGCCTCTTGGAGTGCGTGCGGAGTTTCTTGCTGGTCTCCGGATTCGCAGTTCACCTTTCAGCGTAGTATGCGCTCGCTAGAGTTGTCTGCGCGCTAAGCGAGTGACGTAGAGAATCGTCCGCGCGTTTGCGGGTTCTGACTTTTTATTTCAGGAACCCGAAAGAGGGAAGACTGTGCCGACATTTTCGCAACTGGTCCGAATGGGACGCGAAGGAATTCGCAACAAGACCAAATCGCCAGCATTGGCGGGCTGTCCGGAGAAGCGCGGAGTTTGCATCCGTGTTTATACCCAGACGCCGAAGAAACCGAACTCCGCGTTGCGCAAAGTGGCGCGCGTGCGCTTGACCAATTCGATCGAAGTTACCACGTACATTCCCGGCATTGGCCACAACTTGCAGGAGCACTCGATCGTGCTGGTGCGCGGCGGCCGTGTGAAGGACCTGCCGGGAGTTCGTTATCACATTGTGCGCGGCACGCTGGACGCTGCGGGAGTGGAAAATCGCAAACAGGCGCGTTCGAAGTACGGGGCGAAGCGTCCGAAGGCTGGAGCAGCGAAGTAAGTTGGAAAACGGAAATTAGAAAATAGAAATCAGGAAATCGCAGAGCAAAGTCAGAACAACTGGAAATTTTAGGAGCGAGAAGCAATGCCACGCAAAGGAATCGTCAGCCGCCGCAAGCAGGAAGTCGATCCGGTTTACGGCAACGACCTGGTTGAAAAGTTTATCTGCTCGATGATGTGGGACGGCAAAAAGAGCACGGCGCAGCGCGTGTTTTACGGCGCGATGGACCAGATGGCGAAGAAGACGAATGACGACGCCTTGAAGCTGTTCAAGAAAGCGGTCGAGAACGCCAAGCCGCTGCTGGAAGTGAAGACGCGGCGTGTGGGCGGCGCGAACTATCAGGTTCCGGTGGAAGTGAATCCGTTCCGGCGGCAATCGCTGGCGATTCGCTGGATTTTGCAGTATTCGCGGGAACGCGCGGGCAAGACCATGACTGACCGGCTGGCGGATGAGTTGATTGACGCAGCCAATGCGCGCGGCGGAGCGATCAAGAAGAAGGAAGACGTGCACCGCATGGCGGAAGCGAACAAGGCGTTTGCGCACTACCGCTGGTAATCATTTTGGCGAAAGTTTTGCAGTTATTTGAGGTTTCGTTGTGGCGGAAACAGCAGTAATTCGATCGGGAGAAAAGAGAGCTAGTCCAGGAACTATGGGCCGCGTATTCAAACTCGAAGACACCCGCAACATCGGGATTATGGCGCACATTGACGCCGGGAAAACCACGTCAACCGAGCGCATCCTGTTCTATACGGGTGTGACTTACAAGATCGGTTCGGTGGATGAAGGCACTGCCACCATGGACTGGATGGAGCAGGAGCGCGAGCGCGGGATTACGATTACTTCGGCTGCGACGACTGCGTCCTGGGATCGATTTGACAAGAAGTATCGCGTCAACATCATTGATACTCCGGGCCACGTGGATTTTACGGTCGAAGTGGAACGCTCTTTGCGCGTGTTGGATGGCGCGGTTTGCGTGTTTGATTCCGTCGCCGGCGTCCAGCCGCAATCGGAGACGGTGTGGCGCCAGGCTGACAAGTATCGCGTGCCGCGCATTTGTTTCGTGAACAAGATGGACCGCATGGGCGCGGACTTTGACCACGTCATTCGTACCATTCGCCAGCGCCTCGGTGCTCACCCCGTTCCCCTGCAGTTTCCTCTCGGCCGCGAAGATAATTTCATCGGAATCATCGATTTCCTTGAGCAAAAAGTGGTGGTCTGGCTGGAAGAAACACTCGGCGCGAAGTTTGAAATTTTTGAAGTGGCCAAGCTTTGGGACAAGGCGTTCGTGGATTCGCGGCCGGATGTGGCGGCTGCGTTGAAGGGTTCAGCGATCGATAAAGCGTTTTATGACGAGCACCGCAACAAGGTGATCGAATACATCGCCGAACACGATGACGAAGTTTTGGACAAGTATCTTTCTGAAGGTACATTGAGCCTGGAAGAGATGCGGAAATCGGTCCGCAAATCGACGCTGTCGCTGAAGATTGTGCCGGTGCTGGCTGGCTCCGCGTTCAAGAACAAGGGCATTCAACCGCTGCTGGACGCGGTGATCGATTATTTGCCTTCGCCGACTGATGTTCCTCCGGTCGAAGGAAGCAACCCTGACAACGATGAAGTGGAACTGCGCCGCGCTTCAGACGATGCGCCCTTTTCCGCGCTGGCTTTCAAAATTATGTCCGACCCGTTCGTCGGCCACGTTACTTATATCCGTGTGTATTCCGGGGTGCTGAAGTCCGGCAGTTATGTGATGAATTCCGGCAAGCGCACTCGCGAACGCATTAGCCGCTTGCTGCAAATGCACGCCAACAAACGCGAAGAAATTGAAGAAATTTACGCCGGCGACATTTGCGCCTGCGTCGGACTGAAGAGCGTCAACACCGGCGACACGCTGTGCGACGAACAGAAGCAGATCATTCTGGAATCGATCGAATTTCCCGCTCCGGTTATTTCCGTGGCCATTGAGCCGAAAACCAAAGCCGATCAGGATAAGCTGGCCGTGGCCATGCAGCGCCTGGCGCAGGAAGATCCGACTTTCCGTGTTTCTACCGAACCCGACACAGGACAGACTTTGATTTCCGGAATGGGCGAACTACACCTGGAAATCATCGTGGACCGCATGCTGCGCGAATATAACGTGCAGGCCAATGTTGGACGTCCGCAAGTGGCGTATCGCGAAACCATTCGCAAGACCGCTGAAGCGGAAGGCAAGTACATCAAGCAGACCGGCGGCAAGGGTCAATATGGCCACGCGGTGATCGAGTTGCATCCGCTGCCGAGCGCGCAGCACGACAACAAGTCCGAACTTTCCACCGACGATTTGGATGAGCTGGCGAAAAAAGTTACCGGGAGCAACAATCCTGGCAAGTGGAAGTTCGACAAGGAACACCG
>Ga0210402_10003787_pt1 | contig 14038 bp, 11 predicted proteins | sample IncBWC7MmetaG_FD_161055 | JGI IMG/M metagenome (GOLD analysis project Ga0210402, IMG submission 161055) | Forest soil microbial communities from Barre Woods Harvard Forest LTER site, Petersham, Massachusetts, United States - Inc-BW-C-7-M | ecosystem: Environmental > Terrestrial > Soil >...
GCGGCGTCACTCTCGAACTCGAAGGCGAGGCCAACGACTATGTCGGGAAAGGTCTGTCGGGAGGGCGCATCATCGTGCGTCCACCTGGCAACTCAGGCATTACGCCCGAAGATTCAATCATTGTCGGCAATACCGTGCTTTACGGGGCGATTTCTGGTGAATGCTATTTCCGGGGAATTGCGGGCGAGCGTTTCGCGGTTCGCAACTCCGGCGCCATCGCGGTGGTTGAGGGCGCCGGCGACCATTGCTGCGAATACATGACGGGCGGCATCGTGGTCGTGCTCGGCAAGACCGGGCGTAATTTCGCGGCCGGCATGTCGGGCGGGATCGCCTATGTGCTCGACCAGGACGGCGGATTTCCGACATTGTGCAATATGGCGATGGTCGAGCTTGAGCCCTTGCTTGAAGAGGAGGAGATCAACGCCACGGTATATCATCAGGCTGGCGATCTCGACGGCCATGGTCGCGTCGACGTGATGTCGGATCTTACTTGTCACGATGCGGCGCGGCTTCATCTCTTGATCTCACGTCACGCCCGGTATGCCGGCTCGCGCCGGGCGACGCAAATCATCAAGAATTGGGATGCGTTTCTGCCGAAGTTTCGGAAGGTGATGCCGGTGGAATACCGGCGCGCGCTGGCGGAGCTCGCAAGGGAAAAAGCCGCCAAGATGCAGGCGGCGGAATGATGCGGGGGCCGGCATCGTGCGCAAGTTTCCGTGTAGCCGGATGGAACGCAGCCAATCCGGGGGGGCTATCCTAGGGTGATGCGCTAATCCGCGATTGCGGGACTGCAAGCAGCGGTTCCTCCTTCCGGGCTACGAGGTCTTGGTCGAATGGGTAAGGTTACGGGCTTCCTGGAGTTCGAGCGCAACGACCGCGACTATGAGCCGGTCGAGGAGCGCATTCGTCATTGGCGCGAGTTTGTTCTTCCACTGCCGGAAGCCGAAACGCGTCAGCAGGCGGCGCGCTGCATGAATTGCGGTATCCCGTATTGTCACACCGGGTGCCCGGTCAACAACCAAATCCCGGACTGGAATGATCTCGTCTACACGGGTGCGTGGCACGAGGCGTCCCGCAACCTGCACTCGACCAATAATTTTCCGGAATTCACCGGGCGCGTCTGTCCGGCCCCGTGCGAAGCTTCGTGCACACTCAACATCGACGACAATCCCGTCACCATCAAGACTATCGAATGCGCCATTGTGGATCGTGCCTTCGAGCAGGGCTGGGTGAAACCGGAGCCGCCGTCGACAACGACCGGCAAGACCGTTGCGGTGGTGGGGTCGGGGCCGGCCGGACTTGCTTGCGCGCAGCAGCTCGGGCGTGTCGGACATGATGTCCACGTTTATGAGAAGCACGCGAAGCCAGGCGGACTGCTGCGTTATGGCATTCCTGATTTCAAGATGGAGAAGCATCTCGTCGAACGCCGGGTCGCTCAGATGGAGGCCGAGGGCGTCCATTTCCATTGCGGCGTCCATGTCGGCGTCGATCTGGGGGCGATCGAACTCGTTGCCAAATATGATGCCGTCGTGCTGGCGGGAGGAGCCGAAAAAGCGCGAGACCTGACGATTCCGGGTCGTGATCTGAAAGGGATTCACTTCGCGATGGAATTCCTACCGCAGCAAAACCGGCGTGTGGGTAACGAGTCGCATGGCGACGCCGACGCGATCCTCGCGACCGGCAAGCACGTGGTTGTGATCGGCGGCGGCGACACCGGCTCCGACTGCATAGGCACGTCGATCCGCCAGGGCGCGCTTTCGGTGACCAATTTCGAGATCATGCCGAGGCCGCCCGTACGGGAAAACAAAGCGCTCACCTGGCCCGATTGGCCGCTCAAGCTGCGTACGTCGTCGAGCCACGACGAAGGGGCGGAGCGCGACTTCGCGGTGCTGACAGTTGAATTTATTGGCGAAGCCGGCTCCGTCCAGCGGCTACGCTGCGTGCGCTGCGACTCGAACTTCAAGGTGATCCCGGGAACCGAATTCGAGCTCCCGGCCGATCTTGTGCTGCTTGCGATGGGATTCTTGCATCCGGTGCATGAGGGGATGATCAGGGAGCTGGGCATCGCGCTGGATCCGCGCGGCAATGTGAAGGCGGATACAAACCACTACGTCAGTTCAGTCAGCAAGATATTTGCGGCTGGGGACATGCGTCGCGGTCAATCGCTTGTGGTTTGGGCAATTCGCGAAGGCCGGCAGGCTGCTTATGCGGTCGACAAGTTCCTGATGGGTTCCACCGCATTACCAAAATAATATTTTGCCGGAACAAGTCGCGGGTCAGACGGGGTCTACCAACGCCTGCTGAGCCATGATTGACCGCCGAACAGGGATTGAAAGCTGAATTGCGGTTGCTGAACCGGCGGCCGGCGGTAGTCGGGCCGATAAAACGATTGCGACTGCTGCACGTCCGCCAAGGTTGGCCGGGGCACCGCACGGCGAACAGAAGGCTTCGCAGACTGTGCGGTTGCGCTTCCGGCCTCAGTTGAGGACGTTGCCGCAACAGTTAACGCGTTGTTATGCTCCGCAACCATCGGGGTCATTGGCAGATCGGTGGTCGCAACCACGGGATCGCTTCCGACCGGGGCGACGTCCCGCCTTGGCCACGCAAAGTCGTCGGCGCGGCCCGCCGGTGCGGATATGGGCTCGCCGCGCACCAGGACCTTCATCGCCATCGCGTCGCTCGTGGGCTGGCGGGCATTGCCGCCGAGAAGATCGTCGGTTTCGCTTCCCCGCTCAGCGATCAATGGTACGGCCGGGCCGGCCAGCGGGCGCGCATGTGGGCCAGCCCGGCTCGCCGCGGCCGGCGTCTCGACTTTGGGTTCTTCCGGGATTGAAACGGCCACGGGGGCGGCGCGCGCACTCAACCACCGCTGCACCTCGCGCTCCACGTAATGGGCGAGCTTACGGGCTCCGGCCTGGGTGAAGTACACACCATCGCCGGCGCGCAATCGCCTGATCTGACCTTCGACATCGGGGCCGGATTGAGCGTAGCGGCCGTCTTCATCAACAAAGCCGTCCCATACATCGATATAGATGATGCCGGCTTTATCGGCACGGCTGCGGTAGAGATCATTCAGAAACGGGATGTCGGCCGCTGACTTCTGCCCGCGGAGCGGCGGCAACCCTACCCAGAATACCGGCACTCCGGACGTTTTCAGAGCCGCGATCGTATCGTCGACACGCCGGATATAGGCTTCGCTCCACGCGTCGGAGCGGAATTCCAGATTCCTGTTGCCGGCGGGCGCAACCGGCGCCGCAACAGCGGGGGCTTCATTGGGCTTTTCCGGTGCTGGCTTGTCGAGTTCCAGCCCAGCCGGATCTTCAGCAGGCGGCGGCGGAGGTTTCGTCACGCGAGAGGCCTGAATGGCCTGACCTGTTTCACGAAACTGGCGGCGGTCGTTGATGCCGATCATCATCAGCACGAATTTGGGCTTTTGTGCCGCAATCAAGTCCCGGGCAGCCGGCGGCCAATCTGGATATTCGCCGCGCGGATCGCTGCGGACCTCGGCGCGGATCAGGCCGGAATTCGTGCGATGTCGCCGCATAATCCCGATCTCAGGCGTGTCCGCGTAAGCGAGCTCAAGCCCGTAGGCCAGCCAGTCAGCCATCGAGTCGCCGAGCACCAGGATCGGCGTCGTCACGGTACCCTCAGCCTTGGGATCGGTCTTTTTGGGCGCCGGCGCGCGGGAATAGTCAACCGGAGGTGGCGGCGGACGCTCAAACTGGGGGGCTGGTTGTTCAAACCAATCGAACAGTCCGCGCTGCCGGTGGTTCTGGACCGGTGAGCGATCGCCGAAGAAAAACTGCGCGCCGGACGGCGCCGGCACGAATACCGACAGAGTCGCGCCCAGAACCGCAGCCAGCAGGGTCGCAGCTGTCAAGAACCGCAAGCAGGCGCCACGGACCATTTCGAACTTTCCGGTCATGTTGCGCGGTCGAGAGGGAATTGCCCGCTCGAACGCGCCTCGCCCATCCTCAGCATAGACCGTCATTAACACAGACAAGGTGTCGGATTGAAGGCCAGGCCGGGGGACGATGAAGCGAGGTCGCCAACCCCTCTCGCAAGCAGGGGAGGGTGGGGAGAGGTCACGGCTGGCGCAGGCGTTCCAGCAGATCGGCGGATGCGAAACCGTCCGGAACGGCGCCTTGGGAAACCTGGAAGCTTTTGATTGCGCTGCGGGATTTGGCATTGATGCGGCCATTCGGCTCGCCCCCGATGTCAAACCCGCGGCGCACCAGATGCTCCTGCAATTCAAAGCGTTCGGCGCCGCTTAGGACCCGCTCATGGCGCGGCCATGCGGTCACGAACGGCCCGTCGCCCCGCATGCGGTCCGCCAGGTGCCCGATCGCCAGCGCGTAGGCTTCCGCAGGGTTGTACTTCATCAGCACCTTGAAGTTGTTGAGCATCAGAAAAGCAGGCCCGGTCGCGCCGGCTGGGACCAGCAAATAGCCGCGATCGGTCGGGCGCGGATAGGGCTTGCCGCCGACCCTGAACACCCCCCGTCGCTCCCATTCCCGCATGGTCATTGGCTTGGCGCCATCCGCCAGGAGATAGTCGAAACCGGCCGGCAAGACCACTTCGTAGCCCCACGTCTGGCCCGGCATCCAGCCATCCGTCTTGAGGTTGTTGGCGGTTGATCCGATGAGATCGGCAGGCGAATCGACCACGTCACGCCGGCCGTCACCGTCGAAATCGATCGCGAAGCGCTTGAACGACGTCGGCATGAACTGAGTCGGGCCGAATGCACCCGCCCAAGAGCCCTTGAGACGCTCCGGGCTGATGTCGCCACGATCGAGGATTTCCAGCGCGGCGAGGAACTCGTTGCGAAAGTAGTCTTGGCGGCGACCGACACACGCGAGGGTGGCTGTTGACCGAACGACCGGACGGTCGCCTCCTGAGGTTCCAAAATTCGACTCGATGCCCCAGATCGCCGTCACGATGTTGCGATCTACCCCGTACGCCTTCTCCATTGCATCGAACACGGGGCGATATTGCGCCAGAATTTCCTGACCACGCTTGATGCGGCTCTCATTCACCAGGAGGTCGAGATAATCCCAGAAAGCTTTGGTGAATTCCGGTTGGGCATCCATCAGGTCCATGATGCGCAGATCGGGGGTGAGGTCGCGTGTGTAGGTATCGAAAGTTTCGCGCGACACGCCGCGTCGTGCGGCATCTGGCCACAGACCTTCCAGGCACGTATCGAAGTTTGCGGCGGCTGCAAGGATTGCCTCAGCGGTCATGAGCGGATGACCGGAATTGCCGGATTGCCCGCTCCAATCGGGCGAGCCGGAACTCTTCGGATTCGGAACCGGGCTGGTCGCAGGCGGCGCGGCGGGTGCCAGAAACGGAAACAGCCGTTCAACGATCTGCGCCGTCGCAGCTACGCTCGCACACGCCAAGGTGCCGGCCACACATGCCGCGGCAGTCAGCGATTTTAAGTAGACCATTGTAATCTTCTCCGGCATGGCGGTACGCCGACCGCCTGAACTGCTCGCCGGTATACACCCAGCGCAATCGGGTCTGACCGCTCTTTAACCTTTCCCCGGTTGCGGGAAGGTCTCAGGCATTGTCAAAACTGATTGTCCTGTATTGGCACCCGATTTTGCTTGACGGCAGCTTAACGCATCGAATCTTATAGTACTTGAAATGTGCCGTCGCGGAGGCATTTCGCCATTGCCACAATTAATCCCACTTGGCCACGCAAGTGACCGCCGCGCCGATTGAAATTCCGATCAACCGTCATATTCCCCGCATCGTCCCTTATGAAGCCTATTCGCAAAGCCATCCTGCCGGTCGCCGGCCTCGGTACACGTTTCCTCCCCGCCACCAAAGCAATGCCGAAGGAAATGCTGCCGGTCGTCGACCGTCCCCTGATCCAGCATGTGGTCGACGAGGCCCGCCAAGCCGGCATCGAGCATTTCATCTTCGTCACGGGCCGCAACAAGGGGGTCATCGAGGACCATTTCGATCGGCAGTTTGAGCTCGAATTAACGTTGACAGAACGCAATCGCCGCGCCGAGCTGGAACTCCTCGCGCGAGATTTGCCGGGAGCAGGACAGACCAGTTTCACCCGCCAGCAACAGCCCCTTGGGCTCGGGCATGCGGTATGGTGCGCACGCGAAATCGTCGGCGATGAGCCGTTCGCCCTGCTGCTGCCCGATGTGCTGGTGCAGGCGCAGCGCAGTTGCCTGACGCAAATGCTGGATGCCTACCGGCAGCTTGCGGTCAAAGCCAACGTCATCGCGGTCGAGGAAGTGCCGATGGACCGCATTCATATGTACGGCGTGGTGGGGGTTGGAAAATCGCAAGGCCAGGCTTTTGAGATCACCCAGATGGTCGAGAAGCCGCCACGAGACCAGGCACCCTCGAACCTTATCATCACGGGCCGGTACATTCTGCAGCCGGAGATTTTCAACATTTTGGCCGACCAGACCCGTGGTGCCGGCGGTGAAATCCAGATCACCGATGCGATGATCCGGCTCGCCCGGAAGCAGCCGTTCTACGGGCTCAAATTCGAAGGCCGCAGCTTCGATTGCGGCAGTAAGATCGGCTTTTTAGCCGCAAATATCGCGTATGCGCTGGATCGTGCCGACATCGCCCCGGCGCTGCGTGCGGAGATCAAGTCGTTGCTGGGGTGACGGGGGCGGTCGCCGGTCGCGAAGCTGCGGTGCTAGACTTGGGGACAATGCCAAATGCGCGCAACCATGCCGAAATCGACGCCGCGCAGCGAAGAACAGCCCGCGAGCGAGAGCGATCAGGCGCTTATCGCCTGCGCATTGCGGACCCTCGAAGCCGAGACCGGCGGCCTGACGGCGCTCAGCGCCGCGATCGCGAACGGTCTCGGCCGGGCATTCATCTCGGCGATTGCCATGATCAAGGCGGCGCGTGGCCGCGTCATTGTCAGCGGCATGGGCAAGTCCGGCCACATCGGCCGCAAGATTGCCGCGACCCTTTCGTCCACCGGCACGCCCGCGTTTTTCGTCCACCCGGCCGAGGCGAGCCATGGCGATCTCGGCATGATCACGTCGGACGACGTCATCATTGCGATGTCATGGTCGGGCGAAACCGCCGAGCTGAAGAACCTGATCGACTATTCGCGGCGGTTCCGCATCGGTCTGATCGCCGTCACGGCCGACGGAGCGAGCACGCTCGGGCAGGCCGCCGATGTCACCCTCGTGCTGCCGCAGGCGCGTGAAGCCTGCCCGCACAATCTCGCCCCCACCACCTCTTCGCTGATGCAGCTCGCGCTCGGCGACGCACTTGCCATTGCGCTCTTGGAAAGTCGCGGCTTCACTGCGCTCGATTTCCGCGACCTGCACCCGGGGGGACGGCTCGGGGCGGCGCTGACCTTCGTCCGCGACCTGATGCATACAGGGCCTGAGATGCCGCTCAAGCCGACCGAAACCCGGATGTCGGACGCGATCGTCGAAATGTCCGCAAAGGGTTGGGGCTGCGTCGGCATCACCGATGCGGCCGGCCATTTGGTCGGCATTATCACCGACGGCGACCTGCGTCGTCACATGCGTCCCGACCTGCTCGATGCCTGTGTCGAAGACGTCATGACTCGGGGCCCGACTACGGTGCGGCCCGACCAACTCGCCAGCGAAGCGCTGGAGATCGTCAACTCCCTGAAGCGAACCGTTTTGTTCGTGGTCGAGGGCGAGCACACGGTCGGGCTCGTTCACATGCACGATCTGTTGCGCGCCGGAGTGGCATAATCGAGATGCCCGATGGCGACCGCATCTGACCTCCGGGACGGGATTACGGATCCGCGACCAACTCTACGTGCAGCGCCGTTCCCTCGACCCGCACGACCTTGACGCGACTGCCGGCCGAGACATCGGGCCCGGTGATCCGCCACACGGTATCGTCGATATGCATTGTGCCGGAGCCATCCATGATCGGCCTTTCCAACGTGAAGATGCGGCCGACCAATGCCTCGGCGCGACGATTGAGGAAGGGCTGATCGGTCGTCGCACCGACCTGCATGGAGAGACGGCGCCATAACGGGATTGCGGCCACGGAAAATACGGCAAAGGCGATGAATTGCGCCTGCCAGTTCCAGTCCACGAACATCGAAATGGCGCCGACGAGCAGTGCCGCGAGGCCGAGCCACAGCATGAATACGCCGGGCGCCAGCACTTCAAGGACGAGCAGCAATCCGCCGGCGATGAACCAGTCCCAGACTCCGAGCGAGGCGAATAGCTCTAACATGGAATTCCTTAGCTCATGGCTTCGCGTCGGGGGCCGGAACCGCCGGCCGTGGCAGCGCAGTCGGCCCGGAATCCTTCGGCGACCCACCAAACGTGGCTTTGGCGATTTCGGCGATGCCCGCGAGCGAGCCAAGTATGCTGGTCGCCTCGATCGGAAGCATCAAAACCTTCTGGTTCGGCGAATGGGCGATCTCCGTGAGGGCGCGCAGATAATTGTTGGCGATGAAATAATTGATCGAGGTAACGTCGCCCTTGGCGATCGCCTCGCTCACCACTTCGGTGGCCTTGGCCTCTGCCGCAGCCGAGCGCTCGCGCGCCTCGGCGTCACGGAAGGCGGCTTCACGACGGCCCTCCGCTTCCAGGATCTGGGCCTGCTTGGCGCCCTCAGCCCTGAGGATCGCGGACTGCCGCTGGCCTTCCGCGGTCAATATTTCCGCGCGCTTCTCGCGCTCGGCCTTCATCTGCCGGCCCATCGACTGGATGAGGTCCGCCGGTGGTACGATGTCCTTGATTTCGATGCGGTTGACCTTGATGCCCCATGGGGACACCGCCGCATCGACGACGCGCAGCAGACGTTCGTTGATCTCGTCGCGATGCGACAGCATCTGGTCGAGGTCCATGGCGCCCATCACGGAACGGATGTTGGTCATGGTGAGTTTGACGATGGCTGGCTCGAGAGATGAAATCTCGTAGCTCGCCTTGGCGGCGTCGAACACCTGGAAGAATGCGATGCCGTCCACCGTGACGCTCGCATTGTCCTTGGTGATGACCTCCTGTTGGGGAACATCGATCACCTGCTCCATCACGTTCATCTTGCGACCGATCCGGTCGACGAACGGAACCACTAGATTAAGGCCGGGCCGCAGCATTCTGGTGTAGCGGCCAAATCGCTCGACGGTCCAGTTGTAGCCCTGCGGCACCGTCTTGACGCCAAGGATGAGCGTGAGGATAGCCAGAAAGACGACAATGAGGACAAAAATATCGTAGCGGTCGAACATTTGTTAACTCTCCCATGTGGAGCGCTTCCGGCTGGCTGTAAGAGCGCTTTCCCTTCAAGCCGATCCTACTGTGTCATTGCCCGGCTTGACCGGGCAATCTAGTATCCATGGTGTTTACTGGATCGCCCGGTCAAGCCCGGGCGATGACAGCATAGTGAGTGTCTATTTAATCGAATAATGCTCCAGCCGATTTGAAACTATCTTCAATTTTGCAGCCTTTCGCATTTTTCTCGCGCGAGATTACGAATAAAGGTTCGTTGGATCGAAGATTCGTTAACGTGCCGCCTTGGTCCTTAATTTATGTGGGATCGTTTACGTGAGGTCCCAACCAGAACTCTTGCACGCTAGCATAAGCTTGGCTGCAGGCGCGGCGCGACGAGGCGCAAAATTTCTTGTGGATTAGGCCCAGCCCTGTAATTCCCGAAGCACCACCGCCTCGATCACCCGCATTCCCGGCTCGCTGTCGTTCAGGCACGGAATTGCGGCAAAATTTTCGCCGCCTGCATGACGGAAATATTCCGCATTCTCGCCGGCGATCTCCTCGAGCGTTTCGAGACAGTCGGCCGAAAAGCCCGGCGTGATAATGGCGAGATTCCTTACTCCGCGCCCTGCCAATTCCTTGACGGTCATATCCGTATAGGGCTTGAGCCATTCGGCGCGACCGAAACGCGATTGGAATGTCATGATCAGCTTGTTGTCATCGAGCCGCAGCCGCTCGCGCAGCAGTCGGGTGGTCTTCGCACAGTGGCAATAATAGGGGTCGCCTTTGTCGAAATAGCTCTGCGGAATGCCGTGAAACGAAGCGATGATGACGTCGGGCGCGAATGTCAGCGTCTTCAAATGGGCCTCAAGCGAGACTGCCAACGCTTCGATATAGGCAGGTTCGTCGAAATACGGCGGCGCGACGCGCAGCGCCGGCTGCCAGCGCATCTTCATGAGAGCGCGGAAAACTTCGTCGCACACCGTCGCGCTGGTGGCGGCAGCGTATTGCGGATAGAGCGGCACCACCAGAATCCGCTCGCATCCCTGCGCGACTAGTGCCGCCAAACGGGAGCTGATGGAAGGATTGCCGTAGCGCATCGCCCAGTCGACAACGACTTGTTTGCCGCGCAGCGCAAGCGCAGCGGACAGCTTGCCCGCCTGCGAACGGGTGATGGTCTTCAACGGCGACTCGTCTTTTTCCCGGTTCCAAATCCTCTCGTAGTCGAGCCCTTTGCGTCGCGGCCGCAGCGGCAGGATGATGCCGTTGAGGACGAACTTCCAGACGAGGGTATCTTCCTCGATCACCCGCTTGTCATTCAGGAATTCACGCAGATAGCGGCGCACCGACGTCGGGTCGGTAGCGTCCGGCGTGCCGAGATTGATCGCAAGCACGCCGACAGAACCGAAGTGGACCTTCGGATGGTCGGCCGGCTGGCCGGTAAAATCGGCATGTTTTGGAAGCTCGTTCATGATCTCAACTATATAAGCCAACGCCGCCAAAAAAGCACACGGCGGCTCTTAGCCTGCTTGGGGTTTCGCTGCGGCCTTCAGGCGCCGCTGCGCTCATCGGCGATAACCTTGCCGTCGTTCGGCAAGGCTCCGGCCGCCACCAGCCTGACCTCGCCGCGTAACCCGGTAACGGCCCGAAGCGTCGCGGCGACTGCCGCCGCAAGACCTTCCGCCGCCGGCGCGCATTCCGCCATCAGGGTCATGACGTCCTGCTCGTGGGCGCGGGTTACCACCAGACGAAGTCTGCCGAGTTCCCGATGCAGCCGGCCGACCTCGGCCACCTGAGCCGGGTGTACGAACATGCCCTTGATCTTGGCGGTCTGGTCGGCGCGGCCCAGCCAGCCCTTGATCCGCATATTGGTTCGCCCGCACGGCGATCGCCCAGCGAGCACGGCGGAAAGATCGCCGGTGGCGAGGCGGATCATCGGGTAATCGGGGTTGAACGAGGTAACCACCACCTCTCCGACATCGCCATCGGGCACCGGATTGCCGGTACCGGGGCGCACGATTTCAACGACGACATGCTCGTTCACCACCATGCCGTCGCGCGCGGCAGTCTCGTAAGCGATGACGCCGACCTCCGCAATGGCGTAGCACTGCAGCACGTCGACCCCGCGAAGGCCAAGCTCCTGTCGCAATGTAGCGGGGAGCGCCGCGCCGGAGACGAGCGCCCGTTTGAACGAGGACGCCTTCTTGCCGGATCTTGCCGCCCCGTCGAGCAGAAGTTTGAGGAAATCCGGCGTACCAACATAACCGGAGGGCTTGAAATGCGTAATGGCTTCGATCTGCTGCTCGGTATTGCCGATGCCGCCGGGGATCGCGGCGCAACCGAGCGCATGGAGGCCGGATTCCAAAATGAACGCGCCTGGCGTGAGATGATAGGAGAACGCGTTGTGCACGATGTCGCCGGGGCGGAACCCGCAGGCAAATAGCGCCCGCGCCGCACCGTAACCATCCGAGGCTTCATATTCGGGCTCGAAGATCGGGCCGGGCGACATCATGAGGCGGCGCGCCTCGCCGGGCGGCGTCACGTTGAAGCCGCCGAACGGCGGATCAGCTTGTTGAAGCGCTGGTAAATCCGACTTGCGCAGCAGCGGCAGCCTGGCGAGGCCGGCGCGGCTCGCCGCGGAATTCGGCTCAACTCCATTGAGCTGGCGTGCCCACCCTGGCGCCGTCTTGGCGCGCATCACCGTCTCGACGAGGCCTGCAAACTGCACGCGTTCACGCGTGTCCGGGTCACGTATTTCAAGCTCATCATAATACGCCGAGGCCATGTCCGCTCTCCGAGGCTGTGCACCATTTGGATGAGGCTATAGATGTTTCGCGGCCTCAGAGTCGTCGGGCGCCTCGCTCTGCCGCCCCACCGCATCAGTATTTCTACGTAGGGGCGGTTGCGGATTTAGGACCCCGGCCGGTGCGGTTTAATACGCAAATATTATTCCACCGCGACTTGTCGCCCAACCTTAAGACCGGACCATGGCGATTCACTTGCTGGAGGATGATGCGGGCGTCAATGAATCGCTTGCACTGCTGTTTACCCATTTCGATTTCGACGTGGTTCGCCATGGCAGTGCCGAAAGCCTGTTCCGGGCGACGCCGCCGGACGCCGACGACATCGTGTTCGTTGATCTGAAGCTGCCCGGCGTCAGCGGAGCGGACGCAATTCGCTGGCTTCAATCGCTAAAATATCCGCCCCGTGTCGTAGCTATTTCGGGCCAATCGCAGGCGATCATCCGCTCGGAGCTCGCCGGCATGGGCGTTGCCGGCGTGTTGCGCAAACCGCTCGGCCAGGAGGCCGTCCTGCAAGAGCTGCGCCGGATCGGATCGTATTCCCCGACGACGTCGGTCGTGCGCCGTTCGGAGCCGGTCCGACATTCCTGAACCAGCGGGACGGCGTCTTCGTCCTTCGCCAGGCGTGATGCAGGATGGAGGTACGCAAAACTACGTAAGCAACCTGCCTGACTTTCGCCGTCCGTGACTTTGGGTAATTTGATCTAGATCAAACCGGCGATTCGGAAAGCCAGAGCAAGGCGGATACCCCCATGAAAGCTCAGATGATTCAGCAGACGACCATTCCGCAAAACCCGGCCCATCCTGCTTTTCGTCGCCGAGAACCGGCGCCACGTGCAATTCGGAGCACCGCATTCATTCCGCTACGCCCTGAAGAGGAAGGGCACCGACAGCGTTTCGGGGAACACGTTCACCTGTTTCGCCAGGGCGATGACGCCACGCGAATCTACGAACTCATCGACGGCGAGGTGATGCTGTACAAGTTGCTTCCCGACGGCCGGCGCCAGGTGGTGGAATTGATCGGCCCCGGCGACGTCTTCGGCATATCGGCCATTCCGATTTATGAGTGCTCCGCTGAGACGCTGAGGGCCGGGCACGCGGTCGTGCACGATCGGGCGGTCGTCGAGCGGTCGCCGGATCTGTTTCGGCTCCTGAGCGCACGTCTTCAGGCGCAGTTCTGCGCCATGCACGAGCATGCGGTTCTGCTCGGTCGTAAATCCGCTCTCGAACGTGTGGCGAGCTTCATCATGAAATGCGTGCCGGGACGCGGCGGGTACGGCTGTCCGGGGCCGGGCGGCGGCGACAATACCATCAATGTGAGGCTCGGGATGACGCGCCAGGAAATCGCCGACTATCTGGGCCTCACCATCGAAACCGTATCGCGCGCCTTCTCGGAACTGCGGCGCCGTGGCATCGTGACGATCGACAGGCAGGAGCAGGTCCTCGTCAACAACATTTGCCGCGTGTGCAAGCTGACCGGAGCCCATTGAACCGTCGGCGGACTTGCGGCGACAAAGGAGGAGAGATTTGCGAACTCCTCCCTAGCAATCTCTCGCACTGGGCGCCACGACGCATGGCGCCCTTTTTTTCGCGCATGTTACGCACGTTCGGCGACGGTACCCTGGTCGCGACCGGCCTCCATTTAGGGACGGGAGTTTGACGGCCGGCCCGCCGCGCGGCATTGATCGCGGCTCATGCCCCAGACTCCAGCTTCCGGCCTACTCTTTCGAATTGCCGAATCCCTGCTGATCGGGGCGATGGGGGGCTTCCTTTTTAATGCCGCAAAATTTCCGGCCGGGTGGCTCGCCGGCTCCATGGTGTTCGCCGCGGTGGCGGCACTCGCCGGTCGCCAGATCCGTCTGCCGAGCCCGCTCGCACGCGTTTGCTCGGTCGTGCTGGGGATCACGATCGGCGGCGTGGTGACGCCCGAAACGTTGCGCGGCGTCGCCACGTGGCCATTGAGCATCGCCATGGTGGCAATTTCCGTTGCAGCCGCCACGATTGCGACCTTCGCCTACCTCAAGCGGGTGCATGGCTGGCATACGG
>Ga0210402_10003789_pt1 | contig 14033 bp, 9 predicted proteins | sample IncBWC7MmetaG_FD_161055 | JGI IMG/M metagenome (GOLD analysis project Ga0210402, IMG submission 161055) | Forest soil microbial communities from Barre Woods Harvard Forest LTER site, Petersham, Massachusetts, United States - Inc-BW-C-7-M | ecosystem: Environmental > Terrestrial > Soil >...
CTTCTGGGATCCCCGTTGCCCTGCGGCGTCAACCACAGGTTTAGCTAAGCCTAGGTGATTGGACTTGGCGCATTGCTTTATTTACTGGAGATTGAGCAACCCGAGAAACCAGCAGTAAGACGGGATTGCTGTGGCACCCCTGGTGGCGCGTGATGTTGGCGCGGTGAGTTTCCGCGGTTTTCAGACTCAGGGAGAGTTATTGCGACTTCTCTACTACTTTTCCCTTCGGCTACCCGTTTAATGGCGAGTTTTGGTCTAGTGGCCCTTGGTCAAAATTCCGAGACGGTGTATGGACCTGACAAGCTCACTCATCGGAATCCTTATGTTCAGCCTACCGACCCTTGTAGCGAGACCTCGAAGAGGCGAAAAGAATCCATCAACCCTCCGACGAACTCCTGCCCGTGCTTCTGCGTCATGGACGCCCCAGAAATCTACCAGTCGCCTGGTCGTGTAGTTGTACGCGAATTTTTGACCGCAATCCAAGCAAGTGACGTAGGTTCCTCGGCTATCGACAGATCGGCATCCGGGTGAGTTGGATGGGATTGACTCGCGCAGTGTTATCGGAGGCCCCCTGTGCCAATGGGGACAAGCAAAGACAAGACGAAGCAGTGTCCGCAGAAGGAGCGGAGCCCCGAAGACCATACTCCACCACGGCTCCGCACGAAGACTCCTCCCTGTCGAGCGATACAGAACTATGGACCCCTCGACTCTATATACTCGGGCCACTTTTCCCCTCGGTTGCGTTCGCACGTAAGCGCCTCAACAGGAGGCTAGACGCGCCGAAGACTTCGTGTCTGTTCCGTTGTGTACACTGATGTAGCAGACTGAGTGAGGAGTCGCAAACATGCCAGACGAAGAGTGGGTCAAAACTCTTGAAGACGGCCGAAGAGTGCAATTCATCTACCAAGAGCTGCCGGAAGACGGAGCATTTATAACCGCTCAGCTTGCAGGCAACGAAGTCGTCTATTCAGTTGTGTTAGCCAAAGCGAAAAACCCACTGAGTCACGAAGATGTTGAGAGTCATTTCAAGGGCGAGCTTGCAAAGAAGTAGCATCGCACAACAGCCCATGTTGTGTCGCCGTCCGGCAGTGATAATCTTCATCCATGCCAAAAAAAAGCCATCAGTGCCGGTTCTTCCGACCAGTCCAATTAGCATGGTATGTCCTCTCTGCCGTGCAAAAAGCGGTAGAGATTGCGAATCGCCGTCGGGCACACACCTTCCGCTTGTGCATGTGGTAAGAATTAAAGCCGCAGCTAAGAACGATAGCCAGCGCGGTCGCAAATTGCGGGCCGGTGCCTGATTAACGCACACCGGACAAGTGCCCAAGACATCTATTTCGCAGAGATGTTTGCAGTTTTCTACCCCGCGGAATCAGCCATCTGCGCCGAACGGGAATTCGGCCAGAACTCCTAAGCCTCCAGGCGCGGATCGGGAACGGGGTAGCCGATTGCGAAATGGTAGACGACTTGTCCCAGCTCAGGAGACAGATTCAGATAGCGGTTCACTTCGTCATCGAAAAACGCGCCGATGCCGGTGGTGCGCAGGCCAAGCGCCTCGGAAGCGAGATACAGCCGTTGACCAATCGCACCGGCCTCGAAATGCACGTATCGATATCCACGATCGCCGTAACTTCGCGCAGCATTTTCAAAATCGCCGATCATGGAGAAGGCCAGGCAAGCGTTACCCGCCAGGTCTTGCCGCAAACTGAGCGCTGCCGCCACCAGGCGCTGGTCTCCCGCCTTGATTTTCTCGAGCTCTGCGTGCTGCGGCCAGTAGCGGTAAACCCCCGGCGGCAAGCCTGCAACGCGATGGACATAAAGATAGAGATGGACAAGCCGAGCTGAAGCGAAATCGGCGAAGAGAGGTTCCTTGGTGCTTGCGAGAAGAGTCGCAAGTTGCGAGAGGGAGATCGACGCGTCGCCACCTATGAAGTCCAGAGCGGAACGGCGGGTACGAACAACGTCGCCGAAGGTGCGGCTTGTAGAGAGACGAGGGGGCAAGCTGATGTCGCCGCGGCCGGATTCCATTGGCTGGCCTAAAGAGGGGGCAGTGGATTCTGTGCTGAGCTTGGTGGCAGCGTGAATACTCTCAATCAGAGGATAGGGCACCTGCTCTTCTGATAGCCGGTTGGGCTGACCAGCAAACAAAATCGTCTCGACTGGTCCGAGGACCCTTACGGGAATGGACGGGCCGCGAAGCTCGACGATCAACAGGGGCCACTCGTCCGGACTTAGGAGACACAGTTCCGCTATTCGGTCATCAGAGAAATTGCCTAGCGCAAAGCTTTCGCAACCGATGGATCGAGCGGCAAGGGCGAGTGACTGCCAGGCATGGCCAATGTCGTGTAAGCAGTAGCGATAGGCGCGATTTTGGTATTTCCAGGCTTCGCGCCAGGCGATGGTGGTCAGAACGAAAACCAGTGCGGCAGACGTGTTGACAAGTTTCCCGCAAAAATTCCCGATGGCGCGTTGTTCTGCCATGTGGGACGACGGACGGTAATGATAGAGACCGTCGGGCCAATCGACGAGGCCACCAGGGGAGAAATGAAATTCAGTGGGGTGGAGATTCCCCGAAGAAGGATTCACGCGAAGTGCGTATGTATATCCGGTTGACGGCACTCGTTTGGACGCGCTGATCGAGGCGGAATAAAACAGCAACTGCGATAGGAAATTCGCACCATCCCTGGCTGAAGTATTTCCTGATTTGCCTTCAAGTACATCGAGAGCTGAAATCCTCGGAGCGGGCGGATCGGCTGGTAAGTCGAGAACGGGTACGCCCTCATAATGACGAAACGGATCGGGCATATTGTCCCAGTCGAGATAGTGCTGAGTTCGCCGCAGCGTTTCGGTGCTGTGCTTCGTCAACTCATGGTATTCGCGCCAGGTCATATTAATTGTCAGCCAAAAGAGCGTATCAAATGAAAGGTTTCGATTCCCCAGAACGGGCATTCATGAGTGTACGTGGTGTTCGATATTATCGAACTCGGTCTAGACCGCGACCTCCGCAGGTCCGACTACTGCTTAGCCTTAGTAGCCATTCCCACCTTTCCTCCGGCGAACGCATCTAAGATTTAAAGCCTATGCAGAATTTCGCGCGGCGAAGACTACTGAGACTCGGCGCGGCAGGTGCCGTCGGGGGACTGGCGTCGTTGGCCTTGCACGGCTGCGGCGGCGGATCTTTTATTTCTCCGCCGATACCGCCCGGTCCCTCTGGTTGCGCCAATTTAACCGACGTCGAACATGTGGTGATTCTGATTCAGGAAAACCGTTCTTTCGATCACTATTTTGGGAGCTACCGCGGCGTCCGAGGATTTTCCGATCCGAGCATGGCGTTCCAGCAGCCCGATCCAGCGAACACGACGAACGCGCCGACCGGAGTGTTGTTGCCATTCCATCTCGACACTTCGCAGACAAATGCGGCCTGCACCCATGACATCACGCACGCCTGGGTGCCGCAGCATCAGAGCTGGGACAACGGCGTGATGGACGGTTTTGTCACGTCGCGTCTTCCGATTAATTCCAACGACGCCGTTTTAAGCATGGGCTACTACACTCGTGCGGACATTCCCTACTACTACGCTTTGGCCGATGGTTTCACGATCTGTGACAACTATTATTGCTCGGTGATGGGCCCGACTGACCCCAATCGTCTCTACACAATGGCGGCGTCTCTCGACCCGGATGGAAAAAACGGCGGGCCGGTTTTAGAGACCATCGTCGCAAATCGCACCGCCTTCTACGGCAGTCTGACATATACAACGATGCCCGAGCAGCTTCAGGCTCGGGGAATTTCCTGGAAGGTTTATTCATCGCCTGATGAGACTATTCTCGGCGGAATTCTTTCGGACAATGTTCTGTCGTACTTTAAAAACTTTCAAGATCCTGCGTCGACGCTGCATCAGAATGCATTCGGACCACAGTTCCCCGTGGATTTCCTGGCTGATTTGGCGACCGGTAATTTGCCGCAAGTTTCCTGGCTGGTGGGGTCGGTGCTAACCTCGGATCACCCGCCTTCGCCTTCGATTTTTGGAGAGAACGTCGTTTCACTGATCGTCGAGGCTTTGACGGCAAATCCAGCAGTGTGGGCAAAGACGGTTTTGTTTGTGACCTACGATGAAAATGGAGGATTTTTTGATCACGTCGCGCCTCCGACGGCGCCTTCCGGCACGCCGGGCGAATATGTGACCGCGCCAGCGGTGCCGGATCCAACCGCAATCGGCAGTCCAGCGATAACCGGTCCTATAGGATTGGGTTTTCGCGTCCCAATGCTGATCATCTCGCCGTTCAGCCGAGGTGGATTCGTATCGTCGGATCTCTTCGATCACACTTCCGTGCTGCGATTCCTGGAGACCCGGTTCGGCGCTGAGGTGCCCAACCTGAGCGCCTGGCGCCGCGCAACGGTTGGAGATCTAACCAGCGCACTGAATCTCAAAAAACCTGACCAGTCGATTCCGAATCTACCGCCCACACTTCCTGCGCTCCAGCAGGTAATTCAGGAATGCGTCGCGAATCTGGCTGGGACGACACACTACACGGTGCCAAGCCCACAGACCGAACCGGCTCAGGAATCCGGAAGCGCGATTCGTCCCAGCGGTGTTTGCTAGTCTCAAGCGAGTTGAAAGCACGACCGATGGTTCGCGAAGGCGGTGTCAGCAAGAGGCGTCAGTGTTGGACGGTTCTTGCAGGTGCAACAGGGGTTCCTGGCTTTTCGACGCTATAACAGCTTTCATGTCAGCAACTTGCCCTTCGCTCGTCCGGCCTCCGAATTGCTCTCATGCCACACATCATCTGGCCATTGAATTCCACCTGCCCAAATGCAGGGCAGGTGAAAACGTGGAGAAAATCCGCGCCGTTTCTGCCGCGATTCTCTGGATCGCGATTTCAGCCCATGCGATCTCGCGTCGTGAGGAGGAAATCGAAATGAGCACTTCCACGGTCTCAAGACTCCTGCTTGCGTCGTTTATGGCGATGGCCCTTGCTTGCGCGCCGAAACCTGCGTTCGGTCAACATCACGGACGAGGCAGCCCTCACGGAGGCGGAAGATCGCACAGCAATGGCTCTCGTGGTGGTGGCCGTTCCCATGGCGGCGGTGGATTCCGCAGCGGTAGCGGACATTTCGGCGGCAAGAGTTTTGGTCGCGGGCTGTCAGTCGCACCTCGGCACGGGAGTAGCGGTTCGAATAGAGGTTTCGGTGGATTAGGCACACGATCAAAGAGCAATTCCGCCTATTCTGGAGGACGCAGCGGCCGCTCAAATTGGCCGCCGACTAACAGCTTGGCTTCGAAAGGTTGGTCCGGCCAAGGTCAATCATCGTGGTCAAGCACGCCGAGATCGATTTCCTCATTCAACTCAAATCGGCCCCCAACCGCCGGATCGGCTTCCAGAGGTCGGTCCGGCCAAGGTCAATCATCGTGGGCAGGTACGCCGAGATCGATTTCCTCGTTCAACTCGAATCGGCCTCCTACCGCAGGATCGGCTTCCAGAAGTTGGTCCGGCCAAAATCAATCCTCCTGGGCGGGTACGCCGAGATCGATTTCCTCATTCGATCCAAATCGTCCTCCGACCGCCAGATCGATTTCGAGAACTTTGTCTGGCCAGGGTCAATCCTCCTGGGCGGGTGCGCCGAGATCGATTTCTTCGTTCAACCCAAATCGGCCCCCAACCGCCGCTTCCGCTTCAAGAAGCTGGTCCGGCCAAGGTCAATCCTCCTGGGCAAGCCTGTCGAGATCGAAACTCGCCTTCAGCCCAAATCACAGGCTGTCGAATTCCGGAAGCTCTCGATTTGGTAATTCCGCGTTCGGCCATTCCTCGTTCTCCGATTCACGAACCGGGTCGAACGCATCTCTGTTTGGAAGTTCACGATTCGCCGGTGCACATCATTTTGACTCGCGTGAATCTTCCTTTGGTCGAGAATCCTCGTTCGGCGGAGGCGATTTTTCGTTCATCCCGGACCTACTTGGTTTGGCGTTGAATCTGGGCGGTTTCGGCTTGCGCGGTTTCGGCTTATTGGGGCCTAGTTTGAGCAATTTCGTTGTGCCCGGTTTGGGTTTGGTGGGTCCCGGTTTGGCCAGTTTCAGTCTTGACGCGGGCCTCGAATCGCAACAGTGGGAGCCGGGCCCGACCTTCTATTCGACCCACAACTTGAGCTGCCCGCAGCCGTGATAAACGCGGTGATCTCAATGGGTCGACGCAACACTCAGCTCGAACCCGACTTGCGTCGGAAACAAAGGCCAAATCGCTAGAGTTAGACCAGCCGGAACACTACCCTGGCTAGGATTTGACCGAGTACAGTCAAACAAATGGCTCGATTCGGGGAAGCACAGTCGAATCAACGCATTGGATGGTGTTGCGTCGACCGTCTGAGCGGGCAGCGTTAATCAGGCACAGTCGGCGGGCGTCTTTTTGTCCGACTTGCAGCGCCTCTCGACTCCTAAGCCTTCGCGGCCTCCGACACCGGAGCCGACAAACGCGCACCTACGCCATTCGCCTTCGACCAACCCTTGCGAAGCTCTTCCGCGCGGCGAATTACGTGGTCGATTACCTCATATGATGTCGGTCCTTCTTGAATCTGTCTGGTTTTGCCGGCCGGTGGGATCTCCAACGCTTCTAGCTTTTCGAAGATAGGTTTCATTGCACGAGCGGGATTGCGAAGGAATTCCGAACTACGGATGCGGGTGAAAATCCAACCCATGCGTTCCAGGACGGACTGCCGGTCCATGTCTTCGGGCAGCTTCTCGAGAGGCTGATAACGGTCGCCATCGCATTCGATCGCCAGACGCTTACCGTCGCCTTCGACAACAAGATCGATACGAAACGTTCCGATCCTCCAGTGCGGTGTGACGCGATAGCCCGCTGCAGTGAGGCGTTTCATCACTTCACGTTCAAAATTCGATTGCGTGCGTTTGTCCTTCTCTTCGAGTCCGCGCATCAGGCGCGCGGGGTCTTCGGCATGCTCAATCAATTGCCTGCGCAAATCATCGGCTTTCAGGTCGTTGTGCGGGCTAAGCGAATGGACGATCCACATCTGGTCGCGTGCGCGGCTGGCCGCCACGTTAAAGCGCTGTTTGAAGAGTTCTTGATCGCGCCGAGAAAGCGTTCCGCGTTCGGCGGTGTCGACCAAAGAGATGAACACGATGTCGCGCTCGTCTCCTTGGAATTGCGCAGCGTTGCCGCAAAGGACGCGATGAAGTTCATAGCGTTCCGGTGAAACATGCGAGCGGATGAGGTTGTCGATTTCAATGGCTTGTTCGTCGCCGACGAGGGATACCACGCCGATGCTCAAAGGCCGACCTGTGTCGTTCTTCTTGTATTCGGGTTGCTCCATCACGGCGGCGACGAACGAAGCGATAGTTAGAGCCTCCTGGCGGTTGACCTTACCGTCACGACTGGAACCGGATACGCGATGCGCGATGGTGTGCGGCCGTAAACGGACGCGGCTTACATCACGCAATGGCTTGATTCGTCCGTCGTAAGAGATCATGTTGCTGAACTGAATGATTTCGGGAACGCACCGGAAATGTTCGACAAGGCAGGTGGTCCCGCCGAAAGACTGGCGGGCGAGGTCGTAGATAGAGATTTGTCCGTCGTAAAGGTCGGAATTCGGGATGCCACGCAGATATTGGAAAATGAGGTTCTGAATCACGCCCAAGTCCTGCCCGACTGCGGACGGACTGACCTGTTCGTGGTCGCCGACGACAAGGACGGTCTTGCCCAGATACAGGGCAACAAGTGCCATCACATCGCTTTGACTGGCTTCGTCGATGATGACAACGTCAAAACGAGTCGTGCGCGGGTCGAAGTTTTCGACGACACGCGAGAGCGGCATGACCCAGACGGGGACGGCACCGCGGCACTCGCTCATTTTCCTGGCGGCTTCGGTGCGCAAAAGGGACACGCGGATGCCATGACCTTTGCCGATGCGGCGGATGGTGTCGAGCCAGCCGACGAGCGCCTGCCGCTGCCGCGAAGACGTGCGCCGTGCTTGTGAACTCCAAGAGCGTTTGTCGATGAGCTCGACGGTTACGCGACACAGCTGCTCCTGCAGCTTTTCGCTCTTGGTTTGAAGAGCTTCAAGTGAAACACTGCTGCGGCGATCGAGCTCGTCATTGAGCTGGCGCCACGTCCAGGCGGATGCTACATCGCGCGGCGGTTCTCCGCGACCATGCACACCAGTGCGATTGCGAATCGCTCCGGCCCAGGCGGGAGCAGCGGTTTCTAGCTTTGCGAGCAGCGTGCGGCGCAGGTCGAGGTCAGCTTGCTTGCTCTTGAGTTCGAGCAGGTGCTCATAGGCTTCCCGATAGCGATTAGGATTCTCGTCTGTTACACCGGCAAGAAGCTGGCTGATTACTTTGGATGCCTTCGCCACACGGGCAGCAAGCTTCAGCCGGCTTTTGAGATCACGGAACTCTTCTTCGAGTTGAAGGAGTTTCAGCTTCTTGAATCGGGAATCGAGAATTGGCAGGAGAGCATCCGTCACCGCGATGTGAATACGCGCCAACTCGCCTTCCGAACCGACAACCGCCGGTCGTTCCGCAAGGAACTTGTCCCACTGGAAGCCGAGGTCTTCGAGTTGTTGCTGCAACGGGAGCCACGTATTTTTTTGCCAGTCCAGGCATTGTTCGATGGCGTCGCAAAACTGCATCAACGTTTTCTCGAGCTCCTCACCCATTTCTCCTGAATGAGGAGCGCCGAGAGCGGCCACTTGCCGGTCCCACCGTACGCTAAGATCTTCGCGGAGGCCCTTGAGCCGGAAGTATTGGCGCAGCGCTTGAAAATGTTCAGGCAACCGCGGGCGTGCCTTGTTCACCTTAGTTTGTTCGAGGAATTGGCTCCATGCCTTGTGCGTGAACAAAGTGATCGAACCCAGTTTGCCGCCTTCTTCGAGGTGCGCAAGGATTTCGCTGGAGATGCGCTCTTGTTCTTTCACTGCGGAAGGACCGATAGCTTCGGGACCGTAGCTGACGAATGACTCTTTCGCGCTTGGGGCGTCGCGATGAACGAGCCTGACGAAGCTGACAAGTTGATCCCAGGTCTGCCGGTGCACGTCGCCATACTTGCCGGCATACACTGCGGCGAGTTTCCATTTGTCCTTGCCGGAAAGAGGCTCCACTGCCTGAACGAGAGCGGCAGATAGAACTTCGATTTCCTCGGGAGAGTTCTGCGCGGCATTCGACTCCCACAAGTCGGAGCGCAAATCGAGGTCTTCCATGCCGAGACGATTACGTTCGCTCACGCTAGCTTCGAAGTCGTCGGCTCGCGGGAGATCGTGAAGTTCTGGAAGATGACCTGAAAGTTCATTCTCATCTTCGCGAGAAATGGAAACACAAGTGCGGTAGAGGTCCGCCAACTCGCCAGAAGAAAGAGGCAGCGGTGCTACGGCGGCGACGGGGCCTGGAATCCATCCGTGCACTTCTTTGTCCTGCACGACCTGACGTGCGCCGTCGGCAGGCGCCCACGACTTTCCACCAATCGCAATCTCTCGATATTCGTCGGCGCGTGCGTCAGCGATCCGGCTTCGGATTTCGCTGAGTTTCTTTAATAGATCAAGGCGTTCGGTTTCGAGCTTCTTGGCTTCCATCTCAAGCGAACTCGCATCGGCGCGCGATAATCTTTCAGCGATTGATCCTACGGCGCTTTCGAGCTGTTTGCGGCTGTCCAGATCGCTTTCAAGTACGCTGACACACAACGGGCGCAGCTCGGGAACAATGTGATGACGCACCATCCGTAATGCTTTGGTCGTGTGGCTCGTGACCAGCACGCTCTTGCCCTGAGCGAGCAAATGGCCGACAAGATTGCCGATGGTGTGCGTTTTCCCGGTACCTGGAGGGCCTTGAACTAAAACCCCTCCATGCTCCTCGAGCTGATGGGCAATTCGGATCTGTTCCGGGTTTGCTGGTTTGCTCAGCAGTACTTCCCCATCTGGGTGTATGGTGTTCGCAGGCGAAACCCCGTTTTCAACTTCGGAAATCGGCGACTCTTCTCCCACGATATTCAGCAGGGACCACGGCAGATCTTCCCGAGTGCGCAGGTCCGCGAGAATGCCCTCGATTGCAGCGGCAAACCCCAAATTGCGTGCCCGCAAAAACAGCACTGCGTCGCGGCCAATGCACGGGTCGCTTGCTTCTTTGTTCGGCGCCTGGTCTTCGAAGAATTCACCGCGCGGAGACAACTGGATAACAAGGCGCTTCAGAAAGCCAGATGTGGCTCCGTTGATGAGTGGATGGAAACCGCCTTCATCCAATTCTTCGCGGCATCGGCCAATCGCACGTCCATCTACATCAGAGACGGACTGGAACAACGCCGAATACAATTCGACGGGATGGTCGGCTTCAGAAAGCGTGAACTCGGGGACAGACGCATCGAATTGCAATTGAAGGCGCTGCAGCAGGATCGGATGGAAGATATCCCCCTCGGCACGCCGCCAACTCAGGATGCCGTCCCCGAGAATGAGCTCAACGCGCTCAGCTTCTCGATCAATACGGCCGTAGAGGGTGTAAAACACTTCGAAGATTTTCATCGCTGCACGTGCGGGCTTTTCTGTTTTTACCCACTCGTCGCGCAAAAGTTTCCAACGTTCTAAAGCCGCGGCCCTTGTTGGATCGTCGGCGAACTTCTCAATTCTTTGCTCTCGACTGTTTTCGGATTCCTCCAGTGTTTCTTCGGCGGCGACCACGTTCGAAGGGTCGTCCCACCCGTTTACGAGCCACGCGGAAATTTCTGCAGGCGGTTCGGGTGGGCGAGTCAAGCGGGGACGTCGCACTTTCAGAACGTAGCTCGAGTCTTCCATCGTCTGGCCGTTCTTATCATTCACCTTTGAGGAGCTGACCTTCGCAGCGCTCTTTTGAATGGACGCGTGATCGGGGAGATCTCGCATCCACAAGCTCCAGGGCTGTTCGCGAACCTGGCGTTTCGCTGGATTGCGGTGCTGGTTTAGCGCTTCGAGATAGCGGAAGACGCGCGTGAGCTTTTCCCGCGCGACGCGGAGTTTTTCGGCATCCATGGCTTGCCGCCTTTGCAGAGACATTTCAACGGATCTGAGGGTGGGTAGCGGGGATTTCAGAATATCAGTCGGAAGGGATTGCCTCAATGGTACGCGACTAGTACTCCTTGTTTTGACGCCTGGATTGTGCCGCCGCGGCAAATTGATCACCCGGTCAGCAACCTCGGGATTCGCGCAAACATCCTAGTAATAGCGATGTAATAGCGATTCGTCGCTCTTTTTTTTAGGTTCCAGCCTTAAAGTTTCGAGTCGAGTTTTTTCCAGCCCACCGCAAAATAAGCGGACCTGTACCGTCGGACGGTGTTGTCTTCGCGGCATGGCCAGTTCGGCTTTCGCCGCGATCTGCGAGACTTACAGAATGACGGGCCGATTCATCTTCGTAGCGGCGTGCCTTGCGACTGCCTCGGCAGCGCTTGGCCAGAATATTCGGCCAACTTCTGCGGAAGCACCCGGGCCACGTCCAATCGCCAGGGCAGAGGGCCGCAAGATTCTTGCTACGATTCCCACACTAACGGTAGACGTCGAGTCAGAATCCGAATCGGACTGTTCCCACTTAGTTCACGACGTTTACGAACGAGCTGGCTTTCTATACGACTACGTCAGTTCGCGCGAACTCTATATCGGCAGCACAAATTTCACACGTGTGCGCGTGCCTCACGCTGGCGACCTGGTTGTCTGGCGCGGTCACGTCGGCATCGTCATCGACCCCAAAGAACACTCCTTCTTCAGCCTCGTGCGCTCCGGTACTGACACGCAGTTTTATGACTCGCCCTACTGGCGCTCGCGCGGCATCGCTCGTTTCTTCCGCTATGTAACCGTGAAGCCGCTCCATGCTGGTCGCACTCTCGAGGCTGCGGGTCACCCGGATCACAAACCTGCTCAGGACGACAGCCCCAGTTCGGAGAACCATCCGCCTTCCGAGCTCTCCGAGGCGGCCCCTGCGCCCGCATCGCACCCTGGCCCCACAGTTGACGCCTCTAGTCCAACGACAGTCGAAACTCCTCGCGAAATCGTTTTTCAAGTCGCAGGAAAACACCCTTCATCAGAAGAAGTCGTAGCGGCTTTTGTCGAAATGAATCAGGATTCCCGTGAATCCCTCCGGACGCGCGGTCTGAACAGTCCCGGCAAATCCATAATCGTTTACCGCGAGCTGCGCCTCTCGGCACTACAAATTAAGGGCAAGCGCGGAACTGCGCTCGTTCGGATCGAATCGCTAGGCGCTCTTCCCGATACGCAAACGGGCTTACAGCTTCGCTGGAGGGAACAGTCTCTGGAATTCGAGAAAACAAAACGGGGCTGGGCCATGAGCCCCGTCTTGAACGCCGTTTACGTCAAACGTGAAGTCGCGTTGCAGGTCTTGTCCGCTCGGCTTGCGGAACTTGCGAAAGACACGGACGCCACTCCTGGACAAGAACGCCAGCAGACACAAATTATTCGCCTCCTAAATCTGCTGGTTAACGACAGTTCGGACGCCGCGTCAGCCCAGAGGAACTAAGACGCGAAGGCATGCTGCTGGCCTCGAAGTGCGAACGCAATACCTAACAGGAATGCGCAAAATCCGAGTTGTGGAATTAGCGTCACTGGAACTAGGTTGTGGTCAAGTCCTGGTAAGTTTGAATGTATAGGTCGGAGGAGGAGCGCTTGGTGTACAAAAGCTGAACTCAGCGGACGCTGATTCAGAGACACCAAGGAGGCTCCCCCATGGAACCTATGTATTACATCGGACTGGATGTTCACAAGAGGATCGTCAGCTACTGCGTGAAAGATAGCAGTGGCGCGGTCCACGCGGAAGGCGCGATTCCGGCCACACGCTTCGATCTGGATTGCTGGATGAAAACGCTGCGGCAGCCGTGGACGGCGGCGATGGAAGCCACGATGTTTACCGGCTGGATCTACGATCACCTGAAGCCACATGCGGCTGCACTGAAAGTAGCCCACCCTTTGATGCTGCGCGCCATTGCCGCAGCGAAAAAGAAGAACGATCGCATCGATGCCCGGAAGATTTGCGACTGTCTGCGCTGCGATTTTCTGCCGGAGTGTTACATGGCCTCGACGGCCATTCGCGAACGGCGGCGCACCCTGCGCTATCGCAACCTGCTGGTGCGGCAGATGGTGCAGATGAAGATCAAGATCAGTTCGCTGCTGATGGAAGCCGGCGTGAGCTACAACAAGCAGCGGTTGCACAAAGCCGGCTATTTCCGAGAACTGCTGGCGACCAACCCGGATATTGATGAAGGGCTAGTTGCGCTGCTGCGACTGTGCCGCGAAACAGTGGTGCGCCTGCAGAAAACCGAGAGTGCCTTGGTGCGATCACTGGAGCGCGACTCGCTGTTGGTGGAACGTGTGGAGCGATTGATGACTATCCCTGCCGTGGGGCCGATCACGGCGCTGACCTGGGCACTGGAAGTAGGAGAGGTGCAGCGCTTCTCCTCGATCAAGAAAGCCATCAGCTACTGCGGGCTGTGCGGTGCAGAAAAGATCTCTGGCAGCACTGTGCAGCGCACGCCGCTGTCCAAGCAGCGCAACAAGCATCTGCAGACGACGCTGATCGAAGCGGCAAAGATGGCGCCACGAAACAGCCCGGAGCTGGCCATGCTCTATGACAGGGAAAAGCAGAAAGGCAATGCCAATCGCGCGACGCTGGCGGTAGCGCGCAAGCTCGTCGCCTACTTGGTTGCCGTGGATCGCCGTCAAAAAGAGTTTCTGACAGTAGAAAGAGAAAACTGTACCGCTGCGTAGCAGAGCGGTCGGATACAAGGATGATTTCTTCGGCGCGTGGCCTGCCAGGTCTTGCCGTTAACCCGACTGGGCGAAGGAGCGCAAGCTTTGGATGCTCCCGTTGATAAGTTTCGAGACTGGCAGGAGAACACAAACTCAATCTTCTGTATAAGACCACTCACTGGTCCAAGACAGCAAATGGAAGTCTGGTTCTATCGGAAATAGGAACCACGGCTGAGAGGCCAACACACGCGGCGAAGAATCGGAAAGGACTTACACCCGCGCTCCTCCGTAGCGCGTCGGGAGAGCTTTTGCC
>Ga0210402_10003790_pt1 | contig 14033 bp, 20 predicted proteins | sample IncBWC7MmetaG_FD_161055 | JGI IMG/M metagenome (GOLD analysis project Ga0210402, IMG submission 161055) | Forest soil microbial communities from Barre Woods Harvard Forest LTER site, Petersham, Massachusetts, United States - Inc-BW-C-7-M | ecosystem: Environmental > Terrestrial > Soil >...
CTCGGCTTCTTCGTCCACTTTGTTGGGGTGATTCCGTTCGTAGTGGGGGTTGTTGGGCTCGACGAGTCGGGCTGCTAGAGACGTGATTTTTGGGTTGCTTGGGGTGAATGAGCACTTTGATTGATATCGGTCAGGAAATAAAGCGTACCTGTCCATGAGTACCGCTGAAAGATCTCGTCGTGTGTGCTAAAATGCGAAGATGAACTTGAATTTGGAATTTGGTGGACTACCGTGACCGTGACTAGGTTCTGATCGCGTGATCCTTCCGAAATGCAATGGGTGCTCGTGATCGCCACATTTCTTATCTTATCTATCATGATACTAGCGGGCTTTGCCGCCTCAACTTGAACTTCAAGGTTAAGAACGATCGCACTCCGAGTCAGACCCGGCTGGCATTCCCACTTCAAGTTCAACACGACGCCTGAACCTCCTTAAAGCCCAGATGAAGCTCGTGAGTAGGCATATAGATAAGCACGGTTCCGTAAGTTCTCTCGATTCTATGATCCGTGTCCCTAATAGTATTTTGTAGGGCCATGTTACGCTGCGTCCGGAGGATGACGAGGATATGTGGCATTTATATAACCTGATCCAGGAGGGCGATTCTGTCCGTGCACCTGCAATCCGGTAAGTCAACAGCGCCTTATCTTTTCGATTTTCTTAGAATATTCCCATCCAATCATTCAAGCCCTCATCTATTTTTCAGTAGCGCCTGCTAATTCGCGTTTGTTCGCCCGTAGGCGGGTGCAACATGTATCATCAACAGGCTCCACAGAATCTCACCGTGTACGCCTAAATCTCACACTCCAAGTCAGCCGCGTCGAGTTCTCCGCCGCTGCAGCCCCGTCCACCTCGGCAATGACAGACCCCTCCACCGACGCCGGATCGTCCTCCTCATCCCCATCAACCACAGCAGCCCTCCACATATCCGGCACCGTCACCTCTGAGAACCCCCACGCCAGACTCGGCGCATTCCACACGCTTGACATCGAGGCCAATCGCGATGTCCGGATTGAGAAAGCCGACGGGTGGGATAGCATCGCGAGATTCCGTGTGGAAGAGGCAATCGTGCCTGGGAGGGGCGCGGAGGTGGGTGCTGTTGTGTGTGGGGAGGGAACGGCCGCGTTTTGTTTGTTGTCGCAGCACATGACGCTTGTGACGCACCGGATATCAGTACCTATCCCACGGAAGAGCGCTTCGTCTGGGGTGTCGCAGCATGAAAAGGGATTGGTCAAGTTTTATGGGACGTTGTATGATTCCTTTGTGAGGCATATCCCATATGCTGGTGTGGGGCTGAGGGCGATCGTGATTGCGAGTCCGGGCTGGGTGAGAGATGCGGTGTTCGAGTGGATGGTGGGGGAGGCGGGGAGGAGGGGGGATAAGGTTTTGCAAAGGGCATTAAGGGAGAAAGTTGTGAAGGTGCATGTGAGTAGTCCACATGTGCATAGTTTGGTGGAGGTTTTGAAGAGCCCTCAGGTGAGTGGGCTGTATGTGGCGAAGATGTGAGATCGAAGTTTGATGTGAATTTTAGATCGCGTCTCAGCTGAAGGAGACCAAGTTTGCACGAGAGGGCATCATGCTCGACAAGTTAGTTAAGTTCCACTTAGTTGTCATCTACTTATTCTATCTTTGTCAGGTTCTTCAAAATGCTAGGTGTGGATGAGATGCGAGCATGGTATGGCCCAGACCACGTCTCGCTTGCCGCAGATCGAGGGGCGATAGGCACCTTACTCATCTCAGATGAGCTCTTCCGGTGAGATTTTAGCCCAACGTCCCATCGTCAACTCAGCCAAAATTTACAGTGCGAGCGATCCTGCCACACGCAAGAAATACGTCGCAGTCGTAGAAGCCGTGCAACAAAAAGGCGGCGAGGTGCTTATTTTCTCAAGCATGCACGAGTCAGGGCAACGTGAAATTTATTTTTGGGGATTATATTGATGATAGTAACCAATGTCAATGCAGAATTAAATCAGCTGACAGGGATTGCTGCGATCCTGACGTTCCCTTTGGACATAGAAGTTGTGGAGGCGGAGGAACGGGAGGAAAGAGAGGAAAAGGAGGCGAGACAAAGGAAAGAAGCGGAGGGAGAATTAGACGGTGAGTAGGTCATGTAACATGTAAGTTTTATGTATCTATGACCTTTGCAACTTCCTGAAGACGCCATTTTGAATGAGAGCGTTCATAGGATTGCGGTTTGTACCTCGTCTTGAGTGAACAAAAGATACACAATTTTGTGGACATTCATGCAGCACACCGCGTGGATAGGATCCCCCCTTCAAGCTGAGTGCTCCATGCAATACCTGAGCAGCAGGGAAATGGCGATGGTTGAAACGAGGTGAGAATGGAAAGATGCCAATTGTCAAATTTCCAACCCGCTCTGTACCTTTCCACGGCACATTCATGTTAAAACTGGGTCGCGACGCTTCGAGAAGCCTCATTCGAGCTATTCAGCTCAGCATTAAGTACAGATCAGTCAAATATTCGTCGTTCTAGCTGCAGTCCGAATACCTGAATGACCTCGGCCTTTCTGGATAATGCGTCTAGAGTATTGTATAGAACAGCCCGAGTCCGACATGAATTTCATCTTAACAGCAGCTACCGTTCGTTGACCTAGTGGTACTGCCGACCTGAGGGTATCAGGCGGGCTTTCTGTTTCATAGCATCTTCCGCATTCTTAACCACGCCCTCCTCGTGCCGCATTGCTCTTATCTTTTCCGCAATCGCATTAATCGCCTCTGTGGCAGCCCCATTCGCCTGGAGGGTTTCGAGGTGAAGTTCGGACAGTCGAATGGTTTTCAAAATTTGGGCGGCAAAGCTTCTGGAGAGCGAAAACTCGTTATACTTCTGGCAGAGTACTCCAACCTCATTCATCACATTCATAATTTCAACATCGAGCGCGCGGATGGTTTCTCGGTCTTGCTAAAATCGGCCTGGTATCCTAACCTATCGTTCAACGCTACCTCGAACTTGCTCCTCGCCATCTCATCAACAACGGTCTGTGTATGAACCTTATCCTCCCAGATTGAATGGTAGTGGCGATGATCCGTGACAGGATGGTGACAACGTCGGCATTTAGGTAAGTAGGCGGGGAACAAGTGCACAATAGCGGTGGTGGGCTGAGCTTCGCATTCGTCAAGCCAATCAAAGAATTCGGCAAGCATCTCCACTGCTTTGTCGTGGGCATTGTCAACCATGGACTTCAGAGCTTGGGCCTGCTTCACGTTTTTCGGTTTACCTCGTATTTCCTCCTCAGAGCGATTGGGTTGTCGAGGTTGAACATTTCCGCCCCCTGCAGACAATCCGGCAAGGATTCTATTCGAAAATTGAATGCCATGGGATTGGAGATCATTGTGAAGAGAAAACTGATGTTGGAAGCAATGGAATGAGGAAAAATAGACGAAAGAGTCGCAATGGCATAGTCTGTTGCTAGCTGTAGTCGTTCCGTCGTACCGTTGGCCATGAACAGAACCCCGTCGATGGACGGGATCGCATCGCGTATAGCCTTCGCGATGCTAGCCTTGTGCCGGCGGTCGTACTCAATTCCACACGTATCGGCGAATCCTGGAGTGTCAAGAAGACGATCCTTCACGCCGTTCACGCTAGTAAATTCGTACAGGCGCGCGGTATTGGTCTGGCTGCCCTCTTTCGACCCACCAATTTCGTTGGAGAGGTTGTGCGCGACTCGGTAATTCGAAGGATCCCGACCTTCGAGAATATTGGTAACCATGGTGAAAAACGTGGTTTTTCCGACGCCAGTCTCGCCCACGAGCAGGATTGTAAGCTCCTTTTTCGTGACGAGATTACCCTGTCTCAGAGCGATATATTGCCTGCGCGGTTTCGTTTCAACGGGTCTATATTGCATAATATAATCCTGAACTTACTTGCTGCCATCACAATCCCAAGTGCTAGGAAGGGGACTCTGCGAGGTAGACTTTATGGGGCCGGTAGATGACATTTGAGATTCGGATTGAGAAAGATCAGAAGAGGGGAAACGATCTATCAAGGGGCCAGCATACCTGCGGGTTGTCATAATCTTCCGTAAACAAGCCAGGCTTTTACCGTGAGGCTTGTCACCAATCGATTGACACCCTGCGGTGAACTCCAAGGAACGAGATGTATCGGTACTATTGTCCAGCCCGAGGGCACGCCAAGTCAACGCGGAGACGTCGATCGACCCGGGACAGTTCATGCAAAATGCGCGTATTTGAGGTATCGGAATAGAATATCGAACGCCTAGTATGGTTGACGTGTGATTTAATGGTTAAGATATGGGATTGTGCAGTAAATTTCAGATTCCCCGTATGATAGAATACATGAGCGAGCAGCGGCGAACCCTGCGCCTCCTTTCCGATTAGGCATACGTCGTTCCGTAGTGTAGAAGAATTCGAAATCCCCAACCTCATTTCGAGAACAGCTTATCTGAGATGTTCCCAAACCACTGCTTGAGTTTAGCCGGTTGAGGGGATACGACATGGACCTTCCTTTTCATGGCTTCTCCCGCATTCTTCACCACTTCCTCCTTCAATCGCATAACCTTTATATTTTCACTGACGGATTGAACCATTTTCGCATCAGCTCCATTCGACCGGAGGGTTTCGAGATTAAGTTCGAACAGTCGGATTGATTTCGAAATTTGGCCGGCGAAACCTCCCGAAAGCGAAAGCTGCTTGTACATCTGGCAGAGTACCCCAACCTCGTATGTTATATTCGCAATCTCGTCATCGAGGTCATTGATAGCTTTCTCGACATTCTGCACAGCGTTTTGGTATTTCGATTTGTCGTTCGAGGCATCCTCAAACTTCTTCTTCGCACCCTCGTCCACGGTGACCTGCGTATCGACCTTGTCCTCCCAGATTGAATGGTAGTGGTGATGATCCGCGACAGGATGGTGACAACGTCGGCATTTAGGTAAGTGGGCGGAACATCCGAACGCGGCACAGCCTCTGAGGTTTGCAGGGTCTAGGGAAAAGGACAGCGAGCAGTCAACGTGGCAGTTGGAGTAGCAATTCGGATGACCACAGAGGGTATTGTGGTGTGTGGTGTCGGTCTGAACTTTTATGGTCCTGTTCATGATGGTCTCGAACTTCTCGTAAATTTTCATTGACTAAACAAATGAATAGGGAATCCCAATGGCAATCAGTCGAAGAGTCGGAGCGAGTGTGATTACTCCTTACCTGTTCCGACTGAGACATATTGTCTCTGAGTTTCTCCACATCCCTCTTCTTTTCCGCGACATTGTTCATGCGTGCGAGCGCATTTTGAATTTTTCGATCTATCTCGCAGACACTTTGATACAGGTCCACAATGGCGGTGGTAGGCTGAACCTCGCGCTTATCGAGCCAATCGAAGAATTCAGCAAGCATCTCTACTGCTGTGCTGTGAGCCTCGTCAACCATTTTCTCCATTGCTTTCGCCTGCTTCACATATTTCGGCTTTTCTCGAATCTCTTCGTATTTCCTCCTCAGAGCGATTGGATTATCGAGGTTGAACGTCTCCGCCTCCTGTAGACAATCCGGCAATGATTCCATCTGGAAATTGAATGCCATGGGATTAGAGATCATGGTGAAGAGAAGACTGATGTTGGAAGCGATGGAACGGGGGAAAATAGATGAAAGGGTCGTAATGGCGTAGTCTGTTGCCACTTGGAGTCGTTCTGTTGTACCATTGGCGATGATCAAAACCCCATCGATGGCCGGGATCGCATCCTGTATAGCGCCCGCGATACTGGCCTTGTGCTGTGTGTCATACTCGATTCCACGTGTATCGGCGAGTCCAGGAGTATCGAGGAGACGGACCTTTACGCCATTCAAGCTGGAAAACTCGTACAGGCGTGCGGTATTGGTTTGGCTTCCCTGCTTCGACCCACCAGCTTCATTGTCGAGGTCGTGGGTGGTTCGGTAATTTGAAGGGTCGCGACCTTCGAGAATATTGGTAACCAAAGATAAAAATGCGGTCTTTCCGACACCGGTCTCGCCCACGAGAAGGATCGTAAGCTCTTTCTTTTTTGTCACGAGACGACCCTCCTTCAAAGCGTTGTATTGTCTGGATGGTTTCATTTTAACGGAACTGCGTTCCATCGCATATGGATGGACTTACTTGTTCCCATAACCTTCCTCTGGATAGTTAGGGGGTGGGGTCTGCGCGGCATACTTTCCGTGGCCGGATGCATACTGGGCCCACGTATTCGGCATAGGACCACCGTTCGTTGTATGATTGGATTGCCTACAGGCTTTGTTATAACAATACCCCATGCGAAGTAAATCTCGCTTACTGATCCTCATAATCCCCTGGAACGCTAGACGACGAACTTTGCGCGGGACTTCCGGGCTCGGTTGGAGGCGCAGCTGCACGCGCCTGAGGCTGTTGGTACATAGCTTGCAAGTGCATAGCTTGCATGTACATCGCTAGGGGGTCCATATGTGGAGCGTACATTGCAATGCTCGGAGGGTACATAGTACGAGGGTCCATGTATGGAGTGCGTATTGCTCGTGGGTCCATATCTGGGAGTTCCGCAGGATTTACGCCTAGCGGAAACATGTATGGCGGGTACGTGCCCCACGGAACCATCTTTGGCAGAGGCATATCCGGTTTGCCCAGCACTGGCTGGTCCGGAGGTAGTGGGGTATGAGGTGGCGAGGCCATTGCTGATGTACTCTGATTGGACGAACAGGATGAGGGGAGAAACGGACACTCACTTTTATGTCTCAGTCATCGATGACACGCGGCAAAGCGTCTGTACTGATATGTTTTCTTTTGATTGTATCGAGATGGGTTTGGTTCCCCGTGGCCCACGATCGTTGATCGTACGTCAATTGCGCATGTTGCACAGGTTGGAAATTTGGCCCACCACGCCCCAGTGCTGACCAGTGTAGGCGAGATGAATGCTCCACTGCAAAAAGTCGATCCGGATGTAACTCAAGTTAAGTTATCATTAGTAGTAAACATATAATTGCGCACATACGTATTTTGCAAGAAGTCAGATGGCCAGACAGTCGTCCCAGAACTTGCACATATTCATGTTGTATTCATGAGAAGAAACGAGCCAACAGCCTGAGCCGCAGAGTCACCTTCCATGAGGCCGCAGAGTCCAGCCGCCGTCTCCAGGACGCTGCGGAAGGTACGGCTCGAGTGTCAGAACCTTGACCCTTAATTATACCAATAGAGTTCTAACCGAGACCCATGTTGTCAGATTCTGCAAGCAGTTTTTGTGATACCATAACCTTGGGGTTCCTACTAGTAGTGCCATGCCAAAAGTGAACTTGAAGCAAACTTGAAGACCACCGTAGTGGCCGCAGTGACCGCACCAATTACACGTGACACGTGACATGTGTGACAGCAGATCGATCTCAGGCTTTGAAGTTTATCCGAGTCTCGTCTGCAAAAATCCATACTGCACAGGGTTGAGCATTCCCAGCCAAGTTGTCATCGTAATGCATAAAACCCATACTGCATTGACTTGAGGGTTGGACGCTACTAGTATGCATTATGATAATCAGCCAATGATCAGCTGTACTAGTACCGGACAGGTTTTCAAGGTCTGGTGCACGCAGAACGGCAAAAACATGGCTATCTTCTCCCAGGCATATGCGTACTACTGCACCCGCGAACCTTTAAATTTTCAATCGCAGATCGTACCATGGACTCAAGTCACAAGGGAGTCATCAGGATAAGCCTTGTCTCTCAAACCATGAGGACTCGAGGAGGCATGCTGGTTCCCCAATAAAGGTCTATCTCTTCTCCTGATGAACAGAACCCACTTCTCTCTTCCCTCGCTATTGATTTTGTTTCCGCTATTTCGTCGCTGCTCGTGAACCTGAAGGCAACATGAATCGGGACTCAACCCATGTCGATATCTGTACGTTACCTGCTGAAAGCAAGAGCCTGAAATGAACTGAAGTTTCTCTTGCAGGCACTGGTAGTGGAGCTAGTAGTGGACGCAGTGGCGGTGGTGGTTCCTACACGTACACGAGCACAGGTAATACCGTGAATCCTGCTGAAATGATCCTTGCCAATGGTGAGTCGATCATGATTCCCCACAAACCCTCTTGTTCTAATTACATTACCTCAGGCCAGAAATACGTTATCCAAATCAGTCAGATTGTCACCTCTGTAGCGTGGTTTGGTTCTGATAGTCGATTTTCCTCTCAACAGTTTCAAGCATCGCAAGCGAGGGAAACTGTGAAAATGTGGTGGTCAATAGTACTGGCAATACCATAAACCATCACTCTTCTCAATCCTTGAACGGCTCAGTTCGAACCAGCGACGGTCACTCGGCACACTACCATAGTAATATCGCCCGCACACTGCATTCGCATCCTCAACTAACCAGTACTTCCAGATATCCCCTATCCTAACACAGCTGGAAGCTCCTCGTCGCTACTATTTTCGGATTCTCGTCATCTGTCCTTTCAAGATACTCGACGGGATCAGTTTTCAAGCCCAGACCCCAAATTCACACCCCATCCTACGGATATTACGTCCTCGCCAACAATATACCCCGTCGCGGACCCTCAGACCATGTCCCAGCCAATGACTTCGTCACGGAATACAGGCTCGCGAACCATGTCTGCGGCAGTCATGGGCACGGACCTGACCGCTATTGACGCGGCAGCTACGAACCCGAACTCACCAGCTATCGGTCCGCGAGCGGTGTCCCCACCAACTATGGACGCGCGAGCAATCCATCCCCCAAACATGGACCAGCAAATGATGTCCTTGTACCTGCAAGCGATACAACGAACGGCATGGCATGCACCCATGCCATCCACTGGAAATGGGAGTTCGGCCTTGCAAGGCTCATTCCCTCGCTATCCAGAAGATGTCGAAGAGACAAAGTGAGTGAAATGCTGTTAGTGCAGAGTGCTGTTATAATAAAAACTAGTAGGCAAGTAAATTCTCCGGTGAACGGCGGTTTTATGCGAAACGCGGGAGCTTCAGTACAGACACCCATCGGTCGAGGAAATTATACAACGCAGACCATGCACCTTAGGCATCCAGATGAGGATGGCGAGAAGAGGTAAGTCCATCTTTATGCAACGGAGCGCAGTTTCGTTCAGATGAAACTATCCAGGCAATATAACGCCTTGAAGGACGGTTGCCTCGTGACAAAGAAGAAAGAGCTTACAGTCCTTCTCGTGGGCGAGACCGGTGTCGGAAAGACCGCATTTTTGTCCTTAGTTTCCAATATTCTCGAAGGTCGCGACCCTTCAAATTACCGGACCACCTACGACCTGGCCAACGAAACGGGGGGGTCGAAACAGGGCAGTCAGACTGGTTCCGCACGTCTGTACGAGTTTGCCAGCTTGAATGGTGTGAAGGTCCGTCTCCTCGACACTCCTGGACTCGCTGATACACGTGGAGTCGAGTACGACACAAAGCACAAGGCCAGTATCGCGGAGACCATCCGGGATGTGATCCCGGTCATCGATGGGGTTTTGATCATTGCCAATGGTACCACGGAACGACTCCAGATAGCAACAGACTACGCCATTACGACTCTTTCGTCTATTTTCCCCCGTTCCATTGCTTCCAACATCGGTTTTCTCTTCACCATGATCTCCAACGTCATGGCATTCAATTTTCAAATGGAATCATTGCCGGATTGTCTACAGGAGGCGGAAACGTTCAACCTCGATAATCCAATCGCTCTGAGGAGGAAATACGAAGAGATTCGAGAAAAGCCGAAATATGTGAAGCAGGCGAAAGCTATGGAGAAAATGGTTGACGAGGCTCACAACACAGCAGTAGAGATACTTGCTGAATTCTTCGATTGGCTCGACAAACGTGAAATTCAGCCAACTACTGCCATTGTGGACCTGTATCAAAGCGTCTGCGAAATCGAGCGAAAAATACAAAATGCACTTGCCCGCATGAACAATATGGCTGAAAAGAGGAGGGATCTGGAGACGATTCGGGTGAGCATGTCTCAGTCGGAGCAGGTGGGGCATCATAGCGTTCAGTCTGTGCCTTCATTTAACTCACCCCCGTCATATTATTCAGGGAATGAAAGTTTATGGGGAGTTCGAGACTATCATGAACCGAACAATCAAAGTTCAGACCGACACCACTGATCATAATACTGTCTGTGGTCATCCGAATTGCTACTCCAATTGCCATAGCCCCTGCACGCTGTCGTTTTCCCTTGACCCCGCACACCTCGTAGGCTGCGCCGCCTTCGGAGGTAACAAGTACTTGCCCAACTGTGTACGTTGTCACCATCCTGTCGCGGACCATCACCACTACCATTCAATCTGGGAGGACAAGGTCGATACGCAAGTCGTCGCGGACAAGGATGCGAAGAGGAACTTCAAGACTGCCTCGAACAGCAAGTCGAAATATCAAGACGCCGTGAAAAATGTCCAGAATGCCATTAACAGCCTCGATCGTGAGATTATGGATCTGACTGCCAAAGTCGGGGTACTCTGCCAGTCCTACAAGGAGCTTTCACTTTCGGGAAGCTTTGCGGGTCAAATTTCGAAGTCGATCAGACTGTTCGAACTTAACGTCGGTACCCTCCGTGCGAATGGAGCGGACACAAAGACGATTCAGTCTGTCATTGCAAGTATCAATACCATGCGGGAGAAGGAGAGAGCGGTCAAAAATGCAGGAGATGCGATAAAGAAGATTCACGTCGTACCCTCTCAACCGGCTACCAAGGCGCGGCGGGTTAGGGTACAGTAGCTGTAGTCAAGATGAGATTCGTGACTCTAGACCGTTCTCTGCAAACCTTACTTACACTTGACATACAGAGCGGAAGCCCGAGATTATTTGTTTCGCCGCCGTTCACTCTTCCCTCTACCGTAGTACTATTAGTGATCTCGTCTCGTCTCTCTCGCTTGTGCTTACGAATATGTATTCAACCATAATTGAACTTGCCAGTGAAGGGTCACTCAGATTGATATACCTTCAACCTTCAAAACGGAGGTCATTGTCTACCTTCAACCCCCAACAAGGTATCAGTGCGTGTGCAATTCTGCTCAATTTCTCCAGGAACTTGAAGTTACTCGAATTTGAAAATTTGACGGTACACCACCAGATGTTTCCGACTTCTCCAAATTCCAACTTGAAATCTTCTGGGTTGGATTCAAGGTCAGAGCCACTGAATTACAAATCATCCGTACCTAAAGTGGTTATGACACGTGCACAGTAGACAGAAAACATTTCTGGATATGGTAAAGGGCGCGTATCGAGCGGTAGTCCCATGGCCACCTGTAAGTACAATGATTTATATAACAGCGCCGCACCTCTCATTACAGTACATTTATCAAACATTTATATATGAATGTGACAGGCCTGACATGGCCATGGCCATGGTCAGTTGATCTAGCGATGGGCGGCTGAGACCGAGCGCTGGTAAAAGAATTTCCTCGGAATTTCCTTGGAATTTAGTAGTTGTTTAAAGTCGTTTTCACATCAACCGCGACGGCGATGTCAAAGCATCCCAGGTCATCGTCCTTCTCTCCTAGCCTGTCTGCCAAACGTTCCCGCACTCAGCCCACCTTTCAACCCATCAAAATCGCCACACAGGAAGCAGCCGCTGCAGTGGATGCAGACCCACCTCTTCAGAAATTACTTAAAGCCGTTGAACAGGGTGTCAAGAAGCCTGTCAAGGGTGATTTTGTCGTGTATTGGATGAGGATGGGGGATCTGAGAGGTAAGTCTGCCTGCTCTCTGCAACTGTTGCGAATACCCTATTGACTACTTCCTGGTTCCAGTTTCTGATAACAGGGCTTTGTCTCTGGCCTCTGCACAGGCTAAGGACGACGGGGTCCCTCTCGTCGTGCTGTTCGTCGTCAGCCCGCAGGATTATGCCGCACACGATAGAAGTGCTCGAAGGATCGACTTTACCCTACGTAACCTTGCCATGCTCAAGGTAAGCCAAACTCCAGCCGTCCATTAATTCACTCACCTGTCATCCGTCCAGAAATCCCTCGCACATCTCAACATCCCCCTCCACACAACAACCCACACTCCACGCCGTACACTCCCCTCAAGTGTCCTCTCGTTCCTCTCCACCCTAAACATCACCTACCTTTATGCCAACATTGAGTACGAAGTCGACGAACTCCGACGTGACACCACAGTCTGCGCTCTCGCCAAAGCCAAAGGCATAAAAGCCACATTCGTACACGACAAATGTGTTGTAGATCCTGGAGTAGTCCTAACAAAGGAAAAGAAGAACTACGCCGTAAGTCGACCCAATCATTAATATCCCATTTCCCTAACCTGACCACTTCTTCACCCAGGTATATACCCCTTACCAACGAACGTGGCTCACAACGCTCAACGCCAACATCCCTTACTACCTGGAAGACTGCCCCCCTCCACACCCCAACCCAGAGTCTGTTCGTACCTCGCAGAAATTCTCTGCGCTTTTCGATACACCCGTTCCTGCATCGGTCCCCGGCTTCGAGTTGGACGACGACGATCGGAAGAGGTTGGAGGAGGTTTGGCCGGCTGGTGAGGATGTTGCTTTGAAAGTACAGAACGCATTTCAATGCGGAAGCACGAACCATGGTTAACATTTTCATACAGATACTTCAGCGGTTCCTACACACGAAATCTCGGTCCTCGCAGCTCGGCGCGGTGGATCCACTCAAGCTTGGCGCTGAGGACACCACCAAAAGCAGCCGTGTCACCGTCTACGATAAGGAACGGGACAGATGTGACCAGGATACAACGAGCAGGCTCAGGTTCGTGCTCCATCGCATCCACAACTTCTCACATTCATTCTCATCATGACCACCATCCGACATCAATCCCCCTCACAGCGCATACCTCTCCGCAGGGGTTGTCTCTGCGCGCACATGCGTCCGGGCGACGATGCTCCTCCTGGGGATCGACAAGGTTGATGCGGGGAGGACGACTGGAGTGGGCAGGTGGATTCAAGAGATCGCGTGGCGGGATTTTTATACCTGCGTGTTGTGTGCGTTTCCGAGGGTGGGGATGGGGAGGCCGTTTTTGGAGCGGTTTGCTGGGGTTGTTTGGGAGGACTATCAGGGTGCGGGAGAAGGGGAAGGGGGAGATGGTATGCTGGACAGGTGGAAAGAGGGAAAGACGGGAGTACCCATTGTCGATGCCGCTATGCGGTGCGTGAGGGAGATGGGGTGGGTGCATAATCGGTTGAGGATGATTGCTGCGATGTTTTTGAGCAAAGATTTGATGATTGACTGGAGGGTTGGGGAGAGGGTTAGTCAGTTTCACTTCCTACGTTCAGGTTCGCTGTTGTGTTTGTAAGGCTGACCTAGGATGGATGAATCAGTATTTCATGGAACAGCTTATTGATGGGGACCTTGCATCGAATAATGGGGGGTGGCAGTGGTGCGCGAGTACGGGGGTGGATCCATGTCCATACTTTAGGATATTTAATCCTTATACGCAGAGTTTGAAGGTATTTGATGTCGCTTGGATCCCATCCTTATGCATGATCGCTAACATCGTCGCCATTCAGGCTGATCCGAAAGGGGATTTTATAAGGCACTACGTTCCGGAGTTGGCCAAGCTGAAGGGACCTGGTGAGCATTGTATTTGATTGGGGGCGGGGAGTTGGTCGGCTGAGCTTGGGTCCTTGTGTTAGACTTGCATAATCCGCCTGCTGCGGTTGCTGATAAGCTAGGGTATCCGCGGCCTGTGGTTAAGCATGACGAGGCGAGGCAGAGGGCGTTGAGGAGGTATAAGAATCCTGGGGAGGCGTAAACTGCATACATTAAGTAAATGTTCAGTTTATTGTTAGAGTCATGAGGTCGAGATTGTTGATTGTCCTGGTAGGCGTACATTGATTCGTAACAGCACATTGATCGCGACCATCATTATTGTAGTACGGGTATAATGATTGAAGTAAAATTCTTGCCTTGAATAATGACAGACTGAATTTTTTCGTATATCATAGAAGTAGCTGTGGTCTACGTAAGCCTGGGGATTTCAAGAAAGCAAAGAAGGACAGACTCACCAAAGCCAAGTGCCCTCCAGCAACAGGCCTGGCCCTAAATCCTTCCGCCTCACCGTTGACTGTTTGGTACCAGTCCCCGAGAGGTTGA
>Ga0210402_10003791_pt1 | contig 14029 bp, 12 predicted proteins | sample IncBWC7MmetaG_FD_161055 | JGI IMG/M metagenome (GOLD analysis project Ga0210402, IMG submission 161055) | Forest soil microbial communities from Barre Woods Harvard Forest LTER site, Petersham, Massachusetts, United States - Inc-BW-C-7-M | ecosystem: Environmental > Terrestrial > Soil >...
CCCGATTTCCGCCGGTGTGGATGCCGCCGCATACGAGCCTGAGACTGGGTTGATCTTCGTCTCAACGCGTGAGGGCATGATCCACGTATTCCACGAAGACTCTCCCGACAAATTCAGCGAAACCGAAACCATCAAGACGGAACTCGGCGCAAAGACGATGGGCCTGGATACGAAGACTCACAACCTGTTCGTGGACACGGCGGACTTTGCTCCAGCTCCTGCCCCAACTGCACAGCAGCCACACCCCCGAGGAGCGGCGATTCCAGGAACGTTTCACGTGCTTGTCTACGGCCGGTGAATCAGTAGAGGTTTGCCACTGCAACCGAGTAGCCGGTCTCGCCTGGCAAACACGCCCTTGTCGCCCAGGTTCTTGCGGACTCCGCCATGCGCCGCGCGGTTAGGTGGTGGACGCGATCACGGGGCGGACGTGCGTGGTGAACATGGCAAGGAAAACGTCGCGGAGGAAGAAAGCGGAGTGGCCGCCTCCGCGGATAGTCACGAAAAACTTTTGCGGTGCTTGGATTTTGACGGCGTAGGCCTCCACCTCGGATGTGGTGGTGTACGCGTCACAATCGCCTTGGAAAAAGAATATCGGCACATCGAAGGCGAGTCCAAGTTGGTACGCGTCGAACCCAAAAATTTCTTCTCTTAGCTTTTCGTACGCTGCCATTGCAGTGGCTCGCGGGTCCGCCGAAGGCAATTCTGGAGCGATCCAGTTCGCACCGGCGGGCGGATTTCTCACTGCTGCCATGATCGTTGGGTCCAGCGCGGCGAGGTAAGCCTGCTCGGTAGGCGTCAGAGCGCCGCAGTATTTCGATTTGATGGCGTCGTCTGCCACGTTTTTGTACGGAGGCGCTCCGATCATTTCAAGTTCCGCGATTGCACTCTGATCACCTCGAGCTCGAGCTTGCTCAAGAACTATGGCGTAGCCGAGCTGCTCCTGACGCAGCCAGTTCACGCCTTGCCCTGTTCCAACGTATGCCGAAAAAAGTTCGGGCCGCTGCTTAATGGCTTTGAGTCCGATGATCGAGCCTCCAGAAATGCCGAGTACCGCAATTTTCTTGGCCTGGAGATGTCGGCACGCGAACTCGGCGACAGCAATCGAGTCCGCAATGATGCGATCCAGCGTGAGGGGGCCGGTGGCCTCGTCGCCGTTTTTCGCTTGGGTTGCGCCTGCGCCTGGCTGGTCCCATTGAACGAGCGTGAAGTCCTGCTCCCACGGAGCGAAGAATGGCGCCATGCGGCTGAAGGCCGCGCCAGCGCCGCTGAGCATGAGGAGCGCCGGATTGCCGCGATCTCTTCCGCGAAACGTCAACCACTGAGGGATTCCGTTGATTTCGACAAACACTCCTTCGTCGATGGATTGAACTTTCTTCTTCCCGGTTTTGTCCGTGTTTTGCACAATTCTTTCCCTTCTCGCACGCAGTCGTCCATGCGTCGAGCATTCTCGAAACAACTTTCCATACTGGGGCAGATCAGTTCGCGACGGTGAGTTCGATGGTGATCGTTGGCGTAATTCGCCGTCCGGCCAGAGGAGTCTGGTCAATGACCGCGCTGTGGGGCCACTGAGGGGCGGAGACGTAGTTGACTTTGCGGCGCAACCCCGCGACGTCCAAGCGGCGCTGCGCGTCGGGTTCGTTCATCCCCACAAGGTGCGGCATGACGAATGCAGATTCGCGTGGGCCTTCAGAGACAAGGACATCGACGCGAGGAGTCGCGGCACCGGCCCCCGGGCGAGGCGTTTGGATAACAACAGTGTCCGCAGGCTCCTCGGGCATGGTGATGCCAGAAACTTCGCCGACTTGCAGACCGGCGCGCAGCAACTCAATGCGCGAGGCGCGAAGGGAGTTACCTTCGAGCAGAGGAATCTGTAACTGACGCTGGCCAAGACTGAGAACCACGTGCGCTTGCTGCGAGACCTTCATAAGCATTCCAGGCGGCGGGCTTTGCCGCACCACGACGTTGATAGGAAGCTCGCTGTAAATGCGGTCAGCGACCCGGAGAACGAGGCCGCGAGATCGAAGCAAGCTGTTGGCCTCGGTAACATTCTTGCCTACCAGATTGGGCATGTTCACTTCGCGGCCGTGAATGGCGATGCGCATCGCGGTGATCGCACTTAGGAATGCCGCCGCAGCCAGGATGAAAACGAGCAGCGCCATCCGGCTTACCCATTCCAGTCGTTCTCTGAGAGTCATAAGAATTGGCCGTTCTCAGGTTTCTGTTGTAAGTGTAAAACCCCAAGCCCAATGACGGGAAGAGTTTTTACTTTCTAAGCGGCGGAGCAGGATAGTCGGGCAACTTGTCTTTGCTGGTGTCTGCGCGCTTCACTTGCAGTTCGTCAAAGAGCAGAGAGGGGCAAATGACGGTCGTAGGCACCCCGCCGGTGCGGTTGCTGACGAGCGGGTCGTTTCCCACGGCGATGAGATTGCTCCGCAGGGCGCGCACATCCAGTTCATTGAAGACCGCGCCGCGGACCAACTGCTCATGGCCATCGGCATAAACACGATACAAGAGACGCGGCGAATTGCCGGGGCCGAGGGTGTCCACGCGATAGGCATAGGGACTGCCTTGTGCGGTGATCATTTCAATGATTTTTTTCCTGAGTTCGTCGGGAGATTGTGCTTCCGCGCTCTTTATGAGCAGCACGCCGAGACTCGGAGAAGGGAAGGAGCCGGGGGCGGCGCGGCCGTGGCCGTTGGAAGCGGGAAAATCGCGGACGGGCTGCCGGCCGAGCAAATAGTTGCTCAGCATTCCGTTTTCGATGACGTTGACGGTCTTCGCCTTGACACCCTCATTGTCGACGTCATAGCTCCCCACCAGGCTGTGTCCCTGAAAATCTTTCAGCGTGGGGTCGTCGATGAGGCTGAGAAAAGCGGGTAACACGCGCGTCTTATAACTTGTGGCAAAAGCGCCGACGGTGCGGTTGGGCCTCCCAGGCTGCGGCTTGCGGCCGACAACGTTTGAACCCACCAGTGAAGCGATCACGTCATCCGCGGCATCCGGAGCGAATAGCACCGGCCCGCGATATTCTTCCTCGACGATCGGCGCTTTACGGAGCGCAACGACTGTTTCGAGAGCCTGCTTCACCTCGCTAAGCAACTTTTCGCGCGTGGGAAGTTCTTCCGCACGGCCGACCATCCAATAGGGATTGCGGCTGACGCGCATGCCATCGTCTGCTTGCGCGGAGCCGTTTAATTGGAGGTTGTAAGTGGTTTTGCCGGTGCGCGTGACGGTTCCCTCGGAATCGACAAAGTATTCGTTGATCGCGGAGAAGCGGGCGGAAGCGCTGACGGATTGAATTTCGGGATACTGCCGGTAAAGACTTGTGATTTCCTCGAGAGTTTTGCCCCAAGAGGTCTCGTCGACTTTCAGAGAAACCACCGGCTCAAGGGCGTTGACCACCTGCTCCTTGGAAAAATCGTCGACCGGGTTGGGGTCGGCGCTGAAGCGCTTCATTTCCGCTTGTTTGTCCGCGAGGGCCTGGCCTGCCGCTTTATATGCTTCGTCGGTGGTCAGCCAGATCTGGTGCCGGAGCGCGATGGGATCGTTATCGAGCGGGAGAATGTTGGTTTCGCCCATGCCCTGACCGTAGTAGCTATCCTGCTTGTAGTCGCCGACGCGGACGACTACGCGGAGGATGCGTATATGTACGCGCTGGCTTTCGCGAAGCGCGCCGTAAGCGGCTTCGCCGTCGTAGTCGTCGACATCATTGACGCGGTACTCGATGTAGTAGGGCGCCTGCACTTGATCGATTTTGAGTTGAGTCTTCGAGCGATCGAGCTCAGTCAGAAGCGCCTCGAGGAGTGCATCCCCGGCAGCGGCAGGATGTGCTGAAGCCGTGTCCAATGCAGTTGTCCTCGCGAGCGAGTTTTTCGACGCAGTGCGATGCGAGGAAGCGTGGAGGTGTGTTACGCCGAAAAAGAGCGAAGCTGCAAAACAAGATGCCGCGATTGTGCGCAGAGATTTCATGGCCTCACTTCCAATTTCGACTGGGTGTCTTTTGCCGCGGCTTTTACCGGTGAACCGCTTTCAAAACCCGGAGGAGGCAAGATCGGCGGCCGATCGTGGGAATGCTGGCGTTTCTGCACTTCCATTTCTGAAAAGAGCATGGCTGGGGCAACGGCGGAGACGGGTACTTGTCCGCTTTCCGCGCCGCACACACCGTTAAAAACATGCTGCTGATCGCCCGTCAACAGGATGCGGGTGAGAGCAGCGAGAGGCGTTCCGACGATGTCCACGCCGCGCACCAACTCATCGGGCCGCCCGTCCGCGTAGACCTTGTAGACGACTACGGGAAGCACCTGGAACGCCTGGGGCAGAGAACGTGTCGTGAGTGTGAAGCCGCCCTGGATGTCATCGAAATACAAGCCGTACGGCTTGTTCTGTTTTTTGACTTCGTCGATGAGTTTTTGGCGCATGTCAGATTCCGGAACGCTTTGCGAGGAGGTGACGATCAAGTTGCCCTGGCGTCCCGTAGGCATCAGGCCAGGCTGATTGCGGCCGTGGCCGTTGGATTCAGCAAAATCCTTGATGGGCATGCGCGACATCAGAAAATTTTTCAGCACGCCGTTTTGGATGACGTCGACGCGCTTCGCGGGGACGCCCTCGTTGTCGAAGTCATACGAACCCGCCAGCTTCATGCCAGCCAGCTCATGAATAGTGGGATCGTCGGCGACGCTCAGGAATTTCGGGAGAACTTCCTGGCCGACCTTTTTGGTGAAGGTTTGACCTTCCTCTTCATCGCGTTGGCGGTGGCCCTCCAGGCGGTGGCCAAGCACCTCATGGAAGAAAACAGCCGCGGCGCGCCCACTCAATAAAGCGGGACCATCGTAGGGTTCGGCGACCGGCGCATTCTTGAGCGCCTTGAGGTCCTCGGCCATCTTGGCGATCTTGGCGGTGAGCTCGGCTTCGCCAGGGAGGCCATTCGTGGAAGGCGCTTGGAAAGTTTCGACGCGCAGCAACTCCATGCCGTCCTCTGCGCGGGTTTGCGCTTCCATAATGAGGCGCGTGGTAGCGCTAGGCGTTTCAATGGCGCTTCCTTCGCTGGAGACCAGGCGGGAGTTCGAATCCGTGACCTGCAGAACCACCGTCGCGAAATACACGTGCGGATATTTGCGGAAAGCGCCGGACAAGCGGCGGACTTCATTTTCCCAGGCAGTGCGGTCAAAAGCAGGCGGCGTGGTGACGTTTGTCACGTGCGTTTCGGGCGCTTCCTTCGAAAAATCTGGCGACTTGTCTTCTTCTTCGGCGCGCACCGCGGTATTTGTTCTGACGTTTAGAAATGCGGGAGCGGCGCGCTTGTACTCGCGGTCGCTTAATTCCCAAAGCACGCGAGCGATGGCCTCCTGGTCGTCGCCGATAGGCAACGTTCCGGAAGTCATTCCGCTTGAGCGGCTTTGCCCGTGCGTGTTATCGAGAGCCGGTGTGCCGACCCGCATGACGACATCGGCTTGGCGGCGCCGCAGTCCAGCATCCGTCAAGAGGCTGCCGTAAGCTCCGACCAGGACGACGAGATTCTGGTCGTACACCGTGTAGCTCATGAAGTAAGGCGGGGAATCCGTTTTGCCCAGGTCCGACGTGGCTCGGGCGAGTTCGGCTTGCATGATTTTCATGACCGGATCATTTACGGATTTCGGTGCCGGCTTATCGGCCGGCGCGGGCGAGGCCGAGGAGCTGTCGGTGTCTGCGGATGCCATGGGAAGGCCGGTGAGTTGCGCGGCGAGCGCCCATGAGGCGGCAAAACGCAAGAGATGTTTTGCGCGAACGTGTAAGCTTCCGCGCGCGCGGGTTGATTCTGAACTGTTCATGTGGTCTGAACTCCTGGGGCGAATATCACTTTCATGCGTGGGTCAGTCAATTTTCAAGTATGCCTTAGCGCTCTAGCCCACGCAAACTAGCGTTGTCCGAAGTGTTCACCCTGAAGCAATCGGGCGCCATTCACAAACTCCGCCGCGGAAACTTGCTTACGACCCTCTAGTTTGACGGAGAGGACACGCAAGAACGTTGCTCCGCCGCAACTGACCAGAAGCTGATTCCCCCGAACATACAAAGTGCCGGCTTGCGGGCTCTGCTCCCCTGAATCATTAGACGCCGGCTCGCCCCAAACGTGGCAGGACTGACCGCGAAAGGAGGTATACGCGCCGGGCCAGGGAGTGAAGCCGCGGATACGGTTGAAAATGTCCTGCGCGCTTCGAGACCAGTCGATCTTACCGTCCTCTTTTTTAAGCATGGCCGCACTCGAAGCGTGCTCGTGAGATTGCGTGTGCGGAACGATCGTTCCAGCGGACAATCCGCGAAGTGTTTCCGCCATGAGCGGGGCGCCAAGCTCCGACATCCGTGCGGCCAGCTCGGGGGCCGTTTCCAAAGGACCGATGTTCATTTCTTTTTGAAGCAGGATTTCGCCCGTATCCATGCCCGCGTCGATCCGCATCGTGGTAACGCCGGTCTTTGTTTCGCCATTCACGATCGCCCAGTTGATCGGGGCGGCACCTCGATATTTTGGAAGCAGCGAGGCATGGAGGTTGATCCATCCCAGCTTCGGTATGCCAAGAAGCCGCCCGGGGATGATTTGTCCATACGCGATGATGACGATTGCGTCGGGCGCGAGCTGTTGCAAAAGTTCCTGGGCTTCCGGCGCGCGAATTTTTTCCGGCTGATGGACAGGAATTCCCTCCGCGAGCGCGACTTGCTTTACAGGCGAGAGAGATATCTCCTGGCCGCGCCCGCGAGGCCGGTCCGGCTGGGTGATCGCTGCCACTATTTGAAAATCACGCTGCGCCAGTAGGTGCTTCAGAGCGGGAACGGCAAACGCGGGCGTGCCACAGAAAATGACTCGCATCCATACCCTCTGCAGTCTTTACGATGGAAAAGCAGCCGGCCTCAGCCCCTACCACTCGCCCTGTTTCTTGAGCTTCTTGATTTTGCGCCGGATGAGGTCGCGTTTGAGCATGCTGAGGTGTTGCAGAAACAGAATGCCATTCAAATGATCGATTTCGTGGCAGAAAGCCCGAGCCAGAAGATTTTCTCCGCGAATCTCAAACGATTCCCCCTTGGCATTCTGTGCGCGCACCGTCACGAACTGCGGCCGCATCACGTAGCCGCGAAAGCCGGGAATCGAGAGGCAGCCTTCTTCCTCGCGAACTTCGCCTTCCGCATGGATGATTTCCGGATTGGCCAGCACAATTTTCGCTTCGGGATTCTTTCCTGTCGTGACATCTACGACCGCCACGCGCAGCGTCAGGCCGATTTGTGGAGCGGCCAAACCGACGCCTTGCGCGGCGTACATGGAAGCAAACATGTCCTCGGTGAGCTGTTCGAATTCGTCGTCAAACTTTTTCACCGCACCGGTCGGCTTTTCAAGAATCGGATCGCCGTACTTGACGATGGGATAGATTTTGCGCGCGGCGCTGGTAACGTCGAGGGACGCCGGGGCCGGGCTTGAGGCCACTTCAGAACTGGTCGATTTGTCTGACATAGTTATCGAAATTCCGCCGCATCTCGGAAAGGGAGTCTCCTCCAAATTTTTGCAGAAAAGCATCCGCCAGCACAAGGGCCACCATGGCTTCGCCGGCCACCGCGCCCGCGGGGACAACGCACCAGTCGGAACGCTCGTACGCAGCCGAAACGGGTTCTTTGGTAACCATATCCGCGGTGTGCAGCGCCTGCCGCAGCGTCGAAATAGGTTTCAGATAACCACGGATGATCACGTCTTCGCCATTCGTGATCCCGCCTTCGAGGCCACCCGCGCGGTTTGTCGAGCGGCGGAATCGGCGGGCAGCTTTTTCATAGAAGATTTCGTCCTGCACTTCGCTGCCGTAGGCGCCGGCGGCTGCGACGCCCGCCCCTATCTCCACCGCTTTGACGGCTTGCACGCTCATCAGCGCTTGCGCCAGTCGGCCATCGAGTTTCTCGTCCCACTGCGCGTGGCTCCCCAGCCCAACAGGAACGTTGTGCGCCACGATTTCAAATATGCCGCCAACAGTGTTCCCAGCCTTTAGAGCCGCATCGACTTCAGCCTTCATTTTATCTTGCGTGGCGGCCTCGATGCACCGCAGAGGTGAATCCAAGTCTGCGCTGACGGATTGAATTTCTTTCCAGGTTGCGGCGCGTTCCAGCCGCACGTGGCCGACCTGAACGGTGTGGCTGGCGATCTCCGTCCCGAATTCCCGCAGAAGCAATTTTGCGAAAGCCCCCGCAGCGACACGCGCCGCGGTTTCGCGTGCAGACGCGCGCTCTAGCACGTAGCGCGCATCGTGAAAATTGAATTTTTGTGAGCCAGCCAAATCGGCGTGGCCCGGGCGAGGTGCGAGCAGTTTCCTCTCTTGCCCCACGGATTCGGCCGATGCTTCGACGGGCAGAATTTTTTCCCAGTTAGCCCAATCACGGTTTTCAATGCGGAGAGCGATAGGTGCGCCGATCGTTTGTCCGTGACGAACGCCCGCAAAAATATCGGCGCGATCCTTCTCGATCTTTTGCCGCCCTCCGCGGCCATAGCCCAGCTGTCGGCGGTGCAGCTCGTGATTGATGAACTTCAAATCCACGGGCAGAGATGCCGGCAGGCCGGAAACAAACGCAAGAAGCGCTTGTCCGTGAGATTCACCGGCCGTATAAAACTTCAGCATCTGCGCGAACGCCCTCATTCATCCGGAATCTTGGAACGGTGGAAACAAGCAGTGTAGCCGCCGCTGCGCGTTGCGTCCAGCGCGTCAAAAGTTCCTCGGCATCTCAGTTTCCGATTGCGCCCGCACGCATTACCCGTCACTTCGGTACCGTCACTCGCTTTTTCTAGTAACCTCGTCTACCAGACACGAGTTCTGCAAACGGTCATGGAAACTCTCTGTGGTTGGAGACACTTTGCACGATTGCGTTGTACAATCGCGCTCCATTGCGTGGGGGTGGCAGGTAGATGACGAATCCTGGGCATCATTTCGTGGCGGTAATCGGCGGTGCGATTTCAGGCTCGGTGGCGACGGAAATTCTGGCGGATAACGGAATTCGAGTCGCCGTGTTCGAACAGAACACGCGGCCCTACGGCAAGATCGAAGATGGTCTGCCTCGTTGGCACGTCGAGCAGCGCAAGCAGGAATACGCCCGGATCGACGCGCGCATGAAGAAGCCGAATGTCTATTTCATCCCCTCCACCAAACTCGGCCGGGATTTTAGTCTCCCCCAGCTTTTCGAGTGGGGCTTTTCGGCGGTGATTCTCGCCAATGGCGCGTGGCGCGACCGGGATTTGGGCGTGCCGGAAGCGGAGCAGTACGTCGACAAAGGCCTCGTTTACCAAAACCCTTTTATCTACTGGTACAACCACAAGAACGAAAAGGACTATCTCGGAACGCGCTATGAAACGCCTGACGAAGCCGTGGTGGTGGGTGGCGGGCTTGCGTCACTTGACGTGGTCAAGGTGCTACAGCTTGAAAACTACGAACGTGCGTTAAAGTCTCGCGGCATCCAGACCAGCATGCATGAGTTGGAAAAAAGTATTCCGGAGGTATGCAAAGCGCACGGCATCAAGCCGGAAGAGTTGGGTGTTAAGGGTTGCCTTTTGATTTACCGCCGCCGCGAACAGGACATGCCGCTGGCCCAACCACCCGACAACGCGACCCCCGAGCAGATCGCCAAAACGGAAATGGTTCGGCAAAAAATGCTGCGCCTCGCGCGCGACAAATTCCTGTTCCGCGTTCAGGATCGCAGGCTGACGACCGGGATCATCGTGGAAAATGGACGGCTCGCCGGGCTGAAGGTGGTTGAAACGAAAATCGAGGGCCGCAAGGCTGAACCGGTCCCCGGCTCGGAACACGAACTCCGCGCGCCGCTGGTCGTTTCTTCGATCGGCTCGGTGCCCGAGAAACTTTCTGGCATCAACATGAATGGTGAATACTACACATTCTCCGGCAATGATCTGCCCCGCTACACCCCCATGGACCGCGTATTCGGCGTCGGAAACGTCGTCACCGGACAGGGCAACATCCGCGTCTCGCTGGTGCACAGTCAGAAAGTGACCAAGCGTGTGATGGATTGCATGAAGGACGACGCGGGAAACGCCGGCGCTGGAACCGGCAGTGCCGAACAGCAAGTCGCAGGTGCCATGGAGACGATTGGCAAGCAGATGGAAGTGATCCCACAGCTTTCAGACGACCAGATGGCCAAGGTGGAGCGCCAAGTTCTTGCTCTCCAGCAAAAAGCGGGCTTCACTTCCGACTACGACTCCTGGATTGCCAAGGTAACTCCGCCCGACCTCGAATAGACCCCATTCCATACAATTCGGATGCGTTTGCGAATTCCAAACTTCATCACCACCTTTAGAGAGCAGACTTATATCAGATGGTGTTGCATCGACCTATTGAGACCACCGGGTTAATCAGGCTCCAAGCCACAGAGCCACCGCACACGTTCTGTGGTCTCGCGGAACGCGTCTTGAAGCGTGCTTAGTCCAGTTTGACGTAAGCGTAGTCCTGTCCGTCGTCCGGGTCGCCCGCAAATCCTTCCTCCTGAACGAGCCGTGCGATAGACTCGAATAGCTTTAGGCGCAACGTTCTGGTTTTGCACAGTTCGACAACCAAATGGCCTGTATTGTGGCCTTGTTCGCCGTAATCCTGGATCTCACACACAAATATCCGAGAAGCACCGGCACGAGTTAGTTTCTGGACCAGCCGCCTGCTCGCCTTGTGGTCCATCTCCCCGAGGGTGTGATTGGGGTTTTTAATCCAGATTCGAGCGTCTGCGCATGACCCATTCGCAATCAGCTGACGGCAAAATTTATCCGTCTTTTCAGCATTTTCCTGATTCGGAATATGGCTCTTCCTCGCGGCAACCGACGCCTTTCGTTCAGCAGCTACAAGACTCAGGAGGTGAGCACCGAAGTCCTCGAAGGATGCATCGGCCGTTGGCATATCATTGTACTTTAGCCTCGCTCGTTCATATGAGCGCCGGGATGCCAACTTTCTCTGCACGAAGTATTTCTCGCCCGTTTTCTTTCCATTGCTGAAGTCTGAGTTGAGAGCGATGTCAAGCGAGCCGTAGAAATGACTTTCGCGCTTTAGATGATTGCGCCCGTCGAACTCACGATGAATGTTCTTTCCGGTGGTGAGGGTCTCGAAGTGAGCTTCAGAGACGAGGGCGCCGTCTTGATAGTGCCGCACTACGCGCTTGCCATCTGGATGGTCCTCGGTCTCCACTCGTCGCCGTTCTGGAAGATCCTCGCTTTGAATAGTCGATTTCATGAGTTGTCTGCGGCGGGTCCCAATTGTAATAGCGAATGGAGAGAGACTTCCATCGCCATTGAAGCACACTGTGTCTGTGCCCGCACTACACCACCGCCTGGCTCGCCTAATCCAGGCTAGTACCCACATCTCCGGTAACCGGGTAACCGGAAACTTGAAATCCACTGAAATTGTGAGTACATGGTAATTCGAGTTGCCGGAAACTGAGCCGCTACGAGGAGTTGGCTTCGAGAAATTCGAGCCGGTTACCCCACGGATCTTCTGCGTAAAAACGACGTACCCCAGGGAGAGAATCGTCGTCCGTGATTTTAACGCCGCCGGCAATAAGATTTTCGCGGAGCTTGTCCAGTTCCGACACCAAAAATGCGGGATGGGCTTTCTTGGCGGGCCGGAAGTCGGATTCCACGCCGATATGGACCTGTTGATCCCCGCACTGGAACCAGCAGCCACCCCGGGCCCGGAGAGAACCGGGCTTTTCGATTTCACGCAGCCCGAGCAGCGTGCCATAGAATTCCCGGGCGGCTATCTCGCACCCGATTGGGGCGGCCAATTGAATATGATCAATGCGCACGATTAAGCCTTTCATCTAGGAGAGAATACCTCCAGACGGAAGCGTTTATGTCCACGGATAAGTAGATTATCTACCATGCGAAAAGCTGACAGAACGCTTACTTGACGTGTCTCTAGCGCGCGGTTACGCTTCCGACTCGGGATTCGTGTCGCAGGGAATCATCGAAAAGCTGGCGAAACAGGTACTCGTGGCAGACACACCTCTCCAGGTCGCAGGTCGCGAAGCCAAGACGGAAGAGCAAATCACCGTCACCGGAGTGCTGGTAAACGCGGTGAAAGGCGCGGTGGCGGATGTGCAGGAATACGCCGTGCTCTGCGGCCGGACGCTCGTCACCCTGTTCACTCCCCCTTACTACATCCAAGACATTTTGCAGCAGATGGACAACATCGGCGCCGGTTCACTTCCGATCATATTGTTATCAGGCTTTTTTATCGGCGCGGTCATGGTGTTGCAGACGGGGTCGCAGTTTACGCGCTTCGGGCAAAGCTCGCTGACCGGCGATGTAGTGGCCATCGCTCTGGTGCGGGAATTGGGCCCTTCGCTGACTGGCTTACTTGTGACCGGCCGTTGCGCCACGGGGATCGCATCGGAACTGGGTTCGATGCTTGTGACGGAACAGGTGGACGCCATGCGCGCGATGGGCACGAATCCCATCCGCAAGCTTGTGGCGCCGAGAGTGATCGCCACGCTGCTCACCCTGCCGCTTCTGACCGCTATGACGGACTTCATGGGATTGTTGGGAGGATGCGTGGCTTCCGTTTTTTCGCTGCGTCTTAGCGCGATTGAGTTCTGGCGGCGTGCTATCGATGCGCTGGATTTTGCGGACTTGATGCAGGGATTTACCAAGCCGTTTTTTTTCGCTTTCATTCTTGCGACCATTGGCTGCTACAAAGGACTTACCGTGCGCGGCGGCACTCAGGGCGTGGGGCGCGCCACGACGCAGGCCGCCGTGCTGTCTTCCGTGATGATCATCGTGGCGGACGCATTTCTCACCAAAGTTGCTTTGTACCTCGCGGATAAACTCTTTTAATGCGGTACGGAGTCACGCAGACCCGGCTGCGGGCCTGGTGCGTTTCGGGTTCGGCGTGACGGCAGAATTGCCGCTATAATGGCGGGCAGACCCGATGCAAAACGCCAGCCCATTAACTACCCGTTCCAACCCAGCCATCACCTTTGAGAGCGTACGCATCGGCTTCGAGGAAGGCGACATCTTGCGCGGCGTCTCGTTTCAGGTGCAGGAGCGGGAGACACTGGTCCTGCTCGGAGAAACTGGCACGGGGAAAACTCTCTCGCTCAAGTTGGCTGCGGGACTCTTGCGGCCTTCCGACGGCGCCGTTCGAGTGCTGGACAAAGATGTGTCCGGCATGGAGGAGCGGGACTTACTCGAGTTTCGGCGGCACATTGGTTTTGTTTTTCAAGAGGGAGCGTTGTTCGATTCGATGACCGTTGGCGACAACGTGGCCTACCGGTTGGTTGAAGACGGAGTAAAAGACAAGGACATTGAGCCGCGCGTACTCGAGGTGCTGCGATTTGTGGAGCTGGAGCACACGGTTGATCTCTTTCCTTCGGAGCTTTCCGGCGGGATGCGCCGCCGCGTTTCCATCGCGCGCGCGCTGATCAATCAGCCGCCCATTGTGCTGTATGATTCGCCGACGGCGGGACTGGATCCGGTCACCTCGCAGACCATTATCACGCTGATTTTGCGGTTGCGCGATGTCTACGGCGTGACTGCGTTGCTCGCCACGCAGCGGCTTCAGGACGGTTTCGCGTTGGCCAACTTCCGATTCGATCCGGACTCGAAGAGAGTGGTGCGTAGGGCTTCCAACGGAAATGCGGCCGGCGGAGCAGATCTGGCTGCGACGCGATTTCTGGTTTTACGCGATGGGGGAGTTTATTTCGAGGGCGGACAGGAAGAGCTTGCTGATTCGAACGACGAGTACCTAAAACGGTTTCTGGTTTGACGTGAAGTTAGTCCGTTGGAAGAACGAAAGGGAGGATAGAAAAAATGGCGCAGCGCAAACAATTGACCTGGACGGAACTGCGCGTGGGGCTATTCGTGCTGGTCGGTCTCTCGGTGCTGGCCGCCGGCATTTTCTACGTCACGGGGGCGGGGACGCTTGGGCCCAAATACCGGCTGGTCACGTATCTTCCGGAAGTTTCTGGACTGGCGAACGGAGCGCCAGTTCGCCTCGATGGAGTGGAAGTGGGAAACGTCGAATCCATTAAACTGGCGCCA
>Ga0210402_10003792_pt1 | contig 14029 bp, 11 predicted proteins | sample IncBWC7MmetaG_FD_161055 | JGI IMG/M metagenome (GOLD analysis project Ga0210402, IMG submission 161055) | Forest soil microbial communities from Barre Woods Harvard Forest LTER site, Petersham, Massachusetts, United States - Inc-BW-C-7-M | ecosystem: Environmental > Terrestrial > Soil >...
GGCTGCTGTGCCTGCTGCTGCAATTGCTGTATCTGCGCTCGGGCCTGATTCAAGGCCAGATTCTGCACCAGAACCGTCTGAGCAAGTTTGTAAATTGCGTCCGGATCGCGTCCCAGTCCCTGCAGCAGCAGTTGTTCGGCCTCAGGATCCTTCTCCGTCAACTGTGTTTCCTCTACCTTACGAACCAAATCTTCAAGCATCGAACTTTCTTGCGGTGTCATGACAGTCCCTCAAACTCCTAGGATGCTCCTGTGAGCAGCCTTTATTGTTAAACGCGTGCAAACGCACAAAGTGGCGGACAGAGTCCGCCACTTTGAAATACGAATTACAGCCCGATCTGGTTCCGTTACCTCAGGCGAAGGCCAGGGCCCGAATCTCTTCCTTACGGACGGTCAGCTGCCTGACCAGGTCTTCACGCACCTCGAAGCCGCGTCCAACGTTCTGCGGGACAGTGATTTCGCCCTCGCTCGAAACCGTCACCTCGGGCTCGATGATGTCTTCCTTCCAGTAACGCTTCGAAGCGGAAACATCGCCGGGCAGCTGGAAGTTTTCGAGCGACGACAGAGCAATGTTGTGGGCACGCCCGATGCCGGTTTCGAGCATTCCCCCGCACCACACGGGGATACCACGTTCCTGCGCCGCATTGTGCACCGCAATGGCCTCGCTGAACCCGCCGACACGGCCGTTCTTGATGTTGATGATGCGGCAGGATTCCATCTCGATTGCAGCCAGCGCATCGCGCCGGTTGCGAATCGACTCGTCCAGACAGATGGCCGTATTCAGTCGCTTTTGCAGGATCGAGTGGAAGTAGAAATCATCTGACCACAGCGGCTGCTCGATCATCAGCAGGTTGAAATCGTCAAAGTCAACCAGATGCTCAATATCATTCATTCGATACGCCGAGTTGGCATCGACGCTCAGCATAATGTCAGGCCAGCGCGAGCGCACCGCCTCCAGCATCTTCACATCCCAGCCCGGCTTACATTTCAGCTTGATGCGCCGATAGCCCGCCGCCAGTTCTTTCTCAACTTCTGAAACCTGTTTCTCCATTGAGGACTGGATACCGATGGAAACGCCGCACGGAATCACTTCGCGTATCCCGCCGAGCAGTTCTGAGAGGGCAATGCCGCGCATCTGCGCCTCAACATCCCATACCGCGTTTTCCAACGCAGCCTTGGCCATGCGGTGGCCGCGCACTTGGCGAAAGATTCCCGGACACTTGCCACCGTGCTCCGGATCGGTGCTCGCGAGCGCGGGCGCAAGTTCCTGCATCGTGACCAGCCAGGCGGTGTCGATCGTCTCGTCGCTGAAATAAGGATGCTCGCCGGCAACGCACTCGCCCCAGCCGGTCAGGCCCTCGGCCTTGATCTCGGCCAGCATGATGCGGCGTTCAGTGGTTGTTCCGAAGCTGGTCTGAAAGGGCTGCACCAGCGGCATACGGATTTCACGAAGAATAATCGCGTCAATTTTCATGCTTCCAGTCTCTTGGTTATGGGGACACTGGCTCCTGCCAGTATCCCAGTCCAAAAATTCCGTTGCCTTCAGCGTCCGTCCTGAAATCGATTACCGCCAGCCCGCGTGCAAATGCTTCTTCGAATCGTTGGCGATTTTCCGTCTGCACCGCAAGTGCGCGTTCCTGATCTTCTTCCGACGCCTTCCACTTGCCGATTTCGTACGGGACCTTAATCGTGTATTCAATTGTAGTTGGATTCGTCTGCGTAACATCGGGCTTAGCGGCAGAGACGCCAGACAGGATTGCCTCGACGCGCTCCGACTGCATCCACCACTCGGCGTGCAAACGGTCTGTAGGCAATCCTCCTTGCAGACGAGATGAGGATACACCATAAAAGTTCGATGTATATCTGCGAACTATGGCTCCAAGCCTGTGGATATTTAGGAAAGAATTCTTTATTTCCAACGGATCGAAGGTCCACTCCATCAACTGGAATCCCCGGGCGACGGCATCCTCACGCTGCGCCAGCTTCAATCGGCGGCCAATCCCCGCGTTGCGGTAAACATGCCGCACAGCCAGCATGTGCGAGTGCAAATAAGGCTGCGGAGTAGTCCCCGGACGCACCGCCGGAAGCGCCAGAGCAAACCCGATCATACTCTCCGAAGCATCTGATCTGCCGTCAGTTACGTCGAATGCTCCCAACACCTGGCCACCGATTTTCTGCGTAACGGTAAATACCCGCCGCGGGATCACATCGCCGTCGGCGTAACCCCACACATCGATCTGCACCTGCACACAGGCATCCAGTTCATCAAATCCTTTGCACGAGCGAATCAGGACTGTCCGCTCCTGCGGCGTAATAAAGGTTGTCGTACTCATTTCTGACTGCGCTCCAGCACTTTAGCCTCATCCCACAATTTTTCCAGCGATTCTGGGGCCAGCTCCTCCAGAGGCGTGTCGCTGGCTGTTTCCATCGCCGCAAACCGTCGCCGAAACTTGGCATTTGTCTCCCGCAACGCAAATTCCGGATCGATATGCAGATGCCGCGCCAGGTTAACCGCCGTAAACAGCAGATCACCTACCTCCGAGGCGACTGCCTTTGCGTCTGGCGTTTCAACCAGCTCAGCCTCAAGCTCCCCAATCTCTTCCTGCAGCTTGTTAAAGAGACCGCGCACATCCGGCCAGTCAAACCCGGCCTTCGCCGCCTTCGATCCAAGCTTCGTCGCCTCAGACAGAGCCGGAAGCGCCCGAGGGACAGCATCGAGCCGGCCCTTTATTTCTTCATCTTTTGCTTGAGCATTTTTCTCCAATTGCTTGATTTGTTCCCAGTTGCGAAGAACCTGTCTTGCGTCGATTCCATCCGTCTCCAGCCCTTCGGCAACATTCCCTGCCGCAGCCGCTGCTTCATCTCCAAAGACATGAGGATGCCGCCGGATCAGTTTCCGGTTCAGCCCGTCGATCACATCAGAGATCGAAAAATCCCCCGCCTCAGCCGCCATCTCCGAATAAAAGAGCACCTGTAGCAGCAGGTCGCCCAACTCTTCCTTCAGGTCGGCCCAGTTGCGACGCTCAATCGCGTCAAAGACCTCGTAGGTCTCCTCCAGCGTAAATTTGCGGATCGAATCAAAGGTCTGCTCCCGGTCCCAGGGACAGCCACCCGGCGCGCGCAGCCGGGCCATAATGGCAACCGCCTCGGCAAATTGCCTGCCTGCATCCTGCTCTGTGGGCATACGCCTACTTTAAACGATTCACTTGTTTCAGAAACAAACGGCGAGTCAGGAATGAGAGAATTCCCTATCCACACATCAAGGAGATCCACCAGCATGAAGATGGAATACTTGCGGACGGCAAAGCGCATCCTCTGCCTTGCCGGACTTCTGGCAGTCCTCGCTTCCGGCAGCGCCTTCGCGCAGGCCGTCGGCTTCACCAAAGGCATGCCCTTCAGCGAAGGATACGTGGCCGGAAATACCCTCTACGTCGCCGGTCAGCAGGGACCGGACGAGCACGGCAAGGTCACCGGCACCGACATCACCTTCCAAACCAGCAGCGCCATCGCCGCTATCGAAAAAGTTGTGAAGCAAGCCGGCTTTCAAATGACCGACATCGTTTCGGTAACCGTTTACGTCACCGACCTGAACGACGTCCCGGCGATGAACAAGGTCTATATCAAGCTCATGCCCGATCCCAAACCGGCGCGCGCCACGGTGAAAGTCGCGGGCCTCATCGGCGACGCCAAGATCGAAATCTCCGCCATCGCCGTAAAGCATTAGTCTCCCGAATCACCCATCAAATGCTGGGCGGTCGCTACGACGGCCCAGCTTCTTCACTTGACGATGGGAATTTCCAACAAGCTCGGATGCTCCGCATCGTGGTAGACAACCACGTGCGCCACACGCGCGTCCTTACCTGACTCCGCCTCGACATTGCCTCCTGCATTGTAGTTTTTTTCGGAGTAAGTGCTGTCGATGGAGCTCAACACCAGACGCAGGCGGCTACCCTTCGATACCCGGCGGGAGAACCAGGTAAAACCCTCGAAATCGTACTTCGTAATCTGGCCAGGAGTGACCAGTGTGGCCTCTTGCACCGATTCGCGATAGCGCGCCCGTAAACTGTCACCGCTCAATTGCACGCTGTTCCCGTCCGGCAGGATTTCATAGAGCGCCACGGTGAAATCTGTATCAGGCACATCCATCGCCATCCATACGGTGAGTTTCACGTTGCCGGAAATTTCCGTTGCCTCGGGAAACTGGGCACTGTGGTAGACCACGCCGTTCCCGAAGAGGGTCAGCACTCCCCTTTGGTCGGTGATGTTGTTGCTGACGTCTTCTTTTTCCAGTTCGGCTGGACGCAAGTCGCTCGGATCATAAACGAACTTGTCCGGCGGCGCGGAAGACGCCTGATCCGCCAGCTGCCCCGATTGAAAGACATCGTTCGCCGTACTGGCCTGCGAGGTCAGATAGAGCTTGCGGTGCTCCGTGGCGATTGCGTCGAGATCGTCGGCATATTTCCAGTTTTCCGCGCCCGGTCCGACGACGTAGTACGCGACACGCTTCTTTAGAAACTCCGGCTTGGATCCATTCTTCAGCGTCCAGTCATACCATTGACGATGAAGATCGTTCATATCGAGCACGCTGGCGTCGCCAAAGGTTAGCCCCCCAACTTCTTTCTTGGGCGTGCGTGTTCCCGGATGGTCCCACGGCCCGATGATCAAATAGTGCCGTGCCTTGGCCTCGGCGTTGCCGTACTTCATGTGCTCCCGATAATAGGAAAAGGCTCCGGGCTGATCGGCATCGTAATCTCCCGTAATGGTCAGGATGGGAACGCTCATTTTTGCATACTGCTCCGGGGTAGGAGCCATCGCCTGCCAATAGCTGTCGTAGGTGGGATGTTGCAGCCATTTCTGGAAGACCGTGGTCGTGTTGCCAACAATCTGGTCCAGAGTATTGAAAGGTTTCTGGCCGAGGTACAACTCGCGGAATTTCTGCCTCCAGAAGGAGCTTTCGCCAAACAGGTTTTCATTGCCGGTGACCCCGCTGGTAAACGTGAGCCACTGCATCGTATACGGACCCCAGATTCCCTTGAAAAACGGGAAATCCACTCCGGCATGTGCCGACGCTACCGGGACGACCGTGGCGAGATGCGGCGGAAGCTCCTTCAACGTGGCCCATTGATCGTAGCCCGCATAAGAGCCGCCCCACATGGTGACCTTGCCATTGCACCACGACTGTTTGGCCAGATATTCGACGATGTCGTAGCCATCGCGCGGCTCCTGACCAAAAGGATCAAACACCCCTTCAGAGTTACCGCGTCCGCGCACGTCGACCAGAACGAAGACGTATCCATGCTGAGCAAAATACGAGGCGCGATTCTGATAGCTGTCCCCGATGTACGGAGTCAGAGTAAAGATGACGGGCAGAGGCTCCTTCTGCCCTGTCGGCTTAAAAACGGTGCCGTTGAGATGAACGCCATCGCGCATGGGGATTTTGAAAGCCCAGACGAGGTCCATCCCTGCCGGCGGATTTTCCTTCGCGGTCTCTTCTGCGCCATGCGCACGAGGTTGCTGCGTCTCTGCTGCGCGTTCCGATTGTGCAAACACCTGCTGTGTCGGTTGAACCGCAAACAGAATTGAACAGACCGCAACAGCAGCCGAGGATAAGCATCGTCTTTCCATGTGGGCTTTTGCTCCGAGGCCAAAGTGTAACCCCGATTGCAGACCGCAACTGGAAAAATCGAGTTCAATTCCTGAGAGCAGTCGCTTGTCAGCGGTGGAAGTCAGCCTTGCCGCAGGGCTTCTACCGGATTCAGCTTCGTCGCCCGCCGCGCCGGAAGGTAGCTGGCCAGCAGCGCTATGACGAGAAAGACCAGCGGCGCCAGCACAAACGTCATAAAGTCACGCGTGCCCACGCCATACAACATGCTGCTCATCAGTCGCGTCATCAGAAGCGCCGCTATCAGACCTACGGCAACACCAGCACTCGCCAGCACCAGCCCCTGACGAACCACCAGCCGCAGAATGTCCCCCCGTTCTGCACCCAGCGCAAGACGGATCGCCATCTCATGCCGTCGCTGCGCCACCGAGTAAGCCAGCACGCCATAGATCCCGATCACTGCCAGCGCCAGTGCAGCCAGTGAAAACACGGCAAGCAGCAGCATGGTGAATCGTGGCTGCGCGCGCGAGCTGTCCATAAGCTCGTCAACGGTCTGAATACTCGTCACCGGCTGATCGGCATCGACAGCAGAGATCTGCTTCTGCACTACCGCAGCCACGCTCTGCGGAGCCACGTCGGTCCGCACCAGCAGATTCATATTGCCCCACGGCAGCTGCGCAAACGGAATATAGGCCTGCGCCTGCGTCTCCTCCGCCAGACCCTTGTTCCTGACATCCGCGGCAATGCCAACCACCTCAGACGCCGCTGGACCGCGTCCCACAACAACGTGCTTGCCCACTGGATTCTGATTTGGCCAGAATCGCCGCGCAAACGTCTCGTTCACAACCAGAACCTTGGGCGCCTGCGCATTGTCAGCCACCGTAAACCCGCGACCATTGCGCAACGGAACGCGCATCGTATCGAACCACTGCGGACTGATCGCCTCAATATCGAGAAATGGCCGCTGCCCCAACGGCACATCCGGCTGACCTTCGGGCAGCATGGGCGTGATCCGCTTCCAGTTCAGCGGCAGCGCCGCAGATATCGCCGCATTGCGCACGCCCGGCAGCGCCGAAACACGACGCAGCACATCATCAAAGAACGCGACCTGCTGCTCTGGCTTCGCATACTTCACGGTAGGCAGCGAAACATTCATCGTAAGCACGTTGCGTGCATCGAAGCCCGGATCCACCCGAAGCAGCTGTCCAAAGCTGCGCAGCAGAAGTCCCGCTCCGATCAGCAGCAGAAGCGAAAATGCCACCTGCCCCACTACCAGAAGACTCCGCATCTGCGCCCGCTCGCGCCCGGCAGACGTGCTCGCGCCTTCTTCGCGCAGCGTCGTGTTCAGATCAGTCCGCGAAAGCTGCAGCGCCGGAAAAACGCCGAAAGCGATTCCCGTAAGCAGCGACACCCCGACTGCAAACAGCAACACCCGCAGGTCCATCGTGATGGGCACACCCTGCGGCAGTTGGCTCGCGGCCAGATGAGTGAGCGCCCGCGTCGCAGCCCATCCAAGCCCCACGCCAAGCACCCCTGCAACGAGCGAGAGCAACACGCTTTCCGTCAGCAGTTGCCGCACAATCACTCTCCGCTTCGCGCCCATCGCCGTGCGGATCGCGATCTCCCGCCTGCGAGCCAGAGCACGCGAAAGCAGCAGGCTCGCGACATTCGCGCAGGCAATCAGCAGCACCACGGCAACCGCACCCGAAAGCACCAGCACCCTGCCGCGCACGTCCGCCACCACCATGTCGCGCAACGGACTCGCGATCATCGCGACAGCGGGATCGGCATCCGGCGCCGTAGGATTCTGCTCCCGGTATTGCTGGTTCAGCACCACCAACTCAGAGTCGGCGCGCGTAAGCGTGACATCAGGTCGCAACCGTGCCATGAAGGTGAGATAGCCAACACCCGAACGCAGCCGCTGCGGAGTCATCAGCGTCAGTTCGAAGTAGCGCGGCGTCCACACATCCGCCGGCCCCACAAACGGAAACTGGGCATCGGCAGGAAGCACGCCGACAACAGTATGCGGCACCGTATCCAACGTCACAGTCTGACCAATAATGCTGGAGTCGCCTCCAAAACGGCTGCGCCAGATCGCATCGCTCAGCATCACAACGTGATTGCCTTCAGGCCACCCCTCATCATCGCGAAAGACGCGCCCGAGTTGCGGCTGCACACCCAGCATTGGAAGGAAACTCGGCGTCACGCGCGCCACCGGAACCTGCAGCGGCTCGCCCCGCCCCGTCAAATCAAAGGTGTCATTTGTCCACGCAGCCACCGTCTGAAACGACTGGCTCCGGTCGCACAACAGTTCATAGCGCAACAGAGTACCGCCACGCTCAGCAGTCTTATCCTTCGTATCGACACTCACAAGCTGCTCGGGATCGTGGAAGGGAAACGGCCGCAACAGCAGCGCGCTCGCCACCGTGAACATCGCAGTGTTCGCACCGATACCCAGCGCAAGAATAATGACCGCCGCCACGGCAAATCCCGGATTTTTCAGCAAAATGCGCACGCTGAAACGAACGTCGCGAAGTACGGAAAGCATGATGAAATTATAGGTCGCAAAGCAACGCCTTTCCCGCCAACCACTCTCCTCTTGACAAACTAGAGGAATAACCTGCATCATTCCTCTTGAATATCTAGAGGAGCAATCTCTAAAGATGCCCGACAAACCCAGCGACCTCGTCCAGGGAACCCTCGAAATGCTCGTCCTGAAAACGCTCGCACTCGAACCTATGCACGGCTTCGGCGTGGCCCTGCGCATCGAGCAGATCAGTAATGGAGTCTTCCGCGTTAACCCGGGATCGCTCTTCCCCGCCTTCAGCCGCCTCGAGCGCACAGGCCGCATCAAGTCCGAGTGGCGCTCGACCGAGAACAATCGCCGTGCCAAGTACTACGTTCTCACCGACAGCGGACGAAAAGCCCTCAAAGAAGAAACCCGCGAATGGGGACGCCAGATCGCCGCCATCACCAGAATTCTCGAAGCCTGAGCCCAACACCATGCGACCGCTGCGAGCTTTTCTCATGGGCCTGAAGGCACTCTTCCACAAAGATCAGCGCAATCTCGATCTGGACGAAGAGCTGCGCGACTACCTCGAAGCCTCCACGCAGGAGAAGATGCGCAGCGGCATGACGCACACCGACGCCATGCGCGCCTCGCGCGCAGAAATGGGAACCATAGAAACCGTCAAAGAAAAAGTCCACGCCGCAGGGTGGGAATCTTTCGTGGAATCCGTATGGCAGGACATTCGCTACGGCCTACGCCAGCTGTTCCGGAGTTCGGGCTTCACCCTGACTGCTGTTCTCACGCTCGCGCTCGGCATCGGAGCCAATACCGCAATCTTCACGCTCGTCCACGCCGTCATGCTCAAGCAGTTGCCCATCGCCAATCCGCACGAACTCTACCGCATCGGCGAAGGCGAATACTACTGCTGCGAATGGGGCGGCCTCGAAGGATCATGGGGCACATTCGACTACCAGTTCTACAAGCACCTGCGCGACACAAACCCATCCTTTAAACAACTCGCTGCATTTTCCGGTAGTGCAACATCCTTCAACGTCCGCCGCGCAGATACCAATGGCGCAGCGCAAACCATCAGTGGTGAATATGTCTCCGGTAATTACTTCGCAACCCTCGGCATGCAGGCTCATCTCGGGCGCCTGCTCGTTCCTTCCGACGACAAACCGGAATCACCAACCGCAGCCGTATTGGGATACAGCGCCTGGCAAAACCACTACGGCGGCGATTCCTCCATTCTCGGCTCCACCATCACCATCAATGGCCTGCCAGTGACTCTGGTCGGCATCGCGCCGCAAGGCTTCTTCGGCGACCGCCTCAGTCCAAATCCGCCCGAGCTCTGGGTTCCCCTCAATCAGGAGCCGCTCTTCGAAGGCAACGGCCAGAAATCCATCCTCAACTCATCCGGAGACGCATGGCTCTACATCGTCGGCCGCTTGAAACCAGGCATCGAGCCATCGCAGCTGCAAACGCAGCTCTCCACCGACCTGCGCCAGTGGCTGCAGTCTGAAAGGAAGCTTAGCCAGGAAGATCTCGCCGAGATTCCCAAGCAACACATTCAAATCACACCCGGCGGCATCGGTATTTCGTCATTTCGCAGCAACTCAAAGAACGGCCTCTACCTGCTCTCCGCTGCTTCAGTTCTCGTGCTGCTCATCGCATGCGCCCACCTCGCGAACCTACTGCTCGCCCGCAGCGCCGCGCGCCAGCAGCAGACAGCTCTGCGCCTCTCACTAGGCGCCACGCGCTCGCGTCTCATTCGCGCCGTCCTGACAGAAAGCATCCTGCTCTCTGTGATTGGTGGAGCAGCCGGGCTCCTCTTCGCCTACGCTGGAACAAAAGCCATCCTGCTGATCGTCTTTCGCGGCGCGCGATACATCCCCGTCCACGCCACACCGTCGCTGCCAATCCTCGGCTTCGCCATGCTCGTCTCAGTGCTCACGGGCACCATCTTCGGCATCGCGCCAGCATGGATCGGCACCCATGCCGATCCGCAGGAAGGCCTGCGCGGAAGCAGTCGCAGCGCCACTGCGCATTCATCCAGTCCGCAGAAGATTCTCGTCATCTTGCAGGCTGCCCTCTCCATCATCCTGCTCGCCGTCGCCGGGCTCGTCACGCAAAGTCTGCGCAATCTCGAAAAGACCAACTTAGGCTTTCAGACGCAGGGCCGTCTCTTCGCCACCATCAATTTCAAAGCTGCCGGATACAAACCCGACCAGCTCCCTGCGCTCTACGAACAGCTACAACAGCGCCTTGAACAGATTCCCGGAGTCCACAGCTCAGCCCTCTCGCTCAATAGTCCGCAGAATCTCTGCTGCATAAACCTGAACATCACCATCGGTGGACGCACCGACAAGTGGATTGAAGACGTCAACATCATCTACAACCGCATAAGCCCGCATTACTTTGAGACCATCGGCACCCCACTACTGCGCGGCCGCGTCATCAACGAGCACGACACGCAGGGCGCGCAGCACGTCGCCGTCGTCGACGAGTCCTTCGCCCGCAAATTCTTCCCCGGCGAAGACGCCATCGGAAAAAGCTTTGGCATCCTGCTCCCCGGCCATGGATACGACTACCAGATCGTCGGGATTGTAAAGGATGCGCTCTACAAAAATCCCTCCGTCGTCCAGAGCCCGGCTCTATTCCTGCCCTTCACACAGACCACACAGTTTGCGCCCGCCGGCTACCAGCGCCTGGAAACAGGCACGCTCTACGCGCAGGTCATCCAGATCAGCATCGTCGGCCCTCCTGAAAGTTACGAGAAGGCTTTCCTCAATGCTCTCGCCAACGTTGATCCCAACTTATCCGTAGCCGATATCAAGACCTACACAGAACAAGTGGCCGTGCAGTTCAATCAGGAACGGCTGATTGCGCGCCTCACCAGTCTCTTCAGCTTGCTGGCGCTGGCACTCGCCTCCGTCGGCCTCTACGGAGTCACCGCCTACAACGTCACGCGCCGCACCAACGAAATCGGCACCCGCATGGCCCTCGGCGCCAATCGCAGCAACATCGTCAGCATGGTCCTGCGCAGCGCCTTTTCGCAGGTAGCCATCGGCCTCTGCATCGGACTGCCGCTGGCTATCCTCATCGGCCGCTACCTCGCGCATCAACTCTACGAAGTGGGCCGCTTCGATCCCCTCGTTATCGGCGGAGCCACCATCATCCTGTGCCTCTGCACACTCATCGCCGGACTCTTCCCAGCCCGCCGCGCCGCTTCGATTGAACCCATGGAAGCTCTCAGGACCGAGTAGCTTAATCGCGCTGCTACTCCGCAAGCTGCGAGTAGAGCAGCCGAGACTGCCCCATCCAGAAGCGATTGCTTCGCCGCGTGAGCAATCCCGGCGAACGCCCGCGTAGCCGGGCCTCAGCCTCATGAAACGGGCCTACATAGCGGATAGCGCGAGGAACGCGCGAATAGATGGAATGCAGTCTGAGAGCAGTGCGCCGCACCATCTCTTCTTCTTGCGCGCCAAAAGGCAGTTGAAAAGCTGACCGGAGCCGTGGAGGCATCCATGCCGCAGTCAGCGCACGATACCAGCGCGGCGGGCGCACCCATGTTCCAACACCAGACAAAACGCTGCCTCCGAGCATGCGTGCATCCTCATCGACGCCCAGAATCGACGACTCCATCATCTCTGCTGTGTACTGTACAAACGCCGGCCAGTCCTTCGGCATCGCATCAGCGCGCATTCCAAAGAGCGCAGCCATTCGCTTGCTCTCAACGTAGTACTGTTCGCGCTCGTCCAAAGCGAGCGGCGACAGGGCAAACTCGTAAGCAAGAACTGCGCTCTCAACAAGCGTGGCATAGACCCATCGCAGGGCGTGGATTTCGTTGGCTTCGTAATGCTCTCCACGCGGGTGGTCGCTGACCGCATGCGTCAGTTCTCCACGTATGCCGGTATGGAGCCTGTATAGCTGACGCGACGCCGCAACCGCCTGCGCGCGAGTGCCGAACAACATCGTGTAGATAACGCGGAAGGTCGAATGAAACCTTCCAATCGCATCGTTTCTGAGATTGGAGTGCTGAAGAAGCGAGGCACATACCCAGGGATGAGCTAATTGCAGCAGCGCCGCCCGTCCGGCGCCCAGAAAGACAGCGGACTCCCGATTGACCCTCCAGCTTACCGAGTCGGGTCCGAAGAATCCGAAGCGCGACTCACCCGGCAGCGTTTCAAGCTCAGAGAGCAACTCCTCCATATTCGCCTGAGAGACGTACTGCGAAGATTTGCTTTCCGCTGTCATGTCTCAATTAGACGCAAAGAGTGTCGCTGCCGACCACGAAAGCTTTCTCAGGCTCTATACTGCGTCGAGTGACTCTGCTCGCCGCCATCTTTTCAGTTCTCTTTGGACTCGCCTTCGGCAGCTTTCTCAACGTCTGTATCTCGCGCCTCCCACAGGGGAAGTCGATCGTTCGGCCTCCCTCGCGCTGTCCGGCATGTGGCGAGTCCATCTGGGCGCGCGACAACCTGCCTCTGCTGGGGTGGATACTGCTTCGTGGACGCTGCCGCCATTGCGGATGGCACATTCCGCTACGGTATCCGCTGGTCGAGCTGGCCATGGCCGCGCTCTTTCTGCTCTGCTACCTCACCTTCGGCCTCACTATTGAAGCCATCGGCATGGCCGTGCTCTGCCTCCTGCTTCTGGGCCTCGCCGTCATGGACGCCGAAACCCTGCTGCTGCCCAATGCCTTCACAATTCCCGGTATAGCGCTCGGCATCGTGTATTCCTCTCTGCGCGGAGGCTGGCGCGCCGCAATCTTCGCCGCTCTCTACGCTCTCGCAGGCATCGCACTCATTGTCCTCATTCGCGGAGCATATTGGCTCGTGCGCCGCCAGGAAGGCATGGGTCTCGGCGACGCCAAACTCCTCGCCTTGATCGCGGCATGGCTGGGCCCCTGGCAGGCCCTGCTCGCATTTTTCTATGGTGTACTGGCAGCCGCAGTTTTCGGCCTGGTCCTCGTCGTACTTCACCGGGGCAACCCCTCACGATCGTTGCTTGTGCCCTTTGGATCGTTTCTCTGCACCGCGACACTCTTTGCCATCTTCCGCGGCCAACCTATCGTCGACTGGTACCTGCGGTTCTTCCACTAATGCCGGGTACTTTTCTGGAGACTTTCACGAATGCGCGAGAGTTGCGCTAGATGATGCCGGGCGTGCACTGTGTGAAAGTCGCGCCACTGGTCCGCAGACAGCGGCCCGAAGGCAAAATGAGAGGCCATCGGCTGCGAACCGAATTTCTCCGCGCATTGATTGAGCAGGTCGTCCACTTTTTCGATTTCAAGCTTGAACTGCGCAGCTAGGTCCTTCCCACATAATGGACCCAAGTGCAGCTGGCCCGGACGCACGCGTTCGGGCGCTTTTCCACCCTCAGGGAAACGACCCGCCTGGATCGTCGCATGCCACCTGGCCTCTTGCTCGGGAGTGGTCGGCGCCTGCGTGGGACGCCCCTTCTGCAATCGCTCTTCAAGCACGCCGGCAGTGCTCCGGTAGGTCAGGATCAGGTGCTCGATCACCTGCTGCACGCACCAGCAATCTCTATCGCCATCGGGATGGGCCTGGACTTCGGCAGTACTTAAACCGCCAAGCGCCTCAGCGTATGCCTTCTGCACGGAATCGAACGCATGGAACATTGCTGGGACCGCCTCTCCAGTTTGTCAAGCCCCCGTCACGGCAAAAAATCCGGAACCGCCTCATTCTAAACGATAGTTGTGAGAACAACTGCTGGCGTGTTTTTTAGCCCGATTCGATAAAATATAAATAGTGCAAAATTGTCCCGGCACCGAGACTTCCTGGCCGGCGAGGGGAAACATTCGCTGCGGGAAGTCACCCGCACCTAACTACTTTTGTTTGGACTAATTTAGCAAAAAGTATAGGGGGAGGGGGACCAGCCGCTAGTGCTTTGCTG
>Ga0210402_10003793_pt1 | contig 14025 bp, 16 predicted proteins | sample IncBWC7MmetaG_FD_161055 | JGI IMG/M metagenome (GOLD analysis project Ga0210402, IMG submission 161055) | Forest soil microbial communities from Barre Woods Harvard Forest LTER site, Petersham, Massachusetts, United States - Inc-BW-C-7-M | ecosystem: Environmental > Terrestrial > Soil >...
ACAGCAGTCCGACGTGCAGATCCTGCAGCACGGCATCGCTGATCGCAGCTTCCAAGAGCTCCAACATGCGGCGGCGGTTGTACAACCCGGTGAGCCCGTCGCGCTCCGCCAGCTTTTGGGCTTCGGCCTCGCGCGCCTTCATGGCCGCCAACTCGCGCAGCAAGTGAGCGTTGACGGCGCGCAAGCTCTCGATCTCGCGTAGCTCCGCCGTTGTCACCCGGCGGCCGCGCGAATTCGCCTCGCGCGGGGCTGGCAAGTCGCGCGATACATCGAGGGAATCGCGCTCGTCCGAAGCCGCTTCGGGCTGTGCGTATGCCATAGTACTTTCCGGTTCCCGCATGAGTGTGGCGATTGTCGCGGTCTTTTGCCCTGCTCGGGATCGGGGGCTACCTGATGAATATGTCAGATTCCACTGACCGGTTCAGTTCACTCTTCGGTCAAGGAGATTATTATGTCCTACACGGCAGATCCCCGCGTGCTGTTCGCCGCAGAGCGCACGCTGCTTGCCTGGCAACGTACCGCCATTGCGTTGATGGGATTCGGTTTCGTCGTCGAGCGATTTGGATTGTTTCTGCAAATGGTCGCGCATCAACCGGAGTCCAGCGCTCAACGCAGCTTTTCCTTGACGGCGGGCGTCTTTCTATTGGTATTGGGCGCGGCGGTGGCGCTGATCTCCGCCCGTCAATTCCGCCAGGTCGCCAAGAATCTCGACCCATCCGTCGTCCCGCCGGGCTATTGGACGCAGGTCGGCGTGGTGCTCAATGTCATCATCGCACTGATGGCTCTGGCATTGGCCTTGCACTTTTTATTTGCAGCTCACAGCGGAGTTCGTTGAGCTCGAGCCCGTCTCACCCAACCTTCGCGTCGCAGCGCAATGGGGAGCCGGGTCAACCCTCCTGAAGCTGTGCCGTTAGGTGGGCATGATGCAAGCTGAAATCGCGGTTTTGCGCTTCGGATTGGGTGCCAAGCCGGGCGATTTGGCGGCAGCCGCGGATGAGCCGCGTGCGTGGCTGATGGCCCAGGTTAGAGGCCCTGCGCCTTTGGCCGTGAATGCGCCCTTGGCGCCCTCCGATCAGGTCTACGCAGGCCTCTTGGCGGCGCGCGACGAGCGCCGCAAAATGAAGCAGGAAACCGCGGCCGAAGGGGCGGATGGCAAAGCCGCGTTCAATGCCATTCGCGAAGCCTACCAACCCCACTACCGCGCTCAAGTCCTGGCGCGGGCGCAAAGCGCTGCGCTGACGGTTCGGCCGTTTGCCGAACGGCTGGTGCATTTTTGGTCGAATCATTTCGCCGTGTCCGCGGACAAGGGTGTGGTGTTTGGCCTCGCCGGGACGCTGGAGAACGAGGCCATCAGGCCGCATGTCGCGGGACGCTTCGTCGATTTGCTGACGGCGGTGGAGCAGCACCCCGCCATGATCGCGTTTCTCGACAATCAATACTCGGTCGGCAAGGATTCAACGGCCGCGCGATTCGCATCGAGATCTCGCACCGCCGATAGCCGCCAACCAAAGCGTCAGTTCGGCATCAATGAAAACCTGGCGCGCGAAATTCTTGAATTGCACACCTTGGGAGTGAACGGCGGCTACAGCCAGGCCGATGTCACGAGCTTCGCGCAAATCATCACCGGCTGGTCGATCGGCGGCGGCAAGGGCCGGCTCGCGGGTGGCGTGCCCGGCCGTTTCTATTTCCGCGACAATTTGCACGAGCCGGGCCCGAAGGTGTTTCTGGGCAAGACCTACGCAGAGCAGGGCCAGCGTCAGGGCGAGGCGGTGCTCGCCGATTTGGCGCGCCGTCCAGAAACGGCCAACTTCATTGCCACCAAGCTCGTGCGGCATTTCGTCGCGGACGATCCGCCGCCGGCCGCGGTGGATCGCCTCTCACGCGCGTTCTTAAGTTCCGGCGGCGATCTAGCGCAGGTGTACGCGGCCTTGGTCGGGTCACCCGAAGCCTGGGAGGCCGACGCGCGCAAGTTCAAGACCCCGGAGGATTTCGTGTTCTCAACCTTGAGAGCGTTGAACGTCTCGCCGGCCCAACCTGAGGAAGTCATTCGAACCTTCGATCTGTTGGGCCAGCGTCAATACACACCCGGATCCCCGGCGGGCTGGCCGGACACTTCGAAGAGCTGGGACGGCTCCGACGCGCTCATGCACCGGGTGTTATGGGCCTCGCGGGTGGGTGCCAAGTATGAAAGCGGCGCGGAGCCTGAGGATCTTGCCGCCGCAAGTTTGGGCGGATATGCACGTCCGGAAACCTTGACTGCCCTGCGCCGCGCCTCGAGCTCCGGCCAGGCGGTTGCCTTGCTGTTGATGAGTCCCGAGTTTCAACGGAGATAGTCATGCCGGGCCCTGCGCAAATGAACAACACTCGACGCCGCTTTCTCTTGGGCGCGGGTGCGTTGGCCGCGACTGCAGCGATACCCAATGCGCTGTTTGCCAAAACCTACGGATCGGCGCGCCTGGTGGTTGTGATCTTGCGCGGCGCGCTTGATGGCTTGGCGGCCGTACCCCCCTATGGGGATCCTGACTATGCGAGCTTGCATCGCGAACTCGCGATCGCGGCACCGGGCGGCGCCGATGGCGCATTGGCACTGAATGGCACCTTTGGCCTGCATCCCGCGTTGAGCTTTTTGCACGAGCGGTTTGCCGCCGGCGAGCTGGTGGTCTTCCATGCGGTGGCGTCGCCCTACCGCGATCGATCGCATTTCGACGGTCAGAATGTGCTGGAGAATGGGCTCACCAAACCCATCGGAACCGCGGACGGCTGGCTCAATCGGGCCCTCACCGCATTGCCGCGCCGCAGCGGACGAGCCGGTGATCGCGCGGTGGCCATCAGCCAGAATGTGCCGTTGATTTTGCGCGGCGAGGCTTCGGTGATTTCCAAGTCGCCGCTGGCGACGCCGGACGTCGATGAGGATTTGTTGGCGCGCCTGGCGGACCTGTATTCAAAGGACGAATGGTTCTCAGCACGTTTGAGCGAAGCGGTGCAGACCGAGAAGATGGTGGACGGCGCTGCGGACTTGAGCGTGATGCCTAAGGCATCGGCGCAGGCAGGCTACCCGGATCGGGTGGGTGCGGTGGCGCGTATGGCGTCTGAACTGATGCGCAGCGACGGCGGTCCCGAGATAGCCGTCATCGAGGCTAGCGGCTGGGATACCCATGCCAATCAGGGCGGGGCCAGGGGTTTGCTGGCTACGCGGCTGGCAGGGCTCGACAAAGGCTTGAAATCGCTGGCAGACGGATTGGGGCCCTTGTGGCCGCAGACCGCGGTTCTGGTAGTCACGGAATTTGGCCGTACCGCAGCCGTCAACGGCACGCGCGGTACCGACCACGGAACCGGCGGCTGTGCCTTCCTCGTCGGGGGCGCAGTTCGAGGCGGACAAGTGATCGCAGATTGGCCGGGCCTGCATCGCACGGCACTCCTGGACAATCGCGATCTCAAGCCGACGCTCGATCTGCGCGGCGTATTCAAAGCCGTGCTCGACGAGCATATGCACGTCGATGCGAATACTCTGGCCAAACTAGTCTTCCCCGACAGCAGCGGCGCGCGCCCACAGCCTGGGCTGATACGCGCCTAGGAACCTGTCCGGCTCCTGCTGCCCTCGGGCGAAATCTACATCCCCGATGATTCCACGCCGGAATTCATAGCCGGCGGCATGTCTGGCTCGGAGGCCGGCATGGCGGGCGGCGCAAACATCGGAGCCTGCGTCATTGGCGCAGGTTTCGGCTTCGGCGGAGCTTTCACCGCTGCGGGCTTCGGAGCCGCAGCCTTCGGAGCGGCCGGCATCGCTTTCTTGGGCGCTGCTTTCTTGACTGCCTTTTTGACTGCTTTCTTCGCTTTCGCCTTGACCTTTTTCTTCGCCTTCATCGGCCGCGACTTTCTCTTCGCGGCGCTCTTTTTGGCCGAGCGTTTGACCGAACTACGTTTGGCCTTTGCCATCGGCCGCTTCGACTTGCGCTTTTTCGACTTGCTCTTTTTTGCCATGATCATCCTTCTCCTGAAACATCGTTCGAACTCGCTCTGAGAGTAGCCCTGAAAAAGTCTGCTGTCATCTGTGCGTGAACACTGGAGTCGTTCACGCGGATTGCGTAGGCTGCCCGGGGTGTCAACAACTGAACAAATTCGCCCAATAAAAGATGTCTGGCTGAGACCGCGGCGGGTATTCCGTGAATTGGCGACTCGGCCGGTCGGCGCCACCGATTTCTTGTTGGCCGCCGCTCAAGGCATCGCCACCTCCATCATGGTGTACCGGACCCAGCTCTCAGTATCGGGCGCCACCGCGGGCGAGATTCTCGGCACATCCCTCATATTCGGACCCTTGAGCGGCGTGGTCAGCATGTATCTGTTTGCCGCCATCTATGGGCGCTTGGGTGTGCGGGCCGGCGGCAAATCCGCGCGCAACCAGGTGTTCCATGTGCTGGCGTACGGCGGCATTCCGGTGGCGACGTCGCTGGTTTTATGGATATTCACCGCGCTCGTCGTTGGCGAGGCGGCCATTGTCGATAAGCCGGCCGTCGAGGTGGATGGCTTCGTCGCTTTCGTGCTCCGGGCGCAGTTCGTGGCCTACATGCTGCTGCTGTTGTGGAGCATCGTGCTGCAGGTCATGGGATTCAGCGAATGCCTGGGACTGACTACACGCAAAGCGTTCGCCGTGTGGGTACTGGGTCAACTGTTATGGCTGCTCGCGGCCTTTTTCTTGAGCATCCTGATCGCGATTCTCTTCCCGGGCCTTCTCCCCAGCGCCGCGCACTAGGGGTGGCTCCGCGGGAATGATCGGTGTAGGAGGCAAAATGGGCGGCGGCGCATGCAGCCGCTCGATCACCGACTTCGCCACCTCCGCCGCCGAGCGCATTGTTCCTGCAGGATCGCCGGAGCGTGGCTTCGAGGCGCGGCGCAGCTTGATTTTTTTGGACGCGGATTTGGGGGCCGCGTTTGCGCGGCTCGGTCTCGGCGCCCGAGCGGCCTTGCCGGCGGGCGGCTTGCCGGTGGCAGGCTTGCGTACCGCCGGCTTGAGCTTGAGCGCGACTGCCGGTTTCACTGAACGCGCAGTCCCGGACGCGACTGCCGCCGCGGCTTTCCGCCGCGCTTGTTTCGCCGCCTTTTTTTCAATTTTGAACAACTTGCGCGCCTGTTTGAGCGTTGCCTTTGCCTCGCGAACCCCGGTCTTTGCGGCGGCAGCTCGCGCGGCAGCTTTGGTTGCGGCAGCCTTGAGTCGTTTCATGAAGGGTGATTGGGCGATCACTAGGAACCTGTCTCCTGGGGCAGCACGCGCATCAAAAATTGACGAATATCGGCGACTTCCTCAGCGCAAACGGCATGAGCCATGGGGTACTCGTGCCATTCGATTTTATACCCCTGGGCCTTGAGATATTCCCGCGATTTCAACCCCAGCGTCATGGAAACCGTGCCGTCGAACTGTCCATGGGCCATGAATATCGGCGTGGCATCGTTGGCGGGCGTTCGCTCGGCTTTGAAGGTGCTCTCCCTCGGCAAGTAGCAAGACAGTGCCATGACCCCGGCCAGTTTTTCCGTCAGGCGCGGTACGGTATAGAGCGAAACGGCGCCTCCTTGGGAGAATCCCGCGAGCACGATGCAGCTCGCCGGAATGCCGCGCGCGACTTCCCGGGCAATCAGTTCCCGAATTTTCTGGTCGGCATCTTGAAATCCCGCGGCATCTTCGGCGACTTTCCGATCCAGTCCCGCGATGTCGTACCAGGCGCGCATGCGCATTCCGCCATTTATTGTCACTGGGCGGACGGGGGCGTTCGGAAAGACAAACCGCCAGGCGCGCGATCCTTGCGGTACGAGTTCAGGCACGATGGGTTCGAAATCGTGCCCGTCGGCGCCCAATCCGTGCAGCCATATGACAGCGGCGTTCGGCTGCGGCGCCGTTTCTATTTCGATGGTTTCCAGCATTTTCCCTAATGTACCTTAGAACCCCCGGGCAACTCGACCCACCCTGACACTCTGCGACGGCACGCGTCAGCGCGGCAGATGCGAAACGGGGTGCGGCGGATTCGGTATATTCGCCGCATGCCTATTTCCTTGAGCGTTCTGCGCCGCTATGCCATTGCGCGCTCGCTGTTCAAGCCGACCACGCTGAAGCGCGCGATCGATAAACTGGGATTCGTCCAGGCAGATCCCATACGCGCACCCGCGCGCGCTCAGGATCTGACTCTGCGCCACCGCGTCAACGGTTATCGCGCGGGAGATCTTGAGCGCCGCTATCCCAAGCTCGCGCTGGAAGAGGATTTTTTCATTAATTACGGTTTTCTGCCCCGCGCTCACCACGCCTTGATGCATCCGCGCAAGATAAGGATCAATCCCTCGCCAGTTCGCGCCAAACGCGTCGAGGCGATCCTTGCTTTTGTGCGCGAACGCGGCAGCGTGCACCCGCGCGAGGTGGACGCGCACTTTTCGCACGGCCGCGTAACCAATTGGTTCGGGGGATCGTCGAATGCCAGCACCCAAATGTTGGACCTGATGCACTATCGCGGCCTGTTGCGGGTGGCGAGGCGCGACAACGGCACCCGCGTTTATATCGCGCGCGAGACGACGCTGCCGGAGATGCCCGCCGCGGCTGCCGCTGGCAAGGCGGCCGGTGCGTCGAACATGGACGCGCTGGTGGATGTCATCGTGCGCAAATACGCGCCGCTGCCGGCGAGCACCTTGGGGTTTTTAGTGAATCGCCTGAAGTACGGCGCGCCCCAGTGGGACAAGGACCGCACCGCGGCCCTGGCTCGCGCCAAACAGCGTCTCGGCCACGAGCGGGTCGACGGCATCGAGTGGTACTGGCCGGCGGAAGAACGGCCGCTGTCCAAGCGATGGCGGCCTGATGATCAGGTGCGCCTGCTCACCCCCTTTGACCCTGTGGTGTGGGACCGGCGCCGCTTCGAGATTTTTTGGGGCTGGATCTATCGCTTCGAGGCCTACACACCCGCGCCGAAACGCAAGCTGGGCTACTACGCCTTGCCGTTGCTCTGGCATGAGCGGGTCATTGGCTGGGGTAACCTGGCCGTTGCCGATGGTCGGTTGATCGCTGACTTCGGCTACACGGAGGGCAAGGCACCGCGCAGCCCAAAGTTTCGCCAAGCGCTCGACGCCGAGCTGGAGAGGGCACGCGCGTTCCTCCAGATGCCGTAACGGCTTCGGCGACGAAGCCGCGCAAAGGCGGCTAGGCGGCCGCGCGAGGATGGCGGGTAACGCGGCCGGATTCGGTTAAGTAAGCGATTGCCACGAAAACGGGGGCGCGCCATGAAAAAAACGTCTCGGGTATTCGTCGGGCTCCTGGTCTTCCCGGCGCTCTGCTCCGCACAAAGCGCATTCGACGGGGTTTGGCGGCCCGACCCCGAAAGGCCCAGCCACCCGGAAACCGAGATCGCCGTGCTCGCCAAGGGTGAATATCAATGCCCATCCTGTATGCCGCCGTACTCGGTCAAGGCCGACGGGCATGATCAACCCCTCGCCGGAAATCCCTACTACGACAGCATCAAGATCGCGATCATCGACGATCGTACCGTTACCAAGACCGGCAAGAAGGACGGCAAGGTTGCGATGGATACGCGAGTAACGGTCTCTGCGGATGGCGCCAGCAAGACCGAAGTTCAAACCCTCACGGGGATGGCACCGGTCCCCATTGAGCTCACTGCGAAGTTTTCCCGGGTCAGCAAGGGCGCGCCAGGATCTCATCTGATTTCAGGCGGTTGGCGGATGATCGAAATGGAGGTGTCCAATCATGCCGAAGACACGACCTTCAAAGTGAGCGGCGGCGCATTGTCGATGTCCGATCGAATGGGCCGGTCTTTCATCGCGAAGTTAGACGGCACGCCGGCGCCTTACAAAGGCAGCGACGAATTCAACGGCGTTTCCCTGAAACTCATCGACGAACGGACGATCGAGGAATCCGACCTGAAAGACGGCAAGGTCGTGAAGATTTCGCGCTGGGTGCTCGCACCGGATGGTGAAAGCATTCACGCGCGATTTGACGATACGCACGGCCACATCCAGGAGCAAGACGGTCACAGGGTCAAGTAAAGTCGGCGTCGGCCTATGAACACCATCGCCTTAGAACGGCATCCCATGAGGCTGCGATTTTTCTTTGTCGTCATGGCGTCCGCCGTGATCGTCACGGTCTTCGTCGGATTCGCACCGACCTTCTATCTTCGGAGTTCCTTCCCCCAGAATCGTCCCATGTCGGTGCTGCTGCACGTCCACGGAGTCGTGTTCAGTGCTTGGGTCAGCCTTTTTCTGGCTCAGACGCTGTTGATGGCGAGCGGCTCGCGACGGCTGCATCAACGGCTCGGCTGGATCGGCGCCGGCACTGCCGCGGCCATGGTCATCCTGGTGACAGCTGCCGTGATCGAACAACTGCGCCGGGTGAACGGCTTTCCGCCGCCGCCGCTGGCTCTCGCGCTCAGTGCGTTCGACATCCTCGTGTTCGCAATTTTGGTCGGCGCGGCGCTCTACCTTCGAAGGCGTCCGGACTGGCACAAACGCTTTATGTTGTCGGCGACAATCATATTGTTGGGCGCGCCAATGTTTCGCGCCGTCATGCATTTCATCGGCACTGGCGATATGGCCAAGGTCTCGATTGTTTCGACGCTCCTGGTGGATGCATTCTTCCTGCCGTGCTTTGCCTACGACTTGTTGACCCGCCATAAGATCCATCCGGCGTACTTCGTCGCGCTTTTGCTGATCGTTCTGGATCAAATCGCGCAAGCGACCGTCGTAGCCTGGACGCCCTGGATCAATTTTGCGAACACGCTGCAGCGGCTGGCCGCCTAACGCAAACGCCCTCGCGAATGCGAGGGCGCAGCGGATCCTGGCAGGACCGCACGAACGCGCTTATTGCGGATTGCGCGAGGCAGTCGCGGCACCCGTGCCCGAAACATCGACCGACGTTCCGCTGGCCGAGTGCTGGGCGTCAGCAGCCCCCATGCCGCTCGCCGCGACCGAGCTCTTGCGGGTCTCGGCATTGACCCCACCCGCACCCGCACCGGCGAGGCTCGCCGAGGGCGTCGGCTTTTGTGCCGCCGCACCGGCTGTGGGAGTCGCCGTCGAAGTGGCAGTCGGTTTGGACTGCCGCGCCTCGGAGGCGCCCTTCGTCGCAGTCGATGAGGCGCTCGAGGTTGCACTTGAGGAGGCGTTCGATACCGCGGGCTTTGACACCGCTGCGGCCGATTCCGCAGAACCGGTCAGACTGGCGGCACCAGTATTTCCGGTCTTGGAAACGTTGCCGGCGGACTGCGCAGCCGCATCGCCCGTGACCGACTCCTGCTTAACGGCATTTGCCGCGGGGTGCAGCTTCGGTTTGTCCAGCGACGGTTTGTCCAGCGACCCTCCGAAGGCACCCTGGCCCTGCAATGCGCCTTGACCCGACACACCGCCGAGACGGTTCATTCCGGACATTCCGGAGAGGCCGCCCCCGAGGCCGCCGCCAAAACCACCGCCCAAGCCGCCGGCGTAGGCGGGCGTGATGGCTGCCAACGCGGTGGCGACGCTGACTGCAGCAATGATCTGTTTAGTGTTCATCGTCGATCTCCTGTTGACCGCAGCACTTCGCGCGGCCTTCACCATTGATACGAGCGCCCCTCGGTGTTTCTTCCATCGAACGATGTTTTTTTCGGGCGCGCGTTTCAGCGTCCCGGCTGGCCCGAATCGGTGCGGTATTCGGCCCCCACAAGGCCGAAGCCATATGTTAAATCGCGGCCTGGCGCTCCGAGATCAATGGCGCTTTTTGCCAGCGATTCAATCGCGGCGCTGCTTTGTGCCAAGTCGGGCGCCCTGACGGATGGCGCCAGCAGCGCCGCCACGATGGGCGCAGCAAATGAGGTGCCGCGTATCGGCGAATACTTTCCTCCGACATCGGCCGCCTCCATGTCGGCCCCGGGCGCCGCAAACATCACCTGGTTGCCGCGCGCCGCTTCAATGAGCACGCGCCGATGTGCATCCACGGCCGTAACGCCAACGACGTGGGGATAGGAAGCGGGATACAAGGGCGGAGCCGCCGGTCCATCATTGCCCACCGCGGCAACCAGTAAATATCCGCGCGAGGTCAACGCACGCACGATTTGGGCGAGCGCCGCATTATCCGGACCCACCAGACTCACGTTGATAACGGCGATCTGTTGCTGCGCCAGCCAGGCGAACGCGGCAGCCAGGGCATCGACCGCTCCGCCGGTGGGCGCGTTGCAATAGACATCCGCGGCGTACAGTTCGGCCTTCTCCAGCACTCCATGAAAGCGTGTTGATCGACCCATGATCAACGAGGCCACCGCCGTGCCGTGCGCACTCGGGACCACCCGGCCGCCGCATCCCCACGAATGGATCAGAGCCTCATGAAAAACCGGATGCGACCCGTCGACGCCGGAATCGATCAAACCGACGCGCGGCGAAGCGTGATCAGAAGAGCTGATGCCGGTGGCTTGCGGCGGCGGTGCATTGATCGAAGCGGCCGGCGTATCGCTCGCAGCCGCAGGCGAGACCATGCCGACGCCGGTATAGATATGATTGAAATCATAGGTGCCGGCAGGATCTGACGCGCGCAATGCATGCAGCGCTTTGGAAAGGTTCATCGAAGGCGGGGGCTGTAGGACTAACAGACGACTATCCAGATCGCCGATTGTTTGTTCGCGAGCCACCCTGAAGCCATTTGCCAGCGCCGCGTCCATCGCCTGCGTCGAGGGGGAAAAAGACAGCAGCTCATCGCGGACGATCGGATTGCCATGCGGGTCTGCGGCCACGGTGCGCGGGTTGGCGCGGATCAAGCGGGCAATCAATGCACGCCTAACGCCGCTGAGCTGTTCAAGAGAATCCGTGCCCGTCTGGCCGACGGTTTGCGTCAATTTCTGAATCGGCAGCGGAGGCAAGGGGGCAACCGGCAAGCGCAGCTGCGCTTGGGCGGAATTGGCCACGACAGCCGCCATCAGGATGCGGATGAATACACGCATGAAACTCAAAGCCTCAATTGTTCACGCCGCTGACCGCCCTACTGGCTGTTAGCATGCGTGGATTAAACATCAACTCTCGAACGTCTTCCTCATGAGTACGAACGACAGCGTGCAAAACATCCAGGAACAGATCGTCGCTTTGCTGCCGCGCCTGCGGCGCTTTGCCCGCAATCTGGTCCGCAACCCGCACGATGCCGACGATGTCGTACAGATTGCGGTGGAGCGCGCGCTGCTGCGTCTGGATCAGTGGCGCAGCGATGCGCGCTTGGATAGTTGGCTGTTCAAGATACTGCGCAACGCCTGGATCGACGAGGTGAGGGCGCGTGCACGACGGGCTAAAATTTTGATGCCGGAGGAAGCAGGTGAACAGATCGGAGAGGCGAGCATGGAGCGGGAAATAGAGCGCTGGTCGGCGGAGGCAGCCTTAACTCGATTGCCGGAGGATCAGCGCCTGGCCGTCAGCCTGGTCTTGATCGAGGGATTGTCCTACAAGGACGCGGCCGAGGTGCTCGACGTGCCGCTGGGAACTCTGACGAGCCGGCTGGCGCGCGGACGCGAGGCGCTCCAAGCAATGCTGCGGCTGCCGGAAGGAGATGCTTCATGACGATTTCAGACGAAACTCTGATGGCTTACGCTGACGGCGAGCTCGATGCGGCAACTCGCGCGAGCGTTGAGGCAGCCATGCAGGGAGATGCGGAAATTGCCAGGCGCGTGGCTCGCCATCGAGCGCTGCGCGCAACCATGCAGAAAGCCTTCGACGCCGCGTTGGAAGAGCCTGTGCCGGATCGGCTGATCGCGGCGGCGCGCGGGCAGACCGCAGCGCCGAAGAGCGCGGTGGCCGATCTGTCCCTCGCGAGAGAAGCTGCAGCGCGCCGCAAAAATTTGGCGGCACCCTGGCCGGTAGCCATGGCCGCGAGCCTTCTCCTTGGATTGGGCCTGGGGTTTTTGGCGTGGCATGGATCGGGGGCGTTGCTCCGGCCCGGTTCCGGCGGAGGGCTGGTCGCGGATGCAGCTTTGGCCGAGGCGTTGTCCGGCCAACTGTCCGACGATCGCTCGCCGGCCCGGGTCGCGGTCGCCGGATTGAGCTTTCGCAACAAATCGGGCGACTACTGCCGAACATTCTCATTGACCGGTACCAATGCAAGTTCCGGGCTGGCATGCCGTGAAGGGAAGGACTGGAGTATCAAGGCGTTGGCGCAGGCGCCGGGCGCCGAAAAGAATCCTGGCAATTTCCGCACGGCAGGGTCGGAAGAGTCCCCGGCAATCCGCGCGGCGGTTGAGGGAGCCATTGACGGCGAGCCTTTGAATCACGCCGGCGAGATCGCCGCGCGCCAGGCGGGTTGGGCGGCGGCGCCCAAGCGCTGAGCAAGAATCGCAAAACAGCCTACCCCGTTTTGGGGCGGCGCGGGTTCGCCGGCTCCCACAGTTCAACGGGATTTCCCTCCGGATCTTGCAGATGGGCGAAGCGTCCGTTCGGGTAGAGCTTCGGGTCCACCTTGACCGCGGTGCCCGCGGCTTTGAGCTGCGCGACCATCCTATCCAGATGACTGACGCGGAAATTGATCATCCAGGTTTGATGGGCATCGCCAAAATAATCCGTGTCCATCGGAAACGGCGCGAACGCCGTGGGTCCTGCCTGCTGCTGCCATGGCAGCGCATCGTAATCGGCCGGGATTGGCGCAACACCCAGCTGATCGCGGTACCACGCGGCCAAGGCCTTTGGATCCTTGGCGCGAAAGAAGAACCCGCCAATTCCGAGAACTTTTTCGCTGCCTTGTTCAGCGGCAACTGCGCCGACAGCACTCGCGGCGAGCGTTCCCGCGGCAGCCAGCATCAATAGCGCGCGTCTTTCGATAGGCATGATTGATTTCCCTTGAAATTTACTTGTTTGCGAAACGGCCGGTTGACAGTTTATGCATTTTTATGCAGGATACGTGCAATTTTATGCATGAGTCGAAAATGCTTAGATCTGAGCCCGAGCACAACAATGCACCGGCGCGCCGAATGATGCTCGCAAAAATCATTCGCGAACAAAAAGTCGGCCGCCAGACCGAACTCGTGGACCTGCTGCGCAAGCTTGGCCACATTGCGACGCAATCCAGCGTGAGCCGGGATCTGCGGGAACTCGGCGTGGCCAAAATGGGCGATCGCTATGTGCTGCCCGAGGCGGCCCTTACACCTAAGAACGACTTTTCGGCGCTGAAGCAGTTCGTCAGTGCGCGGCTCACGGCGGGCACCAATCTCACCGTATTGAAAACGACCATTGGCTCCGCGCAAAGCGTGGCCGTCGCCATCGATACGGCTCAATGGCCGGAAGTGGTGGGCACCATTTCCGGCGATGACACGATCTTCATCGCTACCGCAGGCGCGGAGGCCCAGCGTAAGCTCGGCGATCGCCTGTTCGCTCTCTTCGGACGCTAGGAGCCCCATGACATCCACTTATGGCCAAGGCGCCGAGCCCATTCTCTTGGCTTTTTCCGGCGGCCTGGACACCTCGTTCTGCGTTCCGTGGCTCAAAGATACCTATCAACGCCCCGTCATCACCGTGACCGTCGATACCGGCGGCATCGACGCCGACGCAGCTCGATCGCTGGCGGAGCGCTCGGTGCAATTGGGCGCCATGGAACATCATTTGATCGACGCAAAGACCGCGTATTTTGAGCAGGTGCTCAAATACCTGATCATGGGCAACGTGCGTCGCGGCAATCTGTATCCGCTGTGCGTCGGTGCCGAGCGTGTGCTGCAAGCGCAGACCATTGCGCAAATGGCGCTGTCTCTGGGCACCAAGATGGTCGCGCACGGCTGCACCGCTGCCGGCAATGATCAAGTGCGCTTCGAAGTTGCCCTGCGCACGCTGGCTCCCGACCTTGAGATCATCGCACCGGTACGCGACCGCGCCTTCAAGCGCCCTGAGCAGCTCAAGTATCTTCAGGAGCACAAGCTGCCCGTGCCGGCGTTCGGCGCGGCGTATTCGGTGAATCGCGGTCTCTGGGGCGTCACCATCGGCGGCAAGGAAACGCTAACCTCGCAGGGCAGCATTCCGGACGATGCGTGGGTGCTCTCGAAGGATGCCTTCACG
>Ga0210402_10003794_pt1 | contig 14025 bp, 10 predicted proteins | sample IncBWC7MmetaG_FD_161055 | JGI IMG/M metagenome (GOLD analysis project Ga0210402, IMG submission 161055) | Forest soil microbial communities from Barre Woods Harvard Forest LTER site, Petersham, Massachusetts, United States - Inc-BW-C-7-M | ecosystem: Environmental > Terrestrial > Soil >...
GTCGCCGCCCTCGGCTATCCCGACCGCTATCCCAAGGGCGATGCCATCACTTTGCCCGGCGCCTCCAGCCTGCCGCCGGACACTTTTGTTTTTCACGCCGGCACGGCACAGAATTCCGCCGGCTCGATTGTCACCAACGGCGGCCGTGTGCTCGGTGTCACCGCGCTTGCGCCCACGCTGAATGAGGCCGCCAAGCGCGCCTACGCCGTTTGCAATCAGATCCAATTTGCTTCAAAATACTTCCGTCGCGACATCGGTGCGCGCCAACTCAACCGTCTTTCTCCATGATTGTCATTCCAAGCCCGGCGAGGAATCTCGCCCTCACTTTTTTCCTTTCAATCGGATTGCTGCTTGCCGTCCGCGCCGCCGCCGCGCCCATCGACCTTGGCCAGGATCTCCTCTATTGCCGCGTGCGTGCACTGCCCGCCGACCTGCCGGCGGCCGACACAGGGAAATCCGCCCTCGTCCTTGACCTGCGCTACGCCACCACGGATGACGCCGGCGTCGCTGCATTTTCCGCCTGGCTCGGGTTCCGCACGGGCGCCCAGCCGATTTTCATCCTCGTCAATGCCGACACCGGTTCCGCGCTGTTGCACACACTCACCGCCCACCCTCTCCCATCCGGCGTCGTGACCCTCGGGCCGCCTTTGCCCGCCCTCATACCCGACGTGCCGCTGAAAATTTCGCCCGACACCGAACGGCATGCCTACGATGCGCTCGATCACGGCGCCACCGTCGATTCACTGGTCGTTGAAAAAATCAACAAGCCCCGTTACGATGAAGCCGAGATGGTCAAGGAGCATGCCAGCGACAGCGGACCGATGGCGGATGATACGGCTGCCGCCAAGCCGGATTCTGCGCCGGCCAAACCCACCCCGCCGCCGCAGTTGATCGACCTTGCGCTCCAGCGCGCCATCCAGCTCCATCGTGCGCTTCTCGCGCTCAACAAGATCCCCCACGCCTGAGCGGCGAACGCCCGTTTTGCTTTTCGCGCAAAAAGCTGTCTATTAGCACGCCGATGCCAGCACCCGGCCACATTCTCACCATCTGCACCGCCAACATTTGTCGCAGCCCGATGGCTGAAGGTTTGCTCCGGCATGCGCTCGCCGCGCAACCCGCTCCGCTCAACTCCCTTCGCGTCATTTCAGCCGGCGTGGCGGCACGCACCGGCGAGCTGGTCACGGAAAACTCGGTGCTGGCCATGAAAAAGGCCGGCATTGATATCTCCGGCCACCGCAGCCAGCCCGTCACGCAGGAACTCCTCGATGGCGCGCTCGCCGTTTTCTGCATGACGGAGTCGCACCGCGACATGCTCCAGGTCATGTTCGACCCGGTGCCGAAAAACATTTTTCTCTTCCGTGAGTTTCTTCCAGCCGGCGCCGAGCAGGAAATCGCCGATCCCTACGGCGGCCCCTTCTCGCTGTATGAGCTTTGCCGCGACGAGATGGTCGAGGCCGTGCCCACCCTGGTCGCGCAGTTGAAAAAACTGGCCGGCCGCCCCGGCGCGCGCTGACCCGCGTTTCTACAAAAAAATTCTTTGCCTTGCGGCGGGTTTGCGCGAGCGTTGCATTTTCCCGCCATGCTTAACGCCGCGCCACTCAAGACCCTCGATCCCGAAATTTACGCCGCGATCTCCGCCGAGTTCGCCCGCCAGCAGAGCCATATCGAGCTCATTGCCTCGGAAAACTTCACCTACCCGGCGGTCCTCGAGGCCCAGGGCAGCGTGCTCACCAACAAATACGCCGAAGGTTATCCCGGCAAACGCTGGTACGGCGGCTGCGAGTTTGTGGACAAGGTCGAGCAGCTCGCCATCGACCGCGCGAAGCAGCTCTTCGGCGCCGAGCACGCCAACGTCCAGCCGCACTCCGGTTCGCAGGCCAATTTTGCCGTTTACACCTCCGTGCTCCAGCCCGGAGACAAGTTGCTCGGCATGAACCTCAGCCACGGCGGCCATCTCACGCACGGCAATCCCGCCAACTTTTCCGGCAAGCTCTACCAGTTCTGCCAATACGGCGTGCGCGAGGACAACGGCCTGATCGACTACGACGAACTCGCCGCCACCGCCGCGCGCGAGAAGCCGAAAATGATCACCGTTGGCGCCAGCGCCTATTCGCGCACCATCGACTTCGCCCGCATGGGTGAAATCGCCCGCGCCAACGGCGCCATGCTCTTCGCCGACATCGCGCACATCGCCGGCCTCGTCGCCGCCGGCCTGCATCCGTCGCCCGTGCCGCACGCCGATTTTGTCACGACCACCACGCACAAAACCCTGCGCGGCCCGCGCGGCGGCCTCATTCTCTGCAAGGCACAGTACGCCAAGGCGCTCGACTCCGCCGTCTTCCCCGGCGGCCAGGGCGGCCCGCTGATGCACGTCATCGCAGGCAAGGCCGTGTGTTTTGCCGAGTGCCTCAAGCCTGAGTTCAAAACCTACTCCGCGCAAATCATCAAAAACTCGCGCGCCCTCGCCGCCGCCATGGCCGGCCGCGGCTACAAGATCGTCTCCGGCGGCAGCGACAACCATCTCTTCCTCGTCGATCTTCGTCCCACGCTGCCCGAGCTCACCGCCAAAAAGGCGCAGGAGACCCTCGATCTCGCCCACATCACCTGCAACAAAAACACCGTGCCGTTCGAGACGCGCTCGCCGTTCCAGGCCTCGGGCATCCGCCTCGGCACGCCCGCCGTCACCACGCGCGGCATGCTCGAGAAGGACATGGAAGAAATCGCCGGCTGCATCGACCTCGTGCTCCGCGCCATCGGCACCGAACGCGAAGCCGCCGCCCTCGCCGAGGCGAAGACGCGCGCCCACACGCTCACTGGCCGCTTCCCGCTGCCGTATAAATTGTAGGCGCTCATATCCGCGCGCTTGCCGGACGGGCTGACATGGTGATATAAAAAATCACCATGAACACCGATGCCCATGATCAGGAAGGCGATGAAGCCGAGATCAGCTATTCGCTGTTTAAGCTCGAACCCCGCAACGCGCCCATGCTGCCGCGGCCTCTTTTTTACCGCCGCGTCGCGCTTGGCATCGTGATCGGCTTCGGGCTGCTTTCCACCGCGCTTTTTGCCGGCATGCTGGGCTATCGTGTAACCGGACACATGTCGTGGATTGATGCCTTCGTTAACGCCGCCATGATTCTCTCCGGCATGGGGCCGGTCACGCCGATGGAATCCAGTGCGGGCAAACTCTTCTCCGGCTGCTATGCACTCTTCAGCGGGCTGGCTTTCATCACCATCGCCGGCGTCATGATTGCGCCCTTCGTCCACCGGGTTTTCCACTGTTTCCATCTCACGGACGATTCGGCCGGGGAAAAAGATTAAAAGTTTATCCGCCTTGCACCGACCCCATGAAGAAGGATGCCTTTGTTTTTGCCATCTGCGGTGAGCGGCACGCGGCCCGGCTCAACCTCGCGATAAAGTTCCTCAAGGGATTTTCCCGGCGCGACATCATTGTGGTCAAAGGCCGCGCCAGCCTGAAACTGGATTGCGACCAGGTGATCACGCCCAGGATCCCGGCTGGCCTGGACAACCACCAGGCCAGTATTTTCCTCAAGACATCGCTGCATAAAATCCTGGCCCGCGAGCGGCGCCGGTTTTGCTATCTCGATAGCGATGTGATCGCGGTCAACGATCGGGTTGACACGATTTTCAAGCACGCACACCAGCCGGTTTCATTTGCCGCCGACCATTGCAGTCTCCGGCAGTTCAGCCGCCATGCCGTGAACTGCCATTGCACCAGCCGCGAATGCGAACATCTCCACGAGGCCATCCACAAAACGTTCGGGGTTAAAATAACCCCAAAGGCGTGGCAGCACTGGAACGGCGGGGTTTTCGTTTTCGACGAAGCTTCGTCGGAGTTCATGGATCTCTGGCACAAAAACACCCTTTCAATTTTCAAGGATCCGTACTGGCAAATTCGCGACCAGGGCAGCCTGGTGGCCACGGTGTGGCAAATGGGCCTGCAAAACCACCCGCTGCTGCCCCGCGAATACAATTTCATTGTCGATCCGCTGGATGGCGTGCCCCGGGCGAAGCGCGGCACGGTGCAGCCCCGCGAATTACTTCCGAACGAGAGCTATTCCCTGCGCAATGGCGCCCGCAACGGCGCGATGAAACCCCATCCGGCGTTTTTGCATTTGATCAATGGCGGCGCGGGAAAACGCGGCTGGAAGAACTGGGATGAAGTGGAGCATTTGCTGGAAACAAAAGTTTCCCGGCTCGCTCCGGCGAAAAATGGCGCAAAAGCAAAAGCGAAGGGCACCAAAAAAAGCGCACTGCCGGCCGACACCCCGCTGTCCGCCGACAACCGCATCGTCCATGGCTTATGGATTGGCCCCACCCTCTCGAAGATGGAGCTGCTCACCATCAAATCCTTTCTCCGGCACGGGCATGAATTTCACCTGTGGGTTTATGACAAAATCCAGACTCCGTTGCCAAAGGAATTGATCTTGGAGGATGCCAATAAAATTATTCCGAAAAAACGGATCATCAAAAAAGCGGACACCGACCCGGAGACCGGAGTCGGCAAAGGCAGCTTTAGTTCGCCGTTCTCCGATCTTTTCCGCTACAAGCTGCTTTACGAAAAGGGCGGTTATTGGGTGGACATGGACATCACCTGCCTGCGCCCGCTCAACTTTTCCACGCCGTATGTCTTCAGGCCGCATCGGGTCGGCGTGGTGGGAAGTGTCATCAAATGCCCGCGGCATAGCCGCCTCATGAAAACGGTCTATGAACGGGTCGCCCGCGAGGCCAATGAACACACCGAATGGTTGATGCCAAACCGCGTTCTTTCACAGACGGTCCGCCGGCTGCGCCTGACCCGTTATATCCAAGCCGGCATTTGGAACGAAGACTCATGGTGGGGCCAGGTCCGGCCTTATGCCCTGGGTGACGATCCCATTCCATCCGGCTGGTTTGCGATTCATTGGATCAATGAATTTTGGCGCACGCTCAAGCAGCACGGCGGCTTTTATCGGGGAAAACGCTTGTTCGACGTGGCGCCCGAAAAAGAAAATCCCAAACCGGGCAGCGCGCTCGCCAGGCTTTATGCGGAATATGGGCTGGAAATTTCCGCCAACGGAAGCAGTTCCAGCGGCGCGCCGGCCAAGCCCAAGCAAAACTTGGTGCTGCCACTGAACAAGCCCGCGGAGCGGCAGCCGGCCACACCGCAGTTTTTGATGACCAGCCACATCAACATCCTGCTGCCGAGCCTCACGCGCGGCGGCGCGGAGCGGAGCGTGCTGGAAACGCTGACCGGACTGCAACGGCGCAACGCGTCGGCAAAATTATTTGTCCTCCACGGCGTCCGCCCGAGTTATTCTTTTAGCGGTTCCGCGAACGTCCAGGTTTTCCGGCTGAATTCGCCCGACTTGCAGGCCAAGCTGCACACGGTCGCCGCCGAGATCCTGGCCTCGCCGGAGCCATTGGTTTACACGCACATGGTCAAGGCCGAGTTGCTCCGTTCCTTGTGGGAACGCGGCGTGCAAACGGTCCCGGTCATTCAGAACGCCCGGCCTTCGTGGCAGGATTCGCCGGCGGCATTCAACCACCCGAATGTTCCCTTTGTCGTCGCCGTGTCCGAGGCCGTGGCGGAACAACTCCGCGAAGACAAATGCCCTCGGCCGGTGGTGGTGGTGCGCCACGAATTGCAACGGTGGTTCACGCCGGAAGAACAGCAGGAAAACCGGCGGCAGATCCGCGAACGCCACGGCATCGCCGATGACACGCTCGTCCTCGGCATGGTGGGTGAATTTAAATCTCAAAAGGCCTACACGCGCGCCGTTCGCGTGCTCGCGCAGATTCGAAAAATCCGCCCGGTCAAGCTGATGATCCTCGGCGGCTGGGATCACGAGTGGGGCCACGGCCGCCACGCCTACGCGGCCACCTGCCGCCTCGCGCTGGAATTGAATGTGATCACCGATTTGCTCACGCTCGGCCCGGTGCCGGATGCCGAACGCCACTATGCGGCGTTTGACGTTTTCCTGAACACCAGCGCTTTTGAAGGATTGAGCGTGGCGCTGCTCGAGGCGATCCAGACCGGCTGCCCGATCGTGACAGCGGATGCCGGGGGCAACGCCGAGATTCTCCCCGAGCGCGCGGTTTTGATTCAGGATTCGTCGGATATTTCCGCCTACGTGGGCGGAATCGCACAGGTGCTCAAGGCCAGTTCCCGGACTCTGGCGCCCAAGCCGCATGACTTCGATCTGGTGCCCCGGCTTTGGTGCCTGCTGGGCCAATATGGCCGGCCGGATGTTTTTCGTCCCCTGGCCAGCCGCACCGGCACGCTGTTCCTGACCGAGAACCTGAATATCGGGGGAGCCCAGCGATCATTGATGAATCTGCTCTGCACTCTTCCGCGGACGGATCAGACTTGGCTTTGCGTATTGGAGACCATTTACGGCCAGGGATATTTGGACACGCTGAAAAAACCGGCACCCCGCGTTTTTCCATCCATAACAGCAGCGATTACCTCGACCGGATTGAACGCATCCTGTGCCTGATCGAGCGGCTGAACGTGCGGAACGTCTGCTTTTGGAACGTGGATGCACGCATCAAGCTGCTCCTCGCCAAACTTCTTCCGCCGGGGTCGGTCCGCCTCATCGACGTCAGCCCAGGGCCGGCTTTCTTTGTGGAAATGGAACGGACGCGCATATTCCAGCGCCGGATTTCGTTTCGTGCCGCCGACTACTGGGCGCGACTTGATCATTTTGTCGCCAAATACCAGGGCGGCGCTCCGGCCGGCCTGCGGGTCGATGGCCGGAAAGTTGCCGTCATTCCGAACGGAGTGCCTGCACCGCCGCCGGTTGAACACCATGCCCCGGCGCTCCCGCCCGGCGCGGATCCCCGCCTGGTCATCGGCACCGCCTGCCGCATCATGCCGGGCAAACGGATTGATTTCCTCATCGACATGATGGCGGAACTGAACGCGAGCCTGCCCGGCGCGACGTTGATTATTGTGGGCGGCATTGATCCACGCCACACGGATTACTGGCCGCTGTTGCTCGAGCGCCTCCATTCCAAGCAGGTCACGAACATACATTTTGCCGGCCCTCAATCCGATGTGACGCCATTTTTGCGCCTGTTTAAAATCTTCGTGATGCTGGCCGATCAACCCGGCTGCCCAAACGCTTCCCTCGAGGCGATGGCCTTGGGCCTTCCCGTCATTGCCAATTCCGCCGGAGGCACCGCCGAGCAAATCCGCCACGGAGTGAATGGTTTTCTTGTAAGCGGGGACGATCCCAAGGAAATGGCCCGGCATGTGCGCCACCTCCTGGTCAACAAGGCGATCCACCGGCGTTTCAGCGCGGCCGCGCGAACCACAGCCGCAAAAGATTTTACCATGGATCTGATGACCCGGCGCTACCGCCAACTGCTCGCAGGCCCCGCCCGCGCAGTTCCTGTTGCACGGGCAAAACGACACTCGAAGTCGCCGGTTGTGAATAAAAGGTGAGCAACGTTTTCTTGTTACGTTGGTGCCAACTGGCTTGCTCGGAAGCCGTCCAGCTTCTCCATGCATCAGATAACTATCCGTCTTCCATCGAATCGTGATTATGTAGGGACGCTCAAGCTGGAGAACGTGAAGGGCAAATTGATCGCCGGCCCGTTCCAAGTGTGCGCGCGCTCCCATGATGAGCTCGCGCGGGCCAATGGAAATCCGGATCGAATCTCGATCCTGCCTTTCGGCGACATGCCCTTGGGCGAGTATCAGATTTCGCAGATCGTCAAAAGCGGGCCGGGCACTCCCTACGACAGTGATGAATACGGCTCCGCGGGCATTGTTTTTCTCCAGCCCAAGCATGGTGAAGCCGCCCTCGCGGATGCCAACGGCCGTTTTGTTTTTTTAATTCAAGGGGGCGCACTCTCCCGCAACGGTGCCTTGCGGCCGACCGAAGACGGTTCCTTGCGGTTGTCGAACCGCGACCAGCGAAAATTGGTCAGTACTTTGCGCCGCATCGGTGAAGGCGCCTGCCGCTTCATCGTGACCAACAGCGGAAGCGCAAAGCGCCGGGTCGCCGTGAGCAGCCCGGGGCGTTCCAACCGTGGCCCAACCGGGAGTGACGCAGCGCAGCCCGGGCTGTTGTCCGCCCGCGCCGCGTCGGCTGGCCTGGCCGAGCCGTCGCGCCGGTCATGGCTGCGGACAATGCTGATTGCGGCCGGCGCCTTTGCAGCCGTTCCGAGCCTGTTGCTTTTTTCCCAACAAAAAGCTTTCGGTGAAGACGGCGGAACCGATTACAGCCCGAAAAAAGGCCCAACTCCCACGGACGAAGATTTGCACGATGCGCCAAACGACCCGAAGAAAACTCCGACGGTGCCACTGACGCCATTTCCGCAGGACAATCCGCCGCCGGTTGACCAGACTCCCGTGCAAAAGCCACAAGGCGGCAATGACACCAAGGCCATCGATCAGGCGGGGGGTATTAGGACAAATCCCAACGAAAACACCATTGACCCACAAATCGGCTTCGATACGCCCGGCGACAAAAACACCAACAGCACCACCACGGTCGCTACTTCTACAGGAACTCCCGCCGGCGCGGAGTCTCCCCTAGACACCTCGTCGCTCCCGCCCAACGACCCCGACGTGAAGAACCTGAATAAATACCAGCAGCAGTTGAAACAAGACCAGGCGGCTGCGGCCCAAGCCCAGGCGGATTACAACGCGAAAAAACAGAGCGACCCGAATGACGACCAGGCGCCGATGCTGAATGCGCAAGGCAAGCTCAACGCCACGCAGAACATGGTCAAATATGAGACCAACCAGGTCAAAGCGAAGCTGCCGGCGCTCCCCACGGCAAAACCTGCCGCACCGCAACAACCGAAGGGACAGTAAGCCGTTTCATGCGCCAGCGCCTGCTTGTTTTATTGTGCGTGGGATTGCTGGGTGCAATGTCCTCGGCCCGCGGCCAGTCCGCGCCGACCGCGCCCGTTGACGTGCCCGCCGATTCGGCCCTGGCCCAAAACGAAGACAATCTCGACTTGAAGCGCAGCCTCGACTTGCGCCATGCCGGTCTCCTGCAGCGTTTTCAAACCTGGAACCAGCAAGCCCAGGATTATAATACGCAGTACTCCAACCGCGACCTCGACCCCAACTCTTCCGAATATGCCGCGGGCCAGGCGATGCTCTCCCGCCTTTCATCGGATCTTTCGAGCTACAACGACGACAACGCCGCTTTCACCGCCGACGTCGCCAAGCTTGTTCCCCGACCTCCACCTCCGGTTACTTCGCCGACACCCATCAAGCCGTCGGATCATTCGCTGGCCGGGTCAGGCGGCCTTGATTCGCGCGCGCTCGTTACCAGCGACGACTATCAGGACGCCCTGAAAAACGAGCAGGATCTTCTCAAGCGCCAGCAGCGTTGGCAAAACGAACTGGCCAAGCTCCAGGGCTGGCAGCAGGGGTTGCAGTCCGACCGTTCCGAGTTCGACAAGATCCAGCGCGAGGCGCAAATCGACGGCCTGCATGATGTGCTGATGAATATCCCCGCCGGCGAAACGTTTGAGGCGCTCGCCGACCTGAAATGCATCACAGGTGACCAGGCCGGCGCCCTGGCCGCGGGTTATGATGCGCTCAAGGCCCTCGTCTCTGCGAGCGAGGGCATCGGCGCGGAAAACAGCCAGGAGCAATTCGAAAAAATCCTTAACGCGCAAAAAAGTTTCCGCGACTCGATGACAGACCAGGCGATGATGGCCCTCAAGGAGACCAACCCCAAGGCCTTCGAATGGTATGGCAACGTGGGCAAAACGCTCGACGCCGCCAGGGAGATGATTGTGTTTGCCCAGCAAAACAACCATTCGGGCGAGGCGTGGGGGAAGTTCGTCGTGAAGCTGGGCACCGCGGTGGTTCCGCTCGCGAACTACGTCGTCATCGCCGACACCGTCGGGGAAAAAAAGCTGACCCAACACATCGTCCAGGCCCCGCTCAACAGCTTGAACGAAGCCCTGGGCAAAAATTTCGACGCCCAGCGCTACATCCAGCAAAAGCTCGACCCGGTGAACCGCGACCTCGCCGGCGTGCAGGAAACGATCAAGAATTACCAAGCCGTCCATCCTCAAAGCGAATGACCAGAGGCATCGAGCAAAACGCCCCTGCCATAATACCACTGTCTCAAGAGACTGGACTTCTCGCTCGTCAATCTGGTGGTAGGGCGGGATCGCTGGGCCCGCCGGGAACGTTTCGGCGCGCCCGGCGGTCGCGCCCTACCTTATAGTCCAAGCATTGAGAGACGTTGGCATAATCCGCGAATATCCCAAGGAACCCGCCCAAGCATCGCGCGTCCCACACTGTTTGCGCCTTGGCGTCCCTCCATTTTGCCTTTTTGTTCACGCTTCACCATGTCCAACCCTGTCGATTCCACCGCCAAGCCGCGCCGCCCGCTCTCACTCGGCGTCATTTTTCTCACGCTCGTCATCGACCTGATTGGGTTCTCCATCATCTTCCCGCTGGCACCTGACCTGATCGATTACTACCTGCGGGTTGACGGCCACACCGGCGCGCTCGGCTGGCTACTCACCCAAACCCACTCCGTTGCGCACCTGCTGGGTAAAAACGAGGATTTTTCCGCCGTGCTGTTTGGCGGCGTGATCAGTTCATTCTTCTCGATCCTGCAGTTTGTCTTCGCGCCCTTCTGGGGTTCGGTCTCGGACCGGCGCGGTCGACGTGGCGTGCTGTTTATGACGGTTGTCGGCACGTCATTCGGCTACCTGATCTGGATTTTCAGCGGGTCGTTCTGGTTGTTCATCGTTTCGCGCATCGTCAGCGGCGCATTCAGCGGCAATCTTTCGGTCGCCACTGCCGCCGTGGCCGACGTGACCACCCGCCAGGAACGTTCCCGCGCCATGGGCATCGTGGGCGCGGCATTCGGCCTCGGCCTCGTGACCGGCCCGATGATCGGCGCGCTCACGGCCCATATCAACCTGCTCACCCACCATCCGTCGCTCGCCCGCTTCGGGATAAATCCATTTTCGGTGCCGGCGCTGATCTCGTTCGTCCTTTGCCTGATAAATATCATCTGGGTTTACGTGAGCTTCAAGGAAACCCTCCCGCCCGCCGCCCGGGCGGAAGCGCGCGAAGCCCGGCTGCGCAATCCGCTGCGCGCCATTTTCTCGATAAAGAATACCGCCGTGCGCCGCGCCAATATCGTGGCGTTCGTTTATGCACTCGCCTTCGTCGCGATGGAATCGTCGCTCACCTTCCTCGCGGCCGAGCGCTTTCACTACACTGCGCGCCAAAACGGCTACCTGCTCGGTTTTCTCGGCGTATGCTCGATCATCACCCAGGGCTACATTGTGCGCAAACTGCTCAAGCGCGTGGACGAGATCCGGGTGCTGACCACCGGCCTCATCTCGACCTGCATCGGCCTGCTCTGCATCGGGCTCGCTCCAATTCCCGGGATCCTTTACCTTGGCCTTGTATTTCTGGCCGTCGGGGCCGGCTTGGTGAACCCATCTACGACCGGGCTCATTTCGCTCTACAGTGAACCGGCCGAGCAAGGCCGCGTGCTGGGTATTTTCCGTTCGCTCGGCTCACTCGCCCGCGCCGTCACGCCGGTACTGGCCGGCATCGTGTTCTGGGTTTTCGGTTCGAGTGTCGTGTTCATCGCCGGCGCCGTGCTTTCCGCCGCGGCACTCGCCCTCAGCACAAGGCTGCCCAAGCCGGTAAAATGATCCCGCACCGCGCCACCGCCCTCCTCGCCATATGCGGTGCGCTCATTATCACTGGCTGCTCGACCCTGCGGCGCGTGCCCATGCCGCCCCGCCGCACCACGCTCGAGTCGCAACGCATCGAGCTGCCGGCGCAGACCATTTCCAGCTATCTCATCATCGAGACGCGCTGGGACAAAAACGGCCCCTATCATCTCATCATCGATACCGGTGCGTCCGTCACCCTCGTCTCGCCAGAACTCGCGGCGCGGTACTCCGACACTTCCGCGCCGCCCATCCCTCAGACGCAGGTGCGCGTGAAATCCGCCGACGGCAACACCACTCTTTTGCCCGCGGTCACGCTCCGCCGCTTTTTCCTGGGCAAGGCGCGTTTCGAGCGCGTGCCCGCGCTGGTCTATGATTGCAGCGCACTCTCGGCGCACTTCGGGGTGAAAATCGACGGCATCCTCGGTTTTCCGTTTTTCCGCGACACGCTTCTCACCCTCGACTACCCGCGCTCTCGCGTGCTGCTCGTCCCCAACACCGCCCTGCCGCCATCCCTGCCGGGCTCGACGATCCCGTTCAACAACGCCAGCCGCACGCCGCTGATCCCGGTGACGCTCGGCGACGAAACGTTCATCACGCTCATCGATTCCGGCAGCGACGGCGCGCTCAGCCTGAATCCAGTGGGTCTGCACGCGACCTTCGACTTCGGCCCGCGCCCGGGGCCCTCCGTGGCCACGCTCACCGGCGACCACCCGCAGCCAGTCGGCCGCGTGACCCAGTCGCTGCAAATCGGCGGCTACACTTTCATGCGCCCGGTCGTCACGCTCACCGATGACCTCTCCTCGCTCGGCGGCGCCATGTTGAAAAATTTCACCGTGACCTTCGACCAGCGGCGCAACCAGGCCACCTTCTACCGCGAAAGTTCCGCGCCCATCCTCACGCCCTCGCGTCGCAGCGCCGGCCTCAGCTTCGACAAAAACCGCGTTTACTGGCGCATCACGAATATCGTGCCCGGCTCGCCCGCCGCCGCCGCCGGCATCCAGGCCGGCGACCTTTGCACGCGCATCAATGGCGAACTCATCGCCAGCTGGAATCTCCGCCGCTACGAGGAACTCACGGGCAGCGCAAAAAGCATCACCTTCACTTTCTTGCGCGGCACGCTGGAGCAGGACACATCCGTCGCCGTCTTCGATCTCGTGCCGTGAGGCGGCTCATCCGCCGCATCGCTTCGTTCTCATACTCGTTATCGTTATCGGATTTGAGGCATCTTGAGAGAACGAGAACGATTAAGAGAATGATGAAGATTCGACTCACTCGTAGAGTATCTGGTCATTTTTTCCTCAGGCGAAAAACCCCCGCGCCGTCGCACCCGCTCTCCGGCGGACGGCTCAATATTTGCGTCTCGAGCGTGAATTCATCGCGGGCAACGGCGAGAAAAGCCGCGACCACGCGCTCATTTTCCTCCGGATCGAGGCTGCACGTCGAGTAAACCAGCCGGCCACCCGGCGCCACGAGCCCTGCCGCGGCCACGAGCAGCTCCTGTTGTTGCCGCGCATGCCGGGCGAAATCGCCTGGCTGCAGCCGCCATTTCACATCGACCCGGTGCCGGATCACGCCCGAGTTTGAGCACGGTGCATCGAGAAGCACGGCGGAAAACTTTTCCGGCAGGCCCTGCGCACGAAAAGAATCCGTGTTCAGCCGCCGCACATCGCCTTCGACCAGCGCCGTCTTCACGCCGGCCGGGGCGCGCGCCAGGTTTTCCCGCAGCCGGGCCAGCCGTGCGCCGGGCAAATCCATCGCCACCACCCGCCCGCCCTGCATCACATCGGCGATGAGCAGGCTCTTGCCGCCCGGCGCCGCGCACACATCGAGCACGGTTTCTCCGCGCTGCGGCGCCAGCAACCCAACCGCCAGCCGTGTGGACGGATCCTGCAGATAAAGTTTTTCCGCCGCCAGCAGCGGCTCGAGATCAGCCCAACGTCCCGCCGGCACTTCAAAAAACCCGGGCCAGTCCGTCGGCCGCAGCCATTCGGGCGGCGCCTCGGCGGCGCGCCAGCGCGCGTGCATCACCCCCGGCGTCTGGTTCCATGCGAGCAACGCCCGGGCCGCCGCATCGCCGAATTGCCCGCGCCAGCGCTCCACCAGCCACGCCGGATGCGAAAAAAATTCCGCCCATTCCGTGGTGTTGGCGCGGTCTGATGGCTCGGTTTGCGCCGCCAGCACGCCAGCAAGCTTGCGCGCCACGGCATTGACCAGCTTCACCTCGGATGGACTGAGTAAAAATTTTGCCTGCCCGACTGCATGATGCACGATCTTCGCATGCCGGCCCGCGCCATCTCCCGCCGTGATGAGCTCCGCACCGGCCATGACCAGCACCGC
>Ga0210402_10003795_pt1 | contig 14024 bp, 15 predicted proteins | sample IncBWC7MmetaG_FD_161055 | JGI IMG/M metagenome (GOLD analysis project Ga0210402, IMG submission 161055) | Forest soil microbial communities from Barre Woods Harvard Forest LTER site, Petersham, Massachusetts, United States - Inc-BW-C-7-M | ecosystem: Environmental > Terrestrial > Soil >...
GTCATCTTTTGCCTCGAGGTAGGTGCGAAAAGTGGAATTCAGTTTCAGGTGGGCATCCACTTCCGGCAGAAATTGCACGTCCTGGGAATGCGCAGGCAAGCTTGTGAGGCAGGCGAAGAGCGCCCATCTCCACATTTTGTTGAAATGTTGCTTCATCGGGAATGCTGGCCCCTTGATGTGGCTCGTGCCCCGCACCTGGTAAGGTGTCAGCCCCTGTTACTTGAAGTTGTAAGTCGCGCCCAGGATCAAGCCTGGCATGTTGACGTCATAGACGAATTGGGCGTTTCCGTTTGGCCGGTAATCTATGCTTAGGTACCGATATCCCACCAGCATGACCCACTTGCGGCTGACCTTGTAACCGAGACCTCCCCCAACCTGCCAATCGGACTTCGCGGATCCTCCGCCCGCATCACCCGCAATTGCGACGAAAGCTTTCGGGGAAAGCGCAAGTTCAATACGCCCTCCGGCAACGGCGTCTGCCCAGTTTCCCGACTGAGAAACTGTTTTGCCTAGTTGGGCGCCTTGCGAGAATGCCCTGAGTTCATTGCTCAGGTGCCAGTAACGGACTCCGAATAGGGCATCCACTTTCACTTTCTTGCCATCGGCAATTCGATAGCCGATCTTGGGCGTGAGCATGGTTTCCCTCATTGTCGCTTTGACGGAGTCCACGTCATCTGTAATGGGAATCCCTTTTTCGTCGGACAGTTTCATCCACATGAAATCTACGGGGATCAGCACGCGCTTGTAGCGCGTCTCAAACATGCCCATCGCTCCGATATTGAGGTAGTTGAAAATGTCGCTAAAACTCGCGTGCACGCTCACATCATGGCCAAGGGCTCCGGCCTCACCGTGAACGCCGGCAAACCAGATATACGGAGTAAAGGCAAAATGCCACCCGTCATTCGCGCTTGCATCCATCTCCTTGGTTTGTGGCGTGGGCGTATTCACGTCGGCTTGCGCCTGGGCGCTGGCACGGTGTGAATAAAGCACTGCCGCCAACGCGAAAGTCACCAGACCTGCTCTTACAGCCTTGTGGTAAGACCCCATGAGAACTTCCTTTCTTTTGTGTCACATGATTCTTGCCATGCGAGGTACCAAGCGGGAATTGTCAAAAGTGACAGGGTAATGCACGAAGAAGGAGCGTCGTCTCGCCAGCTTGGTGTTCCAGGGAACCGGCAGCCGCAGGTCTTCAGCAGTCATAGACGAAAAGGCATCGCGCAAAAAGATGGGCGGCCCTTGCGAGCCGCCCGCTTGTGACATTGTTCCTGTTAGTTGCTGGGGCCTTTGGACGCAGCTTCTGCTTCCGCCATTCTCTTCCCCATTTCCGCCTTGACGGCGTCAAGGTTGAAGCTGGCTCCCCGCTGCATCGGCGGGAATTCCAGGAAGGTTTGGATTTCCTTGCCCATTACCTGCTGTACGAACACGAAGCGCCAGAATTGATACTTAAACCAATCGAAGTATTGCTGCGCTCCGTCTTTCGTCCCGTTGCTGGGCCAACCGGTGCGTTCGAATGGATCGAGGCGCAGGTTGGTGATATAAGGCACGTCCGGATGGGTCTTTTCTCCCAGCCAGCCGGCAGGTTGGTCGATGAAGCGGAATTTGTAATCGTCAATTCGAATCGCCCCGACCGTGCTTTCACCGAGGTAGAAAATTTCATGACGTGCGGATGGGCCCTTTCCAGTGATGGCGGCCATCTGGTTATAACCGTCGAGGTGGTTCTTGTAGGTCCGGTCACCGATCGTTTTCCCCTTCAGCAACTCTGCGGTGATGTTCGGATTGCCGGCCGCGGCGACGAAAGTGGGAAGCCAGTCCATGCCGGAGAAAATGCCGTTCTGCACGGAGTCCGCGGGCACATGGCCGGGCCAGCGCAGGATACAAGGCACGCGGAAGCCACCCTCGAGCACTGTTCCCTTGGACTGGGCGAACGGTGTCTGACCGCCATCGGGCCAGGTAAAGACTTCGGTGCCGTTGTCGGTGGTGAACACGACGATGGTGTTGTCGTCTTCGCCCATGTCATGCAATTTGTTCGTCACAATGCCGATGTCGTCGTCCAATTGGGCCATGCCGGCTTCTTCTTCCGACCAGCCATTCTCCGCGTTGCGCAGTGCTTCATATTTCGGCGAAAGGTGCGTGACGATGTGCATGCGCGTAGGGTTGAGCCAGACGAAGAACGGCTTATTGTCGCTCTTGGCCTTATCGATGAACTTAAGTGCGAGATCGCGAATTTCGTCATCCACGGTCTCCATGCGCTTGGGATACAGTGGGCCGGCATCCTCAATCTTCTGTTTGCCGACTGGGCCCCAACGTGGTTGATCGGTCGGGTCAGACTTGTCGGTGGCCCAGCAATGAACCATGTTGCGCGGGCCGACAACGTTCAACAGATTCTGCGGATAGTTGGGATGCGCCGGGTCTTCCATCGCATCAAGGTGATAGAGATAGCCAAAGTATTCGTCGAATCCGTGAACGCACGGTAAGAACTCATTCTTGTCGCCAAGGTGATTCTTGCCGAACTGACCGGTGGCGTAGCCCATCGACTTCAATACCGTGGCAATAGTCACCGCTTCGGCAGGCAAGCCGACTGACGCGCCCGCCTGGCCGACCGTGGTCATGCCGGTTCGAATCGGCAGTTCCCCGGTGATGAAGTTGGCGCGACCCGCCGTGCAACTCGCCTCTGCGTAGTAGTCAGTGAACAACATGCCTTCCTTGGCGAGCTTGTCGAGGTTCGGCGTCTTCCCGGCCATTAAGCCGCGATGGTAGGCACCGATGTTCCACATGCCGATATCGTCGCCCATGATGACAACGATGTTGGGTTTCTTCTCTTCCGCCTTGGCCGCCGGTGCTGCTGCCGCACTAAAAAGCGTGGCCACCACCGCCAGAGCTAGACTCATCTTTCCGGTCCACTTCATAATCACTCCTTTTTCACTTCACTGACGAAAATCGGTGCGTGCAATTCCACTGGAGATCTGGGCGGCAGACTTGTATGTGGAGGCAAATGGTCCCGCTGTGGCCAGTCATTTGTAATTGGCAAAAGTGACAACCAGAGTGTTTCCAGTGACCAGCTAGAAGGCCGGCTTCCACCCATCGGCCGGGTCGTACCGCGTCATCGCTTGGGCGATCTCCGCCGTCTTTTCGCAATCCTTTTGGTAGACAACGCCATCCTTACCAATAATGGCGACAACGGCAAATCCGCCGGTCATCTTCCCGCTTACGGTGAAATCCTTCGCCCCGCCTGTTGCACCTGCGCCTTGTTTGGGGAGAAATTTGAAGTACTAGCCGACAACGCCTGTGGTTTGTCTCCAGCATTCGCGTACCCGACGGCTTTTGCAAAGTCGCGAACTCCCTCAAAGGGGCTCGGGGGCTGGCCAGCCGAAACTGGCCACTACAAGCCATCCTGTTTGCCTTCATCACTGATAAATTTCTATATGGCGCGATGGAGCAGCATATTTCCACTTCACCGCACGAGGCGATTTGTCTTTCTCTTCTGATCAGAGAAGGAACGGACGCGAATGTAGTCTATAAACTGCTGTTACGGTTCACTAGTACCTGAAAAAGTGCGCGACTTTCTTTCCGGCCTCATCCGTGTAGTAGACCGTCACCTTGGCACCCTTTTCCGTGCCTTTCCCAACACTCTTGCCTACATCTTTCCCTGCGTTGTCAGTTTATTCGAAAATCTTTTCTGTTCCGTCCGCGGACTTCACGGCCACAGTTCTTGAATTCTTGACTATTTTCGTGATCCTACCGTTTGTGACTTTCACGCTGTCCTTTTTGAAGCTGATTTCCAGCGTTCGGAACTTCTTACGAGGACGAAAAACGGGAGACAAACGGGCGATCCGCCATCGCTTCATTCATCGCGGGAATTAAGTCGCTCTGCATGAGCACTTTCGCAACGTAACCGAGTCCGCCGGCGGCAAGACACGCCGCCAGAATGTCTGAATCCTCATGCACGGTTAGAAAAACGATTCTTGCCTTGCTCCCGCGCTTCTTGAGTTCCCTGGCGACCTCGATTCCACTCAATCCGGGCATCGAAATGTCCAGGACAACCAGGTCTGGTGCCAGCGCCATTGTTTCATTCAGCGCCGAGCGCCCATCCGCGACCTTGGCAACAATTTCGAATTGATTGTTCAACAGGGCATCAACAGCGCTCAACACCTGCGCAAGATCATCTGCCAGTAAGACGCGGCTGCGCGTCATGGGGATCACCCCCGAGCTTTCGTTCATTTCGATATAATTTCGTTCATCTCGAGATAACAAGGATGAATATTTTGAGCCAAATCCGCCGGAAGCGTCTCTCGCAAGGACCCGTCTTTTCCATCTCTCGGCGAGATTTCTACAAGTACCCTGCGCGCAATTCCTGCGCTTGCCTATTGGTAGTAATTACAATGAGGGGGAATTCTTTAAACCTAGAGGGAGATTATTCTGTGCTTGATGGCGTACTGCACCAGATCGGCATTGGTTTTAAGTTGTAGTAGGTCCATGACCGCGTACTTATGCGCAGCTACCGTCCGCTTGGTGATCTGGAGAATCGAAGCCACTTCTTTCATCGAACGCCCCTCCGCAAGGAGTTGGATGACCTCCCTTTGCCGGGGCGTCGGTTCAGCCACGTGCGCGCGGGATTTGGGATCGCGCAGGGAAATTCGGGCCTGGCCTTTCGCGGCGCTCGGCGTCACGTAAGAGCGTCCCTTCAGCACCTGATCGATGGCGTCTGTCAGTTCAAATGCCGCCGCCTGCTTCAAGAGAAACCCCGAAGCTCCGGCACGAAAGGCCTCGCCCACCATGTCGGGGTCCTCATTCATAGTCATGAAGATAAGTTTCAGGTGCGGCATAGCAGGCTTCAGGTGCCGCGCGGCGTCCAGCCCATTCAGTAGGGGCATGGCTATGTCAAGCACAACGACGTCGGGCTGCAGCTTGGCCGCCGCCACCAGCAGCGCGCGTCCATCGCTCACCGTGCCCACAACATCGTAGCGGGGTTCCAATACGCGCTTCAGCGCATCCACGAGCATCTGGTGGTCGTCCGCCAATATTACCCGGCTGCGCGTTGAGCTCTTATTTATGGTTGGCATGTGCCTCTATCTTTACCTCCTTCGAATTGGCGGCGTCAGGCTCCGGCGATGCCAGATTCGGAGATCTCCCTCGATAAGGATTGGGGCTTATACCGACCAGTGACACAATCCGAACCGGCCACCCGCTCGGAGGGCGGAACATGCGAACGTGCTTCCGCCTGCTGTCGCCGACCCTGGGCTACAGAGCGGTTATAACAAGCTTGACTCAAGAGACACTCCGGGAGCTAAGGCAGCCAGGCGATACGAGTTTTGCGCTGCCAAGGATCGGTTCCCAAGCAACTCAACTCACAGGGCCTTAGATACATTCCGTGGGCGGGAAAAAATCTAAGACAGATCAAGCGTACTCGGTTGCGACCATGGGGCTTTTCTTGCTCATGCCCCGGCACCGAATCTAGCTGCACTTTATCAGAATTATCGGTCATGGGGGCGAAGTTTGTTGTGACTCCCGTCACACGACTCCCCCTGCAAATTTGGGCTGAATGACGTGTGCGCATCACACAATTTTAGACCCTGAAGGGCTGGAAGGGCGCTGGCCTCTAAGCGTTATAGCTTGTTACTTCTGACAATACCGATCAGTGAGCGCAAGTGAAACTATCGACGCCATAATGTTAGCGTGTTTTTCCCACTCAGGAGGAATCCAATGAGATCAGCGTTTCTCTGCCTCATGGCCTGCCTCGTGCTGCCGGCCGTAAGCCGGGCCCAGGCTCCCCTATTCAAGATTTCGCAGGAAGACAGCTCCATCAACTTCTCCGTGAAGGCCTCAGTGGCGCTGGAGGGTAAATTTGAGAAATGGGAAGCATCGCTAACATTTCCGTCCACGGCCGTTTCGACAGGCGTTATAGACATCAAGATCAACGCAGATAGCGTAGATACCGGCAGCGGTATGAAGGACGGCAAGCTGAAAAGCAAAGACTTCTTCAACGTTAAAGATGATCCCTACATCACCTTTCACTCCAGCAAGATTGTGCAGACCGGACCCACCACCTTTGACCTCCCGGGTACATTTACGATACGGGGAGTGTCAAAACCCGAGACGCTGACGTTTACGCTCGCAGATATGGCGGCGGCGAAAGCGGCAGGGGAGGGTGAAGTTAAAGGAACAATGGCGTTCGACCGAAAGGAATACGGAATGAACAGTGGCATCCCTTTCATCAAGATTGCCGACCGCGTCGAGGTTACCGTCAATCTGAAGGCGAAGCGCGTCAGCGGGCCTCCGCTTGTCCTTAAGCAATAGCAGGGCCGGGAATTTTCAAGCTCATCTTGCACTTGCCTCGCGGGAACGAGCCACCGGCGTCGTTCTACGAACTTGAATCACCTGTCACTTTTGACAATTGCTCGCCCGAAACTTTGGGGACAGTCTCATGGAGTTCTCCAGCCGCGCAGCTTGGCTAGGCCAAGGGCCAAGTGAATCGCCGTCGGGTTGTTCAATCCAACGAATCGCGGAAGAGGCAGCGCGATCAAATTGAAATTGAGAAACCAAAACAAAGCGTCCGGGGCAAATCCGGTCAAGCCGGCCAATCCAACGGCGCGCGGGAAGCGTTATCTCCTAGCATTCTGCCTGCTTGCCGTCGCCATCCTTCCCGCGATATTCCTTCACCAACTGACCCCATCCTTGGGTGCAAGTTCCAATGAACCTGCTGCCGCGGCCTCCGCGTTCGCGCCGACTGTGCCAAATACTCAACCACCGCCGGAGCCCTCACCCAGAGGCATGGTGTGGATTCCCGGCGGCGAGTTCTCCATGGGCGCGGCCGATCCTCCCGACATGGACATGGTCGGCATGCGCGCCACCACGGATTCCCGGCCCATTCACAGGGTCTATGTCGACGGCTTCTTCATGGACAAGACCGACGTCACCAATGCCCAATTCGCCGAATTCGTCAAAGCAACCGGCTATGTCACCATCGCCGAGAAAGCTCCCTCCCAGGCAGACTTCCCCGGCGCCCCACCAGAAAACCTGGTCGCGGGAGCGGTCGTCTTTTCCCCTCCGGATCATTCTGTCCCCCTGAACGATCACTTCCAATGGTGGAGCTACGTCAAGGGCGCGAACTGGCGTCATCCCACCGGTCCCAATAGTTCCATCAAGGGCAAGGAAGTCTATCCCGTCCTCCAGGTAGCCTACCCCGACGCACAGGCTTATGCGAAATGGGCTCACAAGCGTCTGCCCACAGAGGCGGAGTGGGAATTCGCCGCACGTGGCGGACTTGCGGGCAAGCCCTACGTCTGGGGAGAAAAATTCAAACCCAACGGAACTTGGATGGCCAACACTTATCAAGGGCATTTCCCCGATCAGGATTCCGGCGCTGACGGTTTCATCGGAACTTCGCCCGTCGGCAAATTCGCTCCAAACGGTTATGGCCTTTACGACATGGCGGGAAATGTCTGGCAGTGGACCGCCGACTGGTATCGCCCTGACTACTACTATCAACTCGCCAGAATCGGCGGCGTGGCGCGAAATCCAAAAGGCCCCGAAACTCCCTTCGACCCCGCGGAACCCAATGACAAGAAAAAAGTGCATCGCGGCGGTTCTTTCCTCTGCACGGATCAATACTGCTCCCGCTACATGGTCGGCACTCGCGGCAAGGGCGAGGTGACCACGGGCACGAATCACCTGGGCTTCCGTTGTGTCTCAAGCAGTGGGGCCAAACGATGATCGCGAAACAGAACGGAAACCGCCGCCCGGGAAGCAGGGCCTGGACAAGTTGACGGAGTTTCAAGTCCACAAGAATTGAAATTTCCAAAAGCAATTCAGAAAAAGGAGAAAACAATGTTGCAAGAAATGCGGAAGGTGATGTCAAAAGTCGGGATTGGTCTGGCGTTCGCCATGCTGGCGTGCACTTTTACACCCGCCCAGGATGTAACCAGCAACGCCATGCCCGGAGCGGACTTCACCAAATATCACACCTACAAGTGGGTCCCCATTGAAGGCGCGGTGCAACCCAACCAGATTGTGGATGCGCAGATCAAGCAGGCTGTTGACGCACAACTGGCTGGCAAAGGCCTCACCAAGACCGACGGCGAGAAAGCCGACCTTCTTATCGGCTATCAGGTCTCTATCAGTCAGTCAAAAGAATGGAACGCCTACAGTACGGGCGGCATGCGGTGGGGCGGCGGGATGGCCTCGGCGCAACAGTCCACCATTAACACCGGCACACTGGTGCTCGACATGTATGACCCCGCTGGCAAACAGCTCGTTTGGACTGGGCGCGCCTCCAAGACCATCGATGAGAGTGCCAATCAGGCCAAAAAACAAAAGAATCTCGACAAGGCCATGCAGAAGTTGCTGAAGAATTTCCCGCCAAAGGCGAGCTAGCAGGGATTGGTTCTTGTAAATTCTCGGGAGGATGGTCATGAAAATTAAAGCGGTGAACGTGTTTCGAACCTTGTTTCTGCCGCTCTTTGCGCTTTCGACGGGGGCCATTTTCCAACCTCCCGTGAAGGCGCAAAGTCCGGAACTCCAGGAGCGCGTTGGCGAGCTCAAGGAGTCGATGGCCAAAAACAAGCAGTCCCTCGGCCAATACACCTGGGCCGAACAGGTCAACATCAGCCTGAAGGGCGAACTGAAAAAGCAGGAGCACTTCCAGGTACGCCTCGGCCCTGACGGCAAGAATCAGAAAACTTCCCTCGATCCCCCATCAGACGGTTCTTCCGAAAGCGGTGGTCGTCTGAAAAAACACGTCGTTGCGAAAAAGAAGGAAGAGTACAAGGAATACGCCGAGCAAATGAAAGCCCTGGCGCAACAGTACGTCCCGCCGGACAAAGAGATGATCCAGCAGGCGTACGCACGGGGAAACATCAGCCTGGTTCCCGGTGGAGGCTCTCCCAGCGAAATTAAACTCGTCTTCCACAACTTCGTGAAGCCCCAGGATTCCATGACCCTGGTCTTCGACAAAGCGCAAAAGCAATTGCTCAGCATCCAGATCGCTTCTTACATGGATGATCCCAGCGATGCCATGAACCTGACTGTGCAATTCAGCCGGCTTCCCGACGGCACCAACCATGTTTCCAGCCTGGTCATCGATGGCGTAAAGAAACAGTTGAACATCGCCACCCAAAACTCGAATTACCAACACTTGTGAGCGGTAAGTTGCCGCTCCCGTGTGTAAACTGGGGAATCCCGGGGCAGACGGACTTGCGGCAATTCTGCAGGTTTGAACCGGGGAGAGATCGCGGTCCCGAATATACAAATGACAAAATCGAGGAGAGCCTGAATGAAAAATAAAATGATGGTGGTGTTGGTTTTGGGATACCTGTGCTTTTTGGCGGCGCCTGCCGCGCACGCGCAAGCCACGGCCAGCAAAGACACTCAAACCGTGAGCGATCAGGACGTAAACCTTTTGCGTCAGGACCTGCGGTCTAAGAAAAAGCAGCTGATTGCCGCGAATTTGACGCTGACGGACGCGGAGTCCACGAAGTTCTGGCCGGTATACGACCAGTTCAGCGCGGAAATGACCCAACTCGGCGATCAGAAACTTGCCTTGATCAAGGAATACGCGCAGAACTTCGGCTCGTTGACGGATGCGCAGGCTCTCAGCCTGATCAACCGCTCCCTGGCACTGGACGAAGCAGTCTCGCAACTGCGGATCAAGTATGTTCCAATCGTCAACAAGGTCCTGCCAGGCACCAAGACAGCTACCTTCTTCCAAATGGAACGCCGGGTCGGCACGCTGATCGATCTCCAGATTGCGTCGCTAATCCCGCTGGTCCAGGACCAGCACTAAACTCTATCCGCGCAAGCGGAGGACATCGAACGGCCCCGCACGAACGCGAATCGTTCCGCGCGGGGTCTTCGTTTTCACCACGGCGCAGCGCCTCGGTTGAGTCCTGCCGGATTGGAGAGGAAAACATGCCCGAACCAAAGCGTACCCTGAAGCAGAGGGCCTACCAGGGATTTAAAGAGTATCTGATGATCTCTTTGTATCTCTGGCTGGTCTTCAGCTTATTTGTCCTCTACCGGGCGGTCCTTTTGTCGGAGCGGGTAACGCTGCTCGCGCATGGCGAAGCACTCCTCAACGCGCTGGCCCTTGGCAAAATCATGCTGATTGGGCAAGAATTGCACTTCGCCGAAAAATTCAGGGACAAGCCCCTTATCTACACAACGCTCTTCAGGTCCGCTGCTTTCGCCATCGTCCTGGGTTGCTTCAAGGTCATCGAAGAAATTTGCGTTGGCCTGTACCACGGCAAGTCGGCGGCAGAAAGTATTAAGGAAGTCGGCGGCGGAACGTTGAATGGAATCCTCGCCACGATGGCGATCCTCGCCGTACTTCTGATTCCCTTCTTCGCCTTCTCGGAGCTGCGCAATATCATCGGCAGGGAAAAATTAAGCGCGATCTTCCTCACCTCCGGCCGTCTTCCCGGTGAATCTTCTTGAGGGAGCCGGCGCCAAATCCTCAAACTCATCTCGCGGCCGCTGTAGCAGCACAGGTTCAACTTAACGGAGGAACTGGTTTGAAAGAGAAGATCGCACTCGTCGTTACTGCTCTAGCCTGCCTGGCCATGCTGGCGGTCGCAGGCCCCAAACTGGAAATGAGCTGGAAAAATCCCGGCTACTCCGGCGGACAATTCAAAAAGATTCTGGTGCTGGCGCTGAACGGAAAAGCGGCCAACCGCATGGAGTTCGAGGATCAACTGGTCGCGGCAATTTCCCGGCCCGGGGGAAAGGTGTACCCCAGCTACGAATTCATGATGCGCCCTGACGCCACCCCGATTGACATGAAGGATATGCGGGAACTCGTCCAGGAGCAGCACTTTGACGCCATCGTCGTTGCGCGTGTCACCAAGCACGACACCACGACAACCTACGTCCCGGGTCAGGTCTACTCTCCGCTTCCCTACTACGGAACTTTTTACGGCTATTACAACACTCTTTATCCCGTGGTTTATACTCCCGGCTATATGCAAACCGAGAGAGTCGGCCAGGTGGAAGTCAACATCTACTCCACCGCCAAGCCCGACGGGGAACTAGTTTGGACGGGAATTACCAACACCTTTGAAATCGGTTCGGTGATGAAAGCGATTAAGAGCCTGGTCAAAGTGGTAACCAAGCAACTTGAGAAAGACGCGGTCATCGCTAAACAATAAAAAGTCCGCCGGCTAAAAAAGCTCATTCAGCTGGCCAGAATCGCCTGCTGAATGCTGGGGGACTCACCCCCGGGCGAAAGTGTCCCTACCTGTCATTTCTGACAATACCTTGCCTCCCCGGAATCGCTTAGCTTAAGCGCATGCTAGTCGGAGTTTGCCTCAAATAACAGGGTTGCCTGGGGCGAATCGTGTGCGAAACCTCTTGCTATGTGCGCAATACGTGTCACCCAGGAAATGTCCCGGCAAGCCATGGGGGGGCTTCAGGTTTGGGGAATTGCGCCTCCATTACCGGACCGATAGGCATGTGAACTCCGCGGAGCATGCAGAAAAATATGCCTGACATGATTCCAGCTGACGCCAGAATGGTTCGAATCGCCGAGCGGATACTCCTCGTAATCGGCCTGAGCCTCTTGGCCGGCTGGGCTGCCGCGCGATTCCACGGAAGCATGGCCTCGGACGCTGCCATAAAGCGCTTTCAGGCGTCGCAGAACCAGGGTTCCGCATCCACGGCAGTAGTGGACTTTGCGGACTGGTCGCCGCAACGCATCGCCGCTTACAAGGACAGTCTGGCGGCAAAGAAAGATCTTCCACTCGCCATTCTCCGCATCCCGAAGATCAACCTCGAAGTCCCCGTGTTTAGCGGCACGGACGATCTCACGCTGAATCGCGGAGCCGGTTGGATTGCGGGCACGGCGCAGATCGGCCAGGCCGGCAATATCGGGATAGCCGCCCATCGGGACGGCTTTTTCCGCGGCCTGAAGGACGTGGGCGGCAACGACGTCATCGAATTAATCTTGCCCACTCGCACCGATCAATACATCATCAACAACATTCAAATCGTTAACCCTGACAATGTTTCCGTTTTGGATGCAACGCCGGCTCCGACGCTGACTCTGGTCACCTGCTATCCGTTTTATTTCGTCGGCAGCGCCCCTCAACGCTACATCGTCACCGCGTCTCGACAAGTTTCTGGCCAACCGGATGAGAGTGTAAAGACAAGCTCAAGTTCCACGGGCAAGAAAATCAACCAAAAGGAGAAAGCAAGATGATTTCGACTATGTTCTCGAAAAAGGTTATGCACGGTCTGTTCGCTGTGGGAGCCCTTTGTATCGCCTTCACACTCACGGCCTATGGGCAAGTGCAGACCAAAACCACCACGGCGGCAGCCGGGGACCCGACGCATGCCATTAAGGTCGAACGCGGCACAGTCGTATACGTCTCTGGCAACAGCTGCGTGATCAAAGCGGAGGATGGAACGCTTCGGCATTTCGATAACGTGCCAGACAGCGTCACCGTGACCGTAGACGGGAAACAGCTGAACATTCACCAGATCCAACCGGGCATGGTACTCGAAAGACAAACCATCACTACGACTACTCCCAGGATGATCACCACCGTCAAAACCGTCACCGGCACCGTCTGGATGGTTAATCCACCCAGCATGGTCATCCTGACCCTCGAAGATGGCAAGAACCAGAAGTTCACCATCCCCAAGGGCCAGATGTTCACAGTGGATGGACAACAAACAGACGCATTTGGTCTCCGCAAGGGTATGAAGATCGAGGCGCAAAAGATAGTCGAACAGCCCGAAACCGTGGTCAGCCAGCAAATCAAGAGGACCGGAGTTGCACCTCCGCCTCCGCCTGCACCGAAAGCCGATGTCCCGATGCTAGTGGTAGTGGCGGTTGAGGCGCCGGCTCCAGTCGAAACAGCCTCCGCGGCACCAGCACCCAAGCAGCTTCCCAAGACGGCCAGCGATTTGCCGCTGATCGGATTGCTCGGTCTGCTCTTCTGCGGTGTTTCGTTGTCCGTAACGGCCGTTCGCAACTTGCTCGCGCGGACCGCTTAGCAAAACAGGCCACTGGGCACGCAAGATCTTCATCGCTTGCGTGAGCCACTCGGGCCCTCGTCATGCACAACTCGATGGGAGCGGCCATGCCCGCTCTCATCAGTTTGTGTTTTCCGCAGCCACTTTCTCCCGAGGCTGCAACGTAAAATCCGCGGCCAAAGCTGGAGCGAACCCATGCGAAGAACACCGTCTGTAACAACTTTCATCCTCTTACCGCTCGCAATTATTCCTGCAATCGCTCTCTCCCAAGCCGCGCAGACACCCCAAACACTGGTCATAAACGGCTTGCCCGGGCAACTCGAAATCGTTCCGTTGAACGGCCGCTCTTACGTGGACGTCGAAGCGCTTGCGCGAGTCACGAACGGCTCGCTCAGCTTTAGCGGCAATCAAATTACTCTGACGCTCCCGGGCAGCGGGAATTCTCCCGCGCAGGCCTCAACTCCCCCGTCGGCCCCGGCAAACACGGCTCCGAATTCCGACTTCTCGAAAAGTTTCATGCGGGCCGGTATCGAGCAGATGACCGTGATCCGCGAATGGCGAACGGCCCTTGACAACGCCATCCAGAATGGATTTCCAATTACCGCCGATTGGCTGTCCGCCTATCGCGCCCAGGCGACGACCGCCCTCCGGTTGACCTTCGTTGCCATCTCCACCGATGGCGATCGCAATGCTTATCGGCTGCTGAACTCTGAGTTCGAAAACATGAAATTGCTCAGCAACAACTACGTGGCTCTCCGCCAGTCCATGCAATTCATCGCGCCGGACTCTCTGGCGAGCGACCCGCTGAACCAGAAAATCCTCAACTGCGGCCACTCGCTCTCGGCCATGGCTGCCAACGGCCAGTTCGTGGATGACGGTTCGTGCCAGTAGACCGCCGGAAACCTAGCTTCCACCTTTGCCATTGAAAAATAAGACCCCGCACCGGGAGCGGAATTTGCTGAATCCCGTTAACCGTTTTATTTTCTGTATATTAAGACGAGACACCACTGCTTGAGTCCAGTCTAGAACCGGCCAAATTCCACACCGTTCCTTTGAAA
>Ga0210402_10003796_pt1 | contig 14023 bp, 14 predicted proteins | sample IncBWC7MmetaG_FD_161055 | JGI IMG/M metagenome (GOLD analysis project Ga0210402, IMG submission 161055) | Forest soil microbial communities from Barre Woods Harvard Forest LTER site, Petersham, Massachusetts, United States - Inc-BW-C-7-M | ecosystem: Environmental > Terrestrial > Soil >...
AACTCCGCCTTTACCCCCGGTCACGGCGATGACCTTGACGGGGCGCGAAGCATTGAGCTCGGCCAACGCCTGGGCTCGTTCCGGAGAGAGTCTGGAATCACGCATGGGCCGCTGCTCCGCCGAAATTGCGGGCCAGGTAAGCCTCATCGCGCACCGGCGAGCGTTGACCCCGCTCAAGAGCCTCGCGCACCAGCCAGATGCGCTTCAAATGAGATGCGTGCAGGTCTTCCGGGATGCGCTGACCATCGCACACGTAGGCGATTTTCAAATGGTGCCTTAGCACGGTGGAAATGGCGGCGCCGAGACTTGCCGCCTCATCCACTTTGGTGAGGACGCATGCCGCGGGCTTGATACGCACGAAGGCGCAGACGATTTCATCGAGCGTTTGACCTTCAGCTTGTGCCGGAAGCGCCAGCAAGACTCGCGCGCGTGCGGCGCCGTACTTCAGTGTCGCCAATTGTTCGATGAGACGTACGTCGCGCGGTCCCATGCCGGCTGTGTCGATCAGAATCAGCTTCTTGGTTTTGAGCCGCTCAAGCACGCGGGCCAATTCCTTTGCCCCGTTCGCGGCATGCATGGGCGCGCCCAGAATGCGGGCGTAGGTCATCAGTTGCTCGCGGGCACCGATCCGATAACCGTCCGTGCTGACGAGCGCCAGGTCCTGACTACCATGCTGCATGCACCACCGCGCGGCGAGCTTGGCGATTGTGGTGGTCTTGCCGGCGCCGGTCGGACCCACGATGGCGGTGATGCCGCCGGCGACACAGGTCGGATCGTTGACGATCGGCAGATGCTTGGCGAGCATGGCAAGCGGGATATGCGACGGATTGTCCAGGCTGGTGCGCTGCGGAGTGAGCTCGGCCAGGGACATCGCGACGTCCGGCGCAATATCCATTGCCGTCAGCTCTTCCAGCACTCTGGCCTTCAGCGGCTCGCGCAATCGCTTGTCGCTCCAAGTCATGCCTGCCAATCCAGTCTCGAGCAAACGACGCATGTCCTGAAGTTCGCGCTTCATGGCGCCGTAATCCGCGGCGGAGGCACGCGGCGCCACCCGAGCCGGCGCGGACGCCGGCGTCGTAGCGGCGGCGGGCGTAGCGGCAGCGGCGGCAGGCGCAGCGGGCATCGCGCGCGCGGCTGCCATCGGACGCAGAATATTTGACGACGGTCGTGCCGCTTGTGCCGGCGGCTCGACGGATGCGATGGGTGCCGGCGCCGGGCTGGGGGCTGCGACGATCGGCGCTTGACGCTTCGCGTCTGCGAACAACGCCTCGTCATAATCCACGGCGGCAATGACCTCGATGCCGTCGTCGCCGCGGCGGCTCGACAGGATGACGGCATCCGGTCCTTGCTCTGCCCGCACCAGGGCAAGAGCCGCGCGCATGCTGGCCGCCGAATATCGTTTAATCTTCATTTGTACCTCCGTGAATCAAGCAAATCTCTAGCGGCCCACCGCCGCAATCACGCGGATGCGGCGATTTTCCGGAATCTCGTTGTAGGCAAGCACGGCCAATGAAGGCGTGGAGTGGCGCATCAGGCGCGCAATCCAGGGCCGGATTTTCGGCGCGACCAAGAGCACCGCGGGTTCGCCCGCCGCATCCTGACGCCGCGCGCTGTCGCCCAATGCCGTTTGAATTCTGTCCGCCAGTCCCGGCTCGAACCCCGGGGATCCATCGGCGCCGCCGGCCATCGAATCCTGCAGTACCTGCTCCAGCGCCGGATCCAAGGTGATCACCGGCAATTCCTGGCGCAGTCCGCCGACGTTTTGCACGATGGTGCGGCCCAGTGCGACGCGCACGGCGGCCACCAACACCACTGGGTCCTGCGTCCTGGGCGCGAGCTCCGCGAGCGTCTCGCAGATGGTGCGCAAGTTGCGTATCGGCACGCGCTCCAGCAATAGGTATTGCAGTACCTTCACGACCACGCTCATCGGCAGAAGCTTCGGCACCAAATCCTCGATCAGCTTGGGCGCGGATTTACCCAGGCGGTTGAGCAGCTGCTGCACTTCTTCGTGGCCCAACAATTCGTGGGCATGCGATTGCAGCAAGTGGCTCAGGTGAGTGGCGATGACGCTGCTGGCGTCGACCACCGTGTAGCCCTGCGACTGCGCCTGATCGCGCCGCACCTTGTCGATCCAAACGGCATCGAGGCCAAAGGCCGGATCTTTGGTGGCCGAGCCTGGAATCGTGCCCGACACCTGCCCCGGATTGATGGCCAGTTCCCGGTCCGGAAACACTTCTGACTCGCCGACCGGAGCGCCAAGAATGGTTATGCGGTAGGAATTCGGCCCGAGTTCCAAATTGTCGCGGATGTGTACGGCCTGAACCAAGAAGCCGAGTTCTTCGGACAATTTCTTGCGCACCCCCTTGATGCGCCCCATGAGTTCGCCCCCCTGATTGCGGTCGACGAGGGGGATCAAGCGATATCCGACCTCCAGGCCGATCAGATCAACCGCCTCGACATCATCCCAGGACAATTCCTTGTGCTCAGTGGACGTCGCAGGCGAAGCGGCGGGCGCAGAGACAACGGCCTTGGGCAAAGGCCGCCTGCTCAACAAGTACGCGCCGGCGGCGCACACCGCCGCCATCGTCAAAAATACGAAATTCGGCATGCCCGGAATGATGCCGAGCAGCCCCAAGATGCCGCTGGTCACGCCAAGTGCCCGCGGCTGCCCCAATACCTGCGCCATGATCTGTTGGCTCATGTCGTGCGGGCGCGAAACACGCGTCACCAATATGGCCACCGCCACCGATAACAGCAGCGCCGGAATCTGCGCCACCAAGCCGTCGCCGATGGTGAGCAAGGCATAGGTGCGGCCCGCATCGGCGAGCGACATGCCGTGTTGCGCTGCGCCGATGATGGTACCGCCGAACAGATTGATGAACACAATCAGAATGCCGGCGATCGCGTCGCCGCGAACGAACTTGCTGGCGCCGTCCATTGCGCCGTAGAAATCGCCTTCCTCACGAACTTCCTGCCGGCGGACGATGGCATCGGCTTGCGTGATGATTCCCGCGTTCAAATCCGCATCAATCGCCATCTGCCTGCCCGGCATGGCGTCCAAGGTGAATCGCGCGCTGACTTCTGAGATGCGTCCGGCGCCTTTGGTGATCACGACGAAATTGATGATGACCAGCACCGTGAACACCACCATGCCCACGGCATAGTTGCCGCCGACCACGAAATGGCCGAACGCGGCAATGACATGGCCCGCCGCCTGCGCGCCGGTGTGGCCGTTGATGAGCACGATGCGGGTCGAGGCGACGTTCAGCCCCAGGCGCAGCAGCGTCGCGCCAAGCAGTACGGTGGGAAACGTTGCGAACTCGAGTGCCCGCCGCACGTAGATCACCGCCAGCAAAATCATCAGCGACAGGGAAATGTTGAAGGTGAAAAAGACGTCCAACAGGAATGCCGGCAGCGGCAGCACCATCATGGCGAGCACCACCATCACCAGCAACGGGACCCCCAGGCCGTTGCGGGCGAACTCGCCGAAAGTGGCCACTGCTCCGCGGGCGTTCATGTGTCTAGGTACTCATCGGCCACTTTGGGATTTGGCTTCACGACGCGGGCGGCGGTTGTCGGATTCAGCGTCCGCACCCGGAAGATGTACGACAACACCTGCGCCACCGCGACATACAGCCCGTTCGGAATCTCCTTGTTGAGGTCCGTGGTGCGATACAGCGCGCGCGCCAGCTGCGGCGCCTCGAATACCGGCACGCGATGCTCCTCGGCGATGCGGCGGATGTTTTGCGCGACCAGATCGACGCCTTTTGCCAAGACCACCGGCGCCCGCATTTTTTTCGGGTCGTACTTGAGCGCCACCGCGAAGTGCGTGGGATTGACGAGCACGACATCTGCGGTGGGTATCTTGTGCATCATGCGGCGGCGCGCCAGGGTCTGCTGCATTTGGCGAATCCGCTGCTTCGTCTCCGGCCGGCCGTCCAACTCCTTGGACTCGTCGCGCAATTCTTGGCGTGTCATGCGCAGCGCCCGCTTGAATTGAAATATCTGCATCGGCACGTCCACCACGGCCACCAGCGCAAGCGAGGCGCACAGCCAGACAAAGGCCCAGCTCAAGAGTCCGGCGCCGCGCGAAACCGCCGCGCGTGGCGCCATGCGCCCGAGCGCCAGCACGTCGCCGAGAATCCAGCTGACAATCCCCGCGCACACGGCGCCGACGACGACGCACTTGAGCAGCGCCTTCGCCAGTTCCGACATCCCGCGCAGCCCGAACAGCCGCTTCAGGCCCGACAGGGGGTTCAGGCGGGAGAAATCCGGCGTCAGCGCCCGGGTGCTGAAATTCCAGCCCCCCAGAGCCACGGATGCCAACAGCACCATGGCGACGAGCGCTCCGAACACCGGCAAAATAGCGGTCACCGCGCTCATGCAGGCTGCGCCGAGCGATGCGGTCATCGAGTCCGTGGTGCGCAAGGCCTGCCCGTCGATGATGAGCGACCGGCGCATCATTTGCGCCAGATGCGAGGCAACCGTGCCGCCGACTGCCGCCAGCGCCGCGCTGCCGCCGATCATGGAGGCGAAATTCGTGAGTTCACGCGACCTCGGTATCTGGCCGCGCTCGCGCGCTTCTTGTAGACGGCGTAGCGAAGGTTCTTCGGTACGTTCACCGCCCATTTCGGATTCGGCCATCAGGGCACCCCCGTCGCCGGCAAACCCACCAAACCCGAGACGGCCATCAGTGCGCTGTTAATAAGAGCGGTGATCCCCGACATGATGCCGTCGAGCCCCGCGAGCAGCACGAAGAAGCCGCTCATGAGCGTAATGGTGAAGCCGATTCCGAATAAATTCAGCTGCGGCGCGGCGCGCGTGACGACGCCCAGCGCCAGATTGACGATCACCAGCGCGATGACCGCCGGCAACGCGATCAGCAGCCCGGCGTCGAAAACATGCGCGCCCCACAGCACCACTGAGAGGAAAATGCCCTGATCCAAGTGCCCGCCGATCGGCAGCGCCTGAAAGCTTTCCACCAAGGCGCCGAGCAGCATCAGGTGTCCGTTGATCGCAAGATACGTCAACGTGCCGAAAATCATGAACAGCTGGCCGAGCACCGGCACTTGCGCGCCGCGCTGCGGATCGACCAGCGTCGCGAAGCCCAAGCCCATGGTGAGCGATATGCTTTGGCCGGCAAAGACCAGCGCCTCGAACGTCACCTGCACGACCATGCCGATCGCCACGCCAATGAGCAGTTCCAGCACCGCGGCAAGCATTCCCGTCGCCGAAAAAATCGACAAGCCGGCTGGAACCTGTATCAGCGGCCCCAGCAGGAACGCGAGCGCCAAAGTCAGCACGATTTTTACCAGCCTCGGCACCACGCCTTCGCTTGCGATGGGTGCTGCGAGAACAAAGCCGCCGACGCGCAAGGCAGGCCACCACATCCGGCTGACCCAACTCGACACATCCGCGGCATTCAGAGTCAGCGGTTGCATGCGGCTACCCGATCATCGCGGGGATGCTCGCGTAAAGGTCGTGCGTAAAATCGATCAGCACGCGCAGAATCCAGGGGCCGGCGACGAACAAGGTCAGCACGAGCATCAACAGTTTGGGAATGAAGCTCAAGGTGGACTCGTTGATCTGCGTGGCAGCCTGCAACATGCCGATCACCAGTCCGGTGATCAACGCAATCAAGAGCAAGGGCGCAGCGATCAGCGAGGTGACCATCAACGTCTTATGCGCCAGGTCCATGATATTTTCGGGCGTCATTGGTGAAAACTCGACGCCAGCGTTCCGATCAGCAAGGTCCATCCATCGACGACGACGAACAGCATGATTTTGAACGGCAATGACACCAAGACCGGCGACAGCATCATCATGCCCATCGACATCAGCACGCTCGCGACCACCAGATCGATCACGAGGAACGGTATGAAGACCATGAAGCCGATCTGGAATGCCGTCTTCAGCTCGCTGGTGAGGAACGTCGGCACCAAGACGGACAACGGCACGTCCTCGGCGCTCGCGAATTGCGGTTTGCCGGAGAGCTTCGAGAAAAGCTGCAAATCATTTTCGCGGGTCTGCGCCAGCATGAACTTCTTCAGCGGCGCAACGGTGCGGTCGATCGCCACCTCGCCGGCAAGCTGACCGTCGATGTAAGGCTTGATGCCGGCGGCATACGACTGTTCAAGCGTGGTGCCCATCACGAAGAAAGTCAGAAACAGCGCGAGCCCGGTAAGCACTTGATTGGACGGCGTGGTCGCCATGCCGAGTGCCTGGCGCAGTATCGATAGCACGATGATGATTCGGGTGAACGCCGTCATCGCCAACAATATCGCCGGCAACAGCGTCAACAGCGTCATCAAGATCAGTATCTGAAAAGTGAGCGAGTAGGTCTGTACGCCGTCGGCAGCCGACTTCAAGGCAATGGCCGGCAGCGCGGCCTGCGCGCCCACGCTAAGCGGCAGCAGCACCGCCAGCACGGCGATAATCGCGCGGTACCGATGCCGATGCAGCGATTCGATCACGCCGCACCGCCTGGCCGCTTCATGATCTCCCGCAAACGTTCGGCGAATGCCGGCGCGTGGCTGACGGCCTTGAGCGAAATGGGCGTGGCCAGGGGCGTCAGGGCAACGATGCCGCTTGCGCCAACGCCGACCAGCACCTGCGTCTCGCCGATGCGAACCAGCACGACACGCTCACGGGGCCCGAGACTCAGCTGATCGAGAATCTCGCTGTCGACGGCGCCGCGGGCCGCGTGCAGTCTGAAGCGCTTCAGTACCCAGCCGATCGCCAGAATCAGCGCGACAATGGCGATCAGGCTCAAGCTGAGCTGCGCCAGGCTGCCGACCGACAACGGCGAGGCGGGTTGCGCCATCGCCGTCATTTGGCGTGCTCCATCCTCTCGGTCTCGCTCACCACATCGGTGAGCCGAATGCCGAATTTTTCGTTCACCACCACGACTTCACCGCGGGCGATGCGCACGCCATTCACAAGGACGTCCAGCGGTTCTCCCGCCAAGCGGTCGAGTTCGACTACGGCGCCGGGCGCGAGCTGCAGCAATTCGCGCACCGACATCTTCGCCCGTCCCACCTCGAGAGCCAGCGTAACGGACACATCGAGAATCAGCTGCAGGTTCATTTCCTGCCCGCCGGCGCCGGCGGCATTCGGACCTAAGTCGCTGAATTGCGCGCGCGCAACGGCGGCGGCCTTCTGATCGGGCGGACTCATACTGGGGCTCCTGGAATGATTTTGAGGGCGTTGTGCCCCTGCGAAATGCCGAAGCGGCCGCGGTACAGCGGCACGTCGCCGGCCAACAAGGTGACCTGCTGCGGCGCTTCAATGGGAATGATGTCGCCGGGCGAAAGGCTCACCAATTCCCGCAGGCTGATTTTTGCCTGCGCGAGAACCGCGCGCGTATCGAGCTGCGCTTCCTGCAGCGCGCTGGTCAGCACCGGCGCCCAGGCTTCCTGTTTGCGGGCCGGTGCAGGTCCGCCGTCGCCGGCCAGCAAGCCGCGGATGGGACTGAGCAATGCGTCGGGCAGCAACCAATCGATGCGTCCGCTGCGCGCTGCGAATTCCACGGTAAATTTGGCGACGGTGACTGACTCAAGTGCGCCGCCCAACTGCACCAGGCGCGGGTTGGTTTCTTGCTTCACCACCTCCAATTCCACCGGCGAAACCGCAGCCCACGCTGCAGCCAAATCCGCCGCAAAGCTGCGCAACATCAGGGTGAGAAATCGCTGCGCCGCGGGCGCGATGGCCGCTTGCGGATCAGCATTGGCACGGCCGGAGCCGCCGAAGAAGCCGTCCAACAATGTCAGCAACAGCGCCGGTTCGACGCTGACATAGGCGAATCCCGGCAGCGGTTTGAGGCGCACCACTGCTATCGTCGCGGGCACCGGCAAGGAGGCTTGCAGGTCGGCGCTCTTCAGCGAATCCAGGGAATCGAAATGCAGGCTGGCGTCGCGCCCAAGCAATCCGGCCAACGAGGCGCCGGCACGATCGCCAAAATTCTTGTTGATCTCTTCCAACAAAGGCAACTGGGTGCGGTTGATGCGCTGCGCGGCGAAATCGTAGGGCCGCACCGTTGGCGCGGATTCCTTGCCGCTCTTCTCGAGCAATGCCTCGACTTCTTCGTTGGAGATGCGCGCCTGATTTTCCTCCATTACTGCACCACAAAACTGGTGAACAGCACGTCATCCACATCCGGACCGCCCTCCTTCTTCTGCACGGCGCGAACCTCGGCAAGCGCTTCCTGACGCAGCTTTTCCTTGCCTTCTCGCGACATCATCGACTGGTAATTGCGGTTGCTCATAAGCAGCAACAAATTGTTGCGGATCAAGGGAATGTTCTTTTGCACGCTCTCGATGGCTTTTTCATCGTGCGCCATGACTTCCATGGTGATTTGCAGAAAACGCACCGCGGAGCCGTCTTCGAAATTCACGACCAGGGGCGGATCGATGGCGTAATAGACCGACGGCTTGCCCGATCCGTGGCCTTCCGGGGCTTTCGCGGCAACCGGCACCGGCACGATGGCGGTGATTTTGCCGTCCTTGTCCATTTTGAGATCCGGCAGCGGGTGCAGCTTGGCGTTGATGAAGCCGCCGAGCACCACGGCAACCAGGGTGAGCGCGAAAATGCCCAAGCCTTTCACCGCGGTATCCATGAAGCCGCCCGACTTTTTCGGGGGCGGAGGAGGAGCGTCGTCAGCTTCGTCGGCCATAGTTCGATTCCAGAGCGCGGGCAAATGCCGCAACCCGAATCGAGCAAGTTCTATGCCAGAAGATTTCTAAGCTGTTTTTGCGATGATATTCAGTAACTTATGCCACGAGCGACGGTCGCGGCCCGACGCTGAGCGCCGGCAAATTGACGCTTACCAGATGCTCACGCGCTGTTGCGGCGGCAAATACATTTTGTCGCTGGGTTTCAGACCGAACGCCGCGTAAAACCCGGCTTGGTTTCGCAGCGGTGCCGTGCCGCGCACCGCCGGCGGCGAGTGCGGATCGGTCTTGATGCGTTGGATTGCCTCGGCCTCGCGCGCCTTGCCGCGCCAGACCTGCACCCAACCGAGATACAGGCGCTGATCGCCGGAAAGACCGTCGATCAGGGGTGGTTCAATGCCGGCAAGCGAAATGCGGTAGGCCTTGTAGGCGATCGCCAGACCGGAATTGTCGCCGATGTTTTCACCGAGCGTGAGCGCGCCATTGACATGGTAATCGGGAACCGGCTCGTAAGCATTGTATTGCGCGACCAGCGCCTTGGTCTTTTCCGCAAATTTGTCGTGATCGGCCTTTGTGAACCAGTCATGCAGGTTGCCGTCGGCATCGAATTGGCTGCCCCGGTCATCGAACCCATGGCTCATCTCATGGCCGATGGCGCCGCCGATGCCCCCGTAGTTCACCGCATCGTCAGCCTCTGAGTCGAAGAATGGCGGCTGCAGGATGGCAGCGGGGAATGTTATTTCATTGCGCGTGGCATTGTAGGAAGCGTTGATGGTTTGCGGGTACATGCCCCATTCGCCGTGATCGACCGGCTTGCCCAACTTGGCCAGGTTGCGCCGATATTCGAATTCGTTGGCCCGAAACACGTTGCCGAGCAAATCGTCGCGCGAAATCTTGAGCGCGCCATAGTCGCGCCAGCGATCCGGGTAGCCGATCTTCGGCAGCATCTTCGCCAGCTTGGCCTGAGCGCCGACCTTCGTGTCGGCGCTCATCCAGTCGAGGGTGTCGATGTCGCGGCGGTAGGCCTCGAGCAAATTCTGCACCAAGGCCTGCATGCGCGCCTTGTTCTGCGGCGGAAAATATTTTGCCACATAGAGCTTGCCGAGCGCTTCGCCCAGGCTGACATCGAGCAGGGCTATGCCCCGCTTCCAGCGCGGCTGATTCTCCGGCACATCGCGCAACACCCCGTCCGTGAATGCGAACCGTTCATCGACGAACGCCTTGGACAAATAAGGCGCTGAGGCCGACAGCACCCGCCATTTGAAATAGGCCTTCCATACCCGCAACGGCGTGCGCGTCAGCACCTTGCCGAGACTCTTGAAATAGGTCGGCTGGTTCACGATCACGTAATCAACCTTGCCCTCGACACCCGCGGCGTGGATGTAGCGCTGCCAGTCGTATCCTGCCATCAGCGCGGGAAGCTCGGAAAGCGCAGTCTTGTTATAGGTCTTGACGGGATCGCGGTCCTCCACCCGGGTCCACTGAATTTTGGCCAGCGATGTTTCCAGTTCGAGGATTGCCGCGGCGCTTTGCGCGGCTTTGGCTTGACCGGCCAGGGTCAGCATTTTTTCGACGTGTGCGCGATAAGCGACCCGCGCCTGTTTGAGCTTGGCATCATCCTTCAAGTAGTAGTCGCGATCCGGCAGTCCCAAGCCGCTTTGATGGAGGATGACGGCATACTGCGTGGAATTTCTCGCATCCAGATTCACCTGCAGACCGAACGGCGCACCAGCGCCGATCTCGATCAGGTGCGCCATCACATTCGGGATGGAATTCATGTTCTTGATCGCATCGATCGCCCTAAACTGCGCCAGCAAGGGTTTGATGCCCAGCGTCTGCAATTGATCCTCATTCATGAAGCTTGCGTACAGGTCGGCGAGCTTCTTCGCGTCCGGATCGTCATGGCCGGGCGCTTGGTCGAGACTGTCGAGGATCGTGCGCAGCTGTTCCTCGGTTTTATCCTGGACCATCGTGAACGAGCCCACCGCGCCTTTGTCGGACGGCAGCTGATAATCACGCAGCCATTTGCCGTTCAAATATTGATACACATCATCCTGGGGCCGAACCGCGCTGTCGACGTATTCAAGATCGATGCCCGAGCGCAGCGCCGCGCTCGGTGCCGTCGCGGCGGGCGGCGCTGCCGGCGGCGCGCTCGGCGGCGCCTGATTGCTGACGCAGGCCGCCAGGCTGGCGAAGCAGATCAATATGGCACGATTCTTGGGCATCATTTCTCCTCAAAATTTCAATGAAACTTTCAATCCGGGGCCCGCGTCATCGAGGACCAGGTGCGCGCCGTGCAATTTGGTCACCGCGGCCACCAGCGACAGGCCCAGGCCCGAACCCGGAAATTTGCGCGCTTCGTCCAAGCGCACGCGGCGACCGAGCACAATCTCGCGCTTGTCGGCCGGAATGCCGGGCCCATTATCCTCGACAATGACTTGCGGAGCGCTGCCGGATCCGTCCAGTACGACGCGGATGCGGCCGCCGTCAGGCGTGAATTTGATGGCATTGTCGAGCAAGTTCGCCAACGCCTGAGCCAGCAACTGCCGGTTGCCTTGCACCCGCGCGCCGGGCGCGACGGAACTCTCGAGCACAATGCCGCGCTGTTCGCTGACGGGCGCATACAATTCGACCACGCTCGCGACCAGCTCAGACAGGTCCACCGGTTCGCGCGCCACGGTGCCGGTCTCGGCGAGCGCGATGCGCAGCAGCGCATCCAGGGTGCTGCGCATCTGATCCACTTCGGCGGTCACTCTCTCGAGCACGCGCCGCTCGGCGGACCCGGGTGCAAGCGAGGTCATCGCCCCCTCGGCGCTGGCCTGCAGGCGATTCAACGGGGTGCGCAGGTCATGAGCTGCGCTGTCAAGCACGGTGCGCATGCCCAAGGTGAGCTGCTCGATTTTGTCGAGCATGGTATTGATCTCACGCGCCAGCGTATTTATCTCATCGTCGGCATCTCGAACCGGCAGGCGCTGCGACAAGTCGCCCTGCATGATTTGCGTCGCCACCGCAGAAATCGCGCCCGCCTGCGCCAGGATTCGCCGTCCCATCCAGAAACCGCCGCCCAAGCCCAGCAGCAATGTCAGTACAACGGCGGCGATCAGGCCGCGCATCATGAGGTTCTTGACGTCCTGGCGCTCCTGAACGTCGTGCCCCACGAGCATTTGGTAGCCGCCGGGCAGGGCAAAATAGCGGGCACGCATTTCGTGCTCGCGCGTTTCGTCGCCGAACGGCACGGAGACCTTGAACAGGAACCACTTTTCCTTCGTGTTTATTTTCGGCCAAGCCGGAACATTGCCCGCCACCGGACGCAGCTGCGGATCGACCATGAGGTAGACCGCGCCGCGCACGTCCTGATCCTGCGAGCGCTGCTCGACCAATTCAATGAAGTCGCTGCGCGAGAGCACCAGCATTTGCTCGCGCAGTCCCTGGACCTCCGCCTCGATCAGATTGTCCGTGCTGCCGTCGACGACGCGCGATACGGCAAAATCCACCGCATAAATGAGCGCCGCCGCGCCGATGGCGAACACGATTGAATAGACGATGGCGATTCGGAAAGGCGAGGTATCGAGAACGCCGAGAAATCGCTGGTCGGGACTCATCTAGCAGCCTGTCTTGAGCCCTAAGACCGCTATTCGTCTTCGCGCAAGCTGTAACCTGCGCCGCGCACGGTGTGCAGCAGGGGCTTGTCGAAGTCTTTGTCGATCGCCTGGCGCAAACGGCTGATGTGAACGTCGATTACATTGGTTTGAGGATCGAAATGATAATCCCACACGCCCTCGAGCAGCATGGTGCGCGTCACCACTTGGCCGCTGTGACGCATCATGAATTCCAGCAGTTGAAACTCGCGGGCGGTCAATTCGATCTTCTTGCCGTTGCGCATGACGCGCCGGGTCATCCGATCCAGCTCCAAGTCCGCAAGCTTGAGCTTGCTGTTCGCTTCCGCGCTGCCGGCTTCGCGGCGGGCCAGCGCGTCGATGCGCGCGAGGAGCTCGGCCATGTGGTAAGGCTTCGTCAGGTAGTCATCGCCGCCGGCGCGCAGGCCGGTAATCCGGTCATCGACGTCGCCAAGAGCGCTCAAGATGAGCACGGGCATTTTCCGGCCAGTCGCCCGCAACGACTGCACCAGCGCGAGGCCGTCCAGCTTCGGCAGCATGCGATCGACGATCGCCAGGTCCACCGCGACCGAGGCGGCCATATGCAAACCTTCTACACCGTTGCCCGCGACGTCGACTGTATGACCGGCCTCCCGCAGGGCCTTCGCAAGGTAGTCGCGCGCGACTTCATCGTCTTCCACAATCAAGATGTGCATGGTTTGGTATCTTAGACTAGGATGCGGTCGCCCGGGTTCACTCGATAAGGACCCCAACCCAAGCGAAGTGTATGCCCGAGAGGACCCTGGCCGCGGTGCTGGCGGCAGTGATATGGACCAGTCCGTCCTACGCGAAAGAGGTGCCCCTGTGGGAGTTCGGGCTCGGCGCCGGCGCAATTGCCTTCCAGGATTACCGCGGCTCCAATACCACCCATGCCTATCCCCTGCCGGTTCCTTATATCGTCTACAACGGCAAGTTCCTCAGGGCGGATCGCGACGGCGTGCGCGGCATGCTGTTCAACCAGGACTGGCTCGAAATCAATCTGAGCTTCAATTTGACCACGCCGGTGCGCAACGACCGCGAGCGCAGCGGCATGCCGGACTTGCGTTCCACGGTTGAAATGGGACCCTCTTTTGATTTCCACCTGTTTCGCAGCAGCGATCGCAGGGTCAAGCTGGACTTGCGCATGCCGCTGCGCGCCGCGGCGACCGTTGAGTCCTCGCCGCGCATAATCGGTTGGACGTTCAGCCCGAGACTGAATTTGGATCTCAAGGACCCCTTCGGAATGCCGGGTTGGAATCTCGGACTATTGGCGGGGCCGTTGTATGCCGATCGCCGCTACCACGACTACTTCTATTCAGTCGCCCCGCAATTTGCAACGGCCTCACGGCCGCAATTTTCGGCCGAAGGCGGCTATGCCGGCACGCAGACACTGACGGCCTTGTCGAAGCGATATCCAAAGTTTTGGGTGGGCGCGTACATGCGCTACGACACGCTGGCCGGCGCAGCCTTTGTTGACAGCCCCCTGGTTCAGCGCAAAAGCTATTGGACCGGTGGATTTGGTTTCTCATGGATGATCCAAAAGTCATCCCGGGTCGTGGAAATACCGGACTGATGCCGACGATGCCGCGTTTCTTAAAAATCGCCTACGAATATTTCGCGCTCTACAGTTCGTTGACGCTTTTGGGCCTGATCTGCCTGACCTGGTCGATTTTTGCGCTGCCGCTCTATTTCATCCTGCCGGAGCGCATCGGCACGGCG